>ERZ791922.265-NODE-265-length-40445-cov-3.047289_pt1 | contig 40445 bp, 37 predicted proteins | sample MGYA00510134_ERZ791922 | MGnify/ENA primary metagenome ERZ791922 (study PRJEB30046, sample SAMN00792101) | human gut metagenome | study: EMG produced TPA metagenomics assembly of the A metagenome-wide association study of gut microbiota in type 2...
ATGCTGAAGCTGGAATTTCTTTATAAACTGTGGCAGGGGAACGCTTTGATTCTCGCAGGGCTGTTTGTCTACTATGTTAGACATCTGTTTCGCGATGGCATATGGGGGATGAGGCTGAACCGGGAATATTTCAACTGGGAGGCAGATGAAATCCCTATACCGGACAATATCCGCTATATCAATCATATGCTGAAAAATGAGCTTGCAAAGCTGAGCTGGTGTTCCCGGGAACTTCGGGGGATGGAGATCATGCAAATGAAGCCGGAACTTGATATTATCGACCGCTCGGTCAGTCATATCAGCGAGTTTGTAAGAAAAACAAGCCGCTATGCCGGAGAAATCAACCTCAATCTGCAGGATGTGGATATCCGAAGGCTTTTTGAGGAAGTTGCGAACGAGATGACCGCTGAGTGGCAGGGCAAAGTAAAGATATATACAGATAAAAAGCGTTTCCTGCACTGCGATTACGATTATATGAAAGAAGTACTGTGCAACCTGACGGCGAATGCCCTGGAGGCTATGGGCAAGGAAGGTGAGCTGACATTTTCCTGCCTTCTGCCGCGTGAAAACATCGCACTGATCCGTGTGAAAGATACCGGAACGGGGATAACGCAGAAGGATCTGTCCTGTATCTTTGATCCGTATTTTACGGAGGGAAAAGGAAACGGGCATATGGGGCTCGGACTTGCCTACTGCAGAAATGTGATCAAAGCACATGGCGGTTATATCCAGGTTAAGACACAGTGCGGAAGGGAACGGCATGGAACTGTGTTTACAATTTGTATTCCTGCGGGGACAAAAGAAAAAAGGAGAAAGATTCATGAAAGAATCAATAAAAGTACTGATTGTTGAGGATGACGATGATTTTGCTTATCTCCTGCAAAAAGAACTGGGCAGACAGGAACGTATTGTATTGGTTGGTATATGTAGAGAGAAGGAAGAGGCCATAACACAGACCGAAGCGCTCAGACCGGATATCGTTCTGATGGATCTGCATCTCGGATCATCCTATTCAGACGGAATCGAGGCGTCCAGGAGGATCCGGATCGCCACAGAAGCAAAAGTTCTGATCCTTACTGCGCTTGGGGCAGACGAAATCATAAGGGAAGCAGCAGGCAGGTCATTTGCTTCTGGATATATTTTTAAAGACCAGATGCCGCTTCTGATCGAAAATATCTATGCGGCGGCAGACCGTGTGACAGGGCAGGAGAGGATTCTGGCACAGGCGTCCCTTTCCTGCCTTTCGGCTGCGGAGAAAACGGTTTTCTATATGATGCTTGGAAGGGAAGAACGTCTGCGGTCGTCTAAAAAGACGATTGCAAATCAAAAAACACAGATTCTGAAGAAGCTTGGTCTGGATAATGTAAATGAATTACGGCATGTTTTTCGCTTTTATATCGGGGAGTAGATCCCCGGTATTTTTTTGCCCGGCAGATTCCCAAATTTTATGGGAACTGTGGATGTGCTGTGTACAAAGGTGCACAATTAAGATAAACTAAGAAGGAAATATGTGAAAAATGCACAAATCAGGAGAGCGACAGAAGGAGGGGAAGGGCATGTTGAATAATATCCTGATCTTTCTGCTCATCTGGATCATGGGTTTTTTCATCCTGGCAGGAGTACTCTATTTTATTTCCAGACATAATCTATGGTTCCGTAAATATGGGCTTACCTTGTTCCTGGGGCTCCTTGTAATGGGATTTACAGTTTACTTCACAGGATATTTCTTTGGAAATATATCCGGCGGGAGCAGTCTGATCCATGCCATTGGAAGTGCTTTTCTGGCGCTTTTCAGTTCGGGAAGGATCATGGTGATGGAGCTGGATATCGGCGAGACAGGCTCTCTTTACATGAATGAATTGTATCGTATGATCTATGGTATTGTAATGTTTGCAGCTATGGTTATGCTGGCGGCTATGGTACTGGCAAACGTTGGCGGGGGTATAATTGGCAGAATCCGGCTGATATTTGTGAAGACAGTCGGAACGGGGAAAAATCTCTATTTTTTCTATGGGCTCAACCGTGATACCGTAGAGCTGGTGGCGGATATCCATAGAAAAGATCCCTGCGGCATACTTTTCCTTTTGAGTATAAGGGATGAAGAATACCGGGAAGAAAAGGACCGCCGGGATCTGGAGAATGATGCCTTCCAGTCGGGAGCGTTCAAAGTTGTATTTAATCCGGGGAAAAGCCTGCATTTCATTGTACGGGCGGCAGAAAAATGCAAAGGAGAGACGCATGTACTCTGCATGAAGCAGGAACGATGGAAAAATGAGTCGCTGATCCGCGCTCTCTGCGGAGAAGCTGAGATAACGGATCGGCTTCATCTTTATGCTTTTTACGAAACCGAAAAAAGCAGGAAGATATCAGAGGACGAAGTGTTCCGAAAACTGGACGTACACTGGACTCAGCCAGAGGAACTTTCGGCGAGAGGGCTTTTGCTGTCATCGGATTTCCTGAAGATTTTTCCTGATGATAGATGCGTAGAAGGCAGGATCGACGGCGAACTTCGCCTTGCTCTCGCGGGATATACCGCAGCGAACGAGGTGCTGTGCAGATATTTGATCTGCGGAGTTCAGGCTGCCGGCCTTCGCCTGCGGATTCAGTTTTTGGGAACAGCAGAAGAAATGCAGAAAGAGACAGCCTTCTTCTTCCAGGCGAATCCTATGCTTTCCCTTGCCGCGGAGATGGAATTAACCGGCATAGAGCCGGGGACAGTGGATTATTACCGTTATCTTCTGGATGAAAAAGAGTGCCCTCACGCCGTCTTTTTTATTGGAAAAGATATGGATGAAAAAGTGCAATTTGTGCTTAGGACTGCAGAATTTCTTCAACGAAACGGGAAAAATCGTACATTGTTTGTAAAAGCAGAGAGTACGGGCATGGAACGGTGTGTATTGGAGCGGGCCGGAGCGGTGGCGTTTGGCTGCCGTGAGCAGGTTTGCAGTTATGATGTCCTGATCGGGGAAAAGCTGGATGCAATCGCCAAATCAGTTCATATGTATTATCAGAGATTTTACGGCGTGGACGGAGATGTGCATACCCTGTGGCGCAAGGCGGGAGTTTATGAAAAAATGTCAAGCAGGGCGCTGGCATTACATATCCAGTGGAAGGCGAGATGTGCAGGATTCGATCTGACACCGGGAACACCGGATGGAAGTTATGAGAGAATGACGGCGTCTGATGGCAAGCTGACGGAGAATCTTTCTATCGGCGAGCATAGAAGATGGCAGGCATATCTGGTCACTGAAGGATGGAAGAACGCAAAACCGGAGGAACTGCCGGCAGGAAAGAATAAAGATGCGTTAACAAGACAGCACGCATGTCTTGTCCCTTGGGAGAAACTGCCGGAAGTAAGCGGATTTTACGGAATTGATTACCAGTATCTGGACCGGATTCTTGTCTGCTCGCTGGAGAAGATCACAGGGGAAGCAGGATATGCGTTAAAAAGAAGGAGGAGTGAGAATGAGAGTGGTTAATCCAAAAGACTATTATCATCCGCAGGACCGCAAGGCTTTGCAGGAACTGCAGCAGATCCCGGGATTTTCTGCAGCGCTGAAGGCGTTTATGAAGGTGTTCAGCGAGAATATGATCCAGGGCATGAATATGTCAAACAAGGTCCGGATCACGGACAAGCAGCTTCCGGAACTATACCGGTTGCTGCCGCCACTGTGTGAGACGCTGGGGATTGATGAACCGGAGTTCTATCTGGAACTCAATCCGGTAGCAAATGCCTATACGATGGGGGACAGCATCATTTCCATCACGGTTACATCAGGGCTGATCGAACTGATGGATGAAAAACAGTTGACAGCGGTGATCGCCCATGAGTGCGGGCATATTGCATGCAGACACGTCCTCTATCATACGATGGCAGATATGGTGCTTGGAGCAGGAAGCGCGATCCTGGGAGGGAATCTGATTACAGCAGGTCTTCAGCTTGCCTTTTTTCACTGGCAGAGGTGCAGTGAGCTGAGCTGTGACCGGGCTGCCGCTGTCTGTATGGACGGTTATGAGACAGTCGCTGAAGTGATGGCACTTCTGGCATCGGGAAGCGCGGAGCTGGCTAAAAGGATAGATATGGAGCTATATATGGAGCAGGCAGAGGACTATCGGAATTTTATGAATGATTCCGGGTGGAACAAGATGCTCCAGTATTATGCGCTGATGAACCAGAGTCATCCGTTTCTGTCCGTCCGTGCCCTGGAAGTCAGAGAATGGTGCGGATCGGACTCATTTAAAAACATCATGGATTACAAGTATGAGCAGAAGCCCAGGCTGGTTATCCGAAAAGGAATTTGCCCCGGATGCGGGCGGGAAACAAAGGAAGAATGGGAATTCTGCAGGTTCTGCGGACGCAGACTGCGGGGAAAGGAGCAATCATGAGATTATTTGATGAGCAGACGGGATATCTGAGACTTGACGAGATAGTGCAGGAGAGACAGACTTTCCAAAAAGCCATGGAAGACGGGAAAGTGACAGATACGGAGATGAAGGAACAGGCGGAACTGGTACTCACACTTTTGCAGGAACTTGAGGACTGTCTGTCCGATGAGGATGAGAAACTGGTGGCCGATGCACTGTGTGAACTGGCAGTACTGTATGAGATGAACGCATTCAGAGAAGAACAGGAGGGATGACGGATGGGAACTTTTAATACAACAAAATTTATTTCCACGGAGCTTACGGATTTTTCCGAAATTATAGAGAATGTGGGAACCAGGCTTGCCGGAGAAGGATATACGTTTACTAAAGAGAACGGCGCTATCGGGGACTATTTCAGTATTACAAAAGGCGGGATATTTAAATCGGTACTTGGAATGAAGACTGCTCTGAATGTAGAGCTGACACAGATGCACGGAGGGATCAGCGTGTCAGCAAAGGTCGGAATGTTCGGACAGCAGGTGATACCTACTATGATCACGCTCTTTGTGGCGTGGCCGGTGATCCTGACGCAGATTGGCGGAATGGTAGAACAGTCAAAGCTTGATGAAAAAGTGATCGGGATACTGGAGGAGGAGATTCGCAGAGCGGAACGGGAGAATGTGTTCTCGGCAGAGAATACTGAAGATATTTCGCAGAATCCGGAAGAAGGAGCAGTACATGGAACTTTCTGTACTTCGTGCGGAGCAAAGCTTTCCGCTGAAGCACGATTCTGCAGCTCATGCGGCAGTCCGGTACAGTGAGGTGAGATTGTTCAAAAGCAATACCTCTGATATGACAGGAGATGTACGATGGAAAGAGAGACAGATAAGCTTAGTAATAATATACAGAATGATCTGGAACTGATCGCAGAGAACGTCCATGATGCTTGGGCACAGGAGCGTCTCCGGCAGGGGTGGAGGTACGGCAGCATATATGACAGGGAGAATAAGACTCATCCGTCACTGATTTCCTACGGGGAACTGACAGAACAGGAAAAACAGGTGGACAGGGAAACAGCCCTGCAGGTGATCCGCAGCCTGCTCCGTCTGGGATATCGGATCGAGAAAGGATGAAAAAGAGGTGGGCGATATGGATGACAGGAAAGAGAAGGAATATAGATATGATGCATTTATCTCTTACCGCCATCTGCCCCTTGATATGGCAGTGGCACAAAAACTGCAGACACTTCTGGAGACGTACCGTCCTCCGAAGAATCTGACCGGTCTGAAGAGAAACAGGATAAAAAGAGTGTTCCGGGATCAGAGTGAGCTGCCGACAAGCGGCGATCTGGGAAGTGACATCCGACAGGCACTTCTGGATTCCAGATACCTGATTGTAGTCTGCTCGGAAGAAACGAAAAATTCCCTGTGGTGTATGGAAGAGATCCGTATGTTCAAAGAGGCGCACAGGGGGCATACGGATCACATTCTGCCGCTGCTTGTCTCAGGAGAACCCTCGGAAGTATTTCCTGTGGAACTGCTCTGGGAGCCGAAGCGGACAGAAGTGTCCCCAGATGTTCTTACGAAGAAAGAAGATGACGTACGAGGGGAAAGAGAGAGCGGATCTGGCGTGACACAGCAGGAAGAGTGGGTGAGGATCGAGCCTCTGAGCGCAGATGTGCGGGCAAAAAGCAGGAAGGAGAGCCTGAAGAAGCTCAAGGTAGAGTTCTTAAGGATCGCCGCGCCTCTTCTCGGCTGCAGCTTTGACGGGCTCTATCAGCGGCATCAGAAAAGGCGGCGGCGCAGAATAATGGCGGTATCGGGCGGAAGCGCGGCGGTTCTCTTATCGGTTCTTCTGATCGTGTCTGTCTTTGCATATCGGACATGGGTATCAGAGGAAAATTACCGGGAGATGCTCGCAGGGGAATATATCCGTGAGGCCAGTGAATATGCATTGGACGGAGATATCCAGCATGCGCTGCTCTACTACACGGAAGCGCTGTCGGCAGACCAGGGAGCAGATTCCGCATCCGCTGGGGCGGCGCTCCTTCTGCAGGATTATCTGTGGCCGGTAAAGACAGGAGAAGAAGCCGGGACGCTCCGGGAAGACCGGATACTTTCCCAGGAAGATCCTGATCCCGGCTGGGGAACATTACTGTCTGAACATGGTGGTGTTTTCCAAACATTTTTGTCAGATGATACTCTCACCTTTTATGATTCTGCTTCCGGAAAATCTTATCAGATGGAAAAGCCTTCGGAGTACAGCCGCGGATGTGAACCGGATGAATACGATCTTGAGATTTATGACGTATCAGCAGTCATGTTAGCAGGAGATCGGGCCGCTGTGGCATATGGAGGTTTAATACATATCTATGAACTCACGGAGGAGGGCGAAGTCCTGGAGACAGTCAGGGCGGATCTGGCGGATGCCTTTCCGGAAGATGCGGAGGAAGGCTATATTACTCTTTCAACCAGGATGTGGCTCTCTGAAGACAGCTCTGTACTTATAGCGAGTACAGGTGCACACGCGGCAGTATATGAAACAGAAGATCTTACTTTGCGTGCCTCTGTTCAACAGATTTTTTATGGACTGTCTGATGTTGCGGTAAGCCGGGATAACCAGTATTTTCTGCTGGCTTACAGCAATATGTATGCTCTGGATTACCGGAATCCGGGGAGCTATTTTCAGGTTTACGATATGGAAGGGAACTGTGCGTTTACTTCTCAGGAACGTTCCGGAGAAGCGATACGAGGAGCCGTGTTCCATCCGGAGGACAGCTCTCGGGTCATCGTGTGGGACCGCGAGAACGTCCGGTACTGGAACTGGGAGACCGGGAAGCAGGAGGCTGCTCCGGTATGTGTCCCCTCTGTCGTGTCTGCGGCGTTTGGCGAAGAGGGCAGTATTCTAGTAGATAACGGAGCAGGAACTGTGTCGGAATATAAGTATGCGTCTCTGAACTCTGCGTACACGGGGGACGGATCTTCCGGTCAGGATAATACGGGGACAGAAGGAGATGTGACCAGCCCTGTCGTTTTGGAAAATGGTATGTCTTTTGTGCTTGAGTACGGCAGCCTCTGTCTTATGGACGGGGACGGAGAGACCGCAGATACCGCTGAGATCACTGATCCGCTGGCAGGAGAGATGGTATGGTCTCCTCAGCAAAACCGGGTATATGTATATAACCGTTACCAACCTTTCCTTATCTGCGTGGATGTAGATACGAGTGAAGGGACGCTTGGAGTGCCGGAGGAGTTTGATATCCGCGGGATCCCGGCGGCATCCTTCTGGTTTGAGCCGGGGATTACAGTGATCGGAACAGGGGAAGGGAGCCTGCTTGTTTATGATGGAGCGGACGCTCCGGTTTGGGAGATCCTTCCGGAACATACGGGAGAAACAGAACTGATCTGTTCGGATGGGGAGGGGACCTATCTCGCTGTCGCTGTCACAACGGTTTTGGAAGAAACTGGACAGGGCGCTTTTTCAGAGAGAGGAAGTATTGAACTCTACAATCTGCGGAACGGAATCCTGACAGCCTCTTTTGAAGAACAGGACGTTGTTGATACGCTGTCATTTGATGAAAACGGAGCGCTTCTGTGGAGCTGCGGGGATACGAGAACCTCACGGCAGATCCGGATGCCCGAGGCGGATGAAGCAGCAATGCAGTTCCTCAGAGAGCTGTGCTGTTTAGATCTGGAAGCAGGAAACGCGATTATCTGTAAAGATCCGGAATCCTCCGGCTTTACTATGGGAAGCTGGGATGAGAAATTTGCCGGATGGACAGTACAGGAAACACAGGGGGAGCAGGATTCAGAGGAAAATCGGGAGACAGGTGCGAAAAAAGCTACATTTACAGAACGCGTCACAGAACTTATCGAAGCAGAGGATTATGGCACAGAAGAGTGGTTTACCAGATGCGACAGTCTCTGGCAGGAGATGCTGGACGGGACGCAGGACTTTAGTGTAATTGAGATGGATTACTTTTACAGAGGCTACCGGATAGCGGCGAAGGGCGTGATGGAGGAGCGGCTGGTGTCAGGGCTGGAGGCGTATATCACTCTTTTAGAGCAGTCTCTGCTGGAAGCAGGAGAGGGAGAGGCTGTCTATACTGAATTGCACACAAATTTTCTTGATACTTTTGACCAGACTTTACTGGCAGATGAAGCCCTTGTAAAGGCGTACCGCAGTCTGGGCTCCGCTTCCCTGGAGGATGTGGATTTCAGTGTGGTTGAAAGAATCCTTGAGGATCCCTATGATCTGGAGGCTGCGGATGAACTAGTGGAATACTGCTCGGCGCTGGAGATGATTGTTACGGCGGATCTTCTCGAGAGCGGAACATCGGAGTATATGGATGATCTTCTCTCAGCGGGACAGTTTCCCTATATGAGTACAGTGACTGCCGGGTCAGAGATTACCATGGCTTTGCTTTCCGGGGATGCAGAAAATGCGGCTGCAAAGGCAGATGAAACGATCGCCGGATTGAAGGAGATGGGTGCGCAGGAGGATGTGATCGAAAGTACAGTCTCCACATGGATGACTTCCGCGAGTGCACTTTCCTGGAGGGGGCAAATTGATGAGACTGTATTGAATGAATTCCTTGAGAATATTTCAGTGGACAGCGGGATCGAAGTCACTGCGGTGACAACAGAGGCACAGGCGGTCGGACTCCAGGTCAAAGACCTGATCATTGGCGTGCGGGGAAAACGGATCGCAGGGGAAAACCATTTTTCCAGACTGCTGGATCAGGAGCAGGACCGTTGGATCGAAGTCCTGCGAGACGGAGTAATAATCAGGATTGACCTGCCAGCAGACACAGGATTTTCCGGAAAAATGACCGTGAGGACTGATGGCTGAACGACAGGAGAGCAAGAATCATGACAGATAACCGTTATATTGCATTTATCAGCTACAGACATATGAAACTTGACACTGCAGTAGCCAAAAGACTGCATCGATTGCTGGAACATTACCGCGTACCGTTGAGGTTCCGAAAAAATGGAGCAAAGAGGCTGGGAAAGGTGTTCCGTGACGAGGATGAACTGCCTATTTCCAGCGACCTTAATGCTGATATTTATACAGCTTTGGATAGATCTGATTTTTTGATTGTGATCTGCACCCCGGAGACACCAAAGTCCATGTGGGTCAGAAGAGAGATTGAGTATTTTCAGGAGCATCATGACGGGAGTCATATTCTTGCCGTACTTGCGTACGGTACGCCGGAAGAGTCTTTCCCTGAGTTACTGACACATCAGCGCGATTCGGCTGATGGATCAATGCGGGAGGTGGAGCCGCTTGCAGCAAACATTTCAGGAGATAATGTGGCAGTTGTCCTGAGAAAATTACAAAATGAATTTATCCGCCTTGCGGCGGCTATACTTGGATGCCCATATGACGCTCTGTGGCAGCGTGAGAAAAGATACCGGCAAAAGAGAATATCAGCTTTGCTGGGCGGAGCCGCAGTGATCGCTGCTGTATTTGCAGGCATGCTTGTAAAAAAGAATGCGGACATAGAGGAACAATACCGTCATTCACAGAAAAATGAGTCATATGCGCTCGCTCTGCTGAGTGCGCAGTACCTGGAGGATGGGGACCGTTATGCCGCAGTGGAGAGTGCGCTGGCAGCACTGCCGCAGGGGGACGATGACAGGCGTCCGGCGTCTGCCGCGGCTGAGTATGCTCTGAGCAACGCTCTTTATGCATATTGTGACAAAGAGATGCGTGTGGACTGTATGATTCGGCAGGATACACCAATAGCCGATATTGTAGTGTCATCAGACGGCAGTCTGGCTGTCACCGTTGATGAATTTGGCTGTGTGAGAGGATATGACGGAAAAAACGGGATCTGCAAATGGGAGAGAGTGCTGGAGGAAGTAAAAGGAGAGCAGGGTGTGCTCTTTCTTCCGGAAAATGGGAATATGGTTCTGTGTGACGGGTTTTCGGAAATGATTCTCCTGAATACGAGGACCGGAGCAGAGGAGAATCGTATTGACTATAAACAAATTTCATCCATTGAGAAAGCGGTTTCGCCAGACGGGGAAATGATAGCTGTGTATGAACAGTATGAAACAGAAGGTGAAGAGGAAGATGAAAAGATCAGTTTTTATTCTGCCTCTACCGGAAAAATTCTGGCGCAGACAGAGAATATGGAAATAGTTGATGAAGGGACTTCTGTCTCAGATGTCTGTTTTTCACCTGATGGGAGTTTTTTTGCTGCTGTTATTGATTATTATGAAGAGGATCGTTTTGAAATATGGGTCTTCGGCACCGCTGATGGAAAACTTATCGGAAAAGAAAACTATGCAGTGCAGGGGCTTTTTCAGAAGAGATCCGGATAGAATTCTGCACGGAGGAAGATCTTTTTTTATATTGGACGGAATATACAGACATATATGAAAAAGCATGGAATTTGCAATATATTCCTGTACGGAAATGAAATTTACAATTCGGAATTCGTATAACATGGAACTGGTGGAAGACGATGAGTCGCCGTTATATCTCATGGGACAAGATGCGGCTGTCTGTTTTTATGATACCTGTGCAATTTATTTCAGCTTCCATACGGGAGAGGCTAAACTCGTACACAATCTGCCGGCTCCTGTACAGAGTGCACACTGGAAAGATGGAAGAGAACTGGATTTTCGGGTGGTTATGGAAAATGGCAGCTGCGGTACGCTTAATATCAATTCCCTGGAGTTTAGAAATGAGTACGGAGATTCCTGGACAAGCGGCATTGACCTGAACTATGCCTTGTCAGGTGGAGTTCTGGAAGGAGAATTTGTATTCGGTATCCCGGATGATGACAGCAGCAGTGTGGTCATCTTAAGAAAAACAATGGATAAGAATTACACGGTTCCCATATCGGACGAAAATGGAGAAATATCTTCTGACTATACACATTGCTGGGATCGGATATATCCGTTCCCGTCAGGAGATATTATCCTTGCAGCGAATTTGTATGGCGATGTGCTGTGGTTTCTGGATGCTTCCACATTTATACCAAAATCATCGGCAGAAGTACCGGAGGAATACGATGATATCAGCAGGATGGAGTTTTTTGGTTTTTCTGACGATGGGCAGGAGCTGATTTTCAGCGAGTCGGTCTATGACATGGAGAACGGAATCTTTTACAGATATGAAGATCTGGATGAGTTCAGCGGTCTTCATATGTGTACGGCTCCGGGCAGTCCTGTGATTTCAGCTGACATTGCCCTGGATTCGGAAAATTATGACTATGTTCTGTCATGGTGGGTGGATGGAAAGGAGAAAAAAAGTACAGTACTTCCCTATGAGGGAAGTATTTATGGAGGTGATCTGGATGATCCCAAAAACGTATGCCTTCATATAGGCGGAAATGGCTGTGCTGTTGTAACTTTGTACGAAAATATTGGGGGCGATGATTTTTCCGGTTATGCGATATTTTCTTTGGAAAAGGAAGAGTGGAATTTTATTGCAGGCATTTGCCGGGAGGAAGAAAGTCCTGCTGTATGCGTTGGTGGAGTCAGACCATGGTTCGCTTCTGCGGATCCTGACGGCTGTTTGAGAATCTACAATACAGAGGATGGAAAAATGGAACAGGAGATTGAAATGGATGTCTCTGCGGAGATGATCCGTGAGATCAGGTTTACCGAAGAAGACCGCTATATACTATTGTGGGATGATGCCCACACAGTTTCGGTCTATAATACGGAAAACGGAAAAAAGAGGGCAGCTTCCACCTGCAAGGAGCGGGAGAACATTCGGAATTTGACGTACTGGAAGAGAGCGGAGATGAAATCATGTATTTGTGGGATCTGACAGGCGAAACGCAGGGATTAAGAATATCCATGGAGGAATGGACTCAGACTGCATCGATTCCCGGAATGAAAACCTATCTGCCCGAAACAAAGGCGATTATAAAATCAGTTCCGGAAAGCGGGGAGACTCGCGTGTACCCTGCGTATACGTTGGAAGACCTGATAAAAAAAGGAAGGAAGCTGACAGAAGGCAAATCTGACACTTGAATTACAGAGAGTTTGTAAAGGAGCTGTGCGGGAGTATTTCCTGACAGCTTCTTTTTGATGCTATCTTAAAAATTTTAAGTCATGTCTTGTTTTTTTCTCCGTTTCATCCGTTATACTTTACAGAAAGCTTTCAAATTGTTTTTATTACCCAGTATTACAGAAAGGAATCGCACGTGTTTCATTACAGATCACCGGACCGGATCATTTATGATGAAGAATATAGGGACAGGCTTATCAGGGAGAATTATGCGGATATTTACGCTTACTGCTTCCGTCACCTGGGGCACAGGGAGACTGCCGAGGACCTTACCCAGGAGACGTTCCTCAGATTCTTAAGAAACGTGGAGCGCTACCGTGAATATGGGAAAATAAAAAATTATCTGTATGTGATCGCGGGAAATGTGATCCGGGATCATTACAGGAAGCCTAGGGAAATCCCTGTGGAGAGGGATCTCGGCGAAGAAGGAGAGTCCATGCCGGATTCGGATATGGAATATGCCGCAGAGCGGGTCGAGATTCGGGAAGCCCTTGCGGCTCTGGAATCCCCGGACAGAGAAATCGTGCTCTTGCGGTATTATCAGGAGCTGAAGATCAAAGATATTGCAGCCGTTATGGGCATGCCGGCGTCTACGGTGCGCTATCGTCTGAAAACAGCTGAAAAAGAGCTGAAGCGCAGACTTGAAAAAGGAGGCGGAAAATGATGGACCGAAAACTAAAACAAAAACTGGATAGATATACAGTCCCTGCTTACAGAGAAAAGGCGTTGGAAGAGACTATATACAGAGCACGCAGCATGGAGGACGGCATTAGCAGCCGCATCAGGGCAGAGAGAATGACTATGGGGCAGTTCTTTTTTGACCAGTGCCGCTTCGTCCGTCCCCATACATGGCTTTTGAAAGTGGGCATAGCACTGATTATGGCGGTATATCTGCCGAAGAGTCTCATATGGTCGGAAACCTGGTTCTGGACGTTTATCTCCCTTGCAGGTCCTCTTCTGTGCCTGATTAATGCAAATGATCTGTGGGGACTTTTCCAGCCCGGGATCATCGAGATCCAGATGACGGCAAAATATTCACTTCGCCATGTATTTCTGTCCCGCCTGACGTTATTCGGAATGATTGATGTCATTGTGATCGGAACTGCATCGGCGGTGATGTCCTTTTCCGGCACAGGGACTGCATGGCAGGTGCTTTTGTACAGCACAGTCCCTTATCTTCTGATGTGCATGGGATGTATGCTGATCTTTCAGGAAATCAGGGAGGAAAGCGCTGTCTTTTACTGCGGGGCATGGGCAGTACTGTTGGCCGGGGGAATCCTGGTGATACAGTCCATGGGATGGCAGATCTATGATGCGGATACAGCTTCTGCATGGCTGACTGCCGGGGCGGCGGCGCTGGCGGGGGCAGTCTGGCAGACAGTGGAGTTTGTAAAACGTATGGGAGGAAATGTGGATGAGATTAACATTGGAACGATTGTCTAAACAATTCAAAAACCGGATCGCAGTGGAGAACGTAAACGCGGAACTGACCGAGGGGATCTACGGATTCCTCGGCGCGAACGGGGCGGGAAAGACGACATTGATGCAGATGATCTGCGGGATTGTAGCGCCCACATCCGGAGAGGTAAAGATAAACGGGAAGAATAACATAGAGATGGGGGAGGAGTTTCGGAATCTGCTGGGATATCTGCCTCAGGAGTTCGGTTACACGCCCGGATTTACGGCGGAGGATTTTATGCTTTACATCGCTTCGGTCAAAGGGCTGGATCCCAGGTATGCAAGGAGGCGGACAAGAGAGCTGATGAAGCTTGTCAGTCTGGAGGGGGATATGAAGCGGAAGATCCGCACCTTTTCCGGCGGGATGAAGCGCAGGCTGGGGATCGCGCAGGCGCTTTTAAACGATCCGAAGATCCTGATCATGGATGAACCCACCGCCGGGCTTGACCCGAAGGAACGTGCGTATTTCCGAAATGTGATCGCAGAGATGGCGCAGGATAAGATCATTATTATCTCCACGCATATCGTATCGGATATTGAGTATATTTCCGACCAGGTGATCATCATGAAAAAAGGACGCTTCATTCTCCAGGGGACGACAGAAGAGCTGACCGCTGAGGCAGATGGCATGGTCTGGTCCTGCCGGGTGCCGGCACGGGAGTGGATGTCCTTTGAGAACAGCCATACAGTCGCCAATTCCAGAAATCTGGGAGATATGGTGGAGGCAAGAGTGATCAGCCCGGATCGTCCCTGTGCGGATGCGGAGCAGGCAGAGCCGACTCTGGAGGATCTCTATCTGAAATGCTTTTCAGACGAGATCGGGAATACGATGCCGGAGCAGCGGAAGGAAAGGAGGAGGCGTTTATGAGAAGACTGATATGGTATGAGTGGAAACGGATCTGGGGCAGCCGCCTCACCCAGTTCGCAGTGCTCGGGTGCGCCCTGTTCCTGGTCTTCAGCGTATGGTCAAATATCCGGCTGATCTCTGCGACAGATGCAGACGGACAGACCGTGACCGGTCTGGCGGCAGTGCAGGCTCAGAAGGAAATCCGGAAGGAAGTGACACTGGATCAGGAGACTGTGGACGCGCTGGTGGATGAATACCTGGGATATACAGAGGATCCGGCAACTTCCTCGGATGACAGGGAGCTTATATATCTCTCTGAGGAGATGTATGTGAAATGGTACCTTCCCCATCAGCCGGTCCTGCATCTGATCGATGGAGCGTACCGCAGCTATCCGGAACAGAGGAACGATTCCATGAGAGATGTGCTCTTACAGAGCCGGGGGAACGATTTCTATGAGGCGAGGAAGGAGCGGGTGTGGGAGAACCTGGAAGATGCGGTAAGCCGGGGCGAGATCACAGCGGCAGAGGCGGACTGGTGGAATGCGGAGGATGACGCTGTGGGAGAAGCGTCATATGGGTTTAACAGAGCATGGTGGGAAATCATCAACAGCACTTCTCTGATCATATTAGTCATGCTGGTGATCTGTATCGGGACTGCGCCCATATTTGCGGGAGAGTATCAGTCAAAATGCGATTCCCTTCTGCTGAGCACGCGCTATGGGAAGAGCAGGCTGATCCTGGCGAAGCTTACGTCCTCCTTCCTGTTTTCCACGGTGGTGTACTGGGGATGTATGGGACTGTTTGCCGGTCTTTATCTGGCTGTGATGGGTACGGACGGATGGAACCTTCCGGTCCAGGCGCTTTGTGAGAATATTTCTATTAGTTATGATCTGACATCTCTTCAGGCGTGCGGGCTGGTCCTTGTCATGGGCTATGTCCTGACCCTGGGGCTGGTGGGCGCGGTCCTGCTCTTGTCGTCCCTTATGAAAAATCCCTACGGTGTGGTGATCACTTCCTTTTTGTTCCTGTGCGTGCCGCTGTTCCTGTCAATGAACCGGGGCGGATATGTGTGGAAGCATTTCCTCGGGCTCCTGCCGGAGAAGATCGCGGACTTCGGGTTCGGGTCGTATATGGTTTACAGTATCGGAGGGCTGACCGTGACATGGCCTGCCGCGGCAATGATCGTCAACGGAGTGTGCGCGGTGCTACTGTCCGGGCTGGCTTACGGCTTCTTCCGCAGGCATCAGGTGAATAAGTAGATCAGGCATCACGCGAATCAGTAAATGTTCTTGACAACTCCTTATAAACTCTTCAAAATATCTTTGTAGACCGGAATGAGGTTACAGAAGGGTTTGTAAGGAGTTTTTTATTATATGAACATTATCAATATTGAACATATCAGCAAGATCTATGGGGAAAAGACCATATACGAGGACGCGTCTTTCGGTATCCAGCAGGGAGACAAGATCGGCATCGTAGGGATCAACGGCACAGGAAAATCCACCCTGCTTAAAATGGTGGCAGGGGAGGAGGTCCCGGATGAAGGGCAGATCATAAGACAGAACGGACTTAAGATCGCCTATGTTCCCCAGAATCCTGTTTTCCCGGAGGGAGCGGATATCCGCTCCTATGCCTTTGAGAAGGGAGTAGGGGAGGACTGGCAGGTGGAGAGCAATCTGACGGAGCTGGGGATCACGGACCTGGATCAGAAGATCGAACATCTCTCCGGCGGACAGAAGAGGAGAGTGGTCCTGGCAAAGACCCTTGCCGGAGATTTTGACGTGCTTCTCCTGGACGAGCCCACGAACCATCTGGACGGGGCGATGATCGCATGGCTGGAAGAGTATCTGAGGGGATACAGAGGGACCATCCTCATGGTGACCCATGACCGGTATTTCCTTGACCGCGTGACGAACCGGATCCTGGAGATCAGCCACGGGAAAATGTACGGGTATGATGCGGATTATTCCGGATTCCTTGAGCTGAAAGCGGCAAGGGAAGAGATGGAGCTTGCCTCCGAGCGGAAACGCCAGAGCATCCTGCGGATGGAGCTGGAATGGGCGAAGCGCGGCTGCCGCGCCAGAACCACCAAGCAGCGGGCAAGGCTGGAGCGCCTGGAAGCGCTGAAAAACGGGAAAGCACCTGTACAGGAGCAGACAGTTGAGCTGGGCTCTGTGGAGACCCGGATGGGGAAGAAGACCATCGAGCTCCATCATGTGAGCAAGAGTTATGGGGAGAAGAAGATCCTTGAAGATTACAGCTATATCGTTCTGAAAAACCAGAGACTGGGCATTATCGGTCCCAACGGATGCGGGAAGTCTACGGTCATGAAGATGATTGCCGGATTGGTGCAGCCGGATTCCGGACAGATTGACATCGGGGAGACGGTGCGGATCGGATATTTCGCGCAGGAAGAGCAGCATATGGACGATGCACAGCGAGTCATTGATTATGTAAAGGATATCGCGGAGTATATTACCACGACAGACGGGAAGATCAGCGCCTCATCTCTTCTGGAACGGTTCCTGTTCACGCCGGATATGCAGTACGCACCTATTGGCAAGCTCTCTGGCGGAGAGAAACGCCGCCTTTATCTCCTGGGCGTCCTGGCGGAGAATGCCAATGTACTTCTTCTGGACGAGGCGGGAAACAACCTGGATATTCCGACCCTGACAATCCTTGAGGATTATCTGAACTCCTTTACAGGGATCGTGATCGCGGTCTCCCACGACCGGTATTTCCTGGACAATATCGCGGACCGGATCCTGGAATTGGACGGGGAGGGACATGTGACCCAGTACGAGGGCGGATATACGGACTATCTGGAAGCAAAGAAAAGAAAAATGGCATCCGATGACAGAGCGGGATATGCCGGCACAGCGGAAAGATCCCGGCAGAAAGAGAATACGGCGCAGAGCGGAAGCGTACCGGGCGGGGCATCGGAAAGCATGAAAAAAAGCGGAAAGAGCTGGAAACAGGACCAGCCCCAGAAGCTGAAGTTTTCTTATAAAGAGCAGCGGGAATATGAGACCATCGACGATGATATTGCCGCTATTGAGGACAAGCTTGAGACCATCGAGAGACAGATCGAGGCGAACGCCACCAATTCAGTAAAGCTCAAAGAACTGCTGGAAGAGCAGGAAAAGACACAGGGAGAGCTGGATGAGAAGATGGAGCGGTGGGTGTACCTGAACGATCTGGCGGAGAAGATCGCAGAGCAGGGGTGACCTCTTACACTGATATTGCAGGAGAAACATTACTTATGAAAAAAGGATTTCGTAAATTTTTCTGGCCCATACTGATCCTGGCAGACCTTGCCATAGCAGGAACCGTTTTCTTCCTGATCTGGCTTCAGCCTGACTATTCTGCAGCCCAGAAAGAGAACTCTCATCTCATCGGGCTGAGTTATATGACAATGAACAATGAATTTTATAAGATCATGAGTGAAGAGATCAATGCCAGGATCGAGGCGGAAGGAGATCGTATCGTTATGCGGGACCCGGCTCTTGACGCGGACCGTCAGATCGAGCAGATCGAAGAAATGCTGGATATGGGCATTGACGCCCTTGTAGTGACTCCGGTGGATTCAGACAGACTGGTAGGGGTCCTCGAAAAGGCAAAGACACAGGGGGTATTTATCATCGTACTTGATACGAATATATCCCAGGATGAACTGGCGGACTGTACGATCACATCTGATAATTACAATGCAGGTGTGATCGTAGGAGAATATTTCCTTACACAGTGTGACAGTGCGAGAGTTGTAGTGATGACCCATGAGACGACTGAGTCCGGGAGACAGAGAGTAAAGGGATTTCTTGATACTGTGTCTGACGTAGAAGGGATAGAGATTGTAAAGAAAGTGGAATGCGAAGGGCAGGTTGAGATTGCCATGCCTGAAATACAGGAGGTCATCAATTCCGGTCTTCCGTTTGACAATGTGTTTTGCCTCAATGATCTTGCCTCTGTGGGAGTAGTGGCAGCACTCGAGGAGAACGGGATGCTGCAATCTGTCAATGTATATGGCGTTGACGGGTCACCGGATTCCAAGGCGCTGATCAATGAAGGAATGATGAAGGCGACTGCGGCACAGTTTCCTTCTGAGATCGGGAAGCAGGCTGCAGATGTGATCTACCGGCTTTTTGACAGTGAGAATGTGGACGAGGACATCCTGATACCGGTGGAACTGATAACACAGGAAAATGTAAATGATTTCGGAATTGACAGGTGGCAGTAATTAGGAGAAGAAAGATGGGTAAAAGACAGCTCTCAGACTATGTGCTCATAGTAATGAAAAATCTGAATCTGGTCGTGATCCTCTATGTGGCAGGGATCATGGCGTCCAGCCTGCGCGGGTATGTCCTGACGGGAAATGCCATGGATTTTCTGATATCCGCATCCGGGCTTCCTGCGTCAGCCTGGAAAATACCTGTGATGGTTCTGCTCTTGTATATGGTCTGTCTTATGATCATGCATATGCAGAGCCAGGGCGGGACATTTGAGATAATTCTAAAGATATGCGTGGAACTGGTCATTGGATTTGCCGTAAGCTATATCCTCGGGTTCGGGTATATGGGGATCATCCTTCTGATCCTGGCGGACATGATGAAATATTTCCCGGGATCCAGGTTCAGGTTCCCTGCGTCAGTCATCATATGCCTGTTCTATCTGCTGCTCAACTCCGAATACATATCCGTGTATTTTGATGTCATACCGTTTGATGCTTACCTGACCTATTACCAGGCGGATGCCAGATCAGTGATGGATGGGCTGCTCAGTGCATTTGATTCGCTAAATACCTTTTTGTTCCTCGTTTATATGATCTTTCTGCTTCGGGCTCAGCTCAGTGAAAATGAGAGGATCTTGAACCTGAACCGGCAGCTCAATGCTGCAAACAGCGAACTCCAGAAAGCAAATATACAGCTCGAAGAATATGCGAGAGAAGAAGAACAGATGGTGGCGACGCGGGAAAGGAACCGTCTGGCGCGGGAGATCCATGACACGCTCGGGCATGCGCTCACGGGAATTATAACAGGCGCCGAGGCATGCGCGGCATTAATGGACGTGGCGCCGGAAGCTGCAAAGCAGCAGATGCAGGCGATTACTGAGGTGGCGAGACAGGGGATCACAGATGTCCGGCGGTCCGTGAAGGCGCTTCGTCCGGACGCCCTGGAAAAATATGATCTGGAAGATGCGATAAAACAGACGATCGATGAGATGCGGCGTGTATCAAATGTGGAGATCGAGTATTACTGCAATACTCAGCTTAACTGTTTCAATGGGGATGAAGAGGAAGTGATCTACCGTATTGTACAGGAGAGTATCACCAATTCCATACGCCATGGGGAGGCATCCCGGATCCTGGTTGATATCGAGAGGAAATACGGGACGCTCATTGTAAAGATAAAGGATAACGGAAAAGGATGTAAAAATATCCAGAAAGGCTTTGGGCTTCACCATATGGAGGAAAGACTGCAGCTTCTCCAGGGTCAGCTTACATATAACGGGGACGACGGTTTTACGGTAGAAGCACAGATACCGATACGCTGGGGAGAGACGGAGGAGAAATAGTAAATGATTAAAGTATTGATCGCGGATGATCAGGAGCTGATGCGCCAGAGCCTTCAGATCATCCTGGGCATGGAAAATGATATCGAAGTGATCGGCGCGGCAGAAAACGGGCTGGAAGTGATCCGTGCGGTCAGAAAGGAAAAACCGGATGTGATCCTGATGGATATACGGATGCCGGAGATGGACGGGGTTGTGTGCACTCAGATCATCAAAGAGAATTACCCGAATATCAAGATCATTATCCTTACGACTTTTGATGATGATGAGTATGTATTCAACGCGCTGAAATTCGGCGCCAGCGGATATCTCCTGAAAGGGATATCCACAAAAGAGCTCTCAGAGGCAATCCGCAAAGTATATCACGGAACTGCGATGATCAATGAAGATATCGCGTCGAAAGTCGTGAAACTATTTTCAAAGATGGCTCAGACGAATCTGACGATCCAGGTGGATGAAAGGCAGACAGAAGAGCTCAAACCAACAGAATGGCATATCATTGCCTTGGTAGGGCGCGGAATGTCAAATAAAGAGATCGCAGCGAAATTAAACCTGTCAGACGGGAGTGTCAGAAACAGCCTGAGCTCCATCCTGAGCAAACTGGATCTCAGAGACCGCACACAGCTTGCCATATGGGCGGTGCAGACCGGGGCTGTGAACAGAGAGACGGAGGAGTGACAGTGGAAAGAAGCAGTATGGGAAAAAGGAATCTTATGATCGGAGTGTTCTGTGCATTGCTCTGTGCTGCAGTATGGATCATTGAAAGTGATGCATACAGGGCACTCATGCCGGAGGACAGCAGGAAGATCACAGTCGGCGTCTTTTCGGACAGTTACTGGGAAGTACAGAACGGATATTCTTATCAGATCGTCAATGACGCCATAGAAAAGTTCGAGAAACAGAATCCGGGAGTCCATGTGGAATATGTGAGCGGAGTTCTCAAGGAGGATTATTCGGAATGGCTGTCTGAACAGCTTCTGTCGGAGAACGCCCCTGACGTGTTCTTTGTTCTCGGCGATGATTTCAGCAGCTTTGCGAACGCGGGAGCGTTAAAAGATCTGACTTCCCTGATGGAAGAAGATAAAGACTTTGACAGCAGCGCCTTCTATTCCTCGGCACTGTCTGCCGGGCAATATGAACAAAAACAGTATGCGATGCCCTTTGAGTGCGCTCCAAAACTCATGTTTGTCAACCGGACGATCCTGGATGCGGAAAACATTGCCATGCCGGACAATGACTGGACATGGGAGGACTTTTATAAAATATGCAGCGCAGTAACCCGGGATACGGATGGAGACGGAATGACCGACCAGTTTGGCGAAGTGGGATATACATGGGAGGAAGCATTTGAATCAAACGGGGTCAGGCTGTTCAGCCAGGACGGCAGTGAATGCTTTTTGACTGATCCGGGAGTGGAACAGGCTCTGCAGTTTATGGAAAGGCTGGAAACGCTGAATGCGGGTTATAATGTAACAGAGCATGAGTTTGATCTGGGAAATGTGGTGTTCCAGCCCATGTCCTTTTCCGAATTCCGCGCTTATCAATCCTATCCACTGAGTGTAAAAAAATACTCGGGTTTTGAATGGGGCTGTATCCCCATGCCGGCAGGACCGGACGGCGAGAATATCTCGACTCTTGACACACTGTTGGTGGGGATAAATTCTGAGACACGCCATACACAAAATGCATGGGAGTTTGTAAAGATCCTGACAATGGATCCCGATATCCAGTCAGAAATCTTTGATTATTCGGAAGGAGTATCCGTCATGAGGGAGGTCACGGAGTCGGAACAGACGCTGCAAAGCCTGATAGAGGATTCCGGAAGTGAAGAGAGCCTGAACCTGTCCATTTTAAGTGAGGCTGTGGAAAAATCAATTGTTTCACTCAGGTTTCCGGGATATGAAGAGGCGCGGGAAAGGGTGGAACAGGCTGTACGTCAGATCATAGACGGGAGCGGAAATATCAGTACAGATCAGATCATATGGAACCGGGAGATCAACCGTTTCCTTGAAGAACAGTGATATTATCTGTACATGTCTGGGGCAGAGAGTTACAATCCTCTGCCCCTTTTGTGACAAATGTAATATGAGATCAGTGACGCTTGTGAGATGAACACAGCGTCTTTTTTTTATATACTTTGATCAGAAAAAAGGAAAGGGAAAGAAAGAGGTGCAAAGCGATGAAATATGTATTTTTAGTCAGCCATGGTGAACTGGCACGGGGAATGCATACAGCTCTGAAGATGCTCTCGGGAGAGAACAGGGATGACATCCTATCCGTCGGACTGGAAGACGGGATGGGAGCAGACGTATTTGTTGAGAATGTAAAAAAGACGCTCTCTGTGGTCGGTGAGGATGATGAGATTTTGTTGTTTGCAGACCTAGTAGGCGGATCTCCCCTGACGAATGCTGCGAATACGATCGCAGAACTGGGAATGATGGACAGGACCGTGATGATCGGCGGGATGAACATGCCCCTGGCTTTAAGCGCAGTTCTCATGAAAGATACCATGACGACACCGGATCTTATCGAAATGCTGATTCCCGAAGCGCGGGAAGAACTGAAACAGTTTGAGATCACTTCCGAAGAGTCAGACGACGACATCTGATGTACGTCGGATGGCAGCATCAGAAAAGAAAGCAATATCAGAAAAGTAGGCAACAGGAGAAAAGAGAGTAATCAGAAGGAGGAAAACAAAATGGCAGTATCATTTATTCGTGTAGACGACCGTATGATCCATGGACAGACATGTACAAGGTGGGCGCTGGAGTATCCCTGCGATGGGCTGATCGCGGTCAATAATGCGGCGGCAAAAAATTCGGTGCTCAAGGCAGCATATAAGAGTGCAAGCGGAAAAAAGACATTCGTCTGGTCACTGGATGATTTCAAAGCAAAATCAGAGAAGGTTCTTGCGAGCAAGGACAATTACTTCCTGATCACAAAGAACCCTGTGGATATGAAGAAGATCCTGGTGGATCAGGGATTCAAGCCGGGAGTTAAGACTGTAGTCATCGGACCGTGTAATGACAGACCGGGAGCGACGAAGCTTGGCAACAACCAGTCCATCACACAGGAAGAGGCTCAGGCGCTGGAAGACATCATGAATGCAGGATATGAAGTAGAATTCGCCCTTCTGAAAGAAGAGGCGATCGGAAACTGGAAAAAATTCAGAGGCCAGTTCGGATTTAACTAAGGAGGTGCAGCTATATGGAAATCAGTTGGTTACAGGCAATCTTGATCGGAATTTTTGCCTGCCTGTCAAGTATGCCGGGCATGGGCGGTTCATCGATCGGTAACTATACACTCGGAAGACCACTGGTCGGAGGTCTCGTATGCGGTCTCATCCTCGGCGATGTGACGACAGGCGTCCTGGTAGGATGTGCGATGCAGGTCGTATATATCGCGCTGGTAACGCCCGGCGGAACTGTATCCGCAGACGTCAGGGCAGTCAGCTATATCGGCATCCCGCTTGCCATGGCAGCGCTGAGCAGCTATGGGCTGGATGCGGCAAGTTCAGAGGGAACGGCTCTTGCGACCTCTTTCGGAACAATGGTTGGAACACTGGGAACCGTATTGTTCTACGGAACAGCAACAGTCAACCTTGTATGGCAGCACATCGGCTGGAAGGCAGTGGAAAACAGACAGTATAAGAAACTGTACCTGGTAGACATGGGGCTTCCGTGGATCTCCCATCTGCTCTGCTCCTTTATCCCGACAGTGATCATGTGTAAACTCGGAGCCGACGTGGTAGAGATGATCAAGGCAGCGCTTCCAATGGATGGACTAGCAATGAAGACTTTGTTTACCGTAGGTTCTCTTCTTCCCTGTGTAGGTATCGCGATTCTGTTAAAACAGATCGTCAAGAAGGCAACAGATTTTATTCCGTTCCTGTTCGGTGTAGTCCTTGCGGCTTCCATGGGAATCAACCTTGTATCTGCAACAGTGATCGCAGGTATGTTTGCGATCATTACATACAACTTAAAGATGCTTCTGCTGAAAAAGAGCGCAGGTGCAGCCGACGACGATGATGAAGAGGAGGATATTTGATATGGAAAAGAAATTATCAAAAAAAGCATTGAATAAATCTTTTCATAACTGGTACTATGGGCACCTGACCTGTTTCTCCCAGGAGCATATGCAGACATTCGGATATCTCTGCGCAATGCTCCCTCTGGTGGAAGAGCTCTATGACAATGAGGACGACAAGGCAAAGGCAATGAACACCTATACAGCGTTCTTCAACACAGAGCCGCAGCTCGGTTCCGTGATCGTAGGTATCACAGCCGGACTTGAGGAGGCGAGAGCCAGCGGGCAGGACGATGTAGATGAAGAGACGATCAACGGACTAAGGGCAGGACTGATGGGACCGATCGCCGGAATCGGTGATTCCCTTGTGGTCGGGACCGTGATCCCGATCCTTCTTGGCATTGCAATGGGTATGTCCACAGGCGGATCACCGCTGGGCGCGATCTTCTACATTATCGTGTGGAACCTGTTCGCATACTTCGGAATGAGATTCATGTACTTTAAAGGATATGAACTCGGCGGTAAAGCAGTTGACTTCCTGATCGGGGCGCAGGGCGAGGCGCTTCGAGACGCCATCACCACTCTGGGCGGTATCGTCATCGGCGCGGTATCAGCGACCTGGGTAAGCGTACAGACATCGCTGGAACTGATAAGCAAAGAGACAGGGGAGGCATATGTGGTCCTTCAGGATCAGCTGGATGCGGTATTCCCGGGACTTCTGACCACACTGTTCATTGTCTTCTGCTGGTTCCTTATGGCGAAGAAGAGAATGTCTCCGATCAAGGTCATGCTCCTTCTGGTAGTCATTGCGTTTGTCGGCGTAATCGTCGGATTCTTTGATCCGAACCTGACATATTAATAAAAAGGAGGTAACACCATGAATGTTATAGATAAAAGAAAATTATCGAAAGAAGCCGAGATGCAGATCAAGGCTTTGAAGAAGATCAACAGATGGAAGATCATCGCCCTGGCAGTGTCAACGCTGGGAGTGGCTGCAGCCTATGCCGGTTTCGGCGGCATCATTCAATCCCTTTTCCTTGGCGTTCTTGGTGTTATCATAACTGTCGCGGCGGCAGCCGCTGCGCTGATCTTCAATCTGGGATTGAAAAACGGCAGGAGAAATGTGGAAAAAATGCTGAATATTTTGGAGAAAGGCAGTATCTCATGAAATATGAACTGATATGTCTTGATATCGACGGAACACTTCTGGATGACGAAAAAAGACTGCTTCCGGAGGTGAAGGAAAAGGTAAGGCAGGCGGCGGAAAAGGGGATGAAGATTGTCCTCGGATCCGCGCGCATGCCGGCAGGTGTAGAGTCCATCGCAAAAGAGCTTGGACTGGAATGTATCATGATCTGTGACGCAGGGGCGTACATCCTCAAAGGAGAAGAGTGTATCGCCAGCAGGCATCTCTCGGCAGCCTCTATGCGGGAAGTATATGAGGAATATGCGGAAAGGTATGGGCTGAATATGTGGATCTTCCGGGACCGCGACTGGTATATCACCGGGATGGACGACCATATCGCGCGGGAGATCCAGATCATCGGGTATGATCCGCAGACAGTTGATGCAAAAGAGACTGCGGACCGCTGGGAGAAGGAGCAGACCGGACCGAGCAAACTGCTTTTTGCGGCGGAGCCGGAACAGATCCGTCAGATCCAGGGCGAGATCCGGGCAAAATTAAGCCTGGGGACCTGGCCGGATATTGATGTGGCGTGTTCTTCGGACATTTTTTTGGAAATCTTTCCGAAAGGTGTTGATAAAGGGAGCGCTTTGCTGGAAATCTGCAGGGGCCTTAAAATACCGGCTGAAAAGGCGATCGCTTTCGGAGATTCCGAGATGGATATCCCGATGATCGAGACCGCGGGTCTGGGAGTGGCGATGGGAAATGCAGCAGAGAGCCTGAAGAAAAAGGCTGATTTTGTGACAATCACAAACAATGAGGCGGGAGTCGCCTATGCATTGGATAATCTAATACAGATCTGACAGATCAAGGCGCAGTCATTCAGGCTGCGCTTTTTTATAAGTGTCCGATCACAAAATTGCGAATAACTTCTTGACAAAGGAACACACAGTTGATAATATTATTAAAGATAAAACAGATTGCGCTCTGTTTTTTGAGTGGGAAAAGGAGAAAACAATGAGAAAGCAGGTATTTTCATTGCTCGTAGACAATAATCCCGGCGTCTTAAGCCGCATATCAGGTCTGTTCAGCCGCCGCGGATACAGCATCGACAGCATTACCGCAGGTATGACGGCTGACCCCAGGTTTACAAGGATCACGGTCGTGTCATCCGGGGATGAGCTGATCCTGTCTCAGATCGAGAAACAGGTCAGGAAGCTTGAGGATGTAGTAGATATTAAGGTCCTGAAGGACGGGGAGTCCGTGTACAGGGAGCTGATCATGGTGAAGCTTCGCGCCAATGCTGCACAGCGAGGAGAGATCATCTCCGTGGCGGATATCTTCCGCGCGAAGATCGTGGATGTGGAAGAAGATTCACTCATCGTGGAGCTCACGGGAACACAGAGCAAGCTGGAAGCTTTTCTCAATCTTCTGAAAGGATATGAGATCCTGGAATTGGCAAGGACCGGTATAACAGGTCTTTCCAGAGGAAGCAGCGATGTTGCCTATCTCTGATGCGGGGAGTGTCTCAGAGGCATGAAGCTGTAAAAAAGGTAGTAAGAGGGCAGAACCTTTCACTATACATATACTGCCGCGGATCCGGCAGACTTTAATGATTATTTTAGGAGGAATGCAAAATGGCAGCAAAAATTTATTATCAGGAAGATTGTAACCTTTCCCTTCTGGAAGGAAAGACGATCGCGATCATCGGCTATGGCAGCCAGGGACATGCACATGCGCTGAACTTAAAGGAGTCAGGATGCAATGTCATTATCGGTCTTTACGAGGGAAGCAGATCCTGGGCGAAAGCTGAGGCGCAGGGATTTGAGGTGTATACAGCGGCAGAGGCTGCAAAGAAAGCAGACATCATCATGATCCTGATCAATGACGAGAAACAGGCTGCATTATATAAGAATGATATCGAGCCGAACCTGGAAGAAGGCAACATGCTTATGTTTGCCCACGGATTTAACATTCATTTCGGACAGATCGTGCCGCCGGCAAATGTCGACGTTACAATGATCGCTCCGAAGGCTCCGGGTCATACAGTAAGAAGCGAGTATCAGGCTGGGAAGGGTACGCCGTGTCTTGTAGCGGTAGAGCAGGACTATACAGGAAAGGCGCTTGACAAGGCTCTGGCATACGGTCTTGCGATCGGCGGAGCAAGAGCAGGTATCCTTGAGACAACATTCCGTACAGAGACAGAGACAGACCTCTTCGGTGAGCAGGCAGTCCTCTGTGGCGGCGTATGCGCTTTGATGCAGGCTGGATTTGAAACCCTGGTAGAGGCTGGCTATGATCCGAGAAACGCATATTTTGAGTGTATTCATGAGATGAAGCTGATCGTAGACCTGATCTATCAGTCAGGATTTTCGGGCATGAGATACTCTATCTCCAACACAGCAGAGTACGGCGACTATATTACAGGTCCTAAGATCATCACAGAGGATACGAAGAAAGCAATGAAGAAAATCCTTTCCGATATCCAGGATGGTACATTTGCAAAAGACTTCCTGCTCGATATGTCAGAGGCAGGCGGACAGGCTCACTTCCGTGCTATGAGAAAACTTGCCGCAGAGCATCCGTCAGAGAAGATCGGAGAAGAGATCCGCAAGCTTTACAGCTGGAGCGATGAGGACAAACTGATCAATAACTAATCGCAGTATCGGAATTTATAAGAATGCCCGCCGGCTGTCATGCCGGACGGGCATCTTTCTGCATAAAGGAGGAGAGAGGGTTGTCTGAAAACAGACAAGGGGTAAGCATACAGGAAAGCAACGATTTCAGCAGAGGAGGCATTGCCCGGAATATTTTAAAACTTGCGGTACCAATGACCATGGCTCAGCTGATTAATGTGATGTACAGTATTGTGGACCGGATCTATATCGGACACATTCCCCACGCGTCGGCACAGGCGCTGACAGGGATCGGGCTGTGCCTTCCGATCATTACCATCATCACGGCGTTTGCCAACCTGTTTGGTATGGGAGGAGCACCCCTGTGCTCGATCGCAAGAGGAGGACATGAAGAAAAGCGGGCTGAAAAAGTTATGGGAAATTCTTTCACCATGCTTCTTCTGTCAGGCGCAGTTCTAATGCTGGCTTGTTTCCTTTTCAAGGAGCCCCTCTTATATCTGTTTGGGGCGAGCGATGCCACATATCCATATGCAGATAAATATATTACCGTGTACCTGTGCGGCACTCTTTTTGTTATGACAAGCCTGGGGATGAATAATTTTATCAATGCCCAGGGGTTCGGACGGATGGGGATGCTGACAGTCCTTCTCGGAGCGGTACTCAATATCATCCTTGATCCGATCCTGATCTTCGGGTTCGGTATGGGAGTAAGGGGAGCGGCGATCGCCACGGTCATCTCCCAGGGAGCGTCCGCCCTCTGGGTATTGCAGTTCCTGACCGGGAAAAGGGCTTTGCTGAGACTGACAAAGAGTGCTATGCGGCTGGAGGCGGGGCTGGTGAAAGAGATCACCCTTTTGGGAACATCAGGATTTGTAATGTCCGTGACAAACGGTACAGTACAGATCGTGTGCAATGCAGTGCTTTCCCGCCACGGAGGCGATCTGTACGTGGGGATCATGACAGTCATCAATTCCGTGCGGGAGATCATTACCATGCCTGTTACCGGTCTGACTTCCGGCGCCCAGCCTGTCATCGGGTATAATTACGGGGCGGGGTGCTATGGCAGGGTGAGATCCGCGATCAAGTTCATGAGCATCGGTTGTATAGTGTTTTCTCTGGCGGTCTGGGCGGTGCTGTTTTTCGAGCCCAGATTCTTTCTTCATCTGTTTACACAGGAGAAAGAGCTGATCGAGGCGGGCATTCCGGCGATGAGGATCTATTTCTGCGGGATTTTTATGATGGCGCTCCAATTTGCCGGGCAGTCTACTTATGTGGCGTTGAACCGTCCAAAGCAGGCGGTATTCTTTTCTCTGTTCCGCAAGGTTATCATTGTAGTACCTCTGACCTTGTTCCTCCCTATGGCCGGCGGGCTTGGAACGAACGGCGTGTTCCTTGCAGAGCCTGTTTCAAATGTACTGGGAGGCACGGCGAGCTTTGTGACTATGCTGATCACAGTGTGGCCGGGATTGAAAGATGACCGGATACAGAAGGCGGGTGCCGGACGGAAATAGACAGGCAGAAATATTACAGAATTTACTGCACTATGCTCTCTGATGTGATAAAATATTTCCATAGACAGCTGAACGGAAATTTGATTGAAGAAGGGAGCGAAGAGTATGGATGAACGATTTGTGGATCTGAGGTCAACAAAGAACCCTAAGGCACGTATCAAAATGCTGAGCGGGCATTTTGCAACAAAGAATTCTCATGTAAACACTTATATTGATATGTCTACCGTTAAGACACGCCATAATAATGCCAGGGAGACAGCAAGGACACTTGCCGAAGAGTATAAGATGAATACAATGATAGACACCATTGTCTGTCTGAAAAATACGGAAGTGATCGGAGCGTTTATGGCTGAAGCTCTCGCAGACAGTTCAAATATGTCTATGAGCGCGGGCAATAACATCTCTGTTGTGACTCCGGAGTTTGACTTTACGGGACAGATCCTCTTCCGCGAAAACAGTCAGAGGATGATCGAGAATAAACAGGTGCTCATCCTCACAGACTCCATGGCAACCGGCACGCTGACTATGCAGGCGATCGAATCGGTCCTGTATTACAGAGGAAGGGTGTGCGGCATCTGTGCGGTTTTCAGCGCGATTTCAAAAGTAGCGGGAGTAGAAGTGAAGACTATCTTTACCAGCTCGGACCTCCCGGATTACCATGTGTACAGCGCACATAAATGTCCGATCTGCGACGCAGGCATCCGGCTGGATGGGATAGTCAACAGCTTCGGATATGCAAAGCTGTGAATGGGGTCAGACCCCTTGTACAAATTATTTTGCAAAAACAAAAAAGGTAAACAAAAAGACATCTGCCTGACGGTGCGGATGTCTTTTAATATTCTCTATCAATTATGAAGCAAATTAAGCAATACCGTTAACAGCTTTTGACAGACGAGAGATTTTTCTGGAAACAGTCTTTTTGTGGTAAACACCCTTGCTTCCTGCCTTGGAAATCTCTACGATCGCTGCGTGCAGTGCAGTCTTAGCAGCCTCTGCGTCTTTCTGAGCAACAGCAGTGTCAACTTTCTTTACAGCTGTCTTTACTTTAGACTTGATTGCTTTGTTTCTTGCAGCCTTTGTCTCGTTTACTAAAATTCTTTTCTTAGCAGACTTAATGTTAGCCAATCTGTACACCTCCAAATATAACATGAAATTCAAATGTAGATCATGTGTCCCAACAGATTCGGACACGGACGCTCCGCTGGAACATACTCATTTATTTTATGCTAACTGGAAGGGGTTGTCAATACATATTTTAAGAAATATTGAGAAAACTACTGTAACAGTTCAGCCATGGGGCAACGGAAATGTAATGAAGTACCAATGCCAAACATGAAACAAACATGAAAGCGAGGATGAGATATGCTGCGGAATTACAGTGTGAGAACAGATCTTGCCTTGGAGGAAAAAGAACGGTTTGAGTCAGATAATGTGGAGATACCCGGAGTCATATTAAAAGAAGAGTATGACGAAGACAGGGAGATTAGGCTTACCCGCGTGGAGATCGAGACAGAGAACGGCGCAAAAGCGATGGGAAAACCGGCCGGAACATACCTGACCCTGGAGACGCCGGACCTTGCACTTCCCGACGATGATACACATATGGAGATCGCGTCCCAATTGTGCCGGCATATCCGGGAGCTGATCGATAAAAATATTGATGAGGAAAGAAAAGGGAGCGATGACCTCTCTATCCTTGTGGTGGGGCTTGGAAACCGGGAGGTGACCCCGGACGCTTTGGGACCTTATGTGGCGGATCATCTTGCTGTAAACCGCCATGTTGTGAAGGAATATGGGAAATATGCCATGGGAGTGGAACATGCGAATATGATCAGCGCTATTGTGCCGGGGGTAATGGGACAGACCGGCATGGAAAGTTCGGAGATCGTCAGGGGCATTGTAAATGAAACCCATCCGGATATCGTGATCGCGGTGGATGCTCTGGCTGCTCGCAGCAGCAGAAGACTGAACAGGACGGTACAGATCGCTGACACGGGGATCCACCCGGGGTCAGGAGTGGGAAACCACAGGATTGGTATGACGAAAGAGTCGCTGGGCGTACCAGTGATCGGTATCGGCGTTCCCACTGTTGTGGACGCTGCGACCATTGTAAATGACACGATGGAGAACTTTATCCGGGCGCTGGAATCATCGGACGCTCTGAAAGGAGTGGGAAGAGAGCTGCGCTCCTACAATGCGGGAGAAAAGCAGGAGTTTGTAAGAGAGCTGATCTCTCCACACCTGAACGGGATGTTCGTGACGCCAAAGGATGTGGACGAGATGATCCACCATATCAGCCACACTCTTTCAGAGGCAATCAATATGCTTTTCACATGACCGTCATAACAGGGGCATGCCGGGCATAAAATTTCAGAAGTAAAGACAGACAGGAAAGGAATGCCTCTTTGATATGGAAGATATACGAACTAAGAGATTCGGACAGACAAAGACAGCCGCGCCCATCCTGCTTCTGACCGCGTGCGTGGTGTGGATCACGGCGGGAGGGAGCAGGGGAAGCTGGAGGTATGATTTCCAAAATCAGATCTTTGCAGGCGCTGAAGAAATGTACATGCCGGGACTCGCCTATCTGAACCGGGCGCCTGGGAAAGGAGTTCAGGAATGGGTCAAAGAAAAAGCTCTTGCATGGCTTCCTATTGTCACTTATACAGAAGATCACGCAGTGAGCAGTCCTGCAATCGAAGACGAGGAGACTCTTGCAAGGATACTGGACGCGCAGGCGAATGATGAGAATACCGTGGATGAAAACGGCAATCTTGTCGGTGAACCGGACCAGGCAGAAGCAGCGGCGCAGCCGGCTGCGCCGACCGTAGACATGTCGATTGAAAAGCTGAGGGATTTCGATTATCTTCTGAGTAATTTCTATACAGTTGACAGCTCTACCATGATCGGTCCGGAACAGTTAAACGCGGATGACTTATTGAGCAGAAGCATGAAGATCGATAATACCACGGGAGGTCCCAAGGTGATCATTTTCCATACACATTCCCAGGAAGAGTTTGTAGATTCCACGCCAGGGGACCCGGCAACAAGTATTGTAGGCATGGGGGAATATCTGACCCAGCTCCTGAATGAAAAGGGGATCGAGACGATCCATGATACAGGTGTTTATGATATCATTAACGGCCAGCTTGACCGCAGCAACGCATATGAGAACGCGGAAGCTTCGGTGCGCCCCATTATCGAAGCGAATCCGACCCTGGAAGTGGCCATTGACCTCCACAGGGACGGCGTGGCAGAGGGCACCCATCTGGTGACGGAGATCAACGGGAAGCCGACGGCGAAGATCATGTACTTCAACGGTCTGAGCCGTACACGCACCAACGGGGACATTGACTATCTGTACAATCCTTACATACAGGATAATCTTGCTTTTTCTCTCCAGATGCAGCTCGCCTCGGAAAGTCTGTATCCGGGGTTTGTCCGGCATATCTATCTGAGAGCATACCGTTACAATCTCCATCTGCTTCCAAAATCTCTTCTTGTTGAGGCAGGAGCGCAGACAAATACAGTGGAAGAGATGAGAAATGCCATGGAGGTTCTGGCGGATACTCTTGCGCATGTGATCCTGGAATGAAAATTTTCTGCCCCGGCCGGGAAAGAAAAGATTATCTCCTGCGCTGTTATCCTATATCTGGTGGAGGTCCTTTATTTTTGTGTTTACAAATCACAAGGACTGGTGGTATAGTATGGAATGGTATGTTCTGCGCTTATGCAGGGCGCGTGTAAGAAACGATTTTCCGCACGGCATAGCCGAGGACAGCTTTTTGTCCTGCAGCTTCGGTCAGGAGGACATGAGGCATGCATGTCCGGTCTGCCGGATGCGGAGATAAAGAAGGAGAATGCAAATGGCAGGCAACAATACATACGATGCAGACAGTATCGCGGTGCTGGAAGGACTGGAGGCAGTTAGGAAACGTCCCGGTATGTATATCGGAAGTGTATCGACCAAAGGATTAAACCACCTCATCTACGAGATCGTAGACAACTCCGTGGACGAGCATCTGGCAGGATACTGTTCGGAGATCCGGGTAACTCTGGAAAAGGACGGTTCCGCCACAGTCACGGATAACGGGCGCGGCATCCCGGTGGACATGCACCAGAAAGGAGTGTCTGCGGCACGGCTCGTGTTCACGACTTTGCACGCAGGAGGAAAGTTTGATGATTCTGCATATAAGACAAGCGGCGGTCTGCATGGAGTGGGTTCCTCTGTTGTGAATGCACTTTCTGTTTATATGGATGTAAAGATCAGCAGAGACGGCTATATCCACCACGACCGTTACGAGAGAGGAGTCCCGGTGGTCGAGCTGGAGGACGGCCTGCTGCCGAAGATCGGGAAGACGAGGAAGACCGGGACCACCATCAATTTCCTCCCGGATGACACGATCTTTGAAAAGACGAAGTTCCGTGCAGAAGAGGTAAAGAGCCGGCTTCATGAGACTGCTTACCTAAACCCCGAACTGACGATCATTTTTGATGATAAACGCCTCGAAGAGCCAGAACATGTGGTTTACCATGAGCCGGAAGGTATCATCGGATTTATCCGCGACCTGAACAAGAAAAAAGAAACCCTGCACGAGCCCGTATATTTCAAGGGGGAGTCCGAAGGCATCGAGGTAGAAGCAGCACTGCAGTATGTCAATGAATTCCATGAAAATGTGCTTGGATTCTGCAATAATATCTACAACGCAGAAGGCGGTACCCACCTGACCGGATTTAAGACGACATTTACCACGGTCATGAATCAGTATGCAAGAGAGCTGGGGATCCTGAAGGAGAAGGACGCCAATTTTACAGGCGCGGATATCCGGAACGGCATGACAGCCATTGTGTCTATCAAGCATCCGGATCCCAGGTTCGAGGGACAGACAAAGACAAAGCTGGACAACCCCGATGCATCCAAGGCGGTGGGAAAGGTGACCGGCGAGGAGATCGTACGGTATTTTGACCGGAATCTGGACACCCTAAAGACCGTGCTCTCCAGCGCCGAGAAAGCGGCGAAGATCCGAAAGACCGAGGAAAAGGCAAAGACAAACCTGCTCACCAAGCAGAAGTATTCTTTTGACAGCAACGGGAAGCTTGCCAACTGTGAGAGCCGTGACCCGAAGAAATGCGAGATCTTCATCGTGGAGGGAGATTCCGCCGGCGGCTCGGCGAAGACGGCGAGAGACCGGAATTTCCAGGCAATCCTTCCGATCAGGGGTAAGATCCTGAATGTGGAGAAGGCGAGTATTGACAAGATCCTCGCCAACGCGGAGATCAAGACCATGATCAATGCATTCGGATGCGGATTTTCGGAAGGCTACGGGAACGATTTTGATATCACAAAATTGAGATACGACAAGATCATCATCATGGCAGATGCGGATGTTGACGGAGCGCATATTTCCACGCTGCTCCTCACGCTGTTCTATCGCTTTATGCCTGAGCTGATCTACGAAGGACATGTGTATATCGCCATGCCGCCACTTTATAAAGCTATGCCGAAGAATGGCGAGGAAGAATACCTTTACGATGATAAGGCTCTGGAAAAATACCGGAAGACCCACAAAGGCTCGTTCACCCTCCAGAGATACAAAGGTCTGGGCGAGATGGATGCGGAACAGCTCTGGGAGACCACACTCGACCCGGAGCGAAGGCTTCTGAAGCTGGTGGAGATCGAGGACGCGAGGATGGCTTCCAGTGTGACGGAAATGCTCATGGGTACGGAAGTGCCGCCGAGGCGCGCGTTCATCTATGAGAACGCCACAGAGGCGGAGCTGGACATCTGATAAATGCCGGCCGGCACAGTTCCGGCTGGTAAATCGGAAGCCGCAGAGTGATGAAGGAGAATTAAGGAATGAACAGTGAATCACAGATCATAAGGACAGAGTACTCAGACCTTATGAAAAAATCATATATTGATTACGCTATGAGCGTGATCATTGCCCGCGCCCTGCCGGATGTAAGGGACGGGCTTAAACCGGTCCAGCGCCGCACCCTCTATGATATGTACGAGCTGGGCATCCGCTATGACAAGCCTTACCGTAAATGCGCCCGTATCGTGGGAGACACCATGGGTAAATACCATCCCCACGGGGACAGTTCCATCTATGAGGCTCTGGTGGTCATGGCGCAGGATTTCAAGAAGGGACAGACCCTTGTGGACGGTCACGGAAACTTCGGCTCCATTGAAGGGGACGGAGCGGCGGCGATGCGTTATACGGAGGCAAGGCTTACGAAGTTTACCCAGGAAGTGTGTCTTGCAGACCTGGATAAAGATGTCATGAATTTCGGACCGAACTTTGACGAGACGGAGAAAGAGCCCCTCGTCCTGCCCATGCGTGTGCCGAACCTGCTTGTAAACGGCGCAGAAGGAATCGCGGTTGGTATGGCGACCAGCATCCCCACCCACAACCTGGGCGAGGTCATTGACGCGGTCAAGGCATACATGAAAAATGACGAGATCAGCACTAGACAGCTCATGAAGTACATCAAAGGACCGGATTTCCCAACCGGGGGCATCGTGGTAAACAAAGACGACCTTCTGGATATCTATGAGACCGGGCAGGGAAAGATCAAGATCCGGGGCAAGGTCGAGGTGGAAGAACTGAAAGGCGGGAAAAAGCAGCTCGTCATCAGCGAGATCCCGTATACCATGATCGGAACAGGCATCGGCAAGTTCTTAAACGATGTGGCGAACCTGGTGGAGACGAAGAAGACCACGGACATTGTGGACATCTCCAACCAGTCCTCAAAAGAAGGGATCCGAATTGTCCTTGAATTAAAGAGAGGGGCAGACGCGGAAAACTTAAAGAATATGCTCTACAAGAAGACCCGCCTGGAGGACACCTTCGGCGTAAATATGCTCGCCGTGGCAGACGGACGCCCGGAGACGCTGGGCCTTAAGAAGATCATTGAGCACCACGTAGACTTCCAGTTCGAGTTGGCGACCCGCAAATATAAGACTCTCCTTGCGAAAGAGCAGGAGAAGAGCGAGGTCCAGGAAGGGCTGATCAAAGCCTGCGATGTGATCGATCTGATCATTGAGATCCTGAGGGGAAGTAAGTCTGTCAAGGATGCACGCGCCTGTCTTGTAAACGGCGTGACGGACAATATCACTTTCAAGTCCAAGATCTCGAAGAAGATGGCAGCCCTGCTCCGGTTTACCGAGCGCCAGGCGACCGCTATCCTGGAAATGCGCCTGTACCGATTGATCGGTCTGGAGATCGAGGCACTGATCGCGGAGCATGAGCAGACCCTCAAAAATATCGCAAGGTATGAAGATATCCTGAATAATTATGACTCCATGGCAGGGGTGATCATAGAAGAGCTGGACGCCATCAAGAAGGAGTATGCGCGGAAGCGGCGCACAGTCGTTGAGAATGCGGAAGAAGCTGTCTTCGAGGAGAAGAAGATCGAAGAGCAGGAAGTGGTCTTCCTCATGGACCGTTTTGGATATGCAAAGACCGTGGACCAGTCAGTTTACGAGAGGAATAAGGAAGCAGCGGACAGTGAGAACAAATACATCGTCCATTGTATGAACACCGGGAAGCTCTGCATCTTTACGGACACCGGAAGGATGCACCAGGTTAAGGTATTGGATGTTCCTTACGGCAGATTCCGCGATAAGGGAACGCCCATTGATAACATCAGCAATTACTCTACCAGCGAAGAACAGATCGTCATGGTCTGCGACGCAGAGCAGATGCGCTTCGCGAACCTTCTCTTTGCTACCGCTCAGGGAATGATCAAGAAGGTGGAAGGCACTGAGTTCCAGGTGTCAAAGCGGACCATCGCGGCGACAAAGCTTCAGGAAGAGGATTCTCTGATCGCTGTGAAAGTTGTTAATGACAGCCAGAACATCGTGCTTCAGACGAAGAACGGATATTTCCTCCGCTTCTCTGCCGAAGAAGTACCGGTGAAGAAGAAAGCCGCCATCGGCGTGCGCGGCATCCGGCTTCAGAAGAAGGACGAACTGGAGAATGTATATCTCTTTGAGGAAGGGACAGAGTCCAAGATCCTATTCGGGGAGAAGGAAGTCACGCTGAACCGGCTGAAAGCGGCGAAGCGGGACGGAGCAGGAACAAAGTACCGGGGGTAGTTTGGAAAATTTGGCTAAATGTCTTGCACGATCAGAAAATAAGTGTTATACTATTTGACAGTTACATAAAGATTCCGGCAGAAGAGTGGACGAAAGTTCACTCTTCTTTGTTGGTGTGGGAAACACCGCAGGGGTGTACCATTATGCCGTGAAGAACACGGCAGTAAACAAGGAAAGGAAGTATAGTGTGTCGAAAAGAGAAGAGTACGAACAGAAGACAGAAGAACTGTTAGAGCCCATTGTCACAGATCTGGGGTTTGAGCTGGTAGACGTAGAGTATGTCAAAGAGGGCGGGACCTGGTATCTGCGCGCATATATTGACAAACCGGGCGGCATCACGGTGGACGACTGCGAGGCGGTCAGCAGGAAGTTCTCCGATATTTTGGATGAGAAGGATTACATCCCGGATTCCTATGTGTTTGAGGTGAGCTCCCCGGGGCTTGGAAGACCTCTCAAGAAGGAGAAGGACTTTAAGAGAAGTCTTGGAGAAGAGGTGGAGATCCGCACCTACCGGGCAATCGACCGTCAGAAGGAATTCACCGGCATATTGAAAGCATATGATGAAAATACTGTTACCATCGCATATGAGGATGACACAGAACAGACATTTGAGAGGGCGGACATTGCCCTGATCCGTCTGGCTTTGGATTTTTAAAATATTAGGAGGAAGGAAAAAATGAACACAGAGTTAATGGAAGCATTGACGATCCTTGAGAAAGAGAAAAACATCAGCAGAGACGTAATGATGGATGCCATCGAAAATTCACTGATCAGCGCCTGCAAGAATCATTTCGGCACAGCAGAGAATATCAAGGTTATCATGGACAGGGAAACATGCGACTATGCAGTGTATGCAGAGAAGAAAGTCGTTGAGGAGGTAACAGACCCGGCACTTGAGATCAGTCTTGAGGACGCGGAGAAGATCGATTCCGCGCTCCAGATCGGGGATGTGGCGCAGATTCCGGTACAGTCCAAAGAATTCGGGCGTATCGCCACTCAGAACGCAAAGAACCTGATCCTCCAGAAGATCCGCGAGGAAGAGCGAAAAGTCGTATTTGACCAATATTTTGAGAAAGAGAAAGATATCGTGACCGGTATCGTACAGCGTTATGTAGGAAAGAATATCAGCATCAACTTAGGAAGAGCGGATGCGATGCTCACGGAGAATGAACAGGTGAAAGGCGAGTCCTTCAAGCCGACAGAGCGTATCAAGCTGTATGTGGTGGAAGTCAAGAATACACCGAAGGGACCGAAGATCCTCGTGTCACGGACACATCCGGAACTGGTGAAGCGTCTCTTTGAGGCTGAGGTTTCCGAGGTGCGGGAAGGCATAGTGGAGATCAAGAGCATTGCCCGCGAAGCCGGGTCGCGTACAAAGATGGCTGTATGGTCCAATGATCCGAATGTGGATCCTGTGGGAGCATGTGTGGGAATGAACGGCGCAAGGGTAAACGCGGTGGTACAGGAGCTGCGAGGCGAGAAGATCGACATCATCAACTGGGATGAGAACCCGGCGCTTCTGATCGAGAACGCGTTAAGTCCGGCAAAAGTTATTTCCGTTATGGCTGACCCGGAGGAGAAGGTTGCGAGCGTAATCGTGCCGGATTACCAGCTTTCTCTTGCCATCGGAAAAGAAGGTCAGAATGCAAGGCTGGCGGCGCGCCTCACCGGATATAAGATCGATATCAAGAGCGAGACTCAGGCAATCGAGGCAGGAGACCTTCCGGAGAATTATATGGAGCAGATGGGACTCATGGGTGAGGAAGGATACACCGGTGATTATGAAGACGAGTACGCTGAGGACGACGCTTACGACAGCTATGACGAGAATTACAGCGAAGACTATGATGACGGTGATTATAACGGGAATTACGAGGATCAGGACGGACAGGATGAGCCGGAAGAGATCGAGTTCGTTGAGACAGATAACTAAGCAATAGTCTGAAGGAGTGGAATTATTTGGCAGTAAAGAAAAAGATCCCGATGAGGAAATGCGTGGGCTGCGGTGAGATGAAGCCGAAGAAAGAGCTGATGCGCATCCTGCGTACAGAGGAAGGCAGCTTTGTCGTAGACGCGGAAGGTAAGAAAAACGGGCGCGGCGCGTACCTGTGCAGGTCCGTGGAATGTTTCCGGAAGGCGGCAAAGAGCAGAGGCTTGGAGCGTTCCTTTAAACAGGAGATCCCCCAGGAGGTATACGAGAGACTGGAAAAGGAGATGGGCGAGATTGGCGAATAGAGATAAGGTCCTGTCACTGATCGCACTCTCGATGAAGGCGGGCAGATGCACAAGCGGCGAGATGATGACAGAGAATGAGACGAAGTCAGGAAAAGCAAAGCTTGTAATCGTGGCATCAGACGCATCGGAGAACACGAAGAAGAAATTTCGGGATATGTGTAAATTTTACAGAGTTCCAATTTGTTTTTACGGAGATAAAGATACCTTAGGGCATGCAATGGGAAAAGAATTCCGTGCATCTCTGGCGATATTGGACGAAGGATTTGCAGACGGGATTCTAAAAGCGCTTAAAAACCGAGAGGGTATTGCATAAAGGAGGTAGTTGAATATGACAAAAATGAGGGTACACGAGCTTGCGAAAGAGCTTGGAATAGAAAATAAGGAACTCATTGAGATCCTGCAGAAGAAAAATGTAGAGGTGAAGAATCATATGAGTTCTTTGGAGGACAATGTGGCAGAGGAGATCCGCAGAGAGCATTCCGGCAATAAAGTGGATAAACAGGAGCCGAAAAAGGAAGAAGAGGCAAAGACGGACAGTGTG
>ERZ791922.267-NODE-267-length-40359-cov-3.798680_pt1 | contig 40359 bp, 36 predicted proteins | sample MGYA00510134_ERZ791922 | MGnify/ENA primary metagenome ERZ791922 (study PRJEB30046, sample SAMN00792101) | human gut metagenome | study: EMG produced TPA metagenomics assembly of the A metagenome-wide association study of gut microbiota in type 2...
CCCAGGAGTGGTCTGCCTGGTAGGAAGTGTTTACACAAAATTCTTGACGCTATCTATTTATTATCATTGTTTTGCTATCTGATGATTGCTATTGTTCGTTATCTTCCTTCTATGACTACTTATCGTTACATCTATCTACTTGTATTTTACTTTTTTGCCTCCCTTATCTATTTATAAATAGGATTTACCTCTTTTGCGCTTTCCATTCATCTCGCAACCTTTCATACTTTAATGCTTCTTCTTCATTTCCTAAGTTGTGATAACAAAGTGCGAGTTGGTTTAAAGGATAATCCCCTTGATAATGAAGATTTAATTCTGCTTCTGTTTCGAATGCAGCATTATAGTACCAAAGAACAGCTTCCACATTATCTCCACTTAGACGATAATGTTCCCCTAATTCATAGCATATTTCAGAGGAAGGCTCTCCACAAGCAACATTCTTTAAGCATACTTTAAAAAACTCATGGTCAATTTGTTGTAATCTAGCACCCCTTGCGATTACACACTGACATTGTTTTAATTCTGTTAATCCTAAGGTATTATGGAGTGCAACGTTACAAAAGTATTCAAACGCATCAATAAAATCACGATCCTTACCCGCAATAAATAACTCCCTAGCATACATAGAACGTAGTTTCTCAGAGAGCTTTTCCTCTCGTGCTATAATTTTTTGATAGGTAGCAAAGTCTCTAGGTGCATGATTGGATAGGGGTTTATGAATAATTTCTATTTCACTGTCATAGATCATAGGTTCTAAGCGTACTGCTTCATGTAACGGGTCATAAAAGCGAAACTCTCTTACTCTCTTATAAAGTTTTGGACGATACTCTTTATCATAATTATAGGTTGTATTAAATTCCAACTGATTGCAATAATACATTTGCACAATTTCAATTTCTGGTAATAATGTCTCTTTTAATCTAAGAAAATTATATATCTGTTCTTCTTCTATTATTTCATCTGCATCAGCGACATATAGATAATCCATAGATGCCTTTGAAAAGGAAAAGTTTCTTGCAGCAGAAAAATCATCCACCCATGTAAAGTCATAAATTAAATTCGTATATCGACTGGCAATCTCCTTTGTCCGATCTGTTGAGCCTGTATCCACAATCACGATCTCATCTGCTATCCTCTGTACACAATCTAAGCATCTTGCTAACACTTCTTCCTCATTTCTAACAATAAGGCAAGCGGATACTGTTATCATAATTGATTCCTCCTATGTTACTTTCTTATGAATTGGTATGTTATCTTATATTCTACATACTTCGTCATTTTTTAGAAAATGCTTTAATAAATAATATTAATTATTCTCTTTTTCTTACAGTTTTTGTAGCAATTACCGCAACCCCTGAATCCACGAGATTTTCGACAACTACTTCACCTATTTGAATCGGTGCTTTTACTTGTATCTGCTTTAACTGTCTTATACCATCCATAATTTTCTCTTTTGGAATTTCCCCCCTTGTTCTCACAGGAACCAGTGCCTGAATTCCTCCGATTACCCGAACTGTAGTAGTCAAAACTCGTAATGGGTTTATCAGTTCCTTTTTTGCATACTGCTCCCCACGAATACAGGCATTTCCCTTTACTGTTATAACACCATGTTCACTTATGCTCGCAGTAAGTTCACAACCCATAGGACATCTGATACACGTAAATACTCTTGTTTCCATTCTACACCTCATTTCTACACATGTAATTAACGCACCTAATTTATCGTTTTATGACTAGTTGAAATATCATAGTCTTACTCCACTTCCATTTTTATTGAATCATAGCTATTATTTATTTTACTTATTTTTCATTGTTATCGTAATCTTAACTATTAACTATTTTACTTATCTTCCATTGTTATCGTAATCTGATTTATCTTTGGATATTTACTGATATCCTTTTTATTTATTATTATCTGCCCCATCTCACCTGGTGTTATATTTCTTTTACTCTTTCGATCCACCCGAATATCATTAAAGTAAATACAAAGATAAGCATTGGAACATGGTTTGTTCACGCGGAAACGGACAATCGTCTGCTCCTCTAATCTTGAGATACGCAATTGATTAGGAACTGTATAGCGGATTCCTTCTCCTGCATATAGAGGAATCACCGCAAGTTCTTCTTCCATTGTACGATTTAAATACTCTGCTGCATATTTCCCTGCAAATCTCGCTTCCGCTGACACATTATCAACTAAATCGTGTACATGTAGTACATTTCCGCAGGCAAATACCCCAGCAACACTTGTCTCAAGATTTTCATATACAATGGCTCCGCCGGTTGATGGATTAAAGTTGACGGAGAGCATTGCAGACAATTCATTTTCTGGTATCAAACCAACGGAAAGCAATAGAGTATCGCAGGAAATATATTCTTCTGTTCCTTTGATTGGTTGTAACCGCTCATCCACTTTCGCTATGGTAACCCCCTTCACCCTATCCTTCCCATCAATCGCTACTACTGTATGGCTTAACCTAAGTGGTATCTGATAATCATCCAGACATTGTACTATATTACGCTTTAAACCACTGGAGTAAGGCAGAATCTCTGCTACTAGCTTAACTTTTGCCCCCTCTAAGGTTAGTCTCCTTGCCATAATTAACCCGATATCACCTGAACCAAGAATTACTACTTCTTTCCCTGGCATTCTACCTTCTACATTCACATATTGCTGTGCGGTTCCAGCAGAATAAATACCAGCTGGCCGATATCCCGGAATATTTAAAGCTCCTCTTGGTCGTTCTCTACAGCCCATAGCAAGCACAATAGCTTTTGCTTCAATGAGAAAGCAGCCTCTCTCTATGTTCATTGCAGTGATCTGTTTCTCTTTTGTTATTTCAATTACCATTGTTTGAAGCATCACCGTAATATTTTTTCCTTCTACTTCTTCTATAAAACGCTGTGCATACTCTGGCCCTGTTAACTCTTCGTTAAATGTTGTCAGTCCAAAACCTGTATGAATACATTGATTTAAGATACCTCCAAGTTCCCTCTCTCGCTCGATAATTAAGATAGAAGCTTTCCCTGATTCTCTTGCTCCAAGAGCTGCTGCTAACCCCGCAGGTCCACCACCGATAATTACAATATCATAGTTCATATCATATCCTCCATTCTATCGCAATGTGTGAAAAGCTTGATCTTTCATACGACATCATCCTTATTAAATCCAGTGATTAGATAGGCTCCTTCTCCTGATTTTGTTATAGCAGAAGGGTCTACCTTTAATTCCCTCGCTAAAATTCCCATAACCTTTGGAGAACAAAAGCCTGATTGACAACGCCCCATCCCTGCTCTAGTTCTACGCTTAATTCCATCCAGTGTTGTCGCTCCAAGTGATCTATGAATAGCATCCATGATTTCACCTTCCGTAACCATTTCACAACGGCATATCACATTCGCATAAGCTGGATTTTCACTAATGTATTGCTTCCGTTCTTCAAAACTGGCATGAGCAATTGAAATAAACCCTTTCCTGGACGCTTGAAAAGATGATTTTAAGTTGGCCGGCAAATACTCTGACATTATATTAGAGATATATTCCCCTATCGCAGGAGCGCAAGTAAGTCCCGGAGATTCTATTCCTGCGACATCAAAAAAGCCTTTTGCATCCTCACATTCTCCTATGATAAAATCGCCTGATTCTTCATGCGCGCGAAGTCCAGCGAAGGAAGTAATCGCTTGTTTTATAGGGAGATCTGTTACACTCCTCGAGGCTTTTTTAAGAACCTCTTTTAACCCGTCCTCCGATGTACTGATATCTTCTTTATCTAATACATCCTCTGCGGTTGGCCCTACTAAAAGATTACCGTGTACAGTTGGGGTAACCAGTACACCTTTTCCCATCTTAGACGGCAGCTGAAAAACTGTCTTATGAACATAATTTCCGACATATTTATCAAAGAGGCAGTACTCACCTTTTCTTGGTACAATTTTTATCTTATGTTCACTCACCATATTATGAAATAGATCTGCATATACTCCAGCTGCATTTACAACTGTCCTACTTCTTAATATTCCCTGATTGGTTTCTATATGATAAAAATCAAATGGAATCTCCTCCGTGGTTGACACTCTACTGATCTGTAATACCTCTGTATTTAGCATAAATTCAGCCCCATTGAGAAACGCATTCTCAGCCAATGCTATCGTGAAATGAAAAGGACATACAATACCACCCTGTTTTGCATACAAAGCTCCTATTACTTCTTTTGAAAGATTAGGCTCTAATTCTCTTACGTTCTCACCGGTTATTATCTCTAACTCCCTTACTCCATTTATCTCACCCTGCGATTTTAACTTTTCAAGTTCTATTAAATCCTCTTTCGTAAATCCCAGTACCAATGAGCCATTTCGTTGAAAGGGGAAATCCAACTGTTTTGAGAGTTCCTCCATCATTTGATTTCCAATAATATTGAATTTTGCCTTTAGACTCCCTGGTTTTGCATCAAATCCAGCATGAATAATTCCACTATTCGCTTTCGATGTTCCTTCACAGATATCGCTTGCTTTATCCACAACAAGAATTTTTCTCTCATACTTTGATAACTCTCTTGCTACAGAACACCCTATAACACCCGCTCCAATAATTATGACATCATACATAAAAACACCTTCCTTTCCTTCTTAAATCATGCTTATCGATATACTTATCACTTGCATTGCTTTATAACTTACCATGTATTAATAAAAATATGAAAAGATGCTAATCCTAGAATGATATGAAATCATTTGATTCTAAGGAATAAAAAAAGCCAAGCAAAATGCACTGCCTAGGCAGTATACATTTGCTTGACTCCAATTCTCACGCAATACTATTTAATTGTCTTCGAGTATCTGTTAGTTATTATCAATCATACAGATTCTCAAGATTATCTAACAACATTCGTAAACCTCTTTTATTATATTCATTCTAACACAAAAGGGTTCTATTTGCAAACCAGTCGTAGTGACGAATCATAATCACATAAACCATACCTTCGGGTTGGTCGTTGAAATAGAGACTGCTCCAGCGTCCAAGGCTTGCATAATATCCTCTTTGTCTGATATTAAGCCACCTGCTATAACAGGTATCTCTTGTGTATTACATATTTTTTTAATTACCTTTGGCATAACACCGGGTAGAATCTCTATACAATCTGGTTTTACATTCGCGCATTGTTTTTTAATGTTTTCGTAAGCCATGGAATCAATCACAAAAAGGCGTAAAATTGTGTATAGTGATAATTCTTTTGCCCTCTTGATTAACAGTGGCTTTGTCGATATAACGCCGTCTGCTCTTGTATGTTCTTTAATAAAATCAACACTAACTTCTTTGGAACTTAGCCCTGATATCAAGTCAACATGAACCATAGCGAGTTTCCCATGTTCCTTCAAACGACTTACAATATCTGAAATCGTAAGAATATCCCCAAACAGGATAAAAACAATACTGCTATCAGACGAAAGGCAGCTTTCTAACCCTTCAGAATCTTTTATGGCTGCAATAACTGGACAATCTTCTAGATTTTTTGTAAATGTATGCTTCATACTAATACCCGTTATTATCAAATCTGCTTGAAGATTTGATTACTATTCCTTGCCACTCCAACAATAGGTACATAACTTACATGGTGAAATTCCAACTGACTTTATCATATCATCCAAACGATGATAACGCAATGAGGTAAAGTTAAGTTTAGCCCTAATTTGATCGAGCATGTACTGATAACGATCCGACTCTGGGTTTGCATACTCTGGCAACACTTCCTTTGCATGTTCACCCTCCGCTTCTGCGATAACGCGTCTGGTTATCAAATCCATTTCTGAAGTTGATCTAGAAAAGTTTAGATATTTACATCCGTATAGTAGAGGTGGACATGCCGGACGAATATGGACTTCTTTCGCGCCACTTTGATATAAAAACTCTGTTGTTTCGCGAAGTTGTGTCCCTCGGACAATTGAATCATCAATGAGTAGCAAGCTTTTGTCCTTAATTAGATCATGAACCGGAATTAATTTCATCTTAGCAATCAAATCTCTCTGGCTTTGCATTGTTGGCATAAAAGATCGTGGCCAAGTTGGAGTATATTTGATGAACGGACGGGAAAATGGTATTCCAGAGCGATTCGCATATCCAATCGCATGAGCTGTTCCAGAGTCTGGAACACCGGCTACAATATCCGGTCTTACCTGATCTCTTTGTGCAAGTAAATCACCACAACGGTAACGCATCTTCTCAACACTAACACCCTCATAGGAAGAGGATGGATACCCATAGTAAACCCAGAGAAACGTACATATTTTCATATCAGAAGATGGCTCGCTTAACGTCTGTACTCCCTCTGGCGTGATAACGACTATTTCACCCGAACCTAGCTCTTTATACTCCGTATAACCAAGATTCAGATACGCAAAACTTTCGAAGGAAGCACAAAATGCTCCTTCTTTTTCACCGATCGATACCGGAGTTCTCCCCATTCTGTCTCTAGCTGCATAAATCCCCTTCGGTGTCATCAAAAGTAGCGTCATGGAGCCCTCTATGATTTCCTGAGCATAGCGGATTCCTTCTACAAGATGATCTTTTTGATTGATTATAGCTGCTACTAGCTCTGTAGGATTAATATCCCCACCACTCATTTCTAAAAAGTGTGGATTACCAGACTGAAATATCTTATTTACAATTTCTTCACTATTATTTATCTTACCAACTGTTGTAATCGCATAAGTACCATGATGGGAACGAACAATAAGCGGTTGTGGTTCAAAATCAGAGATACAACCTATCCCAATGTTTCCCTTCATCTTATTCACATCTTTCTCAAATTTCGTACGAAATGGGGAATTCTCAATATTGTGTATGGCACGATCATAACCACCTTCCCCGTAAACTGCCATACCACCTCTTCTAGTTCCGAGATGGGAATGATAATCCGTTCCAAAGAATAAGTCAAATACGCAATCAGTCTTAGAAGCTACACCAAAAAATCCGCCCATATTATTCCTCCAGTTAATCAGTATTGTTCTCAATACTAATTATTATATCAGAATATGGGCGGATTACCTAGTTTTCGATTTATTATAAAAATTAATGGAATTAGCAATTATAGCTACTGAATCATAAAGGTATCATGATTTTTCAAAGGATAGTAGCTATCTATCACTATTAAAGTGGTTTTTCTCCAAAGCAGAACCTTCCATATTTGGATGGTTATTCTCAACTATAGTGATATCCTAAGGCGTAGGTGTAGGTGTTGCTGTTGGTGTAGGAGTAGGTGTTGGAGGCTTTTCCTTTATAGTAACTGTATATTCCTTCTTTATTCCTTCCACTGTTACAGTAAACTTATAAGAATCCACTACCTTAGCAGAACTTGAAATCTTCACCGTTATAGTAAACTTTCCATCTGTTTTTACTTTATCTGCTGTAATCGTAAGGCCTGTTGGTTTTTTCGGAGCAGAAATTCTTGGAGTTGCTCCAACAGAAACATTCGTTGTAGAAACTTCAATTTTACCTTCTGCTGATGCTCCTTGTACAAGCTCAACCTTAGATTGTACAGTATCCGTAGCTGTCTGAACTACCTCGGTTGGTAAATTAACTGCGATAGCCTTAGATGCTATTACTTGTTTTAGTGTTTTCGATTCTTTCACTGGTGCTATACGATAAATTAGAATTGGTTGTTCTACTTCGTTTTTCCCAGTGTACACTGAACTAGGTATCTTAACTGAAGATGGTTTTTCTTTTGTTCCCGCTTTCACTGTGTACCATCTAACATCGGTATAATCCACCTTAGAGTCATCGAAGGAACCTACACCACCGCAGTACTTACTACTAATCAGTGCTACTTGATAGCTGTCTGGATTCGAATTACTAAACATAATTCCGCTTTTTTTGCTATATGGTAATGCATAGGAGATCTCAATTCCTGTAGTTTCTGTTGTCTTCGGAGCTATAACATTAACATCAGAAATATTAGAGGATGGTTTTTTGGAATTAGCAGCAATTCTTACTTCCAAATCAAACTTTTGATATTGGAATGGAAATTTAACATTTTTTGAATTGTCATTAACATCATATTTTTTATATAAAGAATATAAGGATACAGGTTCTACTCTTCCTAATACATTGGCATGTGCATCTACAACATTAATCCATTCACCGTCTGGAAGAACACGATATTCATATCCAGCTCGTAATCCAACGGTTAAGTCACTACCATCCAAAACTACCTTTGGAGCAGTCGTAAGTTTGGTATAATTCAAACGAACTTCTTTACCGGCAGGAGTTCCCTGTGTTACATAAATCCCCTGCTTATCAACAACACTAGTCAGTTTTTCTTCTCCAGAAGACTTAATTCTGAAATACAAGGACGCACCTTTATTAGCATAAAGTGCTGGATTAAATTCTTCAAAATTTCTCCATTCTCCGTCAGAGCCATTTTTCCACTCAATATTACTGTATTCTTCGTAATATCTTGCAAAATAACCGCTACCTGTATAAAAGTAAACATAACCATATTTTTCACATACAGAATTAATGATATAAGTATTTGGATATACAACCTCCAAAGGCTTGTTTACAACTTTATCAATAAGAACTGATTGACCACTTAACCCAACCTTAAGGCTTTCTTCTCTAGGTTGTAAGTTAATTTGAATCATAGCATCATTGGAAGTCTCACTTGCATCCTTGATACCTAAAATAAATTCTTTAGAACGGCTAATCCATGAAATATCAATGACAGCAACAGAATTACTTCCTTCCGTCATCGTGATTGCTTCCATCCAGTCAAGTTTTTTAGCGTCACAATAAAGAATTGTAGCACCAGGTTGTACCACAATTCTTATCTCTTCATTCGTATGGTCAATGGTGATATCATTATATGTAATACTTCTACCTGACTTACCAAAGGCAGTCAAGCTTGCAGTAAATAAGAACACTAATAAAAAACAACCTAGAAACTTAACAATATTAGAGTAAGAAAATAGATTGCTCCATCGCCTACGTGTTTTAACCTCATAATTCATATATTTTCTCCTTTTTATAATTTGTCTCATTATGATACAAAGCGATTGCATGATAAAGAGAATCTTTGATTCCACTATAATGGTTATCGGCAATTAAATTAAAATCTTTATACAAAAATAGGATAAATATAACATACTAATTCTTAAATGTTATTTCTAACTTATTGATATTCTTGGAACTCCTAACCTCATGTCAATTAGATAGCACTTAGTGCTAGTTTTTATAACCTGCTCACTAAAATATAATGTTTCTTTTTTTGTAAGAAATTGCGGATATTGCTTCCAAACATAATCAAAAAATTTAATAAAGTCAGCATCTAGCCCGTGATTACAAGACTTGAATATGTCATTTATTCTATTTTCATCGATAACCTCTAACACTGTATTTGATACTTTATCCAAAAACTCCTTTTTTTCCTGAAATGATAGAAAATTGTCATTAATTCCATGAAATGATATGATATTAGCCTTATTCTCAAACATAGAATACAGCAACTTTAAATCGTAAAACTCAGAATCATACGATAGCTTACGTATTGAATATTGAAATAGGATTTCATACACAAACCCCTTTGAAAATGTCAGCCTTCGGTCATTATTTAGAAACATCGGATAAACATAAGAGCTATTATCTATAAGCATTGAAAATGCATTAGGTTCAAACATATTGCAAAGATACGCAATATAAGCTCCATGCGAATGCCCTGATACTATTATTCTCTTCTTATTACAAATTAATTTGTTGGAGTCTAGTATATCTAACAATATCTTAAGAGCAACTAAGTTATCGAGTGCCTGTATTATCCCTTGATCATTATAATTATCTAGAGACTCTTCAAGATTTTCAATTAGATTTACACCTAACTTTTGATAAAAGAAATCAGCAGTTCCTTCCTTTACTTTTCTAAGAAAACTCTCATACATATCCTTGTCCATTTTATCCCGATATGCGTCCAGATTAAGCACTTGCTGCTTGGGTTCTTGCATGAATTCCCAGCCAAAATAATCACATTGTAGAGTCACCAGATTATATTGATCCGCAAATTGGTTCCTTATCTTTTTATAGATATTAGAATTTGAACTACCACCATAACCAGCAATTATCAATAAAATTCCTGTTTCTTCATTCACACCACTCTCTGGCTCAGAAAAATACATTTTTACACTACGTTCCTTCTCTGAATGGAAGCTAGCCTGTCCAATAAACTCAAAGTCATAATTTTTTGCCACGATTTCCTTACCTACTCTTTCGGCTTTCTCAATTAATGATTGTTACCCTTCTTAAAATAGATACAAAAAAAATAACGCAGAACCATATATAAAATTTTATATTAAGAACGTAACAATAATTATTTTGTATCATCCTCCAAAAATAATTCCCACGATACCGGTGTCCCCATATCAACATCTCTGACTACTCTTTTTCCTATTATTTGATCTATATACTTTGGTAAGATTCCATCTGATGGGCGTATACTTTTTACTTTATCCTGTGTAACAATTTCTCCAGCTTTTAAACTATCCACAAAAAAAAGTGATCTTCTAAAGCGTAAATTATTAACTTCATCCCCGCTTGCCCCATACCTAACATTACCAATAGCTAACTCCGCATTTCTTACTTCTCTAACCATATTTTCGAATTCTTTTGGGCTCATAGAAAATTTAGCATCCGGATTATCACTGTCTTCACCTAATCCTAGATGCTTTTCAATTATATTTGCTCCTAACGAGACTGCAACGACAGCTCCTAAAGATCCCATTGAGTGATCAGATAATCCAATTGGTATATTCAACTTTTCTTTCATGTCTTTTATCGTTATTAAATTCATATCGGACGATATTGCAGGATAAGAACTCGAGCACTTTAGTAAAGCCAAACTATTGTTTCCAGTAGAATAAACTGCTTGAACAGCTTCTCGAATCTCTTCATACGTAGCCATACCAGTTGACATTATGATAGGCTTTCCCTTAGAAGCAACATACTTAATCAATGGAATATCCACAATTTCGAATGAAGCTATTTTATAGAAGCAAACGCCTAGTTCCTCTAAGAAATCCGTTGCAGTAACATCAAAAGGAGTGGAAAAGATATCAATTCCTACCTTCTTGGCTTCCTCAAATAACTCTTGATGCCACTCCCATGGAGTATATGCCTTTTGATATAATTGATAAAGGTAATCTCCTTTCCAAGTACCATTGTCTATGAAAAAATATTTATTATCGCAGTTAATTGTAATTGTATCTGGTGTGTAAGTTTGTAGCTTTACGCAATCTGCACCACTCTGTTTTGCTATACGAATAATCTCCTTGGCATTTTCTATACTACCACTGTGATTTGCTGACATCTCCGCAATAATATAGGTTGGAAATCCATCTCCTATTATCTTTTCGTTTATTTTAATATTCGATTGCATAATTGATATCTCCTAATTGTTATATCTTATATAAATATTTTAGTCTTTTCATAAGGAATCAAATGCTACACTAAATAAGCTATATCCATTAATAATCCTTTTCGATTAGTTCCAATATGGTAGCAACACAACGTTCTGTTCCTTTACAGTCAACTACCTCTTGTATCTTCTTAACCATTATTTTATTTAATCTTTTACTCATCATTACACTATTCAAGATAGTAAGAAACTTGTCTTCCTCCAGTTCTTCATATCTCCCCAGTGAGTATAGATATCCTAATTCTGAAGCTTTAGTAACTATTTGAACTTGGTTGTCTGCATAAATAAAAGCAAGCACAATTACCCCACACGCAAATAGTTCATAGATAGTACTCCCACCCGCACTGATTGCATAATCTGCCCATTTCATAAGATTACTCATTTTTTTCGGTGCTTCATAAAACTCAATATTAGAGTATCTTTGGTATAAAGATATATTCTTTTCGTTTTGATCCTTTCCAAACGCTTGTCCTAAAACTACTTTAAATTGAAATCTCTCAAATTGTTCCATTTTAACTAAGTAGTTCAGAATATTTCCAGTTATATCTTTAGGATCTGAAGCCCCTGTGGTAATAAGGACTCGGTTCCATGGCTGATGTTCTTTATCACGATTATTAATTTGTTTAAACTCATTTCGAATTAAGTTATAGGATAAGCCTAACAACCTCTTCTGATTTTCCAATATCGGATACTGGAGTGTATGTGCATTGATATTTCCATTAATTATAACATCAACAGGATAATCAGCAACATGTAAATCATCTATATAGATAAGACATTTCGTGTATTCTTTAAGCCCATGAAAAAACCAAGGTTCTACACTATAACTGTCAACAACAATGGCATCAGCAGCTCTATCAGATAGAATTTTTTTTATCTGTACCCAATCTTCCTCTAAAATTTCTGAGCTTCCATAACTGAACTGGTTTTCATTTAGCTCATATTTCGAAACTAAAGGCATTACCTCAAATCCCTCCGACAAGATTATCTGCTGCCCTACAGCGTATTTGGATATAAAAAATACCTTTTTGCCTTTCTGATGAAATTCCTTCGCTAAGGAAAGACAACGAATAACATGTCCCATCCCAACTATTGGACCACCATGTGAAAGAAAAACAATATCCCCCATTTCACTCCTCATTTCTTAACACTCTCTAACTGCTTTTATCACCTGTTCAATAACATAGTCTTGCTCTTCGATTGTCAACTTTGGAAACATTGGAAGGCTAATACACTTATCATATAATTCTTCTGCATTTTTACAACAAACCTCGTCATACCCATTCATTTGATAATACGGATGATGATATACAGGAATATAGTTTACATTAACATAAATGCCAGCATTTCTAAGTTTATCAAATACTTTCTTACGATTTTCTACCTGAATGATAAATAAGTGCCAGCTATTCTCACATCCATCCATTTGATATGGTAATTTTATCTCTGAATAATGCTGAAATGCATCTACATATCTTCTTGCGACTTCTTTACGTCTTTCAATAAACTTTTCTAACTTTTTCATCTGTGAACAACCTAAAGCACTTTGAATATCTGTCATTCTATAGTTAAAACCAAGGTCTAATTGTTGGTAATACCATTCCCCTTCATACTTAGTCATCATATCCTTATTTCTTGTTATACCATGACTTCTGAATAAAAGAAGTTTTTCATATAGATTTTTTTGGTTTGTGGTAATCATCCCACCCTCACCGGTGGTGATATGTTTTACCGGATGGAAACTAAATATAGTCATGTCAGAAATATTGCCTACTTTTTTATTACGATAATTAGCACCTAATGCATGTGCAGCATCTTCAATTACTATCAGATTATTTTCTTTTGCTATTCTATTGATTTCAGCCATCTCACATGGCTGTCCTGTAAAATGAACTGGTATAATAGCTTTCGTCTTATTTGTTATTTTTTTTTGGATTTCTTTAGGATCTATATTATAGGTATCTGCTTTAATATCAGCAAATACAGGTTTTCCACCACAATATAATACACTATTTGCTGTTGCTGCAAAAGTCATCGGTGTTGTAATCACTTCATCATTTTCTGATATTCCAGCTGCGTAACATGCAGCATGTAGCGCTGCAGTGCCATTAGAAACTGCAACCGCATATTTTGCACCAACATAGTCTGCAACCTTTTGTTCAAATTCTCTGACTTTCGGTCCTGTGGTTAGATAGTCTGATTTTAAAACTTCTATTACAGCCTGTATATCATCTTCTTCAATACACTGAGTACCATATGGTATGTTATACTTGATTTGATTATTATTTTCCATAACTATACTTTTATTTAAGTTTTTACTAAACTCCATATAATCCTCCTTCTCTAATACGTCATAATAAAGACTATTAAACGACCGCATTGATGCTAAGTTTCCATATTTAACAATTCCCTGCAAAATATTCACTCTATTCTTTACTTCTGGGACTTCTTCAATTAGTTCAAGAATCTTTTTCCCTAATCCTTGTCCTCGATAATGATAATCAATAGAAAAACTTATTATTCCAACATCGTTCTTTATATCTACACGAATCTGACCTAGTGGAGTATTTTTAAGATAGAAAATATAGAAGAAGCAATCTTTAGATTGCAACTTATTCTCAAACCATTTCACATGTTCGTCGAATGTAATATAGGAAGTATTTAATGAATTTTTTCTACATTCTGTCTCGTTTGACCACATAAAAATCATTTCTCGGTCAGCTAATTTTGCTCTTCTTAAATAAAAGTTTTCCTCCATTCGTATCGCTCCCATTTATTTATCAAAATTTTTGTGTATATATAAATATTTTTGCTCCGCAAGTATCCAATCATCCTCATTATCAATATCTTGAACTTCTATTTCAGATAATATTATTGGATATGTTTTTTCCATATATATTTTTTTCTGTGCTAAAAAACTCTTACAATTTAAAGTATAGAACTGACCCGCATCATGATAAATTGGTTCAAGATCCTGTGACCTGAACTGAGCAAATTCTGGCCATTTTGCTTCCATCCACTTTCCATTCATAACAAGTCCACGTTGTGGTGGGAATGAAAATTTAAGAACAGGTAGCACACAATCTGCTTGTTTCGATATTAGTAATTCTACTGTCTCTCTTAATCTATCTGACGTAATAAATGGTGCTGTTGGATAAATACAGCATATAACATCAAAGTTTTGTCCTCTATTATCATACTCATTAATTACCTCTGAGATAACATCTGAAGTAGTTGCATAATCATCTGCATTTGCATTACTACGAAGAAAAGGTACGTTAGCACCTGCCTGTATTGCAAGTCTAGCAATTTCTTCATCATCTGTAGACACCATAACTTCATCAAAAATTTTAGAGTTTAGCGCCACCTCTATCGAATATAGCAAGATAGGCTTTCCTACAAATTCCTTTATATTCTTTCTCGGAATACGCTTACTTCCACCTCTTGCTGTAATAATCGCTATATTGGACATTATCATCATCCTTTCCATTCAACTCATTACAAATAATGATAAAGAGCTAAAAAGGCTATTGTCTTACTTTTTAACATAAGTACAAAAGCCTTTTACCTTTATAAATGTAATTTTTCTAACTCGCAGCGTAAATCTTCCACAGAAAGCCATTGTTTATTGTTATTAGAGTTATATTCAAATCCTTCATCTACTCTTTTCCCACCAGGTGTAAAGTAATTTTCATTATTCCACCATTCGAAGTTCGGATATACAATATAATGATTTTCATACTCATAACTTAGTCTTGAATCATCTTTTGTCACCATTACTTCATGTAACTTTTCTCCTTCGCGAATTCCAATTTCCTTTAATTTCGCATTAGGCAGCATTGCATAAGCTAAATCATTAATATGAAAGGATGGTATCTTTGAAATATATGTTTCTCCTCCTTTGGATTCATTGAGCGCTTTGAAAACTAATTCAACACCCTGCTCCAAAGTAATCCAAAAGCGTGTCATTCTAAAATCTGTAATCGGAAGCTCAGAACCACCATGATCAATTATATCTCTAAATATAGGTATAATTGATCCTCTACTTCCTGCAACATTGCCATAACGTACAACAGAAAATGTTGTTCCATCTACTCCTTTATATGCATTAGCAGCAATAAAAAGTTTATCCGATACTAATTTTGTTCCACCGTAAAGATTAATAGGATTTACAGCTTTATCTGTAGATAAAGCCACAACTTTCTTTACCCCACAATCTAGAGCAGCATCGATTACATTCTGTGCTCCATGTATATTTGTTTTAATAGCCTCAAATGGGTTATATTCACAGGTCGGTACCTGTTTCATAGCCGCCGCATGTATTACATAATCAACTCCACGAAAAGCTCGATTTAGACGGTCTTTATCACGAACATCACCAATAAAAAATCGTACTTTGGACATATCAACTTTATTTTGATATTCCATTTTCATGTTAGCTTGCTTAAATTCATCTCTAGAATATATAATCACTTTTTTCGGTTGATATTGATGAAATATCATTTCTAAAAATTTCTTACCAAAGGATCCAGTCCCTCCAGTAATCAAAATCGTTTTATTATTTAACATTGCGCTCTCTCCATATATTAAGTAATCACTATAATAAATCAGTTAATGACGAATTATTTAGCTCAATTTATTCAGAATGTCTAATTGTTTTTCAAAGTTTTCTTTCATATCAGAAACTAGTTGAAGCATCTGGTCGTATATCTCTTGATATATTGTAAATATCTGATGATAAACATCTACTTCAGTTTTCAGTTTAGTATTTACTTCCTTATGTTTTTCAACTGTTGTTTTAAATACGGATAAATCAATTAACTGAAAAATAGTAAGTTTTTGTAATGACTCATTTGTCTTCTTAATCTTCTTATGATCAGTTTCAAACTTTTTAAAGTTAATTTGCTTTCTCTTTATCATTGTTAATGTAGATTTACATAAGTTATTTATATTCCTAGCAATTTCTACTAAAGAATTACATTCGTTTAATCCACAGCTCACATAATCTTTAATAATAGACAACTTTTCATTTGTACATAAATAAGGAATATTTTCTATTTCCTTAGCTACATCAAACTGTTGATTACAATATCTCTCTACTACATCATGTAAAGTCATTACTTTAGTGCCGTGAATTAATGCACCACCTTCAGTAGCATCTATTACTTTAACATCCTCAGGCAAATATTTAATTCTATCTTCATACCATAAACGGAATCTTTCCCAATCAAATCTGGTTTTAACTATTTTACCATCGATACCTTCCACATAGATTTCATCATCAAGGTAAACCTTTTCTTCTTCTCCACCAGCATGGGTGACACTTCCTTTAAATGCCAAATCTTGTCCAACAAATATAATGTTTTTTAATCCAAGATAAAGACAAATTGAAAATGCTGTGGTTGCCACAGACGCTCCAGTATCAATATAAGGAATAGAGCTACCTAATTTATTTGCCAAATTATTGATGTAATCATAACAGGAAATTAAAAATATCCTGCTCTCATGGTTACTAATAACACCAAGTTTCGAGTGAGCAGTACATATCAAGGGAATTGTTCTGCTTTTCTCGTCAGCAAAACATGCATCTGGCTTATCCGGGTCTACCGTGACAACAAAATCTGGAATAATACAACGCTCTAACAATGCAGGTAATGCACGATCCGTTGCAAATAGAACAGCTTTTCCTTTTGCAGATCTTAGCTCTTCAATATTTTTATCTAAAGAAGGACCCGCTGCTATTATGATTCCAGGAATATCACTTGGTACAATATTTTTACAATCAATCATTGAATTAATTTTAGGATAACTATGTAAACAATCAATCATAGCCTTTACATATTTAGGTCCAAAATGAGCTTCTGTATTACGATCAATTGAAACACTTTCATAGTTTCTTGATATTCTTTCATTAAATATTCGTAATTCATTCTGAAATAGTCGGGAGTAATATGGATGAGTACAGACTATCTGATTATATACATTCTCCCATTTTATTGTCGCGTTCAACAGATAGCTCCAAAATTCGTCATTAACACCCATAACAGTAATAAAAACATTTTTCCTTAGGAGAATATCTGACATATCATACTCATGAATAGCAGATAAAAATATTTCTTTTGACGGTTCTACTATAATTAAATGGGCATCCTCTTTCATCTCATCGATTATTGACCTCACAAATTGGCCATTACCTAACCCAAAGAGAGAAATTACCATATTTTCCTTGCTAAAATCATATTGAGAAACCCAGAATTTCGTTTCTTGAATAGGATTATACAAGCTATTCATCCTATAAATAGAGTTATTATGTTCAATAATCATAATAGGGGTACCATCTTTTGCAACAGCAGAATAAATCTTGTCGTCTAATGGTATCTCATCATCAAAAAGTGCATCTAATTTTATATTACGATTTTGGATGATTTCTTTGTTTTTCGTAAAATAACTCATTCCAACCTCCACTTAATTTGTCATTTCAAGATAGTTTCTCAAATCCAATAATTGAGGCTTTAATTCGTAATATAAAATATCAGCTAACATTATAGTATCTCTATCTTCTAAAGCCTTCACAGCCAATGTTAATTTTTGAAGAAATTCAGTTTCATGAAACATTAATTCATTACTTTGACTTTTTACTACATATATAGTACTTACTAATTGGGACATTTCACCTATTAATTCAGCAAAATCAGAGTATCCCTCTGATTCTTTCATTTGATATAATTTAATAGCTACTGCTTTTAACTTTTTTGCAATGTCCGTTATCGACTTTTTTAATTCTTCCATTTTATCTCCAATTTTATAGTGATTATTGACATACTATAACCAAATGCATTTTTACCTAATATATCGGACAATATCTTATAATCTTAACACTAATGAAATATTTCTGCAATTATAAACTAAGATAAAGTATAACATCTGCATACATAAAAAAAAAGGTTACATAATGTAACCTTTCTTTTTTGGATTTTATTATCTTAATAAAGATAAAACACCCTGTGTTGATTGATTTGCTTGAGCAAGCATTGACTGAGCAGCCTGCTGAAGGATATTATCCTTAGAGTACTTAACCATCTCTTTTGCCATGTTTACATCACGGATACGAGATTCTGCAGACTGTAAATTCTCTGAAGTGTTATCAGCATTTGCAATAGTATGCTCTAATCTGTTCTGTAATGCACCAAGTGAAGAACGAGAAGTTGAAACAGATTCTAATGCATCATTAACTGTTTTAATAGCTGAAGAAATATTAGCAGCTGTTCCAGTTTCAATAGTATTAGCAATACCAGATACGTCGATTGCATCAGCACCTACAGCAGCAGCAGCGATTTGATCGATATCAAAAGTAATTGTCTGTCCAGCATTAGCGCCTAGCTGAAGCTGCTTATCAGTAAAGTTACCATCGAATAACTTCTGAGTATTGAATTCTGTCTGGCTACCGATACGAGTGATTTCACTAGCAAGTGCTGTGATTTCTGCAGAGATCGCTGCACGGTCAGCTGTTACGTTAGTATCATTGGATGCTTGTACTGTTAACTCTCTCATTCTCTGAAGAACGGAATGTACTTCGTTTAAAGCACCTTCTGCTGTTTGGATTAAAGAAATACCATCCTGAGCGTTTGTAGAAGCCTGATCAAGACCACGGATCTGTCCACGCATTTTTTCAGAAATGGAAAGACCAGCTGCATCATCACCAGCACGGTTAATTCTGTAACCAGAAGATAACTTCTCACTAGATTTTGCTAAATTTCCTGTTGTAATACCTAACTGTCTGTTAGTATTCGCAGATGTCATATTGTGTTGAATAATCATAATTTTTTCCTCCTTGAATTTTCAGCAGCATCCATGCCACCGATTTTTGTTTTTACTATTCAGTAAAAGCATTTGCTTTACTTATCCTATATATCGAATGTTTATGCAATAAAGTTAATAGCATTATTTTATATTTTTTCTGTACTTTTTTAATTTAACTAATCCTCAGAATTTTCCCTGCTTCATCTACTCTATTTTCTTCTATCCATAAAATAAGAGTCGTCTAATTGTCTTCCATTCATATTCTTGTAATAACTCGATGTCATCTGATTATTTAAACGGAAACTTTTAATCTTCTCTCTTTCTTTTCTAACATAAGCTTCAAATTTCACTCTACTCTTCTGCTCCAAAGCTTGTATCTCTTCACTAAGTGATATTATTTCTTGATTTTCTAATTTGGCTTGCTGTTCCATAGTACTATATGGTCTATTAGAACTTACTTCACCTATTTGTTCTATAAACTCTTCATATTCTTGATTTAATTGAGAGAGTGTTATGATCAAATCTTCTTTATCCTCAATATATTCTTCGAATATTTCAAGATCATTTTCTTGAACAAACTCTATTTTTTCTTGTTCTTTCACTACACTCAATATTGCTTTCAGGCACTCTTTTTTCCTATCTAGAATCTCTAATAGTTTAAGAATTTTTTCGTCTTTCATGAAGCCTCCTTCCATAGTATGGCAAGCCAACTCACTGGTAAAATCGCCATAGCCGTTGTAATAAAGAAAAATCACAAATTTCTTTACTACAACGGCCCTAATTTACCTATTGAACATAGATATTATTTTTTTTCATTACTTCTTTCCATGTATCCTTCATCTGACGAATGTAGTCAAGCGCTTCTTCTAAAATCTCAGTATCTTTTTTAATATTTGCGTCAACTAATCTACGATAAATATAATCATATACTGTTTCAAATTCGCTTGCTATCGGATACTTAAAGTCTAATGTAGAACGAAGCTCTGTAATTATTCTTTGAGCTTTTAATAAATTTTCATTTACTTTTGCATAATCATCCTGTTCTAAACCATATAATGCTTTGTTGCAAAACTTAATTGCACCTTCATATAGCATTAATGTTAGCTCTGCCGGTGAAGCCGTATTTATCTTAGTTCCTTGATATATACTTGCCGCATTTTGAGCCATATTAAAATCCTCCTACTTTTCCATATCATTTACAAGCCCAACATACTAGATAACTGGCTAGACTGAGAATTTAGTTTACTCATAGCAGTTTCCATAGCGGAAAACTGCTTATAGTAACGATCTTCCATATTCTTCAATTTCTTTTCTAACGTTGCCAAATCTTTTTTGTAACGGGTTTCTAATTTATCCATTTCTTTGTCGTTATAGATAGTTAAAGCACTACTTAGGGAAGTACTTTTCATCTTATCGGATATATCTTGGTAAAGGTTGTTTGCTAATTTTGTTAGAACCTGAATTACTTCATCAGGGTTTTCTGATAAAGCCTTCTTTAGCTTGTCAGTATCTCCAGCATATAATGAATCCTCACTATCTCCAGCTATATGCAATATACCTTTCTCTGTATAAGCTCCTGTAACTATGCCAAATGTTGAGAGTGATAAATTCTTTCCATTCACAGTTACACTTCCTGCCATATTAGTTCTCATCGTAGATAGAACACCGCTTAACTTATCATCACGACGTAATAAAGAGTCTTTAATTTTTTGCTCCCATTTCTCGATTTGATCATCTGTCATAGCCTCTTTTTCGTCATCAGTCAAAGGATTATAGCCCCTAGAGGAGTTTGCATTATATAGAGTATTCATCTCCTGTAAAAGCTCATTGTATCCTTTCACAAAATTACGAACCATATCATAAACGGCATCTGTATCATTTGCAATCGTTAAGGAAACCGTATCAGACCCTTCTGTTACGCCATGTAATTCAAACGTTACGCCATTCGCGGTTACTTGGTTTGAACTTCCTTCTAATTCAGCGCCATTATATACGATAATACTATTAGCAGCACTTACAACAGATGCACCAGGTACTGTAGATTTACTAACTAATTTATCCCCTTCCATAATATTAGTAATAGTTCCAATTCCAATATTATCTAAGCTATTAGTATTAATTTCTTCTCCTGGAGCAACTTCAGTGGCTGCAGCTCCCTCTAATGCTAAAATCATGTTTGTTTGATTCACATAATAAGGATTTTTCTTTTCCTCTTCTGTTAAAGAAGCTGAGTCTTTGCCTAAAATTTCTTGATACTGATTTTGATAATATTTAACAAATTTATTTCTTTCCGCATTAATTGCACTTTTTACAGCAGCATCTATCGCTTTTTGGTCATCTGGGTCACCAGTATAGTTATTTCTTGCGTCCTGTTCAGCTTCTGTAGCACTCTTTACTCCAGCTGCTGCCAATTCCTCAGCAAGCGCGCTTTCATAACCATTACTTAATTTTGAAGTTGTATTGCTCTTCATATAGTCATTTAACTTCTTAACAGTAGCTTCAAAAGTTTTTTCTTCTTCTGCAGTTCTTGCCCCATCCTTAGATTTCAATTTAACATAGGTATCAATGGCTTTATCCATCTCATACCTTGTTGTCCCAGACGTAGTGGAATTATGATACCCTAATAAATTACGAACATCTTCTCTGTCTGTAGATACATTTACAGTTTTTGTTACTATAGAAAATACATTATCCTCGCCACTTTGCTTAGAACTAAGAAATATTCGTTTCTGTGTATTGTCAAAACTTGCATTTAAACCTGCCTTATTACAAGCTTCAGTAAAATCACTTAAAGTGGTTTCTTTTGTTACATAAAGTTCTGTAACCTTACCACCATTGGTGATTTGAACTACTGATTCTTTGCCATTTAACACATCAAATCCTAGTTCTGACAATTTTGTATTTCCTGTAACATTATCTCCTAGTTTTACTCCAGTCACATATTGAGCACTCGCAAGTTGTTTCACCTGTACATTATGAGAACCAGTTGCTGCTCCTACGCCTGCTTTAACCGTAACCTTACTCTCATTGGAGGATGTAGCTTTTTTTGTTGCATAACTACCTTGTGTTTTTAGCTTTGATAATGGACCAGTATAAAACTTATAAATCTTAGAGTTCATGTCCTTCCAGACATCTTTAGTCCATTGTAATTTTGTAAGCTTATTTTCAACTTTCGTCTTTTTTAAACTCTGAGCATTCATTAACTCTTTTACAATGGCATCTGTATCCATATTTGATGCAATTCCCGATAAACGTATTGGCATATTATGAAACCTCCTTATCTTTTTTCGTCAACGAGTATCCCTGCCATCTCCCACATCTTCTCGATCATATCGAGAATTTTTTCTGGTGGGACCTCTCGCAATACCTCATCTGTTTGAGTATCAATTATCTTAATTGATATACTCCTTGTAGGTTCATGATAGGAAAACTCACATCTTGTTTGTGTATGTTTCATTGCTTTATTAGCTTTATCCACAGCTGACTTTATCTGCTGTTCATTTGATTGATTGTTAGTGCCGTTATTTGACATGCTCATGCCTTCAGCTGATGATTTTTTCTGAACTGGTAATCCTGTTGCAGCTCCCGATTTTCCCATTGTAGGGGATACTCCCGGTGACTCTGCGTAATTTGCTATTCCATTTATGGGCTTTAATTCCATAACTCCACCTCCATGTGAACTATATAAAATATCCTTTTTTATGCAAATTTACTCTGTCTTATGTATATATCGTCACCTTTTCAATTTAGTAAAGAGTAATCGATAAAAATATCTACTTATCTTTACAATTTCATCCTTCAAACATCAACTTACAACACTTCCACTAGATAGAATTACACTGATTGATTTATCCAAATTACTTCTTTTGGTCAAGACAAGACTTATTATCTTTCAAACTATGAATTGCTCGATAGTAATCTGCTACCGACTTGCTACTCTTTTTCATATTAACAGCTTCATGTCCCTTGGTAGCTGATATTAGCTCCAGTTTCATTTTGTTGTGCTGCTCTAATCCTCGCAACGTAACTCCAAGTTCTACAACGATAGGTATCATTTTTTGCATCTTTTGAATTTCCATAGTAAATTCTGAAATTTCATTTCTGACATGACCTATTACCTTTTGATACAAAGATTCAAATTGCACATCTAGTTCTTTAATTTCTTTAATTAGTTCTTCTTTTTTGGGTACTTCTGATTTAAATTGCTCTACACTTGGTGGTTGAGATTCTAAGGCTATCTTTTGCTTTTTTGTAATTGATATTAGGTTAGTTAGTACTTGCTCTTTCTTTTCCAAACTAATAACTAATGCTCTTAAATATGTCTTCATTATTTCATTTGTTTCCACTCAATAACCTCGCTTCTGGCGCTTTTGCACCTTTTCATAATGATTGCAATTCTTTGTTTCAGCACAATTATCAAAATGAACATCTTCTTTCATTCTTATCTCTTTATTTAAACAAAACGGGGCTATGACTGGTACAACTATTCCCGTCAAAGCCCCTCCCATATATTAAGGATTTCTATGATTCAAATCCTATATAGCAAAGCATAGTAAATATAACATAAAACTAAAATTGATGTTCCGTAATATATTACTAAAACAACTTACGCAACTCTTCTAAGGAAACGCTTCCATCAACAGCCTCTTTATTAGATTCTTGTATCTGAAGGTATATTTCCTTTCTATAAATTGGAACCGATTTCGGTGCATTGATTCCTATTTTTACTTGATCACCTTTAATTTCTAATATAGTGATTTCAATATCATTACCAAGCATGATGGATTCGTTTAATTTTCTTGATAAAGCTAGCATTCTCCATCCTCCTTAGCTCTATTTTGAAATATCTCATAGACTGGATATTTAACTATATAATTAGGATCTTCAACTACAACCTGGCAGCCCTTTTTATTTGCTGTATTAATAATAATCGGAGCTTTCAGATTTGATGTCATTTTAGTTAAGTCTGAAGGTACAGTTAACGTCAAGAAAACAACGATGTTTTCTTCTTTGATGTCACCTAATGACACCAATAACTCATCCTCTATAAATGGATTATAATTTTCAAGCACGTAGCTAGGTTGAATAATAGGTAACGCAAGGGATACCTCATCCAAACTTTGCAACCAGGAGATTACACTGCTATTCTCGTCCTCTCCATTATAAAGAATGGTATATCGTTTGCAATTCTCAAATCCAAATATCCCATGTTCAAATGTTAGGATCTTATCTTCTTCTAACTCTATTTCACCAAAGTGCTTTGTTGCTATTACCATAAGTACTCTTCCTTTCTACTTTATAGGAAATCTAATAATGAATTCGTAATGAGCTTATCTATTTCTCTATAGGAAATCTAATAACGAATTCTTAAGAATGAGCTTCCCCACTTCTCTATAGGAAATCTAATAAAGAATTCTTTACGATCTTAGCAGCGGCAGACAAGGAAGAATTATAAACGGTTTCCTGCGATTTTAATTTGATTACCGTATCTACAAGATCTGCATCCTCATTCTTTGAAAGTAAATCTTCAAAGTCAACTTGTTCCATCGATAAACGACTTTCCGTAAGCTGGATTCTTGCAGAACGGCTTCCCAAATCAGCAACTGCAACATTGATTATATTCTGCTGTCCTTTCACTTCTGTAAGCGCATTTCCAAATGTTTTTTGCATTACTTCGTCTTTTAGAGTTTTTTCCGTAGTTAAAACCTCTAATGCTTGATTTAATGTTGATTTTTGTTCCTCCGTAATATTTCCGCTTTCTAGCATCTTTTTTACTTCAGTAATTTTTTTCTCAACTTCAATCACATCGTTAACTGCAAATATTATATCATCAATGGTTCGTCCTATCCCATGTGTGATAGAATCGCTACCTTGTGTATTAATTGTCATTGATTGGCTAAAGTTTACTTCATAACGGATTTCCTGGTTCTGCTTTGTAAAAGTACGTTCTTCCAAATCATCACTTGTCAGATCCGTCTGAACACAATCAAAATAATGTTCCGGTTTTAAATCGTTTTTCACAAAGGAATTCTTCTCATAAGTAACTTTAATATCCGCTTTATCACGGAATTCCTGATACACATCCTCCGGTAAAATTAATTCTCCGGTATCCGCTAGAAAATAAGCAGTTCCATCTGGTGGTGTATACGCACCCTCATCTGTAGATAACTTGGATTCAATGATACCACCATATTCAGTATACGTTTTATTTCCTTCATCGTCAAGAATTACATTGCCATCAGCATCTTGCTCTGCAAACTCAATCTTTAACTGACCTTCATCCAAACTCTTGACGTTATTATATGCTAGTCTCATACGATGTGCTGTGATATAATTTGGCTTTTCATCAAAACTGGTGTCCCATGGCGCATCTGGATTATACGAGGATAATTCGAAGGAATTTATCGATCTCTGAATGACATCGAGATTCGTTCCACTTAAATTTTCAGTGATCGTATAATTATAATCTGATGTAGTTTCGGAGAAAACTAAACTAGAATCCGTCTTGTAACCACTAAAAACATATCTTCCAGCATAATTGGTATTGCCTTCTTGATAAATCTGATCCTTTAGCTGCGAAAGATTAACTGCAAGACTGTTTCTATCTTCTTCCGTTAAGGTATCATTAGAACCATTCACACAATAGGTATGAATTTTCGTTAGAATCTCATTGATATTACTCAAAGAGCTCTCCGTTAAATCCATCCACGCTAATGCATCCGGAATATTTTTCTCATAATATTGATTAAGTTCTGTAAGATTGGTTCGAAGTTTCAATGCACGTACAGCAATAATAGGGTCTTCCGAAGGACGCTGAATCTTCTTACCGGTGGAGTATTGTTGCTCTAATTTGGACATGCTGTTCTTATTATTGTTGATATTATAAAGAACATTATTTGTCATCATTTTATTTGTAATTCTCATTCTGTTCTCCATTCCTGCACATGATTTCCGTGCTTCTTTAGCGGAAAGTGCGAAGCTTCCTTTCTACACACTTATGCGCCCATGTAATTAATGAGTTTATCATAAATCTGGTCCATAACAGAAATTACCTTCGCAGATAAGTTATATGCATTCTGATAACGAATTAAGCTCATAGCCTCTTCTTCTTGGTCTACGCCACTAATGGATAATCGTTGATTCTGCACTGCATCTAAAATATCTTTTTGGTTTTGAGCAAAATTACCTGCTTGTTTTGCATCGATACCAATCTCTGCTACTAGAGTCTGGATAAATTGTGCTGGCTTTCCTTGACCAAACATTGTAACGTCATCTTTTAATGCTAATAATTTTTCAAAATTATCAGCGTTAGCAACGCCATTTTCTATCGATGAGGCTGTCGCTAATTTTTTAGGATCTGTAGCAACTGCCTTAGTTACACCAAAAGCATCTGCAGTGAGTAAATAATAGGAGGCATAGTTTGGCTCATCCACATAATCCCCAGCATAAGCTCCAGTCTTTGAAGTAAACAGATATCCATTTCCCTCATCCGTTGGAGAATTACCAAAAATAAAGTTCTCTCCTGTTACCACATCTACACCATTAAAGAAATCCAAGCCTTGCTCACCATTTAAATCCTGTCCTGATTTATGAACATCATTAAATGCCTTGGCATAGGTTCTGGCAAACTTATTTAGTTGTGCCATATAGTGTGGGATTCCTTTATATTCTATCTGTTCTCCAATATAAGCAGTTTCTTCCGTCACATCCACTTTAACTTCATCATCAAGAGAAAATTCGTAGATAAATTTTCCAGTGTCTTCATCCTTCGTTACCGCAAATCCATTATAACGGTACTCACGATTACCTACTGTGATAACACCATTGGTAGCAATATTTAAATCTTCCACATTGTTATTATTCGTTGAAGTTACTGTAATCGTTGTATCACCAGCATTTGCTGTTACTTTTCCTTGATAGCCTTCTTTATTATTACCATCACGTACTTGAAGTAGAGCTTTTAGTGTGCCGCCCATGGTTGGACTATTTAAATTCACAGGTTGTCCATTGCTCCAGCAAACATCATATAAACCATTTGCATCCAACTGATTTACTTTGGAGTCTCTTGGTACAACTTTCAGCTGACTCGCTTGATAGGTATCAACAAGTGTTTGCCCATCTAATTTTACGGTATAACTTGTAACACCGACATTATCACCAACAATTCGCTCAGAAACACTTACTGTTGCAAATCCAGATAATTCTTCTACCATTAAAGCTCGTTGATCGCGAAGGTCATTTGCTATGCTACCTCCAACTTCGATCGTATTGATTTGTTTCGTTACAATAGCAATCTGTTGTGCCAGGGAATTCACACGTTCTACTTGATTCTTAATCTCAAAATTACATTCTTCTTGTAAACGACTTAAACTAGTGGAAAGCGAATTCACATAATCACAAGTACTTTGTGCCATATTAGTTACCTGAGTACGTACCGTTAAGTCCTCTGGTTGCTTACTTAATTCCTGAAGGCTATTGTACATATTATCAAAATTAGTCAAAAAGCCTTCTAGCTTTACTTCATTAAAATAATTCTCAATGGAGGTTAAATAATACTCTTTGGTGGAGTATGCTCCATACATCGTATTATTCTTCATATATTTCAAATCATAGTACTCGTCTCGTATCTGATTTACTCCCATGATATCAACACCAGTACCGACCATACCATAGGAACTATGCACTCGAAGAGCGGTTCCAGCCTGTTGTTTTGCCACTTGTCTTGAGAAACCTTCTGTTTCTACATTGGCTATGTTATGAGCAGTGGTATTAAGGCCTGCTTGAGACGCATACAAACCGCTATTTCCTATGGAGAGTCCAAAAAATGTAGATGGCATTTACTCACCTCTTTCGTCTATTCGAATCCTGTTAAAAATAACAATTCTCTATTGTTTTAGTCTATCTTTCTCTATTCTTTTATCGCACATGGAAAATATGAATTACTATTTTTCATCACACATTGAAAATTCAAAATACTATATTCTAGTCACAATATGCTCAAGCATCTGATCAATCACATTCATATATCTAGCTGCCGCATTATAGGCATGTTGGAATTTAATTAAGTTTGTTAGTTCATCATCTGAAGAAACTCCAAGTACCGATTGACGCTGATTATCAATGCTTGCGACCATACCTTCCTGGCTCTTTACTATCGTATCATAACGCTCACCAGTAGTAGCAATACTTCCAATGAAGGCATTGTAATAGTCATTAAAATTAGATTTTGTTAATGTATTTGGAGATAGTGTCGCAAACGGTTCCTGCCATGCTTTTAACAACTTTTCAGTCGTCTTTATGTCATAATCTCCAGTGTTTGAGTTCTGACTTAATGGCATCTTTGACTTATCCTCGATCATCTCCTGATTTACTACCAGCTCACCAACTGTATATAAGGAGTAATTGTTGTTAGGATCTTCCTTATTGTAAACCTTAGCACGAATAATTTCTCCATTTGCCAAGGTAATGTCTTGATAATCAGTATAGCGTGGCATGGATTTACGACTGAATAATTCTGTCCCGCCTTCTCCATTGATACCAATTGGCGCATTTTCATCATCAAAAATTTTAATAACCGTATCATTTTCGTAAGTATACGTATCTCCGTTCGACAGTTCAATGGTTGTTCCTGCTGCAATCACTACTTCTTTATTAGGACATAAGATATCATTAATCGTAGTTACAATACCATGAATCAATTGATCGTACTGAGCTTGTGTTGACATAACAATGGATGGTTCTATTGTTTGGTTATATGTTTTAACATCTTCTTTATACTCTTTTAATGCAAGATTATATGACTCTTCATTGAGAGTACCAAACTCATCCATATAATCATCTTTGTTCGGTGCTATCGGTATATCCGTAGCTTTTGCAACTTTTGTTCCTCTTGCTAAGATTAAACCTTTTAGAGAACCAATATCAGAATTATCTGCTGAGTTCGGTATTAAATCGCGATTGTATACCTCTACCTTGCCATAAGTTGGCCAAACTGGAATTAACATCTCTGAATTTTCCATGGTACCAGTGGCATCATTGTTAAACTCCTCAGACCCGAGTTCACGCTCTCTAATTTGTGTTACTGTCATGGTTCCCATATGGTGAGTAACATCTTCTGTTACAAATGGAACTCCTTCCGCATTTACAGTAACTCTTCCTTCCGGATTTTCACGATATGTAATCGTTATCATTTGGGACAACTCATCTAATAATTTATTTCTTGAGTCCCTTAAATCATTCGCATTTTCATATCCATTGCTTTCATAAGCACATATTCTATCGTTTAATTCCGAAATCTTATCTCCAATTTCATTAATACGGGAGACAGTGTTCGTTATTTTCAAATTCAAGTTTAACTGGTAATCCCTAAGCTGCTTGAATAAATTCTCAGAACGCTCAATAAAGCTGACACTCGTTTCCACAAGCGAAGCTCTTTTCACTAAGCTATCCGGTTCCTTGGCAAGTTCCTGTAAGTTATTCCAAAAATCTGCTATGGAATCCTGGAATGCAACCCCTTCAAGCTCACCCATTAAGTTTTCAATCTCGGATACGGTTTCATACTGAGAATCATAGAATCCTTGACGCCCAAGCTCTTGGCGATATGATTTGTCTAAAAAAATATCTCTGACCTGGCGAACAGCTGCTGTTTCTGCTCCAAGTCCCGTTTGCATTGGGGAAATATACGATTGTCCTATGGTACGATATTGAGAAGTCTGTAATACTGTTTGTTGTCTAACATAACCTTCTGTTTCTACGTTTGCAAGATTATGACCTGTGGTATTCAGACCGTTTTGACTGACATTTAATCCAGATACGCCTACATATAAGCTACCCATTAGGCTCATGGAATTTCACCTCTCTTTGCATCATATTTCATACTACCTATTGCTTCGCATCAAACATCCCTGTCTGCGCAGCCGGCATCTCTAATTGAGATGCTCCTTTGGTATAATTGGTGCTCCCCGGTGACATCCTTGTACTCTGAATTAAATTCATATTGAATTCAATCATCTCTAGGGACTGTTGAATTAAAGATTTATTTTTTTGATTAAGTTCTACTAATTGATTCAGTGTTGTTGTCAGAGAATCGTGTATTTTCGATAATTCTTTTTGCTCCACTGGCTGTTTCTCTAACAGTGCAATAATCGTTTTCATGGTCAGTGTTTCCGGCTTACGATTAATCACCGTCCCAATATTTACAATAACCTCTTCTCTCTTGCGCTCCAGAGCATTCACCTTCTCTACAGTTGTTTGCTCTTCTTCTGTTATCTGCTGCAAGGAAGCGAGGTCATTGTCTATAATCACTCTGGTTTTTTTCGCTGCAATCGGTATCATCTCTTGATATAGCTGTTCCTCTGCGCGAAGAGTAGTTATTAATTCCTGTATCAAGCTTGCCAATTGATTACCTCCGATCTTCCTGTATCTAACAGGCTTCTTCTCGTGTTACTATCCTGCGCATATTGAATCTGTTCGCAATTTCAATATTGCTTTGCCAGAATTCACTACTCAAAGAAGTCCTTTATCATCTTGTCTGCTAAATCCTCGAGGCTAATCTCATAATCACCTGATGCAAGTTTCTGTTTAATTTCTTCTACTTTTTCCTGGCGAATATCTGGTGCAGCCGAAACCGCCTGCTTTGCTATCTGAAAATCCTTACCCATCTGTGAGATTTCTACACTGTCCTTTTTATTTCCATCATATGATTTGGATACTTTTCTTGTATCATTTGCTTTATAAAGTTGATTAATTTTACTTAATGCATCAATTCGCATAAAACTCACCACCTAACTAAGAATACTTGATTATTGAAACACGTTCTTGGTTTCAATTATACTTGATTATTGAAACACGTTCTTTGTTTCAATCATATTTGATTATTGAAACACGTTCTTTGTTTCAATAATATAACTTCATTACTACCTTATTTATCGGATGTTTTCTTTTTTACTTAATACCAAGTACTAATAATTTTGTTACTATATTTTTACTTCTAACTGCTAAGTAATCTTTCGTAAAGTAATCGGCTTACACCTTATTATCAGCTATTATATCGTACTAATTCGGAGTTTACATTAGGACTTGTAAAGGAAATTACGGAAATTTTTAGTATCAATCAGATAATCTGACAAGGACTGCTAGAATCTCAATTGATACGACAAAAAAATGGCTACAAGAAACTCTGCCTTCCTAATCCTTGGCAAAATTTTTGTAACCACTTCATTTGATTTGCTTATTGCATTTATAAACGTATCATAAAACTAATCCAATCAAACATCGACTATACTGAATAATCATTATGGCAATAGGATTATTCTTTGCAATTCCAAATATTTAAAACTTATTTTTGCTTTAAGATATCGCAAAAATCAAAAGTTGCAAAATAATCCTCTGCAGTTTCTGCTCTACGAATTAATTGAACCGAACCGTCCTCTTTTAATAAGAGTTCCGCAGATTTTAGTTTCCCATTATAATTATAACCCATAGCAAAACCATGAGCACCTGTATCATGAATCACAAGATAATCGCCCTTGTTAACCTTTGGTAACATGCGGTCAATCGCAAACTTATCGTTATTTTCACATAAGGAACCTGCCACGTCATACATCGTATCCAGAGGAGCATCTTCTTTTCCTAGCACGGTAATATGATGATAAGCTCCATACATTGCTGGTCTCATTAAGTTTACCGCACAAGCATCAACGCCCAAATACTCTTTATAAATATGTTTTTCATGAATTGCTTTTGTTACAAGGTGTCCATACGGTGCTAGCATAAAACGTCCAAGCTCTGTAAAAATAGCAACATTACCAAGACCATTTGGAACTAAGATTTCTTCATACGCCTTACGAACTCCTTCGCCAATTACCATAATATCATTTCCCTCTTGATCTGGTAAGTAAGGAATTCCTACTCCACCAGAAAGGTTGATAAATGTAATATTCGCATTGGTCTCCTTTTTTAACTCCACTGCAAGTTCAAACAGAGTCCTCGCCAGCGCTGGGTAATAATCATTGGTAACGGTGTTACTTACCAAGAAGGAGTGGATACCAAAATTTTTCGTACCAAGTTCCATTAACTTTTTGTATCCATCGATGAGCTGTTGCTTTGTAAATCCATACTTAGCATCTCCTGGATTGTCCATAATGCCATTACTCACTTCATAAACACCGCCAGGATTATATCGACAACAGATGGTTTCTGGTATTCCGCACTCTTCTTTTAAGAAATCGATATGAGTATAATCATCTAAATTGATAATAGCCCCTAATTCTTTCGCTTTTGTAAATTCTCCCTCTGGAGTATTATTGGAGGAAAACATAATTTCACTTCCAGTAATTCCAACTGCTTCTGACATCATAAGCTCCGTCATTGAAGAGCAGTCACTACCACAACCTTCTTCTTTTAAAATCTGCAAAATAAAAGGATTTGGTGTGGCCTTAACTGCAAAATATTCTTTAAACCCTTTATTCCAAGAAAATGCTTCTTTTAATCTTCTAGCATTTTCTCTAATTCCTTTTTCATCATAAATATGAAACGGTGTACTATGGGTATTTACAATCTCTTTTACTTTCTCAAGCGTAACAAACGGTTTTTTCATATATACCTCCATTCTCGCGCAAGCTTTTGCGCCTGTATGCTTGTTTCATGGATGATATCGAAACAAACTAAAATTTCATCACTCTTTTCATTAAGACTTATATCAATCACTAAAATCTACGATAGTTCCCAAAAAGAACTAATCCCACTTCACTTTATCCTATTTCGTTATGAAACGGAAATAAATCGACATTATTTAACTATCATTATAAGTGCCTTTTTATCATATGTAAAATAGATTATATTAATATCTACCATTCATTATTCGAATAGTAATTATGAGTCGTCAAAGGAAAGGGACTCTTGTTAAGATTTTTCCTATTTTTAAGGCGTTATAAAGAAGGGACCGCCATAATCGTTATTACAGCCCCTCCTTTATGATAAAGCAAAATCTATTTACTAAGATTTTAAGACATCGTACCTCATAGGATGACTATTTCATCACTTTCGATGCTAGAAGTCTAACCGCACGTTTTGCTGCATTTCCATTCTCAAATGTATGATATTTTTCACAAAATGCCTTGTATTTATCTGTGTAATCCTCAGGATAATAGTTCTTAACCATTGAAACAAGTTCTCTTGAAGATGTGAATAATGGACCAGGAGCCTCTTCTACAAAATCAAAATAGAAGCCTCTGAGTTCTTCTTCATATTCCTTCAAGTCATAAACATAAAAGAGTATTGGACGGTATAAAAGACTATAGTCAAACATAACAGAGGAGTAATCTGTAATTAACATATCCGATACCAGATATAACTCTGAGATATCAACCTCTTGCTCCACTACTCGGTAAAAGCCTCGATACTGCTCCACTTGGAGCTTTTCTCGTACCATATAATGATATTTTAACAATATCACATAGTCTTTGTTTAATTGTTCATAGATATAATCGTAATCAAGAGGAGCGCTAAATTTATAGTTTGCTTTATCGTGATATTCATTATCTCTCCACGTTGGTGCATACAGAATAATCTTTTTATCTCTTGGAAGATTCAGTTTTTTCTTTATCTGATCAATATCATAGGAATTATTTTTTTTAAACAAGACATCATTCCTTGGATAACCATATTCCAAAATCTCCCCATGAAAGTCAAACGCTCTTTGAAAGGTTTCACTGGAGAATGGATTCTGAGAGATAAGATAGTCCCAAGTTGCAGTATTTTTCCTAAACTCTTCATGATATTGCTCTAACGTTTCCTCCCCTGCCATGGATAATGACGTCATATCTAAGGCCAACTTTTTTAATGGTGTACCATGCCATGTTTGTAGATAGGTTACACCCTTACGTTTTTTTATGTAGTTCGGAAATCTTGTATCACTCACCCAGATACCGGCTACAGCTAAGAAATAATAATAACGAAAACGGGAAAGCCTTACTTTCCATACTCTCCCAGGAAGCGGCGTATTGGTATCCTCTAGGATAAATATGCAACGAAATTCTTGGTCGAGACCTTCTCTCACCATTTCCTCATAAATACTTTTTGGATTTCCGCCATAACTTCTCCCTAAATTACTCATAAAGCAAATGGTTCGCTTTTGGAGTGGCATAAATCTTAGGATTTTATATACAGCCAATATCCCTTTTTTCATGATTTTCCGTAGCATTAACACTCCTATTCCTGTGCACGTTTTCAGCGCACACTTAAGTTCACTACTTTCAACTATTTCATCGATGTCTTTTCGCATTGTCATACGATGTTACTACAGTATACAGTAATGTTGCACACTAATATATCGTATCCTTATTTACTTATGCAAATCATTCTTAATTTTTGTTGTTGAAATTCCTTCTGTTCTTGGAAGATATACGACTTCGCAATAATCCTTTAAAAAGTCAAACTGTCCTTTCCAGTCATCTCCCATAACGAACACATCGACCTTATTATCTACAACATCTTTGATCTTTTGTTCCCAATTATATTCTGGTATTACTTCATCCACGTATCGGATTGATTCGAGAATTATCTTTCTATCTTCATAGCTATGATATGCAGTCTTATGCTTTATGGCATTAAACTCATCTGTAGATAAAACAACAATAAGGTAATCTCCCTGTTCTTTTGCTCTTCTTAGCAGATTAATATGACCAACATGTAACAAATCGTAAGTACCGTAGGTAATTACTCTCTTCATATTATTTGTCCTTCCTTTCTAATTCCCATTCTTGTAGTTTATTATCAGCTTTCGCAGTATTCATGCTTGGGGCGTCTGATACATTTTCCGACATCATTTCTCTTTATAGCCCTTCTCCGATTTTGAAGCCTCTAAATCACTAGCCAGAAGCGTTTCGCTTTCCTCTTGCTCTTCCTCTGTCTCAACAATGCTGGCTAGATAAATCGGTCGATTTTTTACCTCAATATAAGTTTTGCCCATATACTGTCCCAAAATACCCATGCAGAATAATTGAATCCCACTTACCATCAAAATAATACATGCTAAGGATGGCCAACCACTTGTCGGATCCCCCCATATGATTGTTTTTATTACAATATAAATAATAGCTAATACGGAAAACCCACAAAAAGCAAGTCCTAATATCGATGACATTGCTAGAGGTGCAGTTGAAAACCCTATGATTCCTTCTAGAGAGTATTTAAACAATTTCCAGAAAGACCACTTGGTTTGCCCTGCTGCCCGTTCCACATTCTCATAAGCAATCCATTTGGTATGAAAGCCTACCCACCCAAAGATTCCTTTCGTAAAGCGATTCCTCTCACTCATGGATAAAACGGCCTTTACCATTTGTCTCGTCATAAGACGATAGTCTACAGAGCCTTCCACAATCTCTATTTTACTTAACTTACAAAGAATATCATAGAATTTTCTAGAGAAAAAGGAGCGAATCTTTGGCTCACCATCTCTGGTGACACGTTTCGCTGCCACACTGTCATACCCCTCCAAGACAATTCCATGATACATCTCAATCAACATCTTTGGAGGATGTTGTAAATCAGCATCCAAGATAGCTACGAAATCACCAGACGAATGTTCAAGCCCAGCATACATTGCTGCTTCTTTACCAAAATTACGTGAGAAGGAGACAAGCTTCACTCGCTTGTCTCTTTCTCGTAACTTTCGAATTACCTGTAACGTACCATCGGTGGAACCATCATTAACAAACAATACCTCGAATTCCACTTCATTTTGTAAGCTTTCTGCGACTCTCATGATTTCCTCATAAAACATCGGAAGAACTTCTTCTTCATTAAAACAAGGTACAACTGCTGTTAACCGTTTCATAGCTACCTCCAAGAATCCGTTACTTTTTTATCTCAAGCGCACGCTTTAAAAAGTCAAGAGAGGATGCTCTTAACTCACGTATTCTCTGTCTTAACGCATCCACATCATCAATCTCAAATTGTTTCATATCATGAAAATCTTCGATATGATATAACAAATGAGATTCTAGTCCAACTGATTTAAGCAAATCGCTCGTTCTTGCTCCAGTACTCGTGTGGAGCATGGAGATAAATGGTTTTTCATAGATTAAAGAAAATACTGTTGCATGAAAAGAGTTCGTTATTACATACTCTGCCTTCTCAATTTCACCTAAAAACTCCGCTGCCGTATCCTCATAATAGGAACCAAGCTCATTTCGAAATACTCCAGGTAATTTTCTTTGAATGATTGGTAGACCGATTGCAACAGATAGACGATTAGCAAACTGAACTAGTTCCTTATTTGCTTCCATCATATAAACCATAATATAGCGACCTTTAAACTGGCCTGGTCTTTTTAACTCTTCATAATCTTTTTTCTCAAGCAATAAGGTTGGATCAAGTACCACTTCTACTGGTTTCTCTGTCAATGCTTCAATAGCTGGCTGTGCACTAGGCTCTCTAACCGAAATTGCAGTATAGCTTTCAAGGCTTTGTCGGAACTGTTCTCTATATTGAGGTAGGATATATTCTCTTCCTACACTGGCTGCATAAGAGATTTTCTTTGTCCCCGGTTTTGCAAAATCAAGGGTATAGGCTGGATCAAACCCACCCGTATGGTCACTGTTCCATACCTGATCACTACCAGTAATATAGGCATCCAAAGATAAATTAGCATTTAATAGTTCCTCATAAGTCGTATAATCACCAATGAGGTGAAATTTTTCACGGATAAATTTATTATATCGTTTATTTTTATATACCTGCGACTTGATACGAGAACGGTAATCTTTCTTCAGCATATACTTTAACTTTTTTTTCGTGGTATCAAGCTTTGGTGCTACATAGAGCTTATCAATAATATTCGGATGGTAATGAATCACCCCCGGTTCTGTTCCAAGATTTTTTAACACTTTTTGAAGAGCCCAAGTCTGAAGACTCGCCCCATAATTATGAGCGTTATGAAATGTTACAACTCCTACCTTCATTATCTGTCGACCTCCTTTAATAACTCTGGTAACTCAAGTTTTGACTCTTCGCCAATCCATACCTTTACCTGATTTTCTTCAAATATGGATTGATTTAATTTTTGTAATTGGTCGGTACCTGCTACATAATCATAACCATCCAAACGATTTATGAAGTAATCCATAAACTTACGATAGTCTTTGTTCTGTGTATATTTGTCATAATCGAATGCTTTCATATTGAAAATCTTTGCTCCATCAAAGGATTTGCACATATGAAATAAAATCTTATCCAATGAGGATAGGTTAATTACGATATCAAAGTTATTATTTCCAAAATATTTTACTCTTTCACGCTCCGCTAATTGGCGAATTAAACCTTCTGTCCTCTTAGAACTAAATCCAAATTTGAAAGACTTAAGACATGCAATACGGTCTTTGATTGTATAATTAACATCAAACATTAACGGTATATAATTAACTTCTTCCCTTAACTTAGAAAGCATAGAAGTTGCCTTACGAATTGTAGATGCTTTTGCACAAAGGAAGATGTCATAACGGTCGGTATCTAACTCATTTAGACGCTCCATTAATTGTTCCGAGGTTGCATTATTCTTAAGTCCACTTACTAAAATTAATACCTTTTTCTTATTCTCTCTTTGAATAGGTTCTAATGAGAAATTTGGTTCTTTGTTAAGAATTAACGTTTCGCATACCTCTTCCGCAGTATCTGCAGAATCTAAACTGCAAAATTCCTCATGGAACTTTGGATATTTGGAGTCCTTCTTAATTTCTTCTGCCAATTGTTCCACCGTATCCGCAATTGGAAATTCTAAATCATTTAAGTCTAAATACATACCACGATTATTTAAATACTCTTCACGGTCATAGGTAAATAAAATAATCTTCTTTTTAGATACCGCATAGTCAAACATAATACTAGAGTAGTCTGTAATCAACAAATCTGTAGCATTTAAGAAATCATAAGTTTCATATTCTTCTGGAAATGGAACGATATGCGTAAATTCCTCATAGTTTACTTCTGATTTTACAAATGGATGAAGTTTAACATATAGTACTTGATCATCACGAAGTAAAGTATCCAGTTCATAAAAATAGTTCATTAATTCTGAAACTTGTTTCTTATTTTCCTTCTTATTCAATAAACCACGCCAGGTTGGCATATATGCCATAACCTGCATGTCTTCAACTCCAAGCTCACTACGAATTGCATCATATCTCTCTGTATTGAAAAAAGCAGAGTTTCTTGGATATCCTGATAACATAACTTTTCCATTAAATAAAGGCGCAAGCATATAATCCTCCACGAAAATATCTCTGGAGAACTTATTTTGATACAAAAGATAATCTGCTAAATAAAAGTTACGCTGAACATTACCAAGTGCATACTCTCTCTTTGGTACGATACGTCCCATCGCCTTTAGTGGAGTTCCGTGCCATGTATTTAGATAAACCTGTTCTGGACGTTTGATATAATAAGGTGGAAAACTAGTATCTGTAATCAGATACTTTGCTGTTGCAAGAACTTTTAGATACTCCTTGCTATCTGTGGTGATGATATCTACATAATCAATCCCATAGCGTGCAAGTAAAGCACTGTATGCGCTAATATTACCTTCTTTCAGAGTAAGCATAATATGAAAATCACTATATTTTTCATCACCCATAGCCTGTAACATCATAAAGATATTACCAGCAACGTCATCGCCATGCTTTGATTCAAATAACACCTCTTTCTCATTGACACTAAATTTTTCATAGTACATGGTGTATCGAACATCATTTGGAAGATGAAGCAGTTTGATTCCTGGAATTCGGTTATAGATAAAATGAACTTTATTCTTTGATTTCGAGAATTTCTTCCACTTTCCCTTAATCTTATCTCGAATTTTCTTCACCTTACGCATGATTTTGACATAAAACAATGGAGTATACTCACGTATGGTTGCAGTTCGAATCATCTTTCCTCTGCTATTATACTTTCTCATCTTTGCTCTAGCTGCACCAGATGCAGTATATAATAAATAACGATTTTCTCTCCACTTTGGAAAATTCTCTTCAAAGAAATCATTACAATTATTAATCATTTCTTTCTTTATATCTAATTTTCCTTTAGTTGCATAATCAAAAATAGCATTATAGCGAACTAAAATATGTCGTACGCAAATATATTCAATTTCTTCTTTAAATTCTTCATAATTGCCCTGTTCCTTCATCTGCTTTAAAAAAAGCCTTAATGCAGTAACAATATCTAAGGTCCCCTCACTAAAATTACTAAGGAAACTGCCTTCACTGGCTCTACGGTAATTATAAAGTCTGTCTTCAATGACTCCGATACTTTTTGCCTTTGTCATCAAACAGTACATAATTGCAAGATCTTCAAAACGTAATTTTTCTGGAAAACGTATCGTATCAAATAAACTTTTTCGATAAAGCTTGTCCCATGGGAATGGAGAAATATGTGTCAATTCAAACTTTGTTTCATGAATGTCAAAATTTCTACCAATCACGATTTCAAAAGCTTTTCCCTGTTTCACGGTAAGCGTCTGTTTCTCTTCGTTTTCATAGATATCGTTATAGCGGCAGATAACAACATCATTATTATCTTTTGCTGCTTTTTCATATAACTTTTCACAGATTTCAGGTTCTACGAAATCATCACTATCTACAAACAAAAGGTACTCTCCAGATGCACGATCAATACCATAATTTCTTGCATGGCTAACGCCGCGATTCTCTGTGGTATATACGTGTATCCACTCTGGATACTGCGCCTCATATTCCTTTAATATACTTAAACTATCATCCGTACTTCCGTCATTCACCACGATAAGCTCAATATCCTTCATGGTCTGTGCAACAATACTATCCAAACAGTTGCGCAAATAACGACTTACGTTATAAACCGGCATAATTATACTAACTTTACATTGTGCCAATGGAATTTCCTCCTCATTTCAAATCTATTCTATGTTATCGGTTACGAATTTCCGTAGAAAGTTCGTATTTCCTCTATACATCCCTACGATACGACTACAAAGATTTACATTGAACTCATTATATAACCTTTGTAAACCTTATTCAATAGGAAATCTAGGCGTTTTACTTACTCGTAGGTGCATTATTATTTTTTAAGGGGT
>ERZ791922.268-NODE-268-length-40187-cov-3.450937_pt1 | contig 40187 bp, 31 predicted proteins | sample MGYA00510134_ERZ791922 | MGnify/ENA primary metagenome ERZ791922 (study PRJEB30046, sample SAMN00792101) | human gut metagenome | study: EMG produced TPA metagenomics assembly of the A metagenome-wide association study of gut microbiota in type 2...
GCTGATTTAGTATTAGCAACTGATCCAGATGCTGACCGTCTTGGTGTTTATGCGAAGGATTCAAAAACGGGTGAATATGTTTCTTTTACCGGTAATATGTCTGGAATGTTAATCTGTGAGTACTTACTAAGCCAAAAGAAGGAGATGGGCACATTAGCAAAAGACGGTGCGCTCATAAAAACTATCGTTTCTACCAATATGGCTGATAAGGTAGCAAAAGAGTATAATATTCAGTTAGTTGAAGTACTTACCGGATTTAAATATATCGGTGAGCAGATTAAACTGTTTGAACAGGCCGGAAAAGGTACTTATGAGTTTGGTTTTGAAGAAAGCTATGGCTGCCTCATTGGAACTCATGCTAGAGATAAAGATGCAATTGTTGCAGTGATGGGACTTTGTGAAGCAGCTGCTTATTATAGCGCAAAAGGACTTACTCTTTGGGATCAGATGCTAAATATCTATGAGAAATATGGTTACTTCCGTGAAGGTCTTGAGACAATGACCTTAAAGGGTGTAGAAGGTGCAGAAAAAATTAAGGAAATGATGGAAAACTTCCGTCAAAACCCACCAAAACAACTTGGTGATTATCAGGTAGTATCCTTCCGCGATTATGAAACGGATAAAGTAATCAACCTTGAAACAAAAGAAGTTTCAAAGACTGGTTTACCTAAGTCTAACGTATTATATTTCGAATTAGATAATGATGCTTGGGTTTGTGTACGTCCTTCTGGTACAGAACCTAAAATTAAATTCTACATTGGCGTAAAAGGCACAAGTTTTGAGGATGCGAATGAACAGTTAAAATCCTTGACAGATGCTTTAATGAAGTTAGCTTAGATTTTGCAATCGTATAGAATGTTTTATGACATATGCGTTTTATAACAAGGCGTTTTAGAAATGGTATGATATAAAATCGACATTTCTATATGACATAAGCAGATATCATCATTGGTTTCAATTCTTGTTTCCAATATGATATCTGCTTTTTATTTGTTTTTCTATGGTTCACTAAATAGGTAATATAGTAAAAAACAAGAATTTTAATACTTTTAAGCAATACATAACTATCAAGCAGAAACACAACGATTCGCATAAGAATGGAGGTTACAGTGAAATTAATTAAGCTTAGTTCTTTATCCATACTGACTGTATTAGCACTTAGTATTCTTTTGTCTGGCTGTAAAACCAGAGAGATGGATGCGGTACATAATGATGTTGAGGCATCAATTATGCCAGAAGCATCTGTAACACCGGTGGAAGTAAAAGCAACGCAACGAGTAAAAAATTCTTTGGTTAGTGAAGGGAACAACTATCGTATTAAGAAGGTACTGGATAAGATGAAGAATGGTGAAAAAACAACCATTGCTTATCTGGGTGGCTCCATTACCGAAGGGTATCTGGTGAATTCTAATCAAAACTTTGCGATTAAGACAACAAAATACCTGCAGCAAAAATATCAAAATACAAACATTGAGCGTATTAACGCAGGACTTAGTGGAACCTCATCTACAATAGGCTTACTAAGAGTAAAAAAAGATGTTCTTTCCTATTCACCCGATATTGTAATCATTGAATTTGCTGTCAATGATTCAAACGATGCAGTTAGTAAAATGGCATATGAGAGCCTAGTAACCGAATGCCTTAACTCAGAATCAAAACCGGCTGTTATATTATTATTTACGGTCACGAAAGCAGGATATACCTGTGAAGAACATATGAAAAAGGTCGGGGAAGCATTTGAACTACCGATGATTAGTATAAAACAGGCCATTGGGCCAGAGATAGAAGCAGGGAAGATGACATGGGAGGATTACGCAAGCGACGAAGCACATCCAACGAAAGACGGTCACGAGTTTATTACAGAATGTCTGTCATATTATTTTGACGTAGCAGGTGCCAATAATACAGACGATACTGAAACTGATTATGCTAATGTAAGAGCATATGGCGCTCCTTATGCTTCTCTTACATTCTATAATAGTACTAATCTTTATCCAAATTCACTTGGTGGTTTTTTAGAAGGAAACTCAAATGTTACTCATTTTCCGAATGGATGGATTTGGGGAAAAGAAGAAGCAGATTCCTTCCGATTTACCATGGAAGGTAGGAACCTTTTTTTATTATACAAAGAAGATAACAATGAAAATATGGGATGTATTGAGGTCTATATTGATGGAAAAAAGATGGAAACTGTGAATGCAAACACGAAAGCAGGTTGGAATAATCCTCAAGTAGTAACATTATTAAATGATGTTACAGCGGGAAAACATGAAGTAGAACTAAGAGTCACTTCAGATACACAAGCAAAGAATTTTCATATCTTAGGCTTTGGTACTACTGGAACGATCGAGAGTAAAGAACGAATTATCCCGGAACTACTACCTTATACAGAAAGAGCAGTTCTTAATACAGGGAATACATATCGCCTGGAAGAGTTAATGAAAAGAGCAGAAGCCGGTGAAAAGCTCACTATCGGCTTTATCGGAGGCTCTATCACCATGGGCTCTGGTGCCTCTTCTTATGACAATTGTTATGCGAGAAAAATTTATGATTGGTGGAGTAGTAATTTTAAAGAATCTACCTTTGAATTAGTCAATGCGGGAATAGGTGCAACTACTTCTCAATTTGCCTGTGCCAGAGTGAAAGAAGATTTACTTTCGAAAAACCCTGATTTTGTCATTGTAGAGTTTAGTGTAAACGATGAAGGGACAGCAAAATATGGGGAGACTTATGAGAGCTTGCTTCGAATGATATTAGAGAGTGAATCAAAACCTACGGTGATTGTTTTAAATATGGTACAATACAACAACGGAAATAATGCACAAAATAGACATAACGAGATAGCAAAAGCCTATGATTTACCTATCATTAGTATGAAAGAGAGTATCTATCAGGAGATTTTAAATGGTAATTTAACGGCACTTGATGTTTCTGCAGATAATCTCCATCCTAACGACCGCGGTCATGCATTAGCAGCAGAAATTGTTACAAGCTTCCTTGATAAGATTGCGAAAAATGAAATTACCTCTAAGGATGTTATCTATGAGATTCCTGTGGAAACACAAAGCTTAACAAGCATAAACTCTTATCGTTATGACAGTAGAAACTCGAAACCGAAATTATCTGGTTTTGAAAAGGACGCAACGAAGCAAAATGGAATCACAGATGTGTTTAAGAATGGTTATAGTGCTAAGAATGTGGGGGATTCCATCAAGTTTAACGTAACTGGTTCCTCTATTTCGCTCCAATATAAGAAGAGCAACCGATTAAATGCTCCCAAAGCAATTGCAATTATTGATGGGGACGAAAGTAATGCGATTGATCTCGATGGAAATTATCCAAATGGTTGGGGAGATTGGCTTTATCTTCATGATCTAAAAGACAAATTAAAAAATGAAACTCATTCGGTAGAAATTCGTATTACAGAGGCAGGAGAGAATCCATTTTATCTTGTATCTGTTATTACGGCGGAATAAGAGTACTAATATTTTACTAAAAATAACCGATATAACACATATGAAAGGAGGGAATGTATATGGCGATATCCACAAACTATTATAACTATTCATCATCTTTGTTTTCTTCGACTTCTCATGGTTCTTCTAGTGGAAGTAGTAATGTCCTTTCACAGTATATGAGTATCAACAATGGAAGCTATAAGAAGTTACTTACTGCGTATTATAAAAAGATGGAAGAACAAGAGTCTGAATCTTCAAGTTCTACGCAAACTGCTTCAGAAAAATCTAAGATACTAGCTGCAAAAAAGGATGCTGACTCTCTAAAGGAAGCAACCGATAAACTTCTTACTACCGGAAAAAACTCCATTTGGGAGCAGGTAGAAAAAGAAGTGAAAGACGAGAAAACAGGAGAAATGGTTAAGGTAAAGGACTACGATTACGATCGTATTACAAAAGCAATGAATGAGTTTGCTTCGTCCTATAATTCTGTTTTGGAATCTTCTAGCAAACAAAACGACCTTTCTGTACTTAAGAAGACTGCGTATATGACAGGAATTACAAAGTCAAATAAAGTAGCCTTAGGTAAAATGGGGATTACAGTTGGAGCAGATAATAAACTAACAGTAGATGAGAGTAAGTTAAAATCAGCTGATATTAACAATTTAAAATCATACTTTACTGGTAGTAGCTCTTATGCAGGACGAATTCAAGGGAAAGCCTTTGATATTAGTCAGTCTGCAAAGAATGCTGTAAATTCTCTCAAAACTTACAACAGAAGTGGAAGTATCAATCAGTCTGGTGATCTTGGAAACTGGTTTGATATGGTTTGCTAGTGACGACTCGTAAAACACGATGAGAAATGAAGTAGGGGTAATGGATAACTTATTGAAATATAGATTCTATAAGTTATCCATTACCCCTACTTTAAATTTAATGAAATCTACAATTACCTATCATGAAATACTCTTCAAGGGATGCTCATCCACCATCTTTTTCTTCCAATCAGGTAATAAACCTTCCGTTACTGCATGGAATAGTCTAACCTTTGCACCTGGATGTTCTTGGTTTAACTGCTTTACGAGGTTTTTTGCATATTCTCGTTTGGTATAGCCATCAATTGGACATGGATTTTTTAAGACTGGTAGATCATATGCATTTTTAAATCCTATCACATCTGTTTCATCCACATAGATAAGTGGCCTTATTAACGTAATATCCATTCGATCCAGATATGTAACTGGAGAAAACGTATAATATCGACCTTCAAATAACAAAGACATCAACGTTGTTTCAATAACATCATCCTTATGGTGAGCATAAGCAGATTTATTGCAGCCAAGCTCTTTCGCCTTATCATTAAAAGCACCTTTTCTCATCTTAGCACATAGAGAACAAGGATTAGATTCTTTTCTTGATTCAAAAATAATAGGTGCAATCTCAGTATTTACAACGGTATAATTTACATCAAGTTCTTTACATAAAGCTTCTATTTTACTCGTATCAAAATTATCAAAACCTAAGCTAACAGTGATTGCTTCTAGGGTAAATTTCTTTGGGTAAAATCTCCTAAGGCCAGCCAGTGCATATAATAATGTAAGACTGTCTTTTCCACCAGAGATACCGATAGCTATTTTATCCCCATCCTCAATCATCTGATAATCATCAATTGCTTTTCTCGTATAACTATATAATTGCTGTAATTTCAAGTTTCCTCATCCCTTCTTTACTATACCGAAATATTCTCTTCTTATAAAAACTATACTGTCTATTTCTCTTCTTATAAAAACTATACTGTCTATTTCTTTTCTTGTAAATAATCATACTGACCATTATAACATATCGGGAGTTTCGAGGGTAGATTTTTTTCTTATCCATAAACCAATGAATTAGAAGGGATAATTAGGTAATTTAATAAGCAGTGACGTGAATTAACACGTTTGATACAAAGAAATTTATAAATTCTTAATTTTTCATAAGTGGAATAAACTTCCTATGATATGACAAAAGTTTTGAGAAATTATGACACAATTATAACAAATTTACTATGTATTCTATCCGTGTAGACCAAAAGAAAAAGCGATTTGGCTCGAATATGAAGTACAGCAGGTGAATTATGAGAAAGAAAATAAAAAACTATAAGAAAATGTGCGTGTTGTTAATTGTAAGCTTATTAATAAGTTCTGCTCCTATGGATCAGGCGCAAGCAGCAAGTGGCCTTAAAATCTACAATTATACAACAAGTTCCCAGATGACTATTACGGAGAAACCCATCTCTTATGTTTTTAATGGGAAAACGATCCCTTTAGGAGATACTCCTGGTATATTATCAAGCAATGGAGTAGCATTAGGACCATACGTTAAAATCTTTAGAGATACATTAGGTATAAAAACATTATACAATAAAGAGAAGAAGACAGTAACTCTAAGAGATGGTAAGACTACACTTGTTTTAACCTTAGGAAGTAAGACAGCAGTAGTAAATGGAAAATCTGTAACCATGAATGCAGCACCAATCTCAATTAAGTACTCTAAGGCAAAAAAAACCGCTATCTTAGTGCCTACAAGATTTGTTGCGGAAACCTTTGGTTATTCCTATGACTGGAACAGCTCAAGCTCTACGGTTACGATTACGAAACCATTAAACTTATTCTATGACAATCAGTCTGTGAGTTATACAGGAACGCAAGGAAGTGTTAAATTTGATGGTAAAAATGTGAATGTTTCCAATCTTCCAAGCATACTAATAGCAAATACCGCTATGACTCAAGCATACAAAGTCTTTGCAAAGAGTATGGGTGTAACTTATAAGTATTCTGCAAGTAAGGGTACCGTTTCTTTTACAAAAGGTGACATAAATCTACGAATGGAATTAGATAGCAATCTTGCTTATTTAAATGATCAGGTGGTGGATTGTGGCGTAGCTCCAAAACTTGTTTACAATGAAGATAATAAAACAGAAGCAGTATTAGTACCTGCGCAATTCGTAGCGAAAGCTTTAGGTTACGATTATAATTGGAATTCTTCTACGAAGACTTCTGAAATCAAAACAACTAATAAGGTTGGTAAAGAGCCAAATATAACGATACCTCCAGTTTCACCAAGTACTCCAGGAGATGGCACCTTAAGTGAATTAGAATATTTTAATTGGACTTCGGAAGAAAGTTATCAATCCGTATTAGAAGAAGCGAAAAATGCGATGAATTCTGATAACTTTATTAATACAGGTAGTACAAGTACCTCTCAATTTTTAAACCTAGATGCAAATCAAATATCTACAGATAAAGAAAAATACCAGTTAACGTTTGGTCAGACATTTTCAAATGTAACTGCGTCAAAAGAAAACGATGAGCTAGTTCTAACCTTCGATAATATGATTGCTACAGACGATATCTTTACCTTTGGTAATGAATTAGTGAAGGAAGCCAGAGTAATCTATGATGCTGTGAATAATCAAACAGACGTTATCTTTACCTTAGCGGATGCATCGGTAAATTATGCGATGACATCTGAAAATGAGGGGAAAGGTTTATCCTTATCTCTCTATCCAAACTATCTTACACAGATAAGCTCTGGTAGAGATGAAAATGGGTCAGAGTATATATCTGTCACTGGTCTACAAGGAATTAAGCCAATAATAACAGAGGATGAGGACAGCATCTATATCTCCATACCGAATACGATTAATACCTTAGGTGATTATGATTTCTCGAATCAGGAAGAATTAACTTCTATGGTGTATGTATCGTTAAATACAACATCACCAAACAATGCATTCCTAATTATTCAGAAACCAGCGCCAGAAGTTACCTACGAAATCCACGAGGATGGTTCCACCTTTACTTTATATATCGGTAAGGAAGAAGTAATTCCAGAAATTGACAATACGCCTCTTAACATTACGTTACCTAGCGGTGTAAGTTTGTCCGACATCTCTTCGGAAGACAACTACCATAAAAAGCAGATTTCCATACGTATCAGAGGAGATCATCGTTCCTTCTTTGAACAAAATCCTATTGTAAATACGTATGATAATGTAGCGAACATAAAGGTTTCTTATTCTTCTAGTAAAGGTACTGAAATACTTATTACTACGAATGTAATTCAAGGTTTTGAATACACCATTGTGGATGGAAAACTACAAGTTACAATCGATAGACCAAGCGCAATCTATGATAAGATTATCATTCTTGATGCAGGGCATGGAGGTAAAGACCCAGGAGCAGTTAGAGGAACTACTCAAGAGAAAGTAATTAACTTTAAAGTATTAAATGAATATGCAAAAGAATATTTTACAGGCTCTGGAATTAAGGTTTACTACACAAGAATTGATGATACATTAATTCCATTAGCGGATCGTGCGGCATTTGCAAACCAGGTGGAAGCAGATTTCTTTATCAGTTTACACTGTAATTCAAGTACAAGCTCCGCTGCTCGTGGTACCAGTGTGTATTATAGTAGTATAAATAAGTCGAAAACATCAAGTGGATTAACAAGTAAGATATTAGCGAATACCTTGGTTAATAATCTATCCAAATCCTTAGGCACAAAGAATCTTGGAATCATTGATAAGGGATTTGTTGTTGTACGAGATAATTCAGTTCCTGCTGTTTTAATCGAGTTAGCATTTTTAACAAACCCAAGTGACTTATCTATATTAACAAGTTCTACTTATCAAAAGAAAGCAGCAAAAACTATTTATGATACAGTAGAGAGCTTATTTGAAGCTTATCCCACCAACCGATAAGAGGGAATGGGATACAAAGAAAAAATAGAAAAATACCAATAGGATTTTCTAAACAACAAAAGAAAGTTCGCCTAGCGTTCTTTCTTTTGCTGTAATAAAACAATTTATTTGTTTGAATAAAAGAAAGGTTGAACATAATGTTTAAGAGAAAATGGAAGTTTATCTTAGCCTGGATGTTATTATTTGTGTTTGCAATCAATCAGGCTGTGCCAGCTTTGGCAGCGAGTGAAGAAGTTACCGATCCTTCGATAAAGGCAACTTACCGCGTACTTAATCAAAAAGCAACGATAACATATGAAGTTAAAAGTACAGCAAAGTTAAAATCCTTTGTTTACCTACCAAGCCTAGTAACCTCAGAAAATAGTGCGAGATGGGCAGCATCGGGAAAAGAGTTACCAAAGAGTGGAAGTTTTGAAGTGAGTAAGTCTGGCTACTATTCTTTCCGTGCAGAGGATGTCAATGGGGGTGTAACTGTAAGTTATATCTATGTTGATATGGAATTTAAAGCTGTTTGGATATCCTATCTTGAGTTTAAGAGTACTGGATATTCCAAAGCAGAATTTGAAGCTCAAATTGATGAAATGTTTGATAATGTTGTGGATATGGGTATGAACGCTGTGGTTGTTCATGTTCGTCCTTTTGGCGATGCTATGTATGATTCTAGTTATTTCCCATGGTCAAAGTACATTAGTGGTACGCAAGGAAAAGACCCTGGGTTTGATCCACTAGAGTATATGGTGGAAGCAGCTCATGATAGAGGGCTCCAGTTCCATGCATGGTTAAATCCATATCGTATTACAACAAAAAACACAGACATAAAAACATTGGCAGCAGATAACCCAGCAAGAAAGTGGTTAACAGATAAGAAAAAATTAAATGATCGTAATGTTTTATCTTTTGATGGAAATCTCTATTACAATCCAGCAAAGTCTGAGGTACGTACCTTAATTCGTAACGGTGTATTAGAAATCGTAAGAAATTATGATGTGGATGGAATTCATTTTGATGATTATTTTTATCCAACCTTAGGTTCTAGTTATAAGAAAGTGTTTGATGCAGCAGAATATAACAGTTATGTTAAATCATATAAAGAACAAGGGATTGCTGACGAGATACTTCCAATTGATGAATGGAGAAGGCAGAATGTAAACTTCTTAGTAAAGGGCGTTTACTCCGCAATTAAGAGAGAAAATCCTGATGTCGTATTTGGTATCAGCCCAGGAGGATTCCTTGATACATTACGCATGAACGATCGTTATTATGTGGACGTTGATCGTTGGTTATCAGAACCAGGATATGTGGATTATATCTGTCCTCAGTTATATTGGAGTTTTGAACATAGTAAGTATCCATTCGATGGCATATTAAATCGTTGGTTAGAACTTCGTAAGAATACAAATGTAAATGTCTATGTTGGTATTCCAGTTTACAAAGCTGGTTCGAATGAAGAACCAGAATTTAAGAAAAACACAAACATATTAGCGGATATGATTACAACCTGCCGTGACACTGAGCAAGTAGATGGCTATATGTTCTATCGCTATAATTATTTCTATAGTAATGCAACACAGAAAGCATTAAAGAAGATGTTTAGTATTCTCAATTAATTAGTAATAAAACTAGAAAAGAATTAATGGCAGTAGCTGAAATTATGGCTACTGCCATTTTCCTTATAGTTTCTAATCACATGTTTTGCATAGTAAAAATGAATATGTAAACAATACTAAAAGATGGATGAGACGATTGATTTTTGAATAAATAAAATGAGGTCAGTATGAAGGAAGAACAAAAACGTTTTTATGATTATATGTTAGAACATGCAAAAGAGGAGTGTATCGAACAAACGAAAAATCTATTGTTAGAAAGTTTTAAGAAGCAAGAAAATGGAACATTTTCGTTAGAATATCAAAATGAGATTATTCCACAGTTAATGTCCTATATGAAAAGTGATTACGTGGACGAAGTCAAAAGAATAATGACAAGATATAAAAACCAGGAAAAAGTTTAGATTTATAGATACAGCATGGAGGTTATAATGACAACAATAGCAATTATATCGGATACTCATGGAATATTACGTCCTGAAGTATGTGAGCATTTAAAACATGTAGATTATATACTTCATGCTGGTGATATTCATACGAAAGAAATCTATGAAGAGTTATTAACTTATGCGCCATTATTTGTTGTAAGAGGTAATAACGATAAAGAGTGGGCTGAATTTTTACCTTCCACTTTAACAATCTCAGTGGACAACATTACCTTTTATCTTATTCATAATAAAAGAGAAATAAAACAACTACCACCAGAAGTAAATATCGTCGTATATGGTCATTCTCACAAATACTCCTTTGAGCGAAAAGACGATATTCTATGGCTAAATCCAGGAAGTTGTGGGCGGAAAAGATTCCATCAGGATGTTACGATGGCAATCCTTACCGTGGAAGATGATCGATATAGAATATACAAAATAAATTTTAACACATCTTATAGTTAACATACTGTTACATTACATTTTGATTCTATGTGTGATACAATATAAGCAAGATAGATAATTTAAAATACAAAGGAGAGTTGAGCGTTGAATACAACAATATCATACAAAGAAATCTTAGAGAATGCAAAGAAGAACATAGGCCCTTATTGTAAGGCGTGTGCTGAGTGCAATGGGAAAGCCTGTAAAAATCAAATACCTGGACCAGGTGCAAAAGGTGTCGGCGATACCGCCATACGAAACTACGATAAATGGAAAGAAATTCGTTTGAATATGGACACACTTGTAGCTTCCTCAACGATAGACACGAAAAAACAGATTTTTGGAAAGGAATTTGTTTACCCATTCTTTGCAGGCCCAGTAGGTGCTATTAACCTCCATTATGGGGACTCCTACAACGACCTTACCTACAATGAAGTATTAGTAAAAGCTTGTGCAGATGCTGGAATTGCTGCTTTTACAGGGGATGGAGTTAATCCTGAGGTTATGAAGTCTGCTACAGATTGTATCAAATCAGCAGGTGGAGTTGGCATTCCTACTGTAAAGCCTTGGAATACAGATACTTTAAAAGAGAAATTTCAACACGTTGAGAATAGTAATGCATTTGCTGTCGCTATGGATGTTGATGCAGCCGGATTACCATTCTTAAAAAATATGCAACCACCAGCAGGTAGAAAATCAGTGGAAGAGTTGTGTGAGATAATCAAGCAGATAAATCAGCCATTTATAGTAAAAGGTGTTATGACAGTAAAAGGAGCGGCAAAAGCCTACGAAGCAGGTGCTACAGGAATTATGGTTTCTAACCACGGTGGCCGGGTACTTGACCAATGTCCATCTACTGCTGAAGTTCTAGAAGAGATTGCAAAAGAGTTTAAAGGAAAAATGACAATATTTGTGGATGGTGGTATCCGTTCTGGAGCGGATGTTTTTAAATCGTTAGCGCTTGGTGCAGATGCAGCAGTGATTGCCAGACCTTTTGTTACAGCAGTATTTGGCGGTGGTTATGAGGGAGTTAGATCCTATATTCAAAAAATTGGGGCGGAACTCATTGATGCCATGGAAATGTGTGGAGTTTCAACTTTAGAAGAAATCACATCAGACTGCATTTGGAGATTATAACAGAAACATTGTAAAAGGGTGATATAAGATGAAGAAAACAATAGTAATCACGAAGAAAGTTACAGGAGGGATTACGAAAAGATAGCCCTTCTAAATATTAAGGAGGAATTTTTTTTGGATATTATCATCAGAGAAACGAAGGAAGAAGACTTATCTAATATTATGGAGTTGTGGAACAATGGGGAAGTGATGCATTATGTTGGATTCCCAAATGGATTAGGTATGAAACTAACAGACTTAGAGCGCTGGCTTTGTGGAGTAAATCAAAATGAACTCCGAAAGCACTATAGTATCTATGCAAATGAATTAGGGTACTGTGGTGAGACCTATTATGAGATTGATACCGCTCATGACCTTGCAACGCTTGACATTAAGTTACTTCCAAAAGCTCAGGGGAAGGGTATTGCTCATTATGCGCTATCTTATGCAATTACTAAGGTTTTTGATAATTCATTAGCAACTAGGGCTTATGTTGATCCTAACCCAGAGAATAAAGGAGCTTGGAAGTTATATGATAAATTAGGATTTATAAGCAAACCAAGACCAGACTTTTTAGAACCATATGAAACCTACCTAGAGATTACGAAAGAGGTATGGAGTAAAAAAGAATAGTATTTTATTAAAACGACAACCAGAATGTTGGTTGTCGTTTTTAGTAATAGTCAGTTGAGTCAATGAATGCTCGAGATTGATGAATAATAGTTTTAAGTTAAGAATGCAACTAATAAAAAATCGCCTCGCAAAAAATTAGTATCTAATTAAGTGCGGGCGATTATTTTTGTGTGCTTGTTAAGTATTTTTTGTGGTAATGACATTATCCGCGAAACGTTTTTAAGATTATATGGGAAATCTTGCGCTAATAATCAGTGAATGGCCGTCTGTAGAATCGGCACGAATCGTCCCTTTATGCGTAGTCACAATAGCTTTCGCTATAGAAAGACCGATTCCATATCCTCCGGTTTGGGAGTTTCTTGATTTGTCTGTACGGTAAAATCGGTCAAACAGATGTTTCCTATCTTCCGGTAAGATTGGTTCACAAGTGTTTTGTACACTAAGACAAAGATAACGGGCAGCCTGTTCCAGAGTTAGGGAGATTGTTCCTCTGTCATCGGAGTATTTCAGAGCGTTATCAAGCAAAATGGTAACCAATTGGCGGATAGCTTTTTCATCTCCGTGGTAAGAGATTAGGGGTGGAACTTGTATGGTAAAAGTTTTTCCTTGGGATACAGCCAGTGATTCAAAAGACTGGGCTGTTTCGCTGATAACGTCTGACATAGGGAAATCAATCATTTGAAAGTGACTATCCTTTTCCTCCATACGGGAAAGAAAAACCAACTCATGAATCAGTCCCGTAAGCCGTTTGGTCTGTTTTTTAATATCTTGAAACCACTCGTTTTCGCCATGTTCTATTTCCAAAACATCCACATCCGCATCAATAATCGTAATAGGTGTTTTCAGATCGTGGCTGGCATTGGTGATAAACTGTGTTTGCTTTTCGTAACTGTCGGATATCGGTTTCACAATCCGTGCGGACAGAATATATAACAGAAGGGAAACCATAAAAAATCCGGCAAGAGAGATCCCTACGCTGATGAGAAGGAAGGATTTAACGGAATCCAGTGTTCTGCCACAATCAAGAAAAACAATCATGCTGCCCATGGAATCAGATTGAATCGCAAAGCGGTATTCTCCTACAAAGCCTTTGGAACGTCCTAAATCCCATACTTGTTCTGTGTAGGCAACTGCTGTTTCCGGAGTAACAGCTGCAATTTTCCCTGTATCTACAAAGGTAACAGCTCCGGACCTGTCTAATCGAACGGTAAAAAAGCGAGTTTCAAAGGGAAGCTCCGGGGACATCTTTCGTTCAAAATACTTATCTTCCATGCTGTGTTTCTCTGGAAATCTACCACCATTTGAAAGCAATAATTTCAGCGTATTGTCGGAGGAGCTTAGTACATGTTGATAATTGAGCAGATTTACAGCCCCCATAATCACAGAAAGCACTAGAAACAAGAGTCCCATGGCCAATGCAATAAATTTAATTCTCAGTTTTTGCAGCATTATGTCTCCTCCAATGAGTAACCGGCGTTTCTTTGCGCTTTAATTTGAACATTCGCATGAAGCGCCAACAGCTTTTTTCTTAAATAGGAAATATAAACCCAAACGACATTAGTTTCTACTTCGCTATCATACCCCCAAACCTTTTCAAGAAATCGTTCGCTGGAAACAAGGCAATGGGGATTGGAAATCAGTAGTTCCATCATCTGAAATTCCTTGTTTGCCAGACGAAAACTCCCACCGCAAGAGGATAGCTCGTAAGTGGAACTGTCCAAAGTGATATTACCAAATTTTATCTGGGAATCCAGATGAACGGTCTGATTGCGGGTCATAGCGCGTATTCGTGCCAAAAGTTCTTTGGTATCAAAGGGTTTGGTAAGATAATCATTGGCACCACTGTCCAGACCAAGGACTTTATCGTCCACCTCTGATTTTGCGGTGAGCATAAGAATAGGAATGGTGTTCCCCTGTGCTCTTAGCTTTTTTAAAACGGAAATACCATCTAGTTTCGGCATCATAATATCCAGAATCACACCATCATAATTGCCGGCTTCAAGATAAATAAGAGCATCTTCTCCATTATAAACTGCATCGACGGAATAATTGTTTTTCTTAAGAATTGTTATCATAGCCTTTGACAGAGATTTCTCATCCTCTGCAAGCAATAGTCTCATATAGTACACCTCCTTGTGCTTTGTTTTATTTCATTATATCATACCGGACAAACATTAATTCAAGTTAAAAATAGCTTTCTGCTTCTACATAATAGCATGATACTTTATACGGATGTTTTGAATATATGAACTTTTTGTGTTTTAAAGTTCAGTTATGTTTCGTCTGTCATAATCGGTGTAAAGAGAAGCGAAAAACTAGATGCTTCCGCAGAAAGGAGACGATATTTATGGCATATCAGACAATATTTAAGCGCTTTGAAATTAAGTACCTTCTTAGTCTAGAGCAAAAGGAACAGCTTTGCCAGGTTATGAAACCATATATGGAGTTAGACAAATACGGACATTCCACGATACGCAATATTTACTATGATACAGACTCCTATTGGTTAATAAGGCAATCGATTGAAAAACCAGCTTATAAAGAAAAATTGCGGATTCGTAGTTACGAAAAAGCAGATAAAGACACCCCAGTGTTTGTTGAACTAAAGAAGAAATACAAATCAGTGGTATTTAAGCGACGGATTCAGATACCAAAACAGCAAGCATTCAATTGGCTGGCTGGAAAAGAGCTGGCTCCGCAACAGACACAGATTGCCAACGAAATTGACTATTTCCGTAGCTTTTATAAGACGCTTCATCCGGTGGTGTTTCTAAGTTACGAGCGAGAAGCTTTTTACTCTCTTAGCGGAGACGACTTTCGAATCACCTTCGACGAGAACATATTATGCCGTGAAGAGGAACTCTCTCTGGAGTCGGAGGTATGGGGGACACCTCTTTTGGAGAAAGGGCAGATTTTGATGGAGGTAAAAACATCGGGTGGCATCCCTCTTTGGATGACTCATTTTCTCACTCAACAGCACATTCAGAAGACTTCTTTTTCTAAATACGGTATTGCGTATCAGAACATGATATTTTCAAAAACATTAGGAGGTAAATTATATGCTTGATTCAATTTTCAGGGGACTATTCGACACCGATATGGTCAGTGTAATTTCAGTATCGGATTTTCTGATTTGTGTAGGGGGATCTTTACTGATAGGACTTATCCTCGCCTTTGCTTATATGTATCACACCCGATATACCAAAAGCTTTGTAGCCACTTTAGCAATGCTTCCCGCAGTGGTTTGCGTTGTGATAATGATGGTTAATGGCAATGTGGGAACTGGCGTCGCTGTGGCGGGTGCGTTTAGTCTGGTGCGATTTCGTTCCGTGCCTGGTACCGCAAAGGAAATTGGTGCTTTATTCCTGTCGATGGGCGCTGGCTTGATTGCAGGGATGGGATACCTGGCCTTTGCATTCCTCTTTACACTGATTCTCTGTGGAGTTATGATGCTCTACAACCGTTTGGACTTTGGCGCACAGAAAAACAACGATAGCTACAAAACGCTACACATTACCATACCGGAGAATTTAGACTATACAGGGGTATTCGAGGATCTCTTTTCTCAATATTCTGCTGCCTGTGAGCTAATCAGCGTCAAAACAACCAATATGGGTAGTTTGTTTAAGCTCACCTATAATATAACCCTGCGTAACCCAAAGATGGAAAAAGAACTGATCGACGAGCTACGCTGTCGTAACGGGAATTTAGAAATCAGTATTTCCAATCAGGAAATGACTCAATTAGGGCTTTAAGAAATGGAGGTTCAGTATTATGAAGAACAGAATACGTATTTTGGCTGTTTTAATGTCGCTCCTGTTGCTCGCAGGGTGTAGTAATCCTACAAGCACAGGTGATGGCGACCCACAAGCTACGAAGGAACCAACTGCTCAAACATCAAACAATACACCTGCTGAAACAAATGTGAATACCTCAGAAACTTTTTCTGACCGGGATTATGAGACCAGTTATGACAAAAACACAAGTGTAAGCATAACCCTGAACGGAGATTCGGCGGAATGCAGTTCCGATGCTGTTAAGATTTCTGGGTCAACCGTCACAATCTCGAATGAGGGAACCTATATTCTTTCTGGTACATTAGATAACGGCATGATTATTGTGAATGCTGAAAACACTGATAAACTGCAGCTGGTGCTTCATGGTGTAACAATTAACAGCAAATCATCGGCAGCAATTTACATTGCTCAGGCAGACAAGGTGTTTTTGACCCTTGCACCGGGTTCTGAGAACATCCTTTCTAATGGTGGTGAATTTATAGCCATTGATGATAACAATATTGACGCCGCTGTTTTTTCCAAGGACGATTTGACAATAAACGGTCAGGGAAATCTGACGGTCATATCTCCAGCAGGTCATGCTATCGTATCAAAGGATGATCTGGTTGTGACCGGCGGCGAGTATACGATCACTTCTGCAAATCACGGACTTAGCGGCAAAGACAGTGTGCGAATCGCTGACGGAACCTTTACTATGACTACCGGGAAAGATGGCATCCACGCGGAGAATTCGGACGATACCTCTCTGGGCTTTGTCTATCTTGCCTCCGGAACTTATGATATTAAAACAGATGGTGATGGTGTAAGTGCATCCAATTATTTGCAGATTGAAGATGGCAGCTATACCATCAAGACAGGTGGTGGCAGCAGTACTGTAACCAAAGAATCAGATGGTAGCTGGGGCTGGAATCTTCCTGGAAGAGAACAAAGTACTAATACCGCAGAAGATTCTATCAGTGCCAAAGGTATGAAGGCAAGTGGAAAACTATTGATTAACAGCGGTAGCTTCTCCATTGATTCAGCGGACGATGCCTTACATTCCAATTCCGACCTTACGGTAAATGGAGGAACTTTTGAAATTGCCACAGGTGATGATGGACTTCATGCCGATGGAACTGCAACCGTGGCAGACGGAAGCATTACCATTACAAAAAGCTATGAGGGTATCGAAGGGCAGAATATTAACATTTCCGGCGGCATCATACATCTCATTTCCAGTGATGACGGGCTAAACGCCGCAGGCGGTAATGACCAAAGCGGAAACGGTGGTTTTAGTGGATTTCAAGATAAAGGTGGCTTTGACACTGCCACAGACAGCTCAATTAACATTTCTGGCGGAAAGATATTCATTGACGCTTCTGGCGACGGTGTGGATTCCAATGGTTCATTGAATGTTTCGGGTGGTGAGACTTATGTTTCAGGTCCTACAAACGACGGAAACGGTGCACTGGATTATAACGGGGACGCAACCATAACCGGCGGTATATTCGTGGCAGCCGGTTCCACTGGAATGGCACAAAACTTCGGGTCTTCTTCCACGCAGGGCTCCATGCTGGTTTCTGTTGGTTCTAATTCAGAAAACAGCACCATTACATTGACAGATAATAGCGGTAAGACTCTACTTAGTTGGGTAGTAGAAAAGTCGTTTTCCTGCGTAGTTATCAGCTGTCCTGAGATTGTGGAGGGCGAAACCTATACGGTATCTATCGGAGGGACAACCGAAGAAGTAACCATGAGTAGCTTAATCTACGGTTCCGAAGGTATGGGTGGTAATCCCGAAGGTATGGGTGGTAATCCCGGAGGTATGGGCGGTAATCCCGGAGGTATGGGCGGTAATCCTGGAGATAAGGGTGGTAAACCCGGCGGTATGGGCGGAGGAAAAGGAACACGCCCATAGCTAAAAGGAGGACTTATGATAATACAGGAAAAAATTGCATTGATTCCAGCGTATGAACCGACCGATCTTCTTATTGATTTGGTGGAAGCTGTAGAGAAAGCTCAGTTTTTACCCATTGTAATTGATGACGGCAGTGGCTTAGGATTGGTTTGTACAGAGTTTTCTTATTTTTAGACATCAAGGTACAATCAAGCGAAACAAAAGCGAAAAGGAGGGATAGAATCTTGAAAAAATATTTAGGAGTCATTATTTTTTCAGTTCTTCTGCTGAGTTTTACTGTGTATATTGCACTGGATACCTTTGTGATTACACGGGTCTACACACACGAGCAAGATAGCAGTGAACAGGACATAACGCAAAATATAGATAACAATAGTTATTCTTTAGAAAATTCATCAAAAGAGAATGCAGATACCGAGAAAACGACGAACCAGGTTGTCATCACCGGCAACACATACAGCGATGATAATATCAACATTACTCTCACGCAGTACCGAGAATATGATACTTCCATTTATGTAGCCGATGTAACCCTTTCTTCGGCAGAATATTTGCAGACGGCACTTGCTCAAAATGCCTACGGCAGAAATGTGACAGAAAAGACTTCAAAAATCGCAACAGAAAACCATGCGATTCTGGCAATTAACGGAGATTACTACGGTGCACAAGAAAAAGGATATGTACTTCGTAATGGTGTGATCTATCGAGACTTTCCATCCAAAAATCAGGAAGATTTGGTCATCAACAAGGACGGGAGCTTCAAAATCATAACCGAAGGAGATGTGTCGGCAAGTGAGCTTCTTAAGGATGGAGCTGTACAAATTTTATCCTTCGGTCCTGCCCTGCTCAATAATGGAGAAATCGCTGTCACGCAGGAGGAAGAAGTCGGCAAATCAAAAGCTAGCAATCCCCGCACTGCGATTGCGGTTGTGGACGATCTGCATTATTTGTTTGTTGTCTCGGATGGACGGACGAACGAAAGTGAAGGCCTTTCCCTCTATGAACTGGCAGAATTTGTACAGGGTCTTGGTGCTAAGACTGCCTATAACCTTGACGGCGGCGGTTCTTCCACCATGTATTTTAACGGTGAGATCATTAACAATCCGACCACCAATGGTAAGAGCATTCAAGAAAGGAGCGTGAGCGACATTGTTTTTATTGGTAACGAGTAAAAATCCAAAGACACTGGAACGGTGGGAGTTTCTATATCTTGTGACATCGTTGTTTTTTCTGATCTTTGGTGCAGTTTACGAACATTTTAGCCATGAGGTTTACTCAAACTATATGATTTATGCTTTTGTAATTCCTCTTGTTGGCGGTACGTTTCTATCTTTTCTGTTGGATCTGCTCAGTCAAAAAACAATGCCGGAAAGGATCACATTCTTCTTATACAGTGCGGGTATCATCGTATTGACAGTAGGCTGTATATTTCAAGGTGTTTTGGATATCTACGGGACAACAAACCGACTTATGATAATTTATTGGCTTGTTGGTATTTCCCTGCTGATAATAAGTACCATCGCTTATATCATCGGTGTTCTCTATATACACAACAATTATTCCTAACAAATGTAGCTTATGTTTCAGCCGACCACATATGGGCGGCTGATATTGTGTATCAGTGCAAATTAATAAGAGACATTGGAAAATCGATCTCTAGATCAACCATTCAGAGCCTATTCTTAACAAGTAGGTTCCTTCTGCATAGAAAACTTAAAAAATATGTAATAATGAACAAATACAAATAAAATCATCCTATAAATTAATGCATATTGACATAAATTAGGAGGCAGTATATGATAAAAATGTATTTTATTGGATTTATGAAATATAAGTCAATTGAGCAATAAAACATCATTTAAATGCTACAAAGCTTGAATGTAATATATCTTATTGAGAACAAAGAGTATTAGAATAATTGCAGCTTTTTATAACTTAGTTTTATTATCTTATTTGACAGGAGGAGTTTATGGAGTTTCAGTGGAGAAATCAACCAGAAGAATTTTTACAGGATGGGAGCAGGATTGTTGTGACTGCAGATAAAGGAACTAATTTATTTAACAGTCCAGGTAAACATTTTAAGATTAATAATTTCCCATTTTACTATATCAATAAAATAGGAGACTTTGTCATACGTTGTAAAATCACGCCAGATTTTAAGGCATTGTATGATTTAGGCTGCATCGTTGTTTATGATCATGAGGATAAGTGGATTAAATTCGCTTATGAGAACTCAGATGCGGGGCATCCAGCTATGGTATCAGTAGTAACCAATGAGACCTCCGATGATTGTAACGGTGAAAAGGTGGAAGGTTATGCATGGATGCAGATTATAAGAAAGGGAGATGAATTCGCACTTCATTATTCGAAAGATAAGGAGCATTGGTCTCTAGTAAGAATATTTCGGTTAGAAATGAGTTCAGAAATTAAATTAGGAATCTCAGCTCAATGCCCGTTAGGGGAAAATTGTAATGTTTTGTTTGAAGGACTCGAGATTTTAGAGAATGCCTTTCAGAATATCAGAAAACCAGAATAAATGATATGAATAGGACTAACCGTTTAACTGAAAGCAAACAAATAAATTTGTCTATTCTTTGTAGTACAGTAGAAATAATTAAGCTAAGAAGGATATTATGTATACCATAGTAATCGCCGATGGTGAAGAGGAATTACGAAGCGCAAAAGGAAGGGGGAGGCTTAACAATGATTTTAAGATTAACAACCAATGTAGGCATAAAATTATCAATTAGGATAAACTCTTTTTTCTATATCTTGTTGGAGAGCATCCTTTTATCTTAGTAAATACCTTAGAGTAATAGTTAGAATCGTTAAAGCCAACCAAATTTGCTATCTCTACGATGGAATTTTCTGTGTTAATCAGATAGTTTAAGCTTTTTTCTATTCGATATTGTAGGATGAACTCAAACAGAGATACTTTCATATAGCGTTTAAAAAGCCTACAACATTCACTTTTACATAGATGAATATGTTCCGCAATATCTTCCAGAGTTAATTTCATAGCGTAATTGCAATCGATATAAGATAGGATACTATGAATTCTGTCATAATTTCGCTTATCAAAATCTGACATGGAAGGTGTAGAATTATTATGTGAATATAATATTTTCCATAATTTTTGAAGTCGCATAAGGATATCGAGTTCAAAAAAGGCTTCTTTCCTTTGTCCAATTGTGATAATATCATTTAATATTGTTATAATCTCTTTATGCCATTCCTCTGATAAATCAAAATGGACTGCGGATAAAGAAAGGTTCTGTAGGATAGGTTCTACATACTTACGGTATATGATACTATTATCATATCCATAGATAAGCTTTGGATCAAACGTGATGGAGATATATTCACAATCCTTATTATTATATTTATTGCCAGCGTGTAAAGTACTGACATTACCAAACAAAGCTTCCCCTTCTTGAAGATGATAAACATGGTCATTCACCGTATAAATCATCTCACCTTTATCAATTAATGTGAGCTCGATTTCAGGGTGCCAATGCCACAAAAAAGAGCCTGATTCATACTTCGATAATCGTTCATAACTTATCAAAAAAGGAAACTGGTCATTGCCATGTTCTTTCATTTCTCGCTTATACTTATTCGTAACTATCTGCATATGCCTCATTCCTTTCTGAACATCAATATATTACTGTTTATATAAATTATACTAGCATAATTATAGGTAAATCTCAATATATTCCTTTTTTATCGTATTTTCTTTAAGGATTTTTGAAAAGAATCAATTATAATGAAACCATAACAATAGGCTGCATCCTTATTAAGTGGATTGTCATGTAAACTAGCTGGACAATATATCTTCATAGGTAACATATAAACATTCTTCAAAGAGTAAATAGCACATAGATATTTAAAATAACCAGAGAAGCAGTATTTACACAATGAAACAAAAAAGATAAATTAAAGGAGATATAAAGATGAGACTTCCAAGTACAGAAATACTTCATAAAGTTTATGGGGAAAGTGAGAGTAGTTCTAAGCGGTACGAAGCTTTGGCAAAACAGTTTACGAAGCATTTTAATTCAGATGAGATGGAGTTCTTTACTGCTCCGGGAAGAACAGAAATTATCGGAAATCATACCGACCATAACGGAGGGAAAATTTTAGCTGCAAGTATCAGCTTAGACACCATAGGGGCTGCCTATCCAAACAATTCCAATATCATCTCGATCTTTAGTGAAGGTTACGAAGGAGAAATTCGATTGGATCTATCTAAGATAGATGAGATACCAATCAATCAAGGTACCATATCTTTGATTGCCGGAATGATAAAAGCAACCTTAAAATTAGGATATCACGTCTCTGGATTTAACGCATACATAACTACAAGTGTTATCAGCGCTGCAGGGGTCAGTTCTTCTGCTTCCTTTGAAATGTTACTCTGTTCCATGCTAAACTATTTTTTTAATGACAGTAACATGAGCTATACTGAATATGCTAAAATTGGTCAGTATGCAGAAAACAAGTATTGGAGTAAAGCTTCTGGATTAATGGATCAGATGGCATGTGCAGTTGGTGGAACGATATCATTAGATTTTTCAGATGATGTGAAATATGAGAAGGTAGATTTTTCGTTTTCTAAGATTGGTTATGACTTAATTATTGTAAATACAGGGAAAGGTCATGCAGATTTAAGTAACGAATATTCAGAAATTCCAATGGAAATGAAGGTAGTAGCGAAGAAGTTAGGTGGAACTCTATTATGCGATAGTAGCTTATCTGAATTTTTAGAACATTTTACAGAGTTAGAAGAAAGCCTTGAAAATGACAGAGCTCTACTTCGTGCAATGCATTTCTATGAAGAAAATATTAGAGTAGAGGAAGCTATTAAGGCGATAGCTGACCATAACGAAAAGCACCTGTTAAAGATTATTATAGAGTCGGGTAACTCCTCTTGGAAATGGTTACAAAACTGCTACGTTGCTACAGATAAAAAAGATCAGAAGATTAATTTAGCTCTTGCATTAACGGAGTTATTTATTAAGAAAATAGGGGATGGCAGCTGCCGCATTCATGGAGGTGGATTTGCGGGTGTTATCATGAGTATTATGCCAAAAGCAGAAACTGTTCACTATATTGAGTATATGTCTCAGTATATTGACCCTAAGAATATTTATCCGATGAATATCAGGGAACACGGAGCGATTCATTTGGGATAAAGAATAGTATTACAGAAAATCTATTATTAATATCCTTATGTAAGAAGCAATAGTCGACATTTTGTTGGCTGTTGCTTTCTTTCATTCATAAAGTGTTATTAGAGTGATAATGCAAAAATATATTCAACTAAACGCTTCATTTAGGAGATTTATTATTCAAAGGTGAATGTCGGCATTGTATTCGCAGTGAAGTGTTGTGTAAGCGAGTATTTTATTATTTAGTGCTGGAAGAGTAATATGTTAATGTATTATTTAATTTTTTATTTTTGGAAAAAATTACTTGCGATATGGTATTAAATTGGATAAAATTGATAATACATACCTATTTTGCAAAGGGATAGACATTACGCGATTGGTGAAAATGGGGATTATGCGGTGAGCAATTAAGTAAACGTAGGATGGGATAATCTGAGTCAATGGATTATTTTGGGGAGGGATATTATGATTTCTGAGAAAGAGATTACGCAAGAATTAAAGAATGAATTACAGCAACTGCCATATGTTTATGCCTTTTGGCTAGAGGGATCCTTTGCATTGGGATATGAAGATGAATATTCTGATATCGATTACTGGATCGATGTTGAGGATGACTATGTAATAGAGGCATTAGAACACGTCGAAATGGCACTTTTACGCCTAGGGGAATTGGATGAGCGTGACGAGAGGGGAAACCAACACCCCAAATTAGGTCAGATTGTGTATCATATAAAAGATTCTAATCCGTATCTGGTATTGGATTTTAACTGGCAACTACACTCAAGAGATAGAAACGAATATCACTACATGCAAAATGATATTGTAGAGGGTATTAAGATTCTATTTGATAAAGATAATGTGATTCGATTTGATTCTGTTGATACAAGTGAAATCATAAGAAACAGAAATCAGTGTAAAGAAGAATGTGATTATAGGTATAGTCAACATTTTCGGGTAGAAAAATATATTAGAAGAAAAAATTTTCTTGAAAGTTATGCTTATTATAACAAATATGTAATCGAACCACTTGTTATCTTATTGAGATTAAAGTACACACCCTTATATCCATATCATTATTTATTGCATATCTCTAAGCACATTCCACAGATTGATGTAGAAAGACTTGAAAAATTAATTCAAGTAACAACTCTTGACGAGATGGAAATCGCTATGAAGAAAGCAGAACAATGGTATCAAGAACTACAGGAAGAGATTGATAAGAGGAATTAGATAATACTTAGCATGAAAGAAAATCACATGGGGAGGAATTTGTACTTTTGAGTGCATGTGAATTATAGAAGGATGCTAAGTATAAGGATGCAGAACATAAGGATGCAAAGTAGAAGGATGTAAAATATAAGATGCTAAGTATAGAAAGATACTAAAAATGTTTTATTAAGATAATATAGCGACAAAATCAAAAATAACTCTGAGTAATACAAGAGCTATCATGATTTTGTCGCTATTTATTTTTCCTTTAGGAATTATGTAAATGGCGAAATTGTGCAGGAGTCATCCCCTCGTAACGTTTGAATACTGCACTGAAATAACTAGCATCACTAAAACCAGTATATTGAATAAGATCTTTTATCATTTTATCTTCCTTTATAAGCATTTCTTTTGCTTTCTGTATCCGAAGCCTCACAAGATACTCATAAGGACTTATTTTAAGTAATTGTTTAAAAATACGACATAAGTATTGGGAAGTAACATTAAGGTTATTTGCAATTTCTAATAGAGAGATATCTTTAGCAAAGTTTTGTTCCATATATTCAATGGTAAGTTCTATTTGTTTACTTATATGCTTGCTCTCCTTAGAAGTATAATCACTTAGTACTAAACTAAGTTCTAGAAGGAAGCCATACAAAAGACTTGAGCTTCGATAACCGGAATAAATGCTATTTGACTTCACAGAGAGTAGAATATTACTCAACAATTGGTCAATATACTTGCTTTCATTAATATAATAAATTCCCCATTGTTTTAAGTTAAGAGTATCAAGAAGAGAAGGAGCTAAATCCCCATGAAAACCAATCCAGTGGGTTTCCCATGGAGATTCGACTGCGAAGTACTCATGAGGAACACCTGCTCGGATAAAAAAACCTGTGTTTTTTTCAACGATTATTTCTTTACCATCAATGTTTAATTTTCCACTACCCTCAACACTAAATAACCATTGGTGAAATCGTAAACCATCCGGTCTTATTACGTGGCGTTGAGCTTCATCACTACCTACTCTGCATACATAAAGTGGTAGGTTTTCATAGGTACCTGATAAAGGGAAAAAAGACTGACTCATGTACTCACCTCTAGTTTCATATATTAATAGTAGTAGAATAATATAGGATTGAATAAATGTCAAATGTGTATATAGTATAAGTAAGACGTCTGTACATAAAAATTTATTGATAAACTTAGTAAGGAGTGAATATTTTGATAAAAGCAAGAGATTTAATATCACTTGATGGAGATTGGGAATTTGCATATTTTATGGATGCTCCGGATTTGAATGAATTTGAACTTCCGAGAGATGAAGACTATGAGGTTCACATTCCTGTCCCAGCATATTGGGACGATTGCAAAGATCGTCTGAAATACGCTAAATTTTGGTCAAGAGGTTGCCTATTTAATCCAGAGTATCGTCAAATTGAGTTCCCAATGGGTGGATTAAAGCCGCCAGATGCATCACTACCGTACTTAATCGGTACTGGTTATTACAAGAAATGTTTTATGGCAGGCTTCGATTGGGATAATAGAATGGTTACATTACATATCGGCGGTGTTACGTTAGAAGCATGGGTTTGGCTTAATGGAGAGTATGTAGGTAATCACATTGGACACTTAACACCATTTGAGATGAATCTAAATAAATGGTTGAAGGTTGGTCAATCAAATGAATTAATTATAGCAGTTTCAAACATAAGAAAAGATCGTATTGGGTGCAGTATCCGAGGTTATAAAGGTAAAAGTGCAGGGATTACACGTTCCGTTAGTATTCAAGTATCAGAAAAAGCAAGAATAATGGATTGTTATGTTAGAACAACTTCTGATTTAAGTAAGCTCCTATGGGAAGTTAATATAAGTAGAATTGATACTTTTCATCAAGCGTTAACTCTTGGTTGGGAAATAGTCGATTTCACTAACAATCAAAAGATAGCGAACGGCTCTGTGGTTTCAAATGAACCGGTTACAAAATGGATTTCTGATACCTATGGCATGAAAACCTGGTCGGATACGGAACCTCGTTTATATCAATTGATGATTACTTTATGGTATGAAAACACGGTAGTAGATACTATAGAACAAAAATTTGGTTTCCGATATATAGAAAGACAGGGTAGAAAAATACTTTTGAATGGTAATTCTATTTTACTACGTGGATTGACGGAGCATGCATATTTTCCAGAAACATGTACAGTACCTACCGAGCTATCCTACTACAGAAAGGCTATAAAAGCACTAAAGAACATCGGTTATAACTGGATTCGCTTTCATACGTGGACACCGCCGGAAGAATGCTTAATCGCTGCTGATGAATTAGGTATGCTGATTCAAGTGGAAGCACCAAATGGTTTTTTGGAATCAGATTTTCTTGATATTATTATGACATGTCGTAAGCATCCTTCCGTAGTTCTATATTGCTGTGGCAACGAAGTTCCAATTGACGATGCAATGGATGCAAAACTAGAGCTTATGGCAAAGCATTGTCATGAACTTGTACCAGATTCTCTATTCAATCCTATGGGAGCGCTCCTTAGAGTAGAATGTTCTCTTGATGAAACAGCTTCAGGGTATACAAAATATCCTGTACCACACAATACGATAAAACTTCAGAAACTGAAATCATACAGTGATGTATTTTCGCCAGGAGTTTGGGTTTTTAGTTATCATTCTCTTTATCCAGATGTAGCCAAGATAGAGGAGCGTTTTTCTATTTATGAACGTCCCTGCTTAGTTCATGAGGCGGGAATTAATGATAGCTATTTAAACCTTGATTTAGAACAGCGTTATGAGAATACCCGAATAGGTCCCGGTCTTTTTACAGCGGTACGAAACTACTTAAAAGAAATGGGGATGCTACCAAACGCTCAAACCTATTATCAAAACTCTTGTCGATGGATGCGACAAATCTTTAAGTTTAGTATAGAGAAAGCCCGCAGATGTAGTAATGTGACCGGTTATGATTTTTTAGGTGCCATCGATTGCCACTGGCATCGTACTGGGTATGCGGTAGGAATTCTAAATGAGTTTTATGAGCTAAAGGCAGGATTTACTGCTAAGGACGTACAGCAATTCAATGGAGAAAGTGTACTACTATCTAATTGTAGTACGAATCGAAACCTTGTTGCAGAACAAAAGCTTTGTGTAAAGCTACTTGTATCGTTATTTGGGACGCAGCCTATGAATCATGGAATCTTATCTTGGTATCTCGAAGATGAGGATAAGAGGGTTTATTCCCGTGGCCAGATGGAAGTGAGTAATATACCCAATGGTTGTATTACGGAATTTGGTGATATTTCTATTGAAATTCCAAGGATCGACAATATCGGAAAGCACATTCAACTAAACACTCGTTTATCGGGTGGAAGCTATGAAATTACAAACAGTTGGGATTATTGGATATTTCGGGATAATAGTATACAGGAAAGTAAACTGCAAGAAGAAAAAATCAGAGTTGTTAATACAATTGACGAGGAATCAATAGCATATATGGCAAACGGAGGACGAATTCTCTTACTCGGTAGCGGTCCGTTTCCAGGCTTACCAATCTCATTTCAAATGATGTCAGGCGGACGGGTAAATGGTAACAATGCTACGGTGATCTATGATCATCCACTTATGAGAAACTTTCCACAGGAGGGCTTTTGTGATTGGCAATTCTATCCGATGTTCCATGACGGTGGAGCAATCGTATTCAATGACTTATCGATACCTTTCGATCCAATTATTGAAATAGTAAGTAGTTATAAACTAATCCGTAAGCAAGCAAGTGTATTTGAACTTGGAATCGGAAAAGGAGGAATGTTAGTTTGTACGTTGAATATCGATTGCAGAGATCCTGCTGCGAATAGTCTATATCACTGTATGATTCAATATTTATCATCAGAAGAATTTAAACCTAAGGTGAAGGTAACAGCTGAATGGATAAACAATTTAATAATTCAAAACAAAAACCTTGTAGTAGATTTTACTACGGATGAGTGTTATGACACTGGTGGGCATATTGAGGTATAATTAAAAAGTTGATCTTTGTAAACATGAAGAAGTAAGTTTCTAATGCTGTATGTTGTAATAGAATACCTTTCTAAGAAAAATAGCTAATTTTTAATACACCCCAAATGTTAGATAGAATTGAATTCTAACATTTGGGGTGTATGTCATTCTGAGTAGCCGTTTTTTATGTTAATTAATGAAGAAAGGTTAGTAGTGCTTACTTTGAAATAGCTGATATCTAAAAAACTATTTTAGATAATATAAGTACATTTTATAATAAAACTTTACCATCAGTAAAATTATTTCTTTACCAACTTTACAATTAGTAGCTTATCGAATTATAACAGTTATGATATGATACCATTTAGGAGGGATGAAATGGTAATTAAAATTGGTGAAAATATTCGAAAGTATAGAAAAGAACTAAACCTCACACAAGAACAATTGGCAGAAGCGGTTGGTGTTACCATCGGGGCAGTATCGAAATGGGAATCAGGAACTTCAACTCCTGATATTAGTCTTATTATTACCTTGGCTGATTTTTTTGAACTATCAGTCGATGTGTTGTTGGGTTATGAGCTTGGTAAGTCAAATCCTGATAAGATAGTAGAAGAGATTAAAAGATTACGTCACGAAAAAAAGTATGAGGAAGGACAAAGAGAAGCCGATAAATATTTGCAAAAATATCCGAATCGATTTGATGTTGTATATGAGAGTGCAAGAGTATTTCAGATGAAGGGAATTGAGCATCGAGATCAGGAGGCCTTAAAGAAGTCACTCTTATTACTTCAACGTGCTTGTAAATTAATTGATCAAAATACAGATGAGACGATTAGCGAAGTGTCCTTGCAAAATAGTATTGGGAATATCTATATGGCACTAGGCGATGTGGAAAAATCTATAGAACATTTAAAAAAATATAACTACGATGGAATGAATAACGTAGACATTGGATTTTACCTTATCATGTCAATGAAATATGAGGAAGCAATTCCATATCTATCGGATAGTTTTATTCAAGAGATATCCAAACTTTTTAAGACAATGATAGGGTATGTTAATTACTATTCCAATAGGAAGGAGTATCAACAAGCGTTAGATATTGTAGAATGGGTGCATAACTTTTTAAAGGGACTAAGATCCGATGATGTTTGTTATCTTGATAAACTAGATGTTATTCTCTTTACCTGCAATTCTTTATTATATTGTGATATGGGCGACTATAAGGCTTCCAAAGAATATTTAAGAAAAGCAAAAGTTACGGCAGAAAAATTTGATGCTGCACCCGATTATAACTTAAGCAAGATAAACTATTGCTCGTTTAGCAAAGATACGTTATCTGATGATTTTGGGGTCACCGCTACACAGGGAATTATGAATTCTATAAATGAAAATGTGGAAATTAAGGAGGATATGCTAAAACTATGGGAGGAACTTTTGCATGAAGGGGAGTAAAGATAATAAAGCAAAAAGTAAAGAATTTAAGAATCAATTTTATAGGCATAATAAGTTGTTATTCACTTTGGCAATTTTTGCAACTATCTTGATTGCATTGCTCAATTTAATTATTTCATGGGAAATGCAACAAATTATTGATATTTCCACAGGAATGTCAACGGAATTATCTTTGTTACAAATCACACTTATTGTTGCTTTCTCTGTAGTTTTTTTCATCTTTGTTATGATACTTCAATTTCAGACATTACCAAGATTCATAAAAAAAGCCATGAAACAATATAAAGATTATGCTTTTGAAGAAATAACAAAGAAGAGCATCAGTTCATTCACAGGGGAGAATACATCAACCTATATCTCTGCTTTAACCAACGATGCTACAAGTATTGAAACAAACTACCTTAGTAAGATATTTACACTGGTAATGCAAATCATCATGTTTATTGGAGCATTTATCTTAATGCTTTTTTATAGTCCTTACTTAACTCTGATTGCGTTTTTATTATCACTTGTCCCTGTGATTGCATCTATGCTTACAGGAAATCGCTTGGCAGCAGCCGAGAAAAATGTTTCAGACCAAAATGAAAGTTTCTTAGGGATGGTAAAAGATACGTTATCTGGATTTTCTGTTATCAAAAGTTTTAAAGCTGAAAGAGAGATTATCAAGCAATTTTCCAAGAATAATCAAAAGACTGAAGAATTAAAATGCAAACGAAGAATGACAGATTTGTTGATTCAAACCATCGGCTTAATTGCAGGGGTAATTGCTCAGTTTGGTGTATTTTTATTCGGTGCGTATCTCACAGTGTCTGGAAAAGGAGTAACAGCTGGAGTTGTCATTGTTTTTGTGCAATTAATGAATTACGTGTTAAGTCCGATTTCAGATATCCCTCAGATTTTAGCCAATCGTAAAGCTGCAAATGCACTCATTGATAAATTAATTGATGCGATATACTCCAATGTACAGCGCGAAGGAAAGCAAGTAGACAATAAACTTGATGATGCTATAGAAGTAAGAAATCTATCGTATGCCTATGAAAAAGACAGCCCAATTCTGAAGAATATTTCGATGCGTTTTGAAGCTGGAAAAAGTTATGCACTAGTAGGTGGGTCGGGGAGTGGTAAATCTACGTTATTAAATCTTTTAATGGGAAGTTATGAGAATTATAAGGGTGAAATCTTATATGATGGGGAAGAACTTAGAACGATTAGTTCTGATTCCTTGTATGATTTGGTATCCATTATTCAACAAAATGTATTTATCTTCAATAGCTCAATCAGAGATAATATCACTATGTTTCGAGAGTTCGAAGCTAAAAAGGTTGACCGTGCAATTTTAATGTCAGGTCTTTCGAACTTAATAAAAGAGCGTGGTCATGATTATTCCTGTGGAGAAAATGGTTGCGGCTTATCAGGAGGAGAAAGGCAACGTATCTCTATCGCTAGAAGTCTCTTGCATGAAACCCCAGTTCTTTTCGTGGATGAAGCAACCGCAGCATTAGATACAGCGACCGCATTCTCAGTTACAAATTCCATCTTAGATATCTCAGGGCTTACTCGAATCATTGTGACACATCGTTTAGAGGAGGCATTACTGAAAAAATACGATCAGATTCTAGTATTACGAAATGGAAAAGTGGATGAAGTTGGTACATTTGAAGAACTGATGGAGAAACGAGAGTATTTTTATTCGTTGTATACAGTGGCGCAATAACAGTCAGAAATAGAGGGAGCAGTAATTATTCTATTGGAGCGAATAAAAAAACTACGAATCATTTGAATATGGTTCGTGGTTTTTTTTGCTAGAGTGGAGTAATGAATTATACTAAATATTACTAGTTGAATGGAAGACCATGAAGAGTTTTTATGTTGAGTTTCTATACTGTTTAGAAGAAGCATACGTTGATTCTATAAAAGAGTTATGCTATACTTTCCATGAAAGGTAAATAATGTAATTTTGTCCTACTACGTTGTAACACTCCTTATGATGATATTCAAACAATATCAGTTTTTTACAATGATGAATTTAAGTAGATTATGATATAGCTAATTTATAGAGCAGGAGGTAATTTAAATGAGAAAAATAATACTCATTATTGCTATGATAGCTATTAGTATTGTCCTATCCGTAGTATATTTCTTAAAACCAAAAGCAATTATAAACGATGTTGGTAATTATAATATCAATCGTGTGATTTATGCTAAAGAAGATAACCATACTGATATTACTGATCAAATAAACTTAGTAAAGTTAAAACAAATAATCAGCGAATACCAATGTAGCCGTATTCCAGCTTCCTTTGCACCGTATCAGCAAGACTCAGTTGTATTCGAGATTGAAGGTATTTACGAAAATAGACCACTACATATTATTTTAGGAGATATTAACATTGTGTATGAAAGCAGCAACAAGGGTGGGTATCAAATTAAGAACAGTGATGAACTGCTATCTGAGATTAATAATGCAATTGATAGAAATTAAAGTTAAGTTATGACCAAACTAAGAATTAAGGCACTTATATTATGTTTTGATAGATTGATATTTCATTCGGCTAGTATAATTACAAGAAATTAAGTATGCGATCAAAATAATATTGCATAGATAATATAACAAATTAGAATTAGTAGAGGTGTTCAATGTCACAGGAACAACGCATTTATTCATTTTACAATATCGATAATAAAAAGATCAGTGAAATGTTCAGAGTTTTTGATAATTTAGCAGTTATTAATCATGTGATACCCATACACAGTGGTATGAGTACAAGTAATTACTGTATAACAGTTGGACAAACCAATTATCTTCTTAAAATCTACTCGGGTAACAGTAGAAATATTGAGCCAATATTGTATGATTATCTTAGAAAATACATACAAATTCCTACACTTTATTATTATGATGATAGTCAGAAAATTTGCCCTTATCCCTATTCAATAATTGAATACATACATGGAGAAACACTTTCTGAATATATCAGAAGAAATCGTTGTTATCCAAGAGAAATAGCATTCGAAATTGGTCGGATGTTATCAAAAATACATGAAAAAAAATATCCTATGAGTGGATATATTGACAAGGAGTTACAACTAGATAACCCATGGAAAAATACGAGAGAGTTTATAGTGTCTATGCTTGAAGGAAAATCAGGTTCACGTCTTTCTGTTATAATCCAAGATAAGTTAATAGAATATTTGGAAAAGAATGTGGACATTATTAACCGAATCGATAGAGATTTTGTTCTTTGTCATGGTGATATCGGATATGGAAATATTCTGATTTCAAATGAAAATGTATATTTCATTGATTTTGAGTATGCTATGGCTGAAAGTCGATTTCGAGATATCGGAAAGTTTTTTAGAAATAAAGCTCATGATGTTCAGCAGTATATAAATACTGACATCTATGAGTCGTTCGCTAATGGGTATGGCGGACTTCCTGATAATTGGCTGCAACTAGCGAGAGTAGCAGACATTCCAGTCATGCTTGGGCTTCTTAATATTGAAACTGCACCGCAAGATTGGATTAATGATATCGAACACGATATTTTAGTGGCAATCAGTTAATTAATATTTAGAATTGATTGTATATATTTGTAGAGTGGAGTGTTATCATGCAAGAACTGGAAATAAAAATTGTAAAGATAGCAGAATACCGTAATTATGGCTGGAGACATGCAAAAATCATTGAAAATTGAGTAGGAAGTAAACTATCTATACGGAGAATAAGTTCATTTTTGGAGAATGAGTATAATGTTTTCCACTACCTGTTTTTCTAATTGTGTTTATTATCGAAGGGGTTAGGAAAGAAATAATATCGCATTCGGTGGCAAAAGCGAAATTAGATTTATTAATTGGGCTTTCATATAATAGCAGAGCTGAAGGAGGAGAAAATGCGATTAACAGCAGAACTTATAAGCAAAGGGTTTTCATTACAAAATGTCAGCATTGATGATTTAGATATTTATAGAGTTCGCTAGCGATTGTGAATTAACGATTTTGTTATTTTGTTATAAATTTATTAGTAGGAAGGTAAAATAATGACACGAGCAGTAATTTTTGACATGTTTGAAACGCTGATAACGCACTATAATAGTCCACTATATTTTGGAGCACAAATGGCAAAGGATGCAGGAATTCCAGAGGACCAGTTTCAGGTACTTTGGCATTCTACGGAACAGGAACGAACTGTAGGGAAGCTAACATTTGAGGATGTAATAAAACGTATTCTTCGAGAGCAGCATTGTTACTCTGAACAGCTTTTTAAGGAAATTGTTGAAAAGCGAATAGCCGCGAAAGAAGAGTGTTTTAGACATTTACATACTGAAATTATCCCAATGCTTTCAACATTGAAAGAAAGGGGATTTTTAGTCGGATTAATAAGTAACTGTTTTTCAGAGGAAGCAGAAGTAATCCGCAGAAGCGAACTATTTCCTTGGTTTGATGCTATTTATCTCTCCTATGAACAGGGGATTCAAAAGCCAGATGAGGAGATTTTCCAAAGATGTATGGATGGACTTACTGTGAAGGCAGAGGAATGTATCTACGTTGGGGACGGAGGCAGTTATGAGTTGGAGACTGCAAGAAAACTTGGAATGAAAGCAGTTCAAGCAGCTTGGTACTTACAAGAAGGAACTACACAACCTTCCAAGCGAAAGCATGACTTCATCCAAGTAGATAAGCCACTTGATATCGTGAATATAGTGGATTGGTAAGTAATAGAATGTATGGCTACATATTTAGTAATATCTTTATTAGCGAAGGAGTTATTATGCAAGAAATTTTCCAAACAAATCAAAAACTTAATGAAATGCTTGGTACAGAGAAATATAATGAATGGACAGGCGTCTGTAATCTAGTTGAAAACTTATACGAAATGGATATCTTGCGAAAAAACACCAATTGGAATAATTGGAGATACGAGCATAAATATCGACGTGGTGGTAAAACCTTGTGTACGCTCTATGCGAAAGAAAATTGTTTTAGCATACAGATTGTTTTTGGAAAAGAGGAAAGAGCTAGATTTGAGAACGAGCAACATACTTATTCTGTTGAAATTCAAAACATCTACCATAATTCAACAACCTATCATGACGGAAAATGGATGTCTTTTGAACCAGGAAATTCACTACTTGAAGATATTCAGAAGTTATTACTTATTAAAAGAAAACCAAATAAAAAGTAGACCAAATAAAAAGTAGGTTGAGCATAATCTACTGTAAACGTAAAATAGCACAAATTGATTCTTATAAAATTTATCAAATTCAAAGCAATTTAAATCAGATTGAACGGATCAAAATGAGTGTAGCGAACTCTACAAAGAAAAGTTCACTGCACTCATTTTAATGTGATATAACGACTCTACAAATCTGAATTTATCTAGTTCTTCCTGAAAGCTATTGCATCAACCTGAAAGGCAATACCTTCTCTAATAAATTTTGTTTCATATGCTTTTCGTGCTGAATATTTTCCACGGAATCTTCCCTAATTATTTCTCCTAAATACGATAAATCACTAATATCCCTAAATAAACAATCCATTTGCACTACAGATGCCAACGTCAAGCCTATTAATAAGTTATCAATGTCTGTATCTCGAACTTGTGTTCTGATATGTAATATGGTATAATATGGTTATTTAGCTGTCATAGTTGATAGCAATCGTGTATAAGGTGGTTAACCTTCCTTCTACATAGTATGGAGGTAGTTACTTAGAATTTAAAGGAAAAGGGAACGATTAAAATGAAAGCAAAGAAAATTATTAAGGAAAAGGAAAAAAATCCTTTACATAAGGATTATTCCCTTCGATCCAACCTGAAATTCATATTTGGAACCATGTTCAGGGAAGAGAAGGATCTCCGATATCTGATTCCAATGGGTATTGTTGTGGCTCCCATTATGAGTTACCTCTGGAACTTTACTTCCAGAAGTGTTATTGAGTTAATTACCGAGGGAAAAGACTGGCAAGCCTTGATACCACTTATTCTGACCTTTATCGCGTGTATCATGCTTGCCTGCGTAATTAATACCTATTACTGGTCCAGTACCTGGTTTCGTTATATCGGGGTACGTATGCATCTGATGACAAGTTTGAACAGAAAGGCTATGATGGTGAACTTTGAGCATCTGGAGAATCCGGATGTTATGGATGCCTTTCGTAAAGCACAGAACTCTAGTGGTGGCAATGAACAGGGAGTTGAGGGAATGATGCGTACAGGGGTAGAATGCATGTCAAAGATGGCAGTTGCATTCGTGGGCTTTGTTATCATGGGAACTCTGCATCCACTTATCTTGCTATTGCTCTGTGCCACGGCAGCATGTTCCTTTGTGATGAATGACCGAGTGAATGATTACACTAAGAAAACGGTATGGGATGTATTGGCACCCTGGTGGCGTAAAAACAATTACATGAACAATATTAGCACAGAATTCAAAGCAGCCAAGGATATTCGCATGTTCAATCTAACGGACTGGTTGTTGGCAAAATGCCGAAATCTTAATGTATACCGTTACAATATGCAGAAGAAAAATGAACGTTGTTGGTTCTATGTCGGAATATTTGACAATGTAATGTGGGCACTTTCCCAAGTAGGAATTTATACCTTTATCATCAATTCAGTTATCAAGGGAGACATTACGATTTCTAATGCATTTCTCTATGTAGTAACAGCTGAGACGTTCTATAGTAGCCTTAGCTCAGTATTAAAGAATTTTTCCGGATTGCGCCAAAGAAGTCGTGAAGTAAGTGACTTCCGAAGCTTTCTCGATTTTGAGGGAGGGGATTTGGAGGATGACGGACTTCCGGTTCCCGGAGGTAATCAATACGAGTTCGTATTCGAGAATGTTTCTTTCTGTTATCCGAAATCAGAGAAGTACGCGTTAAAGGAATTAAATCTTACGTTTAAGCCAGGGGAACGATTGGCTGTTGTAGGCCTTAACGGTGCAGGAAAGTCAACTTTTATTAAGTTATTGCTTCGTCTCTATGAACCGACCGGTGGTAAAATTCTATTAAATGGAGTGGATATCCGAAGTTTTCAAAAGAGAAGTTATTATCAATTATTTGCTCCTTTGTTCCAGGAAGTGGAGTTGTTTGCATTTCCCCTTGCAGAAAATATTTCTATGGATACACCTAAGAACACCAATGTGGCGCGTGCAGAGGAATGCCTACATATGGCAGGCTTTCGTAATAAGTTAAATGAGCTTCCCAAAGGAGTTCATACCGAGGTTCTCAAGGTTATTGATGAGGAAGGAGTGGATTTTTCTGGTGGAGAACGTCAAAAACTAGCATTGGCTAGAGCTCTGTACAAGGATTCACCGATTATTGTTCTTGATGAACCAACGGCAGCTTTAGATGCACTGGCTGAGTATGAGTTATATCAGAACTTTGACCGGATGATCGGGAATAAATCTGCAATCTATATCAGTCACCGGCTTAGCTCAACAAGATTCTGTGATCATATTGCCATGTTCATGGATGGGCAGATGGTGGAATACGGTACCCATGAAGAATTATTAAGAAAGAACGGACCTTATTCAAATATGTTCGAATTGCAGGCTCAGTACTACGTTGAGAAAGGAGGTGTTAACGATGGCGAAGAATATGGCAATGACATCGGAGCGTGACAAGGAGAAGAAAAAAAGCTGCAACGAAGCGAATACTTCCGCAAAGAAATCAAAAGGATGTGTGAAACACTCTCTGATATATATTCTAAAACTGGTATGGAAGAAGAAACCAATCTTATATCTAATTTATTTTATACAATTAGTTGCAGAGGTTAGCAGAACCATGTTGGCAGTAATTCTTCCGAAATACATCATTGACTACCTGCTGGAAGTACTACAGAGGGAAAACTATTCTGAAGTAAGGCTCAAGCTGTTACTGACCATTGGACTCTCGATTGGTTCTCATTTTTTATGTAGCAGTATCGCAAACTTAACACATGCTATACGTTCATCCTACGGCGAATGGTTCAATCGTCACCTAGAAGAAGAGCTGGCGCGCCATGCCATGACCATGGATTTTGAACATACGGAGGATCCAGCAGCACTGGATCAGTTGAACAAGGCAAAGGAAGGAATTAACTGGTATAGCGGTGGTGTAGAAGGAATTCTATCAAACTTTTATACGATTGTAATGAACTTAACCGTGTTGATAGGTATTGTTACAATTATCGTTGTCGGCTGTCCATGGCTGCTCCTTATTCAGGGAGTTAGCTTGTGCTTAGTAACTTATTATAATTACCTTAATAATAAAATAGAGGTACAAAGCTTTCTTGAACTTTCGACGCTAAATCGTAAATTTGGCTATTTCTTTTATCAATTAGCGGATTTTCGTTTTGGAAAAGATATCCGGCTATATGATAGTGTAGATATGATGGGTGAAAAAGCGGATATAGAGAATCGTAAAATGCTTGAAGTATGGGCGAAACGTATGATACGTCAACGGCACAACTCTTGGAAAACTGATATAATAAACAGCCTTCGTGATGGTAGTTCTTATTTCTACCTTGGAGTATTGGCTATTAAAAAAATCATTACCATCGGTGATTTCACCATGTATTCCGGTGCGGCAGGAAACTTCTTCTGGGCTTTGTATCATATCGTAAATGGTGTGCAGGAGGTTGTGAAACGTTCCAATTATATTCATGAGTATATCGTATTTCTACAGTATCCCTCCGTAATGGAGAAGGGGGCTGGAGCGATTGAGGAAACAGAGCATGTAATTGAATTTTGTAATGTAAGCTTTAAGTATCCTAGAACGGACCATTACATCTTACGCGATTTGAACTTGAAGATTACCTCCGGTGAACATCTTTCTATCGTTGGACTTAACGGTGCGGGCAAAACTACTTTTATCAAACTTCTGTGCCGCCTCTATGACGTTAACGAAGGGGCTATTCTTTTGGATGGGCGAAACATTAAGGAATACTCTGATGAAGAATACCGAAAGCTGTTCGCTGTCGTATTCCAGGACTTTCAGCTGTTTGCCTTTAGTCTGAAGGAAAATGTGGCACTGGAGCAAAGTTCCTATGCTATGGAGAAAGCGATAGAGAATGCCTTAACCTTAAGTGGTGTCTATGAAGATGCTGTGAAACTGGAGAAGGGTCTGAATACGATTATCTATAAGAGCTTTGATGAAGAGGGAACAGAGTTATCAGGCGGACAACGTCAAAAGGTTGCAATTAGTCGAGCCATGTACAAAGATGCACCTATTGTTATTTTGGACGAACCCACTGCAGCGCTAGATCCCATGGCAGAGTATGAGATATATCGTAAATTTAATGACCTAGTCGGTGGGAAAACAGCGATTTACATATCACACCGATTGTCCTCCTGTAAATTCTGTGACCGCATTGCCGTGTTTGCAGAAGATCACATTAAGGAGTATGGAACTCATGAGGAGCTTATTGGATATGAGGATGGAATTTACGCTACAATGTTCCGAGCTCAGGCTGGATATTATGTGTAATGGATGATGACCTTTCTTTTATGGAAACATGCAAAAATCATTCAAAATTGAGTCGAAAGTAAACTATCTGGACGGAGAATAAGTATTTCTTATCACTTCTCAATTGTTATCAACTGTTAATGGAACATTATATATATAATATAGGGAGGAATAGGAATGGAAAGCAATCAAACAAAACTTGAGAAATTCGAGGTAGTAAAATGTGGACCATACAGGTTTATCGGAAAGGCTGTGTATGTTCGGAATGATTGGGGAAATCCACACAGCGCCACTGGAGAAATAGTTCAGAGCGTATGGAAGGCGAAGGACTGGATTTTTAAAACCCTTGATGAGATGACGGAATATACTACCGCCGAGCCTTACGGTGGTGGTATATATATGTGGGATAAATATGAAGAAAAAAATCAATTAACTGGATATATCATCTGCAAATTCATGAAAGTAGATACTCCAGTTCCGAATGGTATGGATTATTTTGATATCCCTGAAGGATACATTGCCAAGGGATGGGGAGGTTATGTTGAAGGGGAAGTAAAGGATATACTAAGTAAATCGGAAGAATACATTGATGCGTCATGGTTTTGGGGTGGAGAAGTTTTTAATGACTTTGAATCGCTGGGTAATGGTATTAACGTTGACGGTCTTTGTGGATATTTCATTTCGTGTACATTAAAAGAAACACCGTAAGCGTAGGCGTAGTATAAGCATAACAGTGGACACGAAAAGTTTAACACGTTAGAATAGCTTCAAAGAAAGGTGTG
>ERZ791922.269-NODE-269-length-40135-cov-3.113149_pt1 | contig 40135 bp, 34 predicted proteins | sample MGYA00510134_ERZ791922 | MGnify/ENA primary metagenome ERZ791922 (study PRJEB30046, sample SAMN00792101) | human gut metagenome | study: EMG produced TPA metagenomics assembly of the A metagenome-wide association study of gut microbiota in type 2...
TCTTCCAGATAGTCTGGTGTGAAGAACCGGTATACAGCATATGCGATTCCGGCAACTGCTGCAATTGCGCCTATGATCGCCAGCACCCAGATCACTGTGTTTTTCTGTTTTTCTGCCTCATTTTTATGAAGGATCTCACTTAATTTTGATTCAGCGATCATCTCTTCTATCTTGTTCATAATACACGTCCTTTCCCTGTCCCTGAGACAGCGCTTACTTTCTGATATTATACCACTAACATTTTCAGATTACTACTAGTTTATTCCAAAATCTTAAATCTTAAAATCATATTATTCTATCTTCATCAGCTTGGCAAACATGGCAAACATCTTTCTAACACCAGCAGTATCGAAGTCGACTGTCACTTCTTTATCCCTTCCGCCTTCTTTGATATCCAGTACAGTTCCCTCTCCGAATTTCACGTGGCGGACCCTGTCGCCGACTCCATAGGGCAGTGTCCCGCCCGTTTGCGCTGTAAGCTGGCTTCCTTTCTGAAGAGAGGAAAACAAAGGTTTCCCTGCCCGGCCGGCACTAAACGCACCCGCCTGATATGGTTTTGCCCGGAACGCCTTCTTTGCATTCTCATATACCGTATCTCTGCCCCGGGAAATACTTTGGTCAGAGTTACCCGTCTCATAAAACTCCTCATCTTCTCTCGGATTCCATGTCATCCTGTCTCCGCCGCTCCTTCTCTTTCCTGTCTCCAGCAGCTCTATGGGAATTTCCCCGATAAACCGGGACATTTTATTATATTGCACGTCTCCTCTTACCATCCGCTTTCTTGCGCAGGTAAGAGTCAGTTTCTGCTCTGCGCGGGTGATCCCCACATAACACAGTCTGCGTTCTTCTTCCAGTTCTTCGGGATCATCTCCTGTGATCGTCATATAACTCGGGAACAGACCGTCTTCCATCCCCGCCAGATAGACCCGCGGGAATTCCAGCCCTTTTGCACTGTGCAGAGTCATAAGCACTACATAATCCTGATTCTCGTCCAGACTGTCAATATCTGCCACGAGAGCTACCTCTTCCAGGAATCCGCTCAGCGTCGCGGCCTCATCCCGGTCTGCGCAGTCCTCTTCGTAAGCAGCCGCCTTGTTGACAAGCTCGTCGATATTCTGTATCCGCGCCTCATTTTCCTCCGGGGTATCCCCATCGAGGCTTTCAATGTATCCTGTTTTCTCAATGATCTCGTTTAAAAGATCCGTCAGGCTCTCCCTCTCTGCCTGCCCCTTAAAATATTCGATCAGCGCTGCAAACGAATCCAGCTTGGACGCGCTGCGCCCCACTCCGGCAATGAGTTCCGGTGCAAGGAGCGCTTCATAGAATCCCATGCCCCTCTCTGCCGCTGACTCCTGGATCCGATTGATCGTTGTCAGCCCGATTCCCCTCTTCGGCACATTGATAATCCTGCGAACAGCAAGATCATCTTTCCCGTTATCAACCGTCTTTAAATAAGCAAGGATATCCTTGATCTCCTTGCGGGCATAGAAATTGATGCCTCCTACGATCTTATACGGGATATTCATCGCCACAAATTTTTCTTCGAACAGACGGGACTGGGCATTGGTCCTGTAAAGTATGGCGCTGTCATTATAAGACGCCCCCTCAGAAACGCTCTCTCTGATATCCTCTGCAATGAATTCCGCCTCATCATAGGCTGTATCAAACTGCATCAGGGTAATCTTCTCCCCCTCGCCGTTATCCGTCCAGAGCGTCTTGTCCTTGCGGCCTTTGTTGTTACGGATCACGCCGTTTGCCGCATCAAGGATATTTCCCGTGGAACGGTAGTTCTGCTCCAATTTGATCACACGGGCATCCGGGAACTCCTTCTCAAAATCAAGAATGTTGCGGATATTCGCCCCCCGGAATTTATAGATCGACTGATCGTCATCTCCGACAACACAGAGATTTCTGTATTTCCCGGCCAGCAGGCTGACCAGCTTAAACTGCACGGTATTCGTGTCCTGATACTCGTCCACCATGATGTAGCGGAACCGTTCCTGATAACTTTCCCTCACATCCGGCTGTGTATCGAGAAGCTGTACAGTCTTCACAAGCAGGTCGTCAAAATCCAGCGCATTGTTCGCGCGAAGCTGCGCATCGTATTCCCGATATGCCCTGGCAATCTGCTGCTGAGCAAAATCACCGCCCGCATTCAGCTCAAACTCCTCAGGCATGATCATTTCATTCTTTGCAGAAGAAATGACGGACAGAAGCATCCGTTCTTTAAAGCGTTTCGTATCAAGATCAGTCTTACGGCACACTTCTTTCATCAGCGTTTTCTGATCATCTGTGTCATAGATCGTAAAACGGTTATCATATCCGAGCCTGTCTATATATCGTCTCAGTATCCTCACACACGCCGAGTGAAAGGTGCTCACCCAGATACTCTCTGATCCGAATCCTACCAGGTCATCCACCCTCTGACGCATCTCTCCCGCCGCTTTGTTGGTAAAAGTAATGGCAAGGATATTCCACGGATTAACCCCCATCTCCTCGATCAGATATGCAATACGGTGGGTCAGCACCCTGGTCTTTCCCGAGCCTGCCCCCGCAAGGATGAGAAGAGGTCCTTCCGTGTGAAATACTGCGTCTTTCTGCGGTTCATTCAGCGTATCATATATACTCATCTGTATCTCCTTAATATCCTGTAAATAAATGTCTGGCACACACATTTTTTTGTGATTCCTGTCTATTATCGAACAGGTTTTCGCCAAAGTCAACTAGATTTTCCACTTGCCATATAGTTTCGGTTACTATATAATGAATACACTGAGGTGATAAAATGAAAATCGACACAAATGATATATTAAACAGCATCCTTGAAAGCCTGGACCATGTTGACTACATCCGTCCGGAAGAAATTCCCAATATCGAACTGTACATGGATCAGGTGACTACTTTTATGGATGAGCATCTCTCCTCCACCAAGCGTTACGGCGAGGACAAGATCCTGACCAAAACCATGATCAATAATTATTCAAAAAACAACCTCCTTCCGCCGTCAGTGAAGAAAAAATATTCCAAGGAGCATGTTCTCCTTCTGATCCTGATCTATTATTTTAAGAATATCCTTTCCATCAAGGATATCGAGACGATCCTGGCACCTCTGCGCGAGAAATACTTTTCCGGCGAGCAGTCCCTTTCTCTCTCTGAGGTATACCAGGAGGTCTGCGAGATCGAGAAATCCCGCATCGAGCCCATGAAAGCATCGGTTCAGGAAGCATATGAAAAGTCAGGACAGGCTTTCCAGAACATGCCGGAAGGAGAAGACAGAGAAGAGCTGAGACTGTTCGCCTTTCTGTGCAGTTTAAGCTTTGACGTATATCTCAAAAAAATGATGATCGAGAAACTTATCGATGAACTCGCTTCAAAAGAAAAGGAGTAAATCTGGATTTGTGGGTGAGGACGAGAGGCGGAAAAACGTCCGAAGTCCGCACAGCCAAATGCAGATTTACTGTATCGTGATTTCCGAAGCGACATCCTCCACCCCATTGATCTGAAATCTGACACGGATCTTCCCTTCCTCAAATTCTTCCAAAGGATATTCCAGTGGTTCTGAGAGCTCCGTCACATCCACGGATTCAGCCTTATCCCCCTGCACCAGCCAGAGGATCAGGCTTGATCCGTCCGGCACAGTACCGCAGGAAATGTCAGCATACAGCTTTTGTGCCTCCGCATCTTCAATCCTCATATTCCTTTCTTCCACAAATCCATCGCTTGCCCGTTTAAAGCTGAAGTTCCAGACGCCATCCCAGTAATTGCTCACACTCATCTGGATCACGCCCAGATTCCACACTCTCTCATTGGATGAGGGATCTGTATTCACATTCCCGGCTCCGGACGCGGTCACGATAAGCCCAGTCAGGCATACGATCATAAACACGAGGCTGACCATGCCTCCGGCTATATATCTTTTGTGGTGCATCTTTTTATTTTCCATGTTTTCCGTTTCCTCCCTATTTTGAATATATGCTCCGCATTCCTCACAGTATTTTGCCAGCAGCGGTATAAGATGCCCGCAGGCAGGGCAGGGCCTTTTGATCTCCCGCCGCCGTAAGAAATAGATCAGAAGCCCGATCATAGGCGTGGCGAGAAAAATAATGATGACCCACAGGACAGGATCATCCCCTCGCTTCCGGCAGTCCTTATATACCCACGCTCCAAAAAATGTGGACATGAGCAGCCAGAAGAATACAACGCCCAGGAGAAACAGCGGGATAGCCATTGCAATTCCGCTGAACCCGTCGCTTGCGGCAAAAAACACTGCAAATCTCACAAGAATAAACAAAACTATGATCACAGCAGCCCAGATCAGCCCGTGGCTTTTTCGGTATTTTGTTTGATTATGCTTTTTCATATCCATGATCCCCCTTTTTTATACAGATCGAGATATCCTCTCTGAGATCCGTTCTTTTTATTCCGACCAAAGTAATCACCACACCCGCAATTCCCATGTAGGCACAGGCCGAAGCTGCCAGTACTGCCAGATACAGATTATTGATCAGAAGGACAAGCGCTGCCCCAAGCAAGATAAATATAATAAGATTCAATACCATAGGCAGATACCAGAGGGAGATGCTCTTACCCTCTGCGCTCTGTCTCTGAAACCGTTCCCGCTCATAAAGCTCTGCCTTCAGTCCATTATTCAGCCTGACAGCAGGCTTATCCTCGGTTTTGAGCGCCTCCCGGATCAATCCGTCAAACTCTGTATTAAAATCTTTCTTCGCCATAACCAGCTTCCTCCAATCTCTTTTTGACCATCTTTCTGCCTTTAAACAGGCGGCTTTTCACTGTCCCCGGCGGCTTCCTCGTCATCTTTGCGATCTGTTCGACTTTGAACTCAAAGAGGTAAAACAAGATCAGCGGGACCCGAAATTTATCGGGGAGAGCCTGGATGATCCGGCTGATCTCAGATATCATCTCCCTGCGGAAATAATCTGCTTCTATATCTTCTCCTGAACAGATCGTATATTCCTGCCCTTCTTCCATATTCGTGCACTGCGCGATCCCGCTGCGCCGCGCTGCTTTTCTCCTGTTGCTCTTCCACTGGCTGTGCGCCACGGCAAAGAAAAAAGCCCGGGGATTTCTCTGCCATTCCAGGGTTGCCTCTCTCTCCAGTGCCTTCAGGAATGTCTGCTGGTACAGGTCTTCCGCATCCTCCCTGTTCATACAGAGCTTCAGGCAGAACCTGTAAACGTCTGCGCCGAATTCATCTATGCATCTCTCGATTTCCCTCGCCTCCAAAGCCTCACCTCCATTCCCTTTGTTCTCTCTTCACCTTATATACGCCGCCATTTTCGCTCCGGTTCATTTTTTTGATATTTTTTATTTTGCATAAGAAAACCGGAAACCGCACATTCGCCCATGGCGGTTTCCGGTTGTTTATTTTTCGGTATTCAGACAGTTTTTGAAACTCAATCGTCTTTTCTCTCTTCCTCCTGATCAATGCGCTCAAATACCATATCATAGCCATCGTTTCCATAATTCAAAGAACGGTTGACACGGCTGATCGTGGCTGTCGAAGCGCCTGTCTGCTCCGCGATCTCCAGATAAGTTTTCTGCTCTCTTAACATTTTTGCGACCTCAAATCTCTGAGATAATGAAAGCAGTTCATTGATCGTGCAGATATCCTCAAAAAATGTATAACATTCTTCTTTATTTTCCAGACTGAGGATGGCTTTAAAAAGATAGTCGACTGCCTCTGTCCTTATCTTCTTACTCATAAATATATCTCCTTTATAAGCCCCGCGGCAAAGTCTGACCAGGACGCAGGCATCTGATATGTATTATAACATACCCTCTGTCCCTCCAAGTCGCTCCTATATTTTAGCACACTAAACTTTTAAAGTCCACCATTTTATTTTTACAGGCTGACCTGCAGTCTTTCTCATTGAATATCCAAAAAGTCCTTCAGGCGTTCCCAATCCGTGGTCACTACCAGTTCCTCGGGAAAATTGCAATACTCCAGCACTTCACTGACATAAGTAAAATTTCCCGCATCTGCATCTACATGGGCGTCACTTCCTGTCGTCACCGGCACCTCATACTGCCTGCATAGATCCAGCATCGTCAGGATGTTTTCTTTTGTCCCTTTCCTGCTGCTTTGGGGACGCATAGAAGAATTATTGATCTCAAGAAGTGTGCCCGTCTCTTTTGCCGTGCGGACAAGAGTTTCATAGTCAAAGGGAAATCTGCCGTCGTCCGGGTGTCCGATAATATTGATATATGGCTTTTTCATAACCTCCACATATGCCCTGATATTTTCCTCCGGCGTATGATCAAGGCCATAGCAGGGCGGATGAATGCTTGCCACCACAATATCCAAGTCCCGGCATGTCTTCTCCGGAAGGTCGATCGTCCCGTCCGGATCCATAATATTGACTTCCGCCCCCATCAGAAGCCGTACTCCATCCACTTCCCTGGGAACTACATCCAGGTTTTGGAAGTAAAACAGCCCGCATGTGCCCGGCATTTCCGGAGCATGCTCCGTAAGGGCAAGTGCCTTTAGCCCTCTTTCCTTAGCCGCTGCAGCCATTTCCTTAATGGTACTGTATGCATGCCCGCTCGCCAATGTATGGGCATGTGTGTCTGCAATAATCTTCATTTTTATTCTCCTTTTCATTCATTTATTCATACGCGCCGGCAAAATCCGGCATTAATATGTCGCAAATACGTACTTTAAAACAGTATATCACATTTTCCCCGGAATACAATTTCCCCGCCCGGGGATACTAAACAAAAAATGCAAAACGAGGTGAATTATTTTGAAAAAAAGGCAGAAAAAAGATTTGATCGATGACTTTGACTATCTCTCAAATGCGGCATCTACAACAGACTGCACAGGGCTGATCCCATCTCTTCCTCAAAATGAGGCTGAACTGGAAGCCTATAATGACATCGTCCAGTACATGTCCCCCATAGCTAAAAACAGCAATGATTCGGAAATTACTACACTTTCCAAAGATAAGCGTCCCCACTCATCCTGACTTTTATCTTCGACATAATTCGGGAAAATCTTGCACTTTTCGAGCTGATATTGCATTTTTTCATTGTTCTTGCGTCCTCAAAATGTTATAATATCGGTGTTGTAAATTTGTCAACCAAAGAGAGGAGTATAGATCTTATGAAGTGTCCAATATGTGGAAAAGAGCTTGAGTTAAAGAACAAACAGATTGGCACCAATGAAAACGGTGATCCGATTTTTAACGAATATGCGATCTGCCGGGACTGCCGCAAGCAATGGAACCTTGACAAGCAGCGCGCGAAAAAAGCCGCTCAAAAGGGAAGTACGTCTGCAAAAGATACGGCTGCAAAGGATACGCCTGCAAAGAAGGATGCGCCCGTAAAGAAAAGCACCCCTGCAAAGACATCAGCAGCAAAGAAAGCTTCTTCCGACGCGGTAAATGGAGCGACACAGAAGGTAGAAGCTCCGGCCGGCTCAGGGAAAGAGACGGTCTCTCCTGCTAAAAAGCCGGTAAAAAAACGTCCCTCACAGAGCTCGCATGCAGAAGAGCCGGAAGAAAAGCGATACAGCAATATCCCGCCGGAAAAAGTTCGGACAAAACATGAAAAATCTGCCCGAAAGAGCTATGAAGATATGCTTGCCACCGGCGCGATCGGTAAACCGGTCAAAAAGAAAAAAGTTCAGCCGGCAGAAGAAGAGCCGGTATCAGGCACTTCCGCTTCACCGGCAGCCAGAAAAAAAACTGCAAAACCGGCGGCAAAGCCGGTTGAACCTGAATATGACGACTATGATGACGACGATTATTATGAGAGTTCACCCCGATTCCGCGCAATGCGCGTGATCCTCGGCATCATCTCTCTTGCCGGATTCGGATACTTTTTATACATGGGAATTACGACCGGATTTTCATCGTCAACGGACAGCGGCGTTACAGGCATGACATTTACAATCCTTGCGCTCTGCCTGCTCGTTTCTGCACTGCTGTATTTTATTACGATAAGAACGAACAACATTTTCGCATTCCTTCTGCCTATGCTCTTCTATCTCGGAAGTGCTGTATTTGCGTTCCTCAAGAGAGGCGATGACCTGCAGCTTTTTATTGCTGCTGTCGCTGCCGCGGTACTGGCTGTGATCTCCCTGATCCTTGCCATCACGTCAAGAGGCGGGGATGATTACGATGATGATTATGACGATGCTTTTGAAGACGATTACGCAGATGAGTATGATGACTGATAAGATGCGGTAAACATAACCATTATTTTCTTTGTTAAAAACCTGCTGAATCAGCGCCGCCCCCGGCCGGGACGCTCTGCCGCCGGATGTGGATACGCTGTTTCCGCGGGTTTTTCTATATGAACCTCCTGTTTTTCTTCTCATATACTATTAGAGAATAAATATGAGATATCTATATGGAGGTATTATGAAAAAGCGTATTTTATCTTTCTTAGGCGCTGCCGTCCTCTCTCTTTCTCTCCTCGCAGGATGCGCGCAGGATTCAGAAGAAAAGACAGCAGCCCCGGAGAGTACTCCCGCTGAAGAAACAGAACAAAAGGAACTCGTAAAAGTCACATTAAATGAGGTCGCGCACTCCATCTTCTACGCGCCTATGTATGTGGCGGTTGAAGAAGGATATTTCGAGGAGGAGGGGATCGAATTGACTCTTGTCTGTGGTTTTGGCGCAGATAAAACAATGACCGCCGTCATCTCCGGCGAAGCCGACATTGGTTTCATGGGTTCTGAAGCTTCTATCTATACCTACGCCGAGGGCGCTACAGACTATGTAGTCAATTTCGCGCAGCTCACACAGCGCGCGGGCAATTTCCTTGTAGCTCGCGAAGAAATGCCTGATTTCACCTGGGAAGACTTAAAAGGCCGCCTTGTCCTGGGAGGGCGCAAAGGCGGGATGCCTGAGATGGTATTCGAGTATATCCTGAAAGAGAATGGCATTGACCCTGAAACAGATCTTGAGATCAATCAGAACATTGATTTCGGTTCCACCGCCGCGGCATTTTCAGAGGGACAGGGAGATTTCACCGTTGAGTTTGAGCCGGGCGCGACTACCCTGGAATCTGAAGGCAAGGGTTATGTAGTAGCGTCTCTCGGCGAGGACAGCGGATATGTCCCCTATACAGCGTTCAGCGCAAAACAGAGCTATATAGATGAAAATCCGGACGTGATCCAGGGCTTCACCAACGCGCTTCAGAAAGGAATGGACTATGTCCAGAACCATACTCCGGAAGAGATTGCCGCTGTGATCGAGCCTCAGTTCCCGGAAACAGACCTGGAAACAATCACGACCATTGTCACACGCTATTACGACCAGGATACGTGGAAGAGCAACCTCATTTTCGAGGAAAGCAGCTTTGATCTCCTTCAGGATATCCTGGAGAGCGCAGGCGAGCTGGAAGAAAGAGTTCCGTACGATGATCTGGTGACAACAGAGTTTGCAGCGATCGCTGCGCAGTGATATACTGTATTCTGAAATCTGTGATTCAACAAAAGTAAAGAGAGGACCCTGCTATGATCGACAAACGGTTGATTCCCTTTGGAGGATTGAAGAAAGAACCCTTCTCCGGAAGCCACAATGGCATGCGCTATCTTTTCCGGGGAGATGACGGAAAGAACAGCACCACATTCACTGTATTTATCTATCCTGAGCCATGGTGCTTTGAAGATACGCCCGAAGATGAAAAAGAAAGCCAGTCTTTCCCTCTGTCAGAGGAGGGGATGGACCAGGCAGCGGCATGGCTTTTTGAACGATTTGAATCTGAGAAAGAGCGCTGGCTGACCTCGTCGAAAGAGATGATGCACACAGTCAGGCAGGAAGCTTACAATGCGGAAGAAGAACACAACCATTAAAATGCTGTTAACAAAAAGCGCACGACGCTTATCCTGCCCATTCCTGTAATGATTGGGATAAGATGAGCGCCGTGCAAAATTTATCGCTCATTTTGTTTTATCTAATTTTAATAATCTTTAAAATTATTTCCATATCTTGTCACAGCCGATTCACAATTCCCTGTTAAGATACAAACATGAAATAAAGAAGACAATGACTGTGTATACAGTCGGTATGCATGGTCATTGGACTTCGCCTAAACCATTCGATTCCGGGCTTCTGCCTCGGAATATTTTTTTGATATCGATCTTTACAATGTAATAATACATTCCGATCAGCAGAGCAGATGCCAGCACCCAGGCGGCCGGGCTTGCCAGGCAGACACCGGTATAGCTCTTCCGTCCTGCCGCGATCACCGCAGCGATTCCCCGGCCCGCCAGTTCCGCCACACCGGCCATCATCGGCAGAATGCCATACCCGAGACCCTGAATTCCATTCCGGTATATGTTGACAATAGCCAGCGGAATAAAGAATGCTCCTACACACTTCAGATAAATATCCACAGAATCCATAATGACAGCCACATCTTCCGAGACAAAAAGATACGTCATATATTTTCCCACTGTCATCACCAGGACTGCTGCAGCAAAGGAATAAATAATGCCAAGAACCGTACAGGATTTAAACCCGCTGCGGATCCTTGCCACATTCCCTGCCCCCATATTCTGGGCTCCGTATGTCGCCATAGTAGTCCCCATAGCGACATATGCCTGGGTGACCACCTGCTCGATCTTGCTCGCTGCGGTAAATGCCGCCACAAGTGTGGACCCAAGGATATTCAGGGAAGACTGAACCATCATAGTACCGATCGCTGTGATGGAATACTGAAGAGCCATAGGAATTCCGATTCTGAGCTGTATTCCCAGCAATGAGCCGGACAGATGCCAGTCTTCCCTGCACATCCGGAGGATCGGCACTTCTTTTACTATGTACGCCATGCAGAGAAGCCCTGACACTCCCTGTGAGATGACTGTTGCCACTGCCGCTCCCGCTGTCCCCATATGAAAGAAAATGATAAGCACTAAGTCAAGTACAATGTTAAGCAGAGCGGAGAGGATCAGGAAGTACAGCGGCACCCTGCTGTTCCCCAGAGCCCTCAAGATACTTGCCAGCAGGTTATAGAGCATCTGCGCAAGGATACCCGCGCTGATGATCATAATATAGGAATAGGCATCTCCGAAAATATCATCCGGCGTATTCATAAGCTCCAGCCACGGTTTCATAAGAAGCATAAAGGCCGCCGTCAGGATCACGCCTATGATCAGAGACAGAATGCACGCCCCTGACACTGTCTTTCGCATTGCCCTCATATCTCCCGCGCCAAATTTCTGTGCCGTGAGAACAGTAAAGCCCGCCGTCATCCCTACTACAAAACCATAGATCAAAAACATGATCGTGCCGGTACTGCCCACTGCTGCAAGCGCCCCCGTGCCTACAAATTTTCCCACGATCACTGCGTCCGCCATATTGTAAAACTGCTGAAAGACATTTCCAAGGAAGATAGGAAATGTGAAACTTAGGATAATCCTCATCGGACTGCCTGATGTCATATCGTGCTGTACTGCTTTCATCTGTCTGTTACCTCTCATGATCTGTTATTATTTCTGTTTCTTCCCCTTAAAAAAGGATATGTCCCTCTTCTGACATATCCCTTTATCGGTTTCACAAGTGGTTATTATAAAATAGTGCACTGCGCTTGTAAATAGTATTGTTCTATTTTACTTATATTTAAACAATACGCTTCTTCCATCCGGCATAACAGATCATTTCAGGAATAGGATCTTATCCTCCCGAAACAGCAAATAATCCGGCATCCCTCTCTCTTCCAGCTCTTCGATCTTTTCTCTCTGCACGAACCAGCATATATTCTTCGATTCCTGAGAATGATCCGTACTGTTCTCAGGAAGGAGATAATAGTTTCTCTCAAAAGGAAGGAGCGCGCTGCTTCCCAGATCAAACCGCAGCATGTTTTCCCCGCGTTCTCCCCACACAGGGACAAAGTCGTGCGCGCGGTATCCGAGCCACTGTACATCCTCCGGTATTTCTCCTTTTGTGTGCAGAGTAATTCCCCAGTCCTCAGCCTCTACTGTATGCTCATCCGTCCTAAGGGCGCGGGAAAAGTTCTTGCATCCGGTCAGGCGCGCCGCTTCTCTGCTCACCGGATTTCTGAACAGTTCCTTCGTCTCGCCTGCTGCCACGATGTGCCCCTGGTCAATGATGAGCAGCTCCTCGCTGAACCGATAGAGCTCGTCCCTGTTGTGGGACACCATGATCACGGTTCCTCTGTAATCTGCAAGCATGTCCATCAGCTCCTGCTGCAGTCTGTCCTTCAGATACATATCCAGGGCAGAAAACGGTTCGTCCAGCAGGATCACATCCGGTTCATAAGCCATGATCCGGGCCAGCGCCACCCTCTGCTGCTGCCCTCCCGAGATCTGCCCGGGAAGCCGCTTCTCCAGCCCTTGCAGCTGGAACTTTGCCACCATCTCACGCACACGGGCTTCATTTCTCTGTCTGCTCCCTTTGAGTCCCGCAGCAATATTTTTCTCCACGGTCATTGTGGGAAAAAGCGCATAATTCTGAAACAGGTAGCCTACATTACGTCTCTGGGGCTTCAAATTAATCTTGTGTTCCCGGTCAAACAGCGTATGCCCTTCCACCTCGATGCACCCCTGATCCGGCGTCTCGATGCCGGCAATACTTTTTAACGTCATGCTCTTTCCGCATCCGGAGGCTCCCAGGATGCCGATACGGCGGGATTCACTCTGAAAACTGATATCCAGAAGAAAGCTGTCCAGTTTTCTCCTGATCTGAACTTTGATCGACACGCCTTACCACCTCCCGATGTTTTTCATCTTCTTCCCTGAGATCAGGTTCATAAGAAAGATCACCACAAATGCGATGACCATGACTACTGCCACCCATATCCCGGCTGTCAGGTAATCCCCGTCCTGGATGACCATGGCGATCTTCTGTGATATGGTCCCTGTCTTGCCCGGGATATTTCCCGCCAGCATGGACGTTGCCCCATACTCTCCCAGCGCCCTTGCAAATGTAAGGATCGTACCGGAGGCAATGCCCGGTCCTGCGGTGGGGACAATGATCTTCCAGAAGATCTTTGTATCCGACATGCCCAGCGTCCTGCCTGCATAGACCAGGTTGACATCGATCTGCTCCATAGCTGCCCTGGCATTTCTGTACATAAGCGGAAAGGCGATAACCGTTGCCGCAATCACACAGCCCAGCCATGTCTGGACCACTTTGAAGCCGAACTCTTCAAACAGGAATTCCCCAAAGGGTCTTCTCCTGCTGAACAAAAGCAGAAGAAAGAAGCCTGCCACAGTGGGCGGCAGCACCATTGGAAGGGTCAGGATACCGTCAATGACTGCCTTTTTCCCCGGGGAAGCCTTCACCACCTTGCGCGCGGCAAATATACCTAAAAAGAAGGAGATCACAGTCGCCACGATCCCCGTCTTTATGGATATAAACAACGGACTCCAGTCCAGTTCTTTTAAAATCTCCATGATCTCTTCCATCGTATTCCTCCATCTTCCGCCTGTATAAGTGTCCCTCGCAAAAACCAGCCCGCAGAAAAAGCGGCGGACAAAGGTTCTCACCTATTCTGATCTGACTCTATGTCCGCCGCCTGCTGTTTTTGTTTTATTTTACTCTTATTCTACATTCGTGTCAAAATAATAGGATTCAAACACTTCTTTTGCCTCGTCTGAGAGTATAAAAGCCAGGAAATCATCCGCCGCCTGATTCTGTGCGTCATCTGCTTCCTCATTTACCACGCGGGCGATCGGATAGATTACATTTCCGGTCAGGTCATAGCTCACTGTCTGAAGGATATCCAGCTGATCCTCAAATCCATATGTATCAGAATAATATGTTGTGCCTGCTTCGCAGGAGCCTTCCACAACAGCAGTAAGGACTTTGCTCACATTGTCCTGCTCGCTGATCTCCACGCCTCCCAGCGCGTCTGAGATCTCCTGTGTGGTAATGGACGCCGGATCATCTGTCTCCGGAAGCATGCCAAGGTTAATGAGCGCCTGTCTCGTATACCTGCCGACCGGAACGCTTCCGCCTGCCAGGGCAATGCTCTCTGCTTTCCCGATGTCTTCCAGACCTGTAACCTGAGTCCCGCTGTCTTTCAAAGTAACAACAACGACCTGATTATTCACCACATTCGCTCTCGTCCCTTCCACCATCAGCCCGTCAGCTTCAAGGTCGTCCATCTGTTTCTGTGCCGCCGAGAAAAAGATATCGCACTCGTACCCCTCCTGGATCTGCGTAAGGAGAGTGCCTGAACTATCAGGATTAAATGTGATCTTTACATTCGGATGATCCTCGTTATACATATCTGCTAATTCTGTCATAACCGTGTTCAGGCTTGCTGCGATGAACACCTGGATCTCTGTCTCTTCTTCCTCTGAGCCGGTGTCTTCTGCCTGAGCGTCTGTATTATCTTTCGCGTCAGCATCATCTCCGCCGCTCCCGCATCCTGCCAAGGAAAATACCATGACTGCTGCCATCAGTGCCGCTAAAAACTTCTTTTTCATACTTATATCCTCCTTATCCATGTCCGTAAATACGGCAAGTTTCCTGCCGGCATATTACTGATTTTAATATAAATTATATTCGAATGTTTTTCAAAAAGCAATCGCTTTTCCGAAAAAGACGGCTGCATGTGCCAGCTTCCAAGTCCGATCGACAACAGCCGTCTTCAAAATATGCAATTTTTGTTTAGGACGCTTAAGGTTCTAGCAAAAGATTTCTCTGTACTTTTCCTCCGCCAGCTCTGTCAGTTCCTTTTCGAAGCGTTCATACCTGGTCAGCAGCCTCATGCCATCCTCACTGACACTGGCGCTTCCCCCGTTTTTCCCGCCGGGGCTCCTTTCAACGATAGTATATCCAAGCTCTCTTTCCGCCCTCTCCAGCATCTTTCTCCCTTTGCTGTATGAAAGCCCCATCTTTTCACATGCCTCGCGGACAGAACCTTCCTTACGGATACTTTCAAGAAGCGTCCTCACTCCCGGACCGAAGAAAGGTTCCGTGCCCGTCAGCTGTACCTTGAGCCTGGGGCGGATTCTCTTCGCACCGAGTTCGTCTCCTCTGCAGTCTGCTTCCCTGATGTTTTTCTTTTCTGTCCTTCCATATTCTGCCATTGGCTATTTCACCGCTTTCTTCTTTCTCACATACGGCGTGTTCACCAGAGGGAGCTTTGTCTGGAACTCTCCGTTCCACTTATAATATGCACCTGCCACAGCGGGCGCTGTGGGGATGGATGTGATCTCTCCGATCCCGATGGCGCCGTATCCCACATCCACACCGGGTTTCTCTACTATAATAGGTTCTACATCCGGCGTTTTATCCGCTTTAAAAAGCCCCAGCGTGCCATAGCGCGATACCGGATATCCGTCTTTGATCTCATACTGCTCTGTGAGGGCATATCCAAGACTCATGACCACGCCGCCCTCGATCTGTCCTTCCACGCTGATAGGGTTTACCGCCTTTCCTACATCGTGTGCCGCAACCACTTTTTTGATGGTCCCGTCTTCATTCAGCACGCATACCTGGGTCGCATATCCGTAAGCCACATGGGATACCGGATTCGGCACGTCGCTTCCCATCTTATCCGTCTTGGCAAGATATTCTCCTACATAATCCCTGCCTTCCAGTGCCTCCAGACTGCTTCCTTTCAAATCCTCCATGAGTTTCTCGCAGGCGCGCTTTGCCGCCTCGCCCGTGATCAGCGTCTGGCGGGAACCGGATGTTGTTCCTGAATCCGGAGAATTTGCCGTATTCGGACGGCAGTATACGATCTTGTCGATGCTGAATCCTGTTGTCTCAGAAACGACCTGGGTTAATACAGTCCCAAGCCCCTGCCCGATACAGGATGCCCCTGCATGGATCTCAACTTTCCCGTCTTTAACAAGAAGCCGGCAGCGTCCCCAGTCGGGAAGCCCCACGCCCACGCCCGCGTTTTTCATGGCACAGGCGATCCCTGCGTATGGTTCGTTCTCATAGACTTCTTTTACCGCCTCCAGCGTCTCCGCCACACCGGTGGACGGATCCGCGATCTGCCCGTTGGGAAGCACCTGACCCGGACGGATGGCATTGCGGTAGCGGATCTCCCACGGAGAAATCCCGACTTTTTCCGCCAGAAGATCCAGGTTCCGCTCTGATCCGAAGCAGGTCTGGGTCACGCCGAAACCGCGGAATGCTCCTGCCGGAGGATTGTTTGTGTAAACAGCCTTGCCGTCAATGTCAATGACCTGAAAATTATACGGTCCCGCGGCATGGGTGCATGCCCTCTGGAGGACCGGTCCTCCCAGGGAGGCGTATGCCCCGGTATCCGATACGACCACCGCCTTCATGGCGGTCAGATAACCGTTCTCATCGCATGCCGTCGTGATGTCCATCCACATGGGATGGCGTTTCGGGTGCACCACGATGCTCTCCTGCCGGGAGAGCTTCACCTTTACGATCCGCTTTGTCAGATAGGCGAGCAGCGCCGCATGGTGCTGCACGGACACGTCTTCCTTCCCGCCGAATCCGCCGCCCACCAGTTTGTTTTCCACGATCACCTTCTCCGGCGGCAGCCCGAGCATGATACAGCACTCATGCTGAGTATCATATGTACCCTGGTCCGAAGAATAGATAAACACGCCGTCATCAAAAGGCATCGCCACCGCGCATTCCGGTTCCAGGAACGCATGCTCAGTCCAGGGAGTTTCATAGTGTGTGGTCACTTTATATTTTGACTCTGCGATCACCTTGTCCGCATCCCCCCTCACGAGATGTTCGTGAGCCAGGACATTTCCATCTGCATGGACAAGAGGCGCGTCAGGTTTCATAGCGTCAAAGGGGTCAAGCACCGGATCAAGCACTTCATAGTCTACCTTCACTTTCAGCTTCGCCTGTTCGAGGATTTCCTGAGTCTCAGCCACTACAAGGCATATCGCGTCGCCCAGATAATGCGTCACCTTCCCCACCGGGATCATGGTATCCCAGTCATGTTTCAGATGTCCCACCTTCACGTCGCCCGGAATATCATCCGCCGTGTACACCCCGATGACTCCGTCCATGGCAAGCGCTTCTTCCGGATGGATGGCAAGCACCTTTGCCCTCGGATATTCAGAGCGCACCGCGCTTCCGTAGACCATGCCGTCCAGATAAATGTCATCCGGGTATTCCCCGGTGCCCAGCACTTTTTCTTTTGCATCGATCCTCTGGATCGCCTGCCCCACATTGACTGCGCCGCTCTCATCATGAACCGGGAGATCCTCCCGGAAGATCTTCGCGCTTAAGAGGATTCCTTCAATGATCTTCTTATATCCTGTGCAGCGGCAGATATTATTCCGGATCGCAGCCACCACTTCCAGCCGTGTGGGATCCGGGTTTTTGTCGATCAGCCCTTTTGCGCACATGACCATGCCCGGGATGCAGAATCCGCACTGCACTGCTCCCGCCGTGGCAAATGCATAGGAATAGACTTCCTTCTCCCGTTCGGTCATCCCTTCTACCGTGACGATCTCTTTCCCCTCCACTTTAGAGAGCATAGGGATACAGGCGCGGGTCGTCTTCCCGTCCACCAGCACAGTGCAGGTCCCGCAGGCGCCCTGGCTGCATCCGTCTTTTACAGACGTCAGATGCAGATCATCCCGAAGGAAACGCATCAGCTTTTTATCCTTTTCCACTTCGTATGTTTTTCCATTCACCAGAACCTTAATCATAAGTCTTCTTCCTTTCATAGACTTTCTAAATCTTCCCGCCGGTCCACGTCGATCAGTTCTTCCGCGTCAGTTTCAACGATCCTGATCCGGTCTTTATACCTGTTCATGATCTGACGTCCCCCAACATCGCCTGCCAGCTCCATTAGTTCAGAAAAATATTTTTTATCCCAGAGCACGGGATTTCCTCTCTTCCCTGCCCGTCCCGCGCATGTGATGCCGCCCGGGTGGAGGACCGCTGTGTTAAATATCCTCTGCATGGCAGCAGTCTTAATTCCCGGCTGGTCACAGACCGAAAAGAGGACTCCTGCGAGTTTTTCTTCTCTTCCCTCGTCGGCAAAAGCTTTCGTGGCAGCCGCGAGTCCCATCCTGAGGGATCTGGAAATCCCTTTCTCAGGCTCATCATTCCACACAGGGACAACGCCTCTTTTTGCAGCGTCTTCCGCAATTTTTCCGTCACCGGTCACAATGAATGCCGGGAATGAGGGAAACGCCTTTACCTTATCCAGCATGTGTTCGTAGAGAGGCTTCTCCCGGACCGGAGCCCGGAGCTTATCGCCCCCGAATCGCGTCCCTGCTCCTGCAGCGAGTATGACGATGGCGTATCTGCCCTTCATGATTTCAAACCGGCTCACAGCTTCGAGTACGCCCCCTCCGATGGCTCTCGCCTTATCGGATATGGTATGGCAGTGCGATACTTCTGCCCTGGCGTCAATATCTCCGATCTTCAGATTTTCCGGGACACAGACTCCTTGCTGGAGCATACCGCGGATGATTCCGCTCATCTGAGCATATACCGGTTTCCCGCCTGTCAGGGCAACGACCTGTCCCGCCTCCACATAGTCTCCTATTTTGACTCTGGGCTCTATCTTTCCTGATGCTGACGCCCGGATCAAACGCTCAATGGTGAAGCCGCCCACGTTGCCGGGAACGCCTGTATTGGGAATCGCGCTCCCCTGCCATATCACATTTCCCAGTGTATGTCCCCTCTTCGTCTCCACTACACAGTGGCAGTCATTTCCGGCAGTAAAGCCCGGTCCCACTCCAATGACAAAGGGAGCGTCCGTGATCTCTGTCCCGAGATTTTTCTTTGCAAGGATCGCGTCCACGATCACATCCGGCTTATACCAGCTCCGGCACTCAGCCTCCGGATCCACCATCACCGGGATATCCCCCCGGCTTAAAACTTCACCGGCTTCTACCTGAGAATCCGCCCGAAACGCTCTCATCTCTTCCACTTCCGCACTGCCTTCATAGACTGCCCTCGACAGCGCCACTGTGCGGCGCACTGTGAGAGGTACCGGGATTTCCGTCATTATGATCTGGTGCCCTGCGCCATACAGCCTGGAAGCGATCCCCGTTGCAAGATCCCCGGCTCCTTTGATCAGTATTTTCATGATGTCTGCCCTGCCTTCCGTGAAATATACTTTATCTTTTTATCATCTGTTGTTCTTCTTCCGGCTGTCCGGATAAGAAGTAACGAGCACTCTGCAGAGACCAATATTTTTTAATTTTCTGCATATGTTAATCGCTGTTTCCCTTCTCCCGGCGTTGTCTGCCTTATTTAAAACAACCGTATATGCCGCATGTTCCGGACATCCTTTTCGCCCCGCTTCCTCCGATGCGGCAAGAAGCGCGATATCCTCCGCAGTGACACTCTCCGTCCCGCTCTTGTTCAGGAGCTTTTCCGCCAGCTCTTTTCGAAAGCAGACAGTTTCCAACTTTTCTCCTACTGCGTCCAGCCCATATACGCTCAGCACATGTGTGGTGCGCGGATGGATCACAGGCTCGTGTCCCGCCGGTACTTTCAGAGGCAGCCTCCTGGCGCCGTCCGCCTCGATCAGCACCGGTATATCCATTTTCCAGATCTGCTCCAGGAACATTTCCGGCAGACATCCAAGCTTTCTCCCGGGCGCCGGCATCCCCGTCCACACCTGTCCGAAACGATCCAGCTTATCCCTGACCTGATCCAAAAATACCTGCCCATCCGCCTGCATCTTCGATCGATCTGTCAGGGAATCTCCATCTGCCGCAGCCTTAAAAAAGTACGGCTCGTCTTCCTCCACAATATGTGTGGTGGTAGTGACGATGACCCGCTGTCCCTGCTGTACAAGTTCCCCGGCAAGGCTGTGCAGGGTCGTTGTCTTTCCTCCCGCGCCCACGGCCGAGACCACTGAGCATCCCTGCTGCGTGCCCGAAATCCCCAGCGCGTCCGGCAGAGAGGGCATTTCACACAATCGATCTTCTTTATAAATCCATATCATTTTATTCTGCACCGTGGCGGACATAAGTCCCTGCCTTTTCCGCAAGGATCTTCCCGTTCTCCGCCGCCAGGGTTCCTCTCAAATATACCTGTTCTGCCCTGCCCCGGATCGTTGTCCCTTCCATGGGGCAGTAATCACACGCTGACTGCTGGTCTTCTGCGCTCAGCGTCCACTCTGTATCCGGATTCCACACAACGATATCCGCATCCGCTCCGGGTATAAGCGCCCCTTTCCATGGATAGAGATGATAGAGCTTCGCCGGATTTTCTGACAGGTAGATACACATCTGCTCCGCAGTGATCCTCTCCTCATTGACGCCGAACTGCCAGATCAGCGCCGGGCGTTCCTCCGCCCCCGGCATTCCGCAGGGCGTTTTCGCAAAGTCTTCCGCCCCTGCCATCTTCTGCTCTTTTGTAAAACTGCAGTGGTCCGTAGCTATCGTCTGGATACGACCTTCTCTCAGTGCCTGCCAGAGAACCTCCTGGTTCTTTTTCTTCCTGAGAGGCGGCGCGATCATATAATGCCTTGCCTCTTCCGCCGGAAGGGAATATTTCTCATCATCCATCACAAGATACTGCGGACATGTTTCCACATAGACTGTCTGCCCTGCTTCCCTGGCTTTCAGGATCTCCCGGTACCCTGCGGCTGTACTTAAATGCACCACGACGACAGGAGTATCCACACATTTGGCGATCTTTAAAAGCCGTGAAACCGCTTCTGCCTCCGCCTCTTTGGGACGGGTCCACGGATAATCGGAAACATCCTTTCTGTCACCTTTTTTATTTTCCACTTCTTTCAGCCTTGCCTTGATGATCCCATCATTCTCACAGTGTACTCCCGCGATCCCGCCCAGCTCCTTTAACCGCGACAGGATCTCATACATGGTCTCGTCATCAACCATGGTGTCATAGGTCATATACAGCTTAAAAGACATGGTCTCTTTTGCCACGATTTCCTCCAGCTCCCTGCTGACTTCCTCATTCCAGTCAGTAAGTGCGAGATGAAATGCATAATCACAGGAAGCTTCTCCGTCCGCCTTTTTGTGCCAGTTATCCAGCGCCTGCCTGAGACTCTCTCCTTTATACTGGGTTGCATAGTCAACGATGCAGGTTGTTCCGCCTGCCAGCTCCGCTTTTGTACCAGTATCAAATCTGTCTGCCGTAATCGTGTTACTGACTTCCAGCGCCATGTGGGTATGCGCGTCAATAAATCCCGGGAAAAGGAGCTTTCCGCTCACATCCACGATCTCCGCGTCCCGAAACTCCAGATCCTCGCCCACGGCAAGGATTTTCTCCCCCTTTACAAGGATATCCAGCTTTTTCATCCCGTCACCGCTGACAACTGTACCGCCTTTGAATAACCGTTTCATCACTGACCCCTTCTTTCTGTACATCCCCGGTCCGGCTTCGTCCCGAAGATAAAACCGGACCGGTCTTTGTTTCTAGTCTCTCAGAAGATATCCATAATCCCTGCACACTGTCTCCATCAGTTTTAACAGTCCTTCCGGAATCCGTGTTTCTTCCCCTTTTGTCCATACATAAGTATCTCCAAAGAATCTCACCTTACACTTTACCGCTTCTCTGTCAAGCACTGTGAATCCCTGGTTTTTGCTGTCATCCATATCTTTCTCATCGGCGAACAGCGTAAATTTATCCAGATAAGGAGCGCTGTCATACGGGCAGAAGCTCTTACAGTTTCCACACTCATTGCACATATAGTCCACATGGATGATCTGATGCTTTTCCATGCCCGGGACACGGATAGAGATGTTCGCTCTGTTGGGACATACTTCCACGCAGTTCTCGCAGATTCCTTCACAGCCGAGACACCGTCCGCTCTCCTCTTTATCCCCGCTTGCATCGGCAAGGTTTCCTCTTCTATTATACACGGTTTCTTCATCCGTTTGTGAAACAATATCATCCGCCAGACTTTCTCCGATGACTGCCTCTGCCGCTTTGCGTCCGTCCCGGATGCCTTCTACGACAGTTGCGGGACCTCCGAGCCCGTCGCCCACTACATAGACGCCTTCAAGATTAGTCTCGCATGACTCTTCATTCACAAGAGCACGCCCCCTGTCGTTTACATGGATGCCATTGTCCTTGTAAAATCCGGTGGGAACTTTCTCTCCCACTGCAGCAATAACAGTGTCTGCCGGGATTTCTTTTTCTTCATCTGTCTCAACAACGCCTCTTCTTCCGGACGCGTCATAATCTCCCAGCTTCATCACTTTACAGAGAAGTTTTCCGCCTTCTAACTTCACCGGTGAGAGCAGTTCCATAAACTCAACTCCGTCTTCCACAGCCATTTCCAGTTCTTCCTCGTCCGCCGGCATATATCTTTTTGTCCTTCTGTATACAAGGTATACGTGCTCCACACCTTTCGTGCGTTTCGCCGCTCTGGCGGTATCCATCGCCGTGTTTCCTCCGCCGATGACCACCACATTTTCCCCGATATCCAGATCACCGTCCTGTGCCTTAAAATCAGCCAGGAATTCAAGCGCATTGACCGGATCGCCTTTTTCCAGCCTAAGCCTGCCCGGCTCAGAAGCTCCCACGGCAAGGATCACTGCCGTGTATCCGGCATTCTTCAGCATGCTGATATCCGTGATCTCTGAATTCAGATAAATGTTTACGCCCAGCTTCTCAAGAAGCGCCGCGTCTTTGTCGATGGCATTCTCCGGGATACGGAAGCCGGGGATCACATGGCGCACCACGCCGCCCAGAGCGCCGCTCTTCTCAAACAGCGTCACATCCATGCCTGCTCTTCTCAGGAAATAAGCAGCCGCCATTCCTGCCGGTCCTCCCCCGACTACCGCCGCCTTTCCGGGTCTTGTCACAGCCGGAGCCGTGATTTTCCCGATCAGAGCGTCATAGCCGTTCTCAGCCGCAATCTTTTTCATCTCACGGATATGTACAGAGTCCTCGTAGAAATTGCGGGTACATTTTCCCATACACGGATGAGCGCAGATCGTTCCCGTGATGAACGGGAGCGGGTTCTTCTCTGTGATCACCGTCAACGCCTCTTCGTATTTTCCCGCCTTCACAAGCTGCAGGTACGCCGGGATATCCTGATGGATGGGGCATCCCTCTTTGCACGGAGCGGTAAAGCAGTCCAGAAGCGGAACCTGTTTCTTCATCTTTCTCGACGGCAGCGGCTTCACCGCCTTCACATGATATGGACTCACCTTTGCATCTGCCGCCAGCTTCGCTGTCATTTCCGCGCTGACGCCTGTAAACACATCGTTCTCTTTCTCCAGAAGCGCCGCCATCTGTGCGGTCCTGTCATATCCGCCGGGTTTGAGCAGTGTGGTCGCGACTGTGACCGGCCAGATTCCGGCGTCCACGATACCTTTGATATTATGGAAATCCGCGCCTCCCGAATAAGAGATCCTCAGTTTTCCGTCAAATTCCTCCGCCAGCTTCGCCGCAAGGGAAATGGAGAGCGGATACAGGGACTTCCCTGACATATACATTTCCTCGCTCGGGAGTTCGTTCTGTTTCACATCCACAGGGAAGGTATTCGTGATCTTCACGCCGAACTCCAGATTTCTCTCCTGACAGACTTTCATCAGTCTGTTCAGCATGGGGACAGCGTCCTCCCACTGAAGGTCATCCTTGAAATGGAAATCTCCGAACGCCACATAATCATACCCCATGTCATCCATGGTCTTTCTCGCAAACTCATACCCTAAGAGAGTCGGATTGCATTTGATAAATGTATGGAATCCTTTCTCTGTGATCAGGTACATGGCGATCCGCTCGATCTCCTGGGGCGGACATCCGTGGAGTGTAGAGATTGTCACGGAATTGCAGATATCGCCTGAAATACTTTCAATGTCCTCTTTTGTCACATGCGCAAACAGATCTGCATGCTCCAGAAGATATGCCCGGCAGGATTTGAATACCTCTGAATCCCCGGCATGTTTCATTGTATTTAAGAAATTGTCGATCTTCTCTGACTTGATTCCTGCCAGATCATAGCCCACACTGATATTGAACTGGAATCCGTCCATGCTCCCAAGACCGAATTCCTTTGCTGCAACTTTGCAGAGGAACCATGCCTTGATATATTCTTCCATCGCCTGCGGCACATAAAGTTCAGTGGACCACTCGCAGTTATAGCACTCGTCGTCTGCCTTGATACAGGGCTTGTTCACGCATGCGGACAATTCCTCCCCGTCCATGATCTGCACGGTCTTCAACTCAAAGAAACGGCTGCCCGTGTAGTATGCCGCCACGATATTCTGGGCCAGCTGGGTGTGAGGGCCCGCCGCCGGTCCGACCGGCGTCTCCAGCGTCCGCTCGAAGATGGTCCTTGTATATTTCCCGTCTGCATGATATGGGTGCCGCGCGCCGAACACGGTCCCGTACTTCTTATGTTCTGTCAGGGTCCAGTCAAGAAGCTGGGCAAATGACATTGGTCTCATAATATCGCTCATATTTTTCTCCTCCTATATCTCAGAGTCCGCTTTTACGCCGCTGCGTCCGGTTTGTCCTTCGGCAGGATCAGATTCAGGATCACGGCGAAGATCGTCGCCAGAACCACCGGCGAGGAAGCAAACGTGTTGTTAATGATAGACTGGAAGCTCTCCAGGCTCATGCTCATATTCAGAGCGCTGTGGATGCTCTGTGTCATCTGGTTCAGGCAGCCGTCGCTTAAGGATACTCCCATCCCGATAGCAATCGAAAGCCCTGCCACTGTTGTGTTACGGTAGGTCAGTTTCTCTGTCACAAGGAGCTTGATGCCTGTCATCGCGATGGACGCGAACACAGACGCTACCGCACCGCCCAGCACACACTGCGGGATCGTCCTCAGCAATGCGGAGAACTTCGGGATCAGACCCGCTACAAGAAGGATCGCTGCTGCCACGGAAAATACCTTTCTCGCCACAACTCTTGTGGATCCCACGATACCTACATTCTGGCTGTATGTCGCCGTCGGCGGGCATCCGAACAGAGCTCCCACGATATTGCTGACACCGTATCCGATGATACCGCCGTTCAACTCATCATCAGTGGGAAGCCGGTCCATGCCTCCTGTAGTCGTAGCGGAGAAATCCCCCATTGCCTGGATCGAGTTGACCAGGAACAAGATTCCAAGAGGCAGTATCGCCGAGATATCAAATTTCAATCCAAACGCCAGCGGCATCGGCACCTGGAACCATCCTGCCGATGAAAGAGCGGAAAAATCTACCATGCCGAAGCAGAGTGCAACCACATATCCGCAGAGAAGACCGATCAGGATAGATGCCAGTTTGAAAAGTCCTTTCCCATAATGATTCAGGAGGACAACAATGGCAAGAGTGATGAACGCTACCAGCCAGTTCTGCCAGGAACCGTATACAAGAGCTGCCGTTTTTCCCTGCTGTTCTACGATCAGTTCATATGTATTGGAAGAATTTCCTGCCATATAGTTAACCGCGGTACTGTACAGGGAAAGTCCGATCGCCAGGATCACAGTCCCGATTACAAGCGGCGGGAATACCTTCCGGATCTGGCGGATAAACAATCCCACCAGGATCGCTACGACTCCGCCGATGATCATTGCGCCGAATATCGTGTTAACGTCTTTTGCCTGCGCCGCGATCGCTGTCATAGTCGGCACATACGCAAAGCTGACGCCTATAATAACCGGCAGCCCGCTTCCAAGCTTGATCTTCTGCGCGTACAGCTGCAAAAGCGTAGAAAGAGCGGCAAATACAAGGGAGACCTGGATCAGAAGCCCCATATCCACATTTCCTCCCGCATTGTTCGCCGCATTCGCGACCAGGATAGCCGGCGTCACACATCCGACTACCGCTGCCAGAACATGCTGCGCCGCCAGGGGAAGAACCTGCCCCATTGACGGTTTGCCATTCCATTTAAATAACTCTGAATTGTCACGTTTCAGTTTTGTATCACTCATTTTTATTCACCCAATATTGCCCCCGGCAGATACAATGCCGGGCCCTTCCTTAGTTTATTTGTATGTCCTTTCCGTCTTACCTGCTGTTGATCCTGTCCGCCAGCTCAGCAGCGGCCTGCCTGCAGTCTGCCATAACCTTCGCCTCATCGATCTGTGTAAGTCTTCTGTCTTTCATCAGGACCTTTCCGTTGGCGACTGTCGTCACTACATCGTGCCCTGTCACTCCGAATACCAGATGTCCGTTGATATTATTCTCATTTATCGGTGTCAGCGGATCGTACGCCGCGATGATCACATCTCCTGCCGCGCCTTCTTTCAGCACGCCCAGCTCCGGCTCAAAGTATCTGCCCGCGATCTTTGCGTTATTTTCAAAAAGCATCTGCGGAACTTCTGACCACGCCGCGTTCGGATCACACAGATGATGCTTGTGCAGTACATTTGCCACCTTGAAAGATTCCATCATATCATGAGTATACCCGTCTGTACCCAGCCCGGTCAGGATTCCTCTGTGTACCAGTTCCATAGTGGGCGGGCATCCGCATGCATTTCCCATATTAGACTCCGGATTATGAACAACCATGGTGCCTGTCTCTTTGATCAGGTCCATCTCGTGCGGATTTATGTAGATGCAGTGCCCCAGCAGCGTCTTCTCTCCCAGGATTCCGTGATCCATCAGCCGGTCCACGATCCGTTTTCCGTAATGCTTCAGACAGTGGTGAAGATCCTCGATCCCTTCTGCAACATGAATGTGGTATCCGGCCTCCTCCGGCTTGTTTTCCGCCGCCAGCTCAAACGTCTCATCCGAGATCGTGAACTGTGCGTGCATGCCCATCATACCGGCGATCATGCCGCTCTCATCTTTAAGCGCGTGCCGGATGAACTCCGCATTCTCCATAACCGACTCCTTCGCCTTGTCCATGCCGTCCCGGTCCGATATCTCGTAACACAGGCAGGACCTCACGCCGGTCTCCTTTGCCGCTTTTTCGATCTCAAAAAGAGAGCCTCCGATCGAGCCGAAACTTGCGTGATGATCAAAGACCGTGGTCACGCCGTTTTTGATACAGTCTACGTAAGTCGCCATGGCGCTTAAAAAGGTATCGTGAAGCGTAAGGTTCCGGTCTATCGTCCACCACATTCCGTCCAGGATATCAAGAAATCCCTTGGGGTCGTAGCCCTTTATAGAAAGCCCTCTTGCAAACGAACTGTAAATATGCTCATGTACATTAATAAAAGCAGGCATGATCAGACCGCCTTTTGCATCGATATATTCGGCATCAGGAAATGCCGACCTGATATCCTGCGTCTTCCCGACCCTGCAGATCTTTGTGTCTCTGACCGCGACCGCGCCGTCTTCGATAAACGGACATGAGGCATCTCTTGTAACTACTCTTCCATTACCTAAAACCAGCATCATTTCTTCTCCTTTTTTATTGATTTTACACACATCCATAAAGGCACACTCTCTCCATTTTCTGTGCACTTCGCATATAAATATACTTTACTTCTTATAGAATACCATCAAATATATATAATTGCAACAAAAATTCTAATTAATTTTTAGGTAACCTAAAAAATTTTTAGAAAAACTATTGACTCTCATTTTTTTTATGCTATGATGGGTTTAGAAACACACATCAAAACACATTTTCCCGCTGGTTCACACAATGAAAAGGCAGGTAAAAAAATGGTTCAGAAACTCGAATTTTTAAAACAGCTCGCACACGGACTCACAGTTCAGTTCGGCAGTTCCTGCGAAGTGGTCATCCATGATCTGACAAAGAAAAACCTGGATAAATCTATCGTCTATATTGAAAACGGGCATGTATCTAACCGGCATGCCGGGGACGGTCCGTCCGGGATCGTGCTGGAAACCCTCAGCTCAGATCCGGGAAAGATCAAAGACCGTCTCGCATACCTCACCAGGACAGAGGACGGACGGATCTTAAAATCCAGCACCCTCTACATCCGGGATGAGAATGGTAAAGTAGCTTACATCTTTTCCATCAATTACGACATCACCGCACTGCTAGCCGTAGAGAATGCGGTCCACGGTCTGATCCAGACAGAGCCTGAGGGCAGCGCAGAAAACGGCTCCTCGGATGCTCCCCAGACGATCACCCACAATGTGGCCGAACTTTTAGACCTGCTCATCGAGCAGGCGATCGCTAAAGTAGGGAAGCCGGTAGCTCTTATGAATAAAGATGACAAAACGGCGGTCGTACAGTACCTGAACAATGCCGGCGCGTTCCTGATCACCAAGTCCGGCGATAAAGTATCATCCCTGCTGGGAATATCAAAATTCACACTGTACAGCTACATGGACAAAGGATGAACATGCGCCGGGGGCAGCGCCGTCTGGCGCGTGAGCTGGCTCACAAGCGACAGAAGGTGCTGTCTCCGGCATATGGCGGACGCCATACAGCGAGAAGGAGCCACAAAGTGGCGGATTCGAGCTGGCGCATGTTCATATCAGCGCATGTTCATATCAGCGCATGTTCATAAAAACATAACAACGTAATCAATTTTAAGGAGGTTCCGCAATGGAAACAATCAAATGGGCAGTCAACAAAATGCCGAAAACCGCAGATTCTAATCTTCCTGTAATGGGGCTTGACGAGGTCAGAAAGGCACGCGCCTTTCACGAGAGTTTTCCCCAGTACAGTGTAACTCCCCTGGCGAAACTGGACCGGATGGCTTCCCGTCTCGGACTGAAAGAAGTTTATGTCAAGGATGAATCCTACCGTTTCGGACTGAACGCTTTCAAGGTGCTGGGCGGATCTTTCGCCATGGCGCGGTACATAGCGAAGCAGACCGGAAAAGACGTGTCGGAGCTTCCATATAACGTGCTCACTTCCGAAGAGCTCAGAAAGGAATTCGGCCAGGCAACCTTTTTCACCGCGACAGACGGCAATCACGGCCGCGGAGTGGCCTGGGCCGCAAATAAACTGGGACAGAAAGCTGTTGTCCTTATGCCGAAGGGCACCACACAGACAAGGCTGAATAACATTCTTGCCGAAGGGGCTCAGGCAACTATTGAAGAGTACAACTATGACGAATGCGTGCGCATGGCAAATGCCATGGCAGAGAAGACTGAAAACGGCGTCATGGTGCAGGATACTGCCTGGGACGGATACGAGGAGATCCCATCCTGGATCATGCAGGGCTACGGCACTATGGCAATGGAAGCCGACGAGCAGCTCCACGATTACGGATGCGAACGCCCGACACACGTATTTATCCAGGCAGGCGTCGGTTCTCTCGCCGGAGCAGTCCAGGGATATTTCGCCAACCGTTATCCTGAAAATCCTCCGAAAGTCATTGTAGTAGAGGCAGAAGCTGCTGCATGCCTGTACAAAGGAGCATGTGCGGGAGACGGTGACATCCGCATTGTAGACGGAGACATGGTTACTATCATGGCAGGACTTGCCTGCGGCGAACCCAACACCATCTCCTGGGATATCCTGAAGAACCATGCAGATACATTTATCGCATCCCCTGACTGGGTGGCAGCAAGGGGAATGCGCATGCTGGCAGCTCCGGTTAAAGGCGACCAGCCGGTCACTTCCGGAGAATCAGGAGCCGCTCCCTTCGGAACTCTTGCGTGCATCATGACAATGGATGAGTATCAGCCGCTCCGGGATCATCTGGGACTGGATGAAAATTCAAAGGTGCTGCTCTTCTCCACAGAAGGAGATACAGATCCCGAGAGATACGAGTCCATCGTCTGGGGCGGGAATAACAGATAATTGTCTTCCCCAATATAAATTAAGGAAACTATTCAATTTTTTACCCGCTCAGGCAGCCCGGACCAGCGCCCTCCGCGGTCCGGCGCCTGAGGAAGAAACAATTACAATATTTTCAATCAGAAAAGGAGAGAGAAAACCATGGACTTTAACAAGATCAAAGAAGCTGCACAGAACTATCAGGCAGACATGACTGCATTCCTGCGTGCCATCGTCAGGAATCCGGGCGAAAGCTGCGATGAGAAAGCGCACATTGATACGATCGCGGCAGAAATGAAGAAACTGGACTTTGACGAAGTAGTCATTGATCCTCAGGGAAATGTCATCGGCTACATGGGAACCGGAGACAGGATCATCGCATATGACGCACACATTGACACAGTAGGTATCGGAAATATTGAAAACTGGACATTTGATCCCTATGAAGGATATGAAAACGAGACAGAAATCGGCGGACGCGGCGTATCCGACCAGTGCGGCGGCATTGTATCTGCCGTGTACGGCGCGAAGATCATGAAGGACATGGACCTGATCCCCGAGGGATGCAAGATCATGGTAGTGGGAACAGTCCAGGAAGAAGACTGCGATGGCCTCTGCTGGCAGTACATCATCAACGAAGACAAGATCCGTCCGGAATTTGTCGTATCCACAGAACCGACAGACGGCGGCATTTACCGCGGACAGCGAGGACGCATGGAGATCCGCATCGACGTCAAAGGCGTTTCCTGCCACGGCTCTGCTCCGGAGCGCGGCGACAATGCGATCTACAAGATGGCTGACATTCTTCAGGATGTGCGCGCTCTCAACGAAAACGACGACGCAGGCGAGACCGAGATCAAAGGTCTTGTCAAGATGCTCAATCCGAAATACAACCCGGACTGGGAGGAAGCAAGATTCCTCGGGCGCGGTACTGTCACAGTATCACAGATTTTCTACACATCACCGAGCCGATGCGCAGTTGCCGACTCCTGCGCGGTATCTCTTGACCGCCGCATGACATTCGGCGAGACATGGGAGAGCTGCCTGGACGAGATCCGCGCCCTGCCAAGCGTAAAGAAATACGGCGATGACGTTGTCGTATCCATGTACAACTATGACCGTCCGTCCTACACCGGATGCGTCTATGAGATCGAGTGCTACTTCCCGACATGGGCGATCCCGAAGGATCACAAGGTAACAAAGGCTCTCGAAAAAGCCTACACCTCCCTCTACGGGGACAAGAGGATCGGCGCAGAGGAGACTCTGGAAATGCGCCAGAGCCGCCCGCTGACAGACAAGTGGACATTCTCCACCAACGGCGTATCCATTATGGGAAGAAACGGAATCCCCTGCATCGGATTCGGTCCCGGGGCTGAAGCTCAGGCGCACGCTCCGAACGAGAAAACATGGAAACAGGATCTCGTGACATGCGCGGCTGTATACGCGGCACTGCCCAACTGCTACTGCGAATAAAACGTCCGAGAGGCGTCATATGTGTCCTTCGCTCCAACGTTCCCGCGGCTGCGACTGATCCACAGATCCGTAAGGGTGCGGGGTGTTCGCCGAGTGCGGCTCCGCCCCGCGCCCTAACGGCTCTGGGATGGATTCTCCGCCGCTCCACTTGGACTTCCGCTCCGGACACACACGCCGCCTCTCTAAGTTCATCCGCCGTAAAGGAAAAATGCAGGCGGAAGTTTGCTGGAGAAATGCACATTTTTTCAGATGAGAAATTTGTAACAACCAATTTATTTGCACCTTATCAACAATAGGAAATCCCTTCCGGCTTCAATTACCTTTTGAATGCCGGCCTGTTTAACCTTCTTGATTTCGGAAGTGAAAATTTCCGATCTGATGGCACAGAAAATCCGTTTCTGTGTCCGGAATGGAGGTTAAGCGGAGCGTTCCGAAGATCCATGCCATATTTCTTAGTCTGCGGGATCGGAGGCGCTCTCGCCGACAGGTCCCGCAGACTTAGAAATATGTGCATTAGCTGAGGTAAAGCGAAGCCTCGGAATGGAGGACACAGAAACGGATTTTCGTCCCTTTATAACAAACAAATTTTCATATCTAAATTAAGGAGGATAAACAAAAATGAAAACTTTACAGGATTACATCGACAAACTGAACGCCCTGAACTTTAAGGACATGTACAACGGAGACTTTTTCCTGACATGGGAGAAGACAGACGATGAGCTGGAAGCAGTCTTTACTGTTGCTGACGCTCTGCGTTTCATGAGAGAGAACAACATTTCCACAAAGGTATTTGAGAGCGGTCTGGGAATTTCTCTTTTCCGCGACAACTCCACACGTACCCGCTTCTCTTTTGCTTCTGCCTGCAACCTGTTAGGTCTTGAAGTACAGGATCTGGACGAGGGCAAATCACAGGTAGCACACGGCGAGACTGTACGCGAGACTGCGAACATGATCTCCTTCATGGCTGATGTCATCGGGATCCGCGATGACATGTACATCGGCAAAGGAAATGCTTACATGCACGAAGTTGTCGACGCTGTAACCCAGGGCAACAAGGACGGCATCCTTGAGCAGAAACCGACTCTTGTCAACCTGCAGTGCGATATCGACCACCCGACGCAGGCAATGGCTGACATGCTCCACATCATCCATGAATTCGGCGGTGTGGAGAACTTAAAGGGCAAAAAGATCGCAATGACATGGGCTTATTCTCCTTCCTACGGCAAGCCGCTCTCCGTTCCCCAGGGTATCATCGGACTGATGACACGTTTCGGAATGGACGTGGTTCTGGCTCATCCGGAAGGATACGAAGTATTCCCGGAGGTCGAGGCTGTCGCTGCGGAGAACGCAAAGAAATCCGGCGGTACATTCACAAAGACAAACAGCATGGCTGAAGCATTTAAAGACGCTGACATCGTATATCCGAAGAGCTGGGCTCCGTTCGCCGCTATGGAGAAACGTACCGAGCTTTACGGAAACGGGGATTTTGACGGCATCAAGGCTCTGGAGCAGGAGCTTTTGGCACAGAACGCGCAGCATAAAGACTGGGCTTGTACAGAAGAGCTGATGAAGACGACAAAAGACGGCAAAGCGCTCTATATGCACTGCCTGCCGGCTGATATTACTGGTGTAAGCTGTGAGGAAGGCGAGGTTGACGCAAGCGTATTTGACCGTTACAGAGACCCGCTGTACAAAGAGGCAAGCTACAAACCGTACATCATCGCAGCTATGATCTTCCTTGCAAAATTCGCTGATCCGGCCGACATTCTTAAAAAGCTGGAAGAAAGATCAACACCGAGGATCTTTAAATAGAAACCATCGCAGCCGCCAGAGCAGGCGCACCCGCTGCCCTGCTCTGACACCAGACAGAATTTAAGGAGGACAATTATCATGTTAAAATATGTCGAAACCAAAAATGCACCTGCAGCTATCGGACCGTACTCACAGGGAATCATCCTGAATGGGATTGCCTTCTTCTCCGGACAGATCCCGCTCTCTCCGGAAACAGGAGAAGTAGTCGGCACCACGATCGAAGAGCAGACTGAGCAGGTCATGCAGAATATCAAAGCACTTCTTGAAAGTCAGGGAGCTGAATTCACAGACGTTGTGAAGACAACCTGCTTCCTCGCTGATATGGCTGATTTTGCAGCATTTAATGAAGTATACGCGAAGTATTTTACAGGGAAACCGGCGCGCTCCTGCGTTGCGGTAAAGGCGCTTCCAAAGGGAGTTCTCTGTGAGGTAGAGACGATTGCCTCTGTAAAAGAGGCTTAATGCAGGAGGCTCATTATGGAAAAGAAGAAACGTATCGTAATTGCCCTGGGCGGAAACGCCCTTGGCAATACGCTTCCAGAACAGATGAAAGCCGTGAAGATCACTTCCCGGGCCATTGTTGACCTGATCCAGGAAGGCTGCGAGGTCGTCGTTGCTCACGGCAACGGTCCCCAGGTCGGTATGGTGAACAACGCCATGATCGCTCTCACCCACGAAGATCCGCAGCAGCCGAACACGCCGCTGTCTGTCTGCGTCGCCATGAGCCAGGCATACATTGGTTATGATCTTCAGAATGCGCTCAGGGAAGAGCTTTTGAACCGGGGCATCACTGACATTCCGGTGGCGACCATGATCACGCAGGTCCGCGTAGATCCGAATGATCCGGCATTTGACCATCCCTCCAAGCCTATCGGACGCTTTATGACAAAAGACCAGGCTGATCTGATGGCTGAAAAATACGACTATATCATGAAAGAGGATGCAGGACGCGGTTACCGCCGCGTGGTCGCTTCCCCAAAGCCGCAGGAAATTGTTGAGATCGGAACGATCCGCAATATGGTAGACTCAGGAGACGTGGTCATCGCCTGCGGGGGCGGAGGTATCCCTGTCACACGCCAGGGCAACCACTTAAAAGGCGCCAGCGCGGTCATTGACAAAGACTTTGCAAGCTGCCTTCTGGCAAAAGAACTGGACGCTGACTTCCTGATCATCCTGACCGCCGTGGAAAAAGCAGCCATCAATTACGGAAAACCAGGCGAAAAATGGCTGGGAGACATTACCGTAGACGAAGCAAAGCAATATATTGATGAAGGTCATTTCGCGGCAGGGTCCATGCTGCCAAAGGTACAGGCTGCCGTAGAATTTGCCGAGTCCAAGCCCGGCCGCCAGGCGCTGATCACCTTGCTTGAGAAGGCAAAAGACGGTATTCTCGGGAAGACCGGAACCAGAATCCATCTTTAAAATCAAAGAAATATACAACAATACAACAAACTCCTAAAATATGTAAATATAACAGCAAGGGCAGCTGCGGGCTCTGCCATGAGGTCCGCGGATGCCCTTGCTTTAAAAAGCAATAATTTCTGTCATTTTCACTTTTCATCTTTTCTCTCTGTTATAATGATCATTATCCCTTATTATTTCCTCTGCGCCAAGACCGGTGCAATAATAGAATAATATGCTTACCCAGGCAACTGGAAGGGCAGCTCCCACCTGTTTCGGAGATTTTACGAAAGGGGTGGTAATTATGAGTACATATGAAGAATTAATGATCATAATTGCAATTGCCGGTTTGATCATCTCCATCCTCAATATGTCAAATAAAAAGTAGCCGTCCCACGTCTCTGGTAAAGATTGGACGACTACTCATGTAGTAATTTGATATTTCCCGGAGCAGATGGCTGTATCCATCTTTTCCAGTTGTCTTGGTAAGTATATTATAACAATTACTGCCCAAAAGTCAATTATCTGATCTCAAGCTAATCCTGCCTTTTTTCCGCCAGCCTTTTCTTCATCGTCTTTTCCACCGCGTTCAGTATGTTCTCATATCCTGTACATCTGCACAGGTGTCCGGAAAGCAGCTTTCTCAGCTCATCTCTTGAATATTCTTTCCCGCTCTCCAGTATTTCCACCGCGCTCATGATCACTCCCGGAGTACAGAATCCGCACTGCACTGCCGCTTCATCTATAAATGCCTGCTGAATGTCCGACAGCTCACCGCCCGGTCCCATGAGCCCTTCCAGAGTCCGGATTTCTTTTCCGTCCGCCCATACAGCCAGATAGATACATGAGTTATAGCATTCGCCGTCAATGATCACATTACATGCACCGCACTCTCCTACCTCGCAGCCTTTTTTCACGCTTGTCAGAGAATAATCATTGCGCAACATGTCTGTCAGGGAAGCGCGAACATCCACGACTGCCTCCCGCTCCACGCCATTGATCCGGCAGCGGACCAGTTTATACCGCCTGTTTCCCGTCCGTATTCCGGCGCTGTCTCCGGAAAATTGTACTGTTTTGGGAGCAGCGTCCCGACAGATCTCCACGCTTTCTCCGGCTTCCGCACTGTCTACGGTTACCCCTTCACCAATATCCTCTGTATCTTCCTGTCCGTCCATCTTCACAGCCTCCGTAAGCGCCCGCTTACATAGCACCTTTGAAATGTGTTCCCTAAACGCCTTGCTCGCTCTCCAGCTGTCCCGGGGAGTCACATCTTCAAGCACTGTACTGCTGATCTTTTCGATACTGTCTTCTGTTACGGGAAGTCCTCTGCCCGCTGCTTCCGCATGCGCCGCTCTAATGGGGACAGGTCCTGCTACCCCATAGGCTATCCGGACATCGATAAACGTTTTCTTGTCATCCGAAAGTTTTACATTTACAGAGCACCCCAATGTAGCGATATCCATGGCATTTCTCATAGCATATTTGATGTAATGTCCTCTGTATCCTTCATATGAATCTCTGCGTATAAGAATACCTGTCTGAAGTTCGGCCGGACGCAGATCCACTTTTCCGGCCCGTATGTAAAAGTCCCTTATCGGAATCTGACGTACCCCCTCCGGTCCGGTCAGTTCGATCACAGCATCCCACGCAAAAAGCGTGGAGGCAGAGTCCGCGGATGTAACACCATTGCATGTATTTCCTCCGATTGTTCCGATATTGCGTATCTGGGGTCCTCCAACCATGTCAACCGCTTCGCCTAAAACGCTGATATATCTCCGGATCAGGGGATCTTCAGCAATATGTGAGAAGCTTGTCAGAGGACCGATCCGAAGCGTACCGTCCTTCTCCATGCGCACACCACGCAGCTCATCCAGGCCATAGATACTCACCAGCTCAACTCCCGCCCGTTTGCCCTCTCTCATCTGTACCAGCACATCGCTGCCGCCCGCGATGATCTGAGCTTCCGGGTGCTCCTTGAGAAGACTGATTGCATGGTCCACGCTTCGGGCTTCATACAAATCTTTCATATCATACATTTTTGTCACCTCCAAACAAAACCTCTCACTCAGATAAGCCCCGCCTTTTTAAATCCTTCAAATAACAGATGGGGTCTCATCGGAATCTCATCGAACGCCACTCCCACCGCCTGGAGTACAGCATTGCGGATCGCCGGAGCAGGCGAACATGTCGGAGGCTCTCCCAGAGCCTTCGTCCCGAACGCGCTCGTAGGTTCCGGATTTTCGATGAACTCTGCTTTCAGGTCCGGGTGATCCATAAATGTAGAGAGCTTATAATCCAGCAGATTATTATTGAGCGGTCTGCCTGTCTTCTCATCAAACAACAGTTTTTCTGACAACGCATACCCGATCGCCATACTCATGCCGCCGTGTACCTGCGCTTCCGCGAGAGCCGGATTGATAACTTTACCGCAGTCATGAACATTCAAAATATCCTTGACCTCTACCCGGCATCCCGGGATATCCACCTCTACTTCAGCAAATGTACAGCCAAAGGAATACGCATTATTCTTAATCTGATAGCTGCTCTCCGCTGTCAGGTGCCCGTTGTCTGTAAGGCTGTACAATTTCTCTGTCGCAAGCTCTCCCAGAGTCATCAGTGTCTCTCCATCTGTTGTTCTGACAATATATCCGTTTATAATATCAAGATTTTCTTTCATCTGTCGCGTCAGCTCATGAGCAGTCTCAATGATCTTTTTTTTCAGGAGTTCCCCTGTCTGACGTATGGAAAATCCCGCCATGTAAGTCTGCCTGGATGCATATGCCCCCGTCCCGAAAGGAGTCACATCCGTATCCTGGGTTGATATCACATGAACCATCTCATAGGGGATCCCCAGAGTCTCCGCGGCCATCTGAGCAAATGCCGTATCCGCGCCCTGTCCTATCTCCGTCTCTCCCACCTGTACCTGAATGCTTCCGTCCTGATTGAGCACCATCCGGCACGCTGACGTTTCAAGCGAGATGGGCCATACCCCTGTGTTATACCAGAAGACTGCCATTCCTACACCTCTGCGGATATCTCCCGTCTGATGAGCATATTCTTTCAATTTTCTGTCGTATTCGAAATCTTTCCTTCCCTTTTCCATACACTCCCTGAAGGAATCGTAATAGTTTACATTTTTTGAAAAATTATCCTTAAATCCCTTGGGCATAACATTTTTCATCCGAAATTCATAGGACGGTATCCCCAGCGCGCGCGCCACATCTTCTGTGTGGCTCTCCATGGCAAACATCGCCTGAGGTATGCCATACCCTCTCATAGCTCCTGCTGTTGATTTATTTGTGAAAACAGTATATGCATCCGCCTCGATATTCGGGCAGGGATATAACTGTGGAAAACAGCCCATCCCTTTAGCCGCGATGCTGTGACCGTGGGACGCATACGCTCCCTGATCTGAGAAACTCTCAAATTTCCGCGCCGCATAGGTCCCGTCCGGACGTACATATGAGATAATGTGAAACCGGATCGCATGTCGGACTCTTGTAGATACAAAGGTTTCCTCCCTGGAGGTATCCAGCTTCACAGCCCTTCCTCCTATCTGGGTACACAGGTATGCGCAGAGAGGTTCATACAGAATGTCCTGCTTATTGCCGAAACCTCCGCCTATGTACGGTTTAATAACCCGCACCTGCCCCCACGGGATTCCGAGCGCCTGCCCCACGATCCGCCGGCATATATGAGGAAGCTGGGTAGATGTCACGACTACGATCCGTCCCTGTTCCATATAGGCGTAACAGACCGGATTCTCAATATGGCAGTGCTGGACAGTGGGCGTCTCATACCATCCTTCTACTTTTGTAAGTCCCGGTTCTTTTACAGCCTTCTCATAATCCCCGTTCCGTATAGAGGTGTGGGCCAGGATATTATTGGGATAGTTCTCGTGGAGTTGGGGAGCACCGTCCTCCATGGCTTTCCGGACATCCAGCACAAAGGGCAGTTCCTCGTATTCGGCTTTCAGAGCACGGACTGCCTGAGCTGCAGCAACGTCATTTTCTGCCACTACTGCCGCAATATCATCGCCATAATACCTGACATGCTTTACCAGAAGAAGCCTGTCCGCCACATCCTGATGAGCTTCTTCCGTTGACCACGGATGCCCTGCTGTCGGATAATAATACTCCGGCACATCAAAACAGGTAACGATTTTCACCACCCCCGGAATCTTCTCTGCTTCAGACGTATCTATGGACTTCACATATCCGTGGGCAATCGTGGAATGCATCACCTTCGCCACATATGCATTGCGGCCGCACAAATCATCAGTATATTTTGCCCGGCCGGTTACCTTTTCAAAAGCATCCACTCTTTTGAGACTCTTCCCGATCACATGCTCACGCTCCAATGGCTTTTTTACTGATTTTTCTCTTTCATCTGTTCCCGTTTTCTCCGGTCTTCTCTCCTCCATAAATCTCACCTCCGGTCTAAGTAAGATCAATCTTGTTTCCTTTTACATACTTTGCGCGGATTTCCCTCTCATCCGCCAGATAGATCATTCTCTCCAGCCTGCTCCTGACATCCAGGGGCTGCGGATGAGCAAGACGGGTATCGTCCAAAACTACTGCATCGAATTCATACCCGTTTTCAAAGCTTCCTACTTTTCCGAAAAAGGCGCCGCCGCCCTTTGTAGCCATGTAGAAAACCTCCTCCGCGGTCAGCGCTTCAAGGCTGTCATCACTGATCCTCCATCTCAATTTGGAAGCCTGCACTGCATGCGCCATCGCGCGGAACAGATTCTCCGTGGAACCGCCCGCCACATCACTTCCGATCCCCACATGCAGCCCCTGCTGCAGGAATCTGCGCACTGGCGCAATTCCCGAGGAGACATTCATATTAGATTCCGGACAATGGGCAATAAAGACACCATTTTCCTTTATTCTTTCTATTTCCCTGTCACCGCTGTACACACAATGCGCCATTACAGTCGGACAGTCCGCGCCGAAGAGCCCGAACCTGTCATATGCATCCCCATAAAAATCTGCCCAGGGACACAGCTCCTTTACCCATGCGATTTCTCCCTGATTTTCCGACAGATGGGACTGAAGCGGAAGCCCGTACCGCATCTGCAGCTTTTTCAGCTCTTCCATCAGCTCATCGGTACAGCTCGGAGTAAATCTCGGTGTCAGGATGGGGTGCGTATTTTTGTATTTTCTGTGCAGCGCATCCTTTATCCACTCCAGCGTCTCCCCTGCAGATTCCTCAGTCTCTTCTATAATATAGTCCGGGCAGTTCCGATCCATATTCACTTTCCCGATCATAGTATCAAGCCCGGTCTTTTCCATCATATCCATGAGAAGCAGCGTTGCCTCTCTGTGTACGGTCCCGAAAATACATGCTCTTGTCGCAGCGCTCTTTCTCATATTATCGGCAAATATCCCATACGCCTTCCGCGCATAATCCGCCGACTCGTATTTCGCTTCTTCCGGGAAGGTATTCGTCTCCAGCCATTCCAGAAGTTCCATGTCCATTCCAAGCCCGCGAAAGGAATACTGGGGAGCGTGAATATGAAGATCCACCAGCCCCGGTACAATCAGACAGTCCCCGTAATCATAGACAGGATTCCCGCCCAGCCTAAACGGAAGCGTCTGATACACGCCCTCTACATGTCCTTCGCGGCATACCAGATACCCATGTTCACATATTTCAAACTCGGTCAGACTTTTACTGTATATGATATTCCCTTTTAAAATAAAAATAGATTCATTCATCGGCCGTCCTCCTCTTCCCATCGCATATGCAGACCGGCGCGCCCCGCCGCCCGCATACTTATAGTCAGCCGTTTCCGGCGGCTGGTAGAGACGTTCAACCGATTATGAACCTATATAAGCATGTGATTATTTTCTCTATGTAGTTATGGTAACACCAGCTAAAATTTGTGTCAATATAAATGCCACGGGTATCAGGGTTGTTTCATGAACTATCCACGAGTATTGCTACCTTTT
>ERZ791922.271-NODE-271-length-40070-cov-3.604548_pt1 | contig 40070 bp, 35 predicted proteins | sample MGYA00510134_ERZ791922 | MGnify/ENA primary metagenome ERZ791922 (study PRJEB30046, sample SAMN00792101) | human gut metagenome | study: EMG produced TPA metagenomics assembly of the A metagenome-wide association study of gut microbiota in type 2...
CCCGCGAAAGTACCAAGATGTTTAATACTTTCCCTAGTTCCTATATTACAAGGTGAACGGAATATCAGACATAATTTGTCATTAATAAATTAAGCAACAAGTATATCAAAAAATAAAATAATTATTTAAACAAATTCTTTGATCAAATTATTTATAACCGAATTATCTCTTATTCGATCCACAAGAGGCTCTCGTCCCGCTAGAACTATATTTTTTTGATGGAATGTCTGTTTTTGCTCTTGATAAAGTACACCGATTGGTATTCTATCGTCAAATTCCATCGCACGTTGCATAGCTTCTAACTTATTGGATGGATCATAGTCCTCCTCCAAGTGATATACTCTGCTCTTATAATATGCATAGGTGTTAACCTTATTAAAGCTAATACACGGCTGTAGGATATCTACAATAGCATAACCAGGATAAGAGATTGCCTGCTTCATAATCTCAGTCAAATGCTTCGTATCTCCACTAAACGCTCTGGCTACAAATCCTGCTCCTGCTGCGATTGCCATTAGCACTGGATTTAGCGGTGTATTTACACTTCCCGTTACTTGAACACCAGTGATTTGTCCTTCTGATGTGGTTGGAGATGCCTGACCTTTCGTTAGACCATAAATCTGATTGTCATGAACGAAATGTGTAATATCAACATTTCTACGAATGTTATGAATAAAATGATTCCCACCTTCACCATAGGAATCACCGTCGCCAGTGTCAACAATTACCGTCAGTTTTTCATTGGTAATCTTAGCAGCAACTGCTGCTGGTAATGATCTACCATGTAATCCACAAAAACTATTGGCACTGATATATTGCGGTGTCTTTGCTGCCTGACCAATTCCACCAACCATTAATACTTCATATGGATCTTTCCCTAACTCTTCTAGCGCTGTCTTAAGACATTGTAGAATACTAAAATTTCCGCACCCAGGACACCATGCTGTTTCATACGTTTTAAATTCACACATATTACTTTTGACCTCCTTTTCGTACTCTTTCTACAATCTCTTCTCCAGAAATCTGTCTTCCATCGTATTTTAAAATACTACTAGTACAAAGAATTCCTGTTTGCTCACGAATCAAGTCTTTTAACTGACCTGTCGCATTTTGTTCAATATTAATAATTTGCTTTGCCTTACTAGCTTTTTCCTTTAAAACTTTAGTAGGAAGCGGATAAACATCACCGAACGATAATGCTCCATACTTTCCAGGCTCGGCTTTATTTAGAGTATGGACTGCTTCTGCAATTGGACCATAGGTAGAACCCCAGCCAATTAATAATATCTCACAGTTTTCTTCGCCCAAAAATTCTGGCTCTAATAACTCTTTCCTAAGAAGGTCAAGTTTCTTCATACGTTTATCCATCATTTGATTACGTACATCCGCTGATTCCGTAATGAAACCACGTTCATCGTGTTCATCACTGTCCGCAGATACAAAGTTTCTTGACTTCCCAGGAATCAGTCGTGGTGAAATCCCACTCTCCGTTAATTGATACCTTAAGTATTCACCTTCTTGATATTCACCCTTAGATGGTTCCGAAACTTTAATATTAGATAGATCAAATGGCTCCACTGTTGCAGTCGAATCTCCCAAGTATTGATCGCTTAATAGGATAACCGGTATCTGATATTTTTCTGCAATATCAAAAGCACGTATTGTTTGGTAAAATGCATCCTTATGATTCTTTAGTGCAATTACCATCCTTGGGAATTCCCCTTGAGCTGCTGATATTACGAATTTTAAATCACTCTGCTCCGTTCTGGTAGGAAGACCGGTTGCAGGACCCGGACGTTGCACATCTACAGCAACTAAAGGAATCTCTGCTATGCCAGAAAGCCCTAATGCCTCAACTTTTAAGCAAAATCCTCCGCCAGAGGTTCCTGTCATCGCCCTTGCACCTGCATACGAAGCTCCAATTGCCATATTAATAGCAGCGATTTCATCTTCTGCCTGTTCTACTACGAAATCTGCTTCCACACTCTTAGAAGCTAGATATTCCATAATCGCTGTGGAAGGTGACATCGGATATGCAGAATAGAAATTAACTCCTGCTGCGATTGCCCCAAGTGCTAATGACTTACTTCCAGAGATAACCATCCAATCTTTAAAGTTACCATTTGAGATGGAATATCTTGTTTCAACACTATCAAAGCCAAGCTTAACTGCTTTTAGGTTCATATCAAGATACGCTTCTTTTACTAAGGTCTTCATCGTCTCCTCAACATGATCCATACCGATTCCAAAAAGCTTTAATATGGCACCAATTGCTATACTTCCAGAAACTCGGAAATTACCAAGCTCCTTTGCCATGCCATTCATATTAAGCTTGATTGCTTTAGCATCTGTTGTTGATAACTTCGTATCGCATAAAATAAACCCATCTTCTTTTAAATTTTTTTTATGTAATTCGACAGTATCATCATCAAGAGCAATCATACCATCCACTTGATTGCTATGTGAGGTTATCATTTCATTTCCAAAACGTATCATGCAAAAATTATGACCACCTCGTACACGAGACATAAAATCCCTTATCGTGAATACATAATATCCTGCTTTTTTTAGTAAAACTTCTAGGTTTGCAACTGTCGTATCAATTCCTTGACCTGCTGCACCACCAACCAATATATTATACATGTGACACCTCCTAATCTTGTTATTTATTGTATTATATATCTTTTATTACCAAAAAACAACCGATTATGAATAGTATTTTCATTACTTTTAAATATATTTCTTTATTTTAATAGTTAATATGATGATATTTTCGTTTTTTCTCGCCTTATCATGATTAGTTTTATTTACTCAGATTTATTAACGAATTTTTTATTATTACTAATACAATTCTACATAATAACACTTAAAAACTATTTATATAAATAGTCTTACAAGATTCTTTTTAACTTGTAAAACAAAAAACTTCCTCCCAGTCAAGAATTACGTTCACCATAATTTTCAACTGAAAGGAAGCTTATCATTTATTTATATGCAAAGTATTCTACAGTTTTCTCTAGTCTTCATCCTGCAATGCATCGTAACCGTGTTCGTTGGTACGAATCTTGATAACATCTTCCACATCGTAAATGAAGATTTTTCCGTCACCAATCTTTCCTGTATAAAGCACTTTTTGAACAGTGTCAACGAGCGTTTGAGTAGGAATTTTACATATGATAACATCAATCTTAATCTTAGGAAGCAATCTTGTCTCCATAGGTGCACCTCGGAAGTAAGTTTGGTGGCCTTTTTGCATACCATGACCAAAAACATTCGTAATTGTAAGCCCTGTGATGCCTAGTTTATCAAGCGCATCCTGAAGTTCTGAAAATTTGGTTTGATTTGTAATAATTGTAACCTTTGTCATTTTTGCTCCTGGATGTTCCTTGTGAACAACAGGGATAGCAGTATCTGCCGAAACAGTAGGTGCATTTGTAATATCTAACTTGACATCTTCAATGCCATTTGAAAATTCTGAACCCGTCGCAACTAAAGCGAAGTCTGGATATGCTGAATTTCCATGCTCACCAATGTCAAGACCGGCGATTTCTTCCTCACGTGATACTCGAATCCCAATTGTTTTCTTAATTATCATCCATACGAAAGATGAGGATGTGAATACGAAAGCTCCCACAGCAACTATGCCAAGCAGTTCAACACCGAGTAGCTCAAATCCTCCACCGTAAAATAGACCATTTTTAGTGGAAAGACTTGTAACACCCTCTTTTGCAAATAGTCCAACGCTAATTGTACCTAAAATACCACAACAAAGGTGAACTGATGTTGCACCAACCGGATCGTCAACTTTTATTCGATCAAAGAATAAAACTGCAAATACTACAATGATACCAGCTATCGCACCGATTAATAAGGAGGCTTCGATACTGACATAGGCACAGCTACCAGTAATTCCTACTAAACCTGCAAGACATCCATTAATTGTCATACCTAAGTCTGGCTTTCCTATGAAAATCCAAGAGGTAATGGTGGATGTTAAAACAGCCGCAATCGCTGCAGTGTTCGTTGTCATTAGAATGTACATGACGTCCGAAGGATTCTGAAAGCTCATGGTTGATCCAGGATTGAAACCAAACCATCCAAGCCATAGAACGAACAGACCGATAACGGCAAGGGACATATTGTGACCTGGAATTGCCTTAGCTTTACCGTCTTTACCATATTTACCAATCCGAGGACCTAGAATCAACGCCCCAGAAAGAGCTGCCCAACCGCCAACAGAGTGAACCACAGTGTCGCCAGCGAAGTCCATAAATCCTAGATCTGCAAGCCAGCCACCACCCCATACCCAGTGGCCTACGATTGGGTAGATAACAAGTGTGAGTACAAACGAAAAGATAATGAATGCAACGTATTTAACACGCTCAGCAACAGCACCGGAAACAATGGTTGCTGCAGTACCACAGAACACCAACTGGAAGAAGAACTTACCCCAAAAAGGAACGTTTGAAGTCAGAGTGACATCGTAAAAAGAAAGATCAGTGTTTCCTAAGATAAAGAGATTCTTTGTTCCGACAAAAGGATTGTCACCACCAAACATCAGCCCCCAACCAAGTAGCAGGAATCCTAAGGATGAAACTGCAAAAACGATAAAGTTTTTTGACAGGATATTTACAGTATTCTTAGATCTCGCAAAACCAGCTTCAACAGCTGCAAAGCCAAGGTTCATAAAGAAAACCAAAATAGCTGCAAGAAATACCCACAGTGTGTCAATAATCATAGTAGTATTCATATAAGCACCTCCAAGTTAATTAAAAAAAAGAGGACAAAGACATTCTTTTTAAGAACGCCTTTATCCTCTTTTTTTGATAAACACATGATATTACACCAAATTTATTTTGTCAATATATTTTTTAGTTTTTTTTACCATTTTTTTAGGATGCAATTACCGTTGACTTCTCCATTCCCCGCAGCCACCGATTCTTCTATCAATCGAAAAATAATTATATGGCGCATAGATGACAGGATCTAATTTTTCTAAATCAATCATCTCCATATTCATATCTTCCAAGCTCTTATCTATTTGTATATTTTCAATTCTTGCTAAAAACAAATGACTTCCCTCTAGTTCAATCGTTTTGCTTACACTACATTCATAGACCCATTTACTTTGGTCAAGTATAGGTACTTTTCGATGATTTCCCCAACTATAATGGAAACTCATATCGTTTTTTAACTTTTCTTCCCCTGTTGTTGTTCCAAAGTAATCTGCTAACCATATCATATCAGTGCTAATTAAATTTGCTGAAAAGGACTGTTCTCTCATAATATTGGTCTTTGTCTGTTTACTCCCTCCTATTGTTAACATAAGATGCGGTCCATTATCAAAGCTAAATCCCAACCAAGTAATGATGCAAAAATTCGGTGTGTCATCTTCATTTTTAGTACCTATAAGATACATAGGTTGCGGACTAAATACCCATGCAGGTTTCATATTTATTTTATCCATGTTAATAGGCCTCCCTTTATAATGATATTACTCTCACTTACATTAAGAATGTAATAAAAAAGTATGTTCCTAACATATAGACAGTTTTAAAGTTATAACTTTTCCTTGTCATGAATAAAGTAACCCCTTCTGTTAGGCAAAAACAATTGTCTAATGAAAGGGTTATTCTATGTATGAAAGGAAAAATTATATGATTAACATTTTGTTTTACACACTTATTTCTCTAACAAAATCCTCTAAGCTCTCATGTGAAATCTTCAAATTCTTATAGTTTCCTTTTGTGGCAGACTTCACAATTAACTTATCTAAAAAACTCATTTTTTCTAACCGCGCTTCACCACCAAACATCTTTACTGTCTTTGTGTTTTTTAACAATGTTGATGGAAAATTAGCGGACAGATAATCATTTGCTTGTTCTGGAAATGCACAACACAGGAAAATACCTACTCTTTTTTGAGTTAATAACTCAATGTTCTCATGACATAATGTGCGGAGCTTTTTTGAAATCGCGCCTACATAGATCGAACTACCAATAATAATAGTGTCGTATTTTTCTATCTCAATTTTTATGTTCGATTTATTTATGTCAGTAAGTGTCACTTGGCCAGTTAATTTGCCTTTTAAGTTACATGCACAGTCCGCTGTACACCCATATTTACTTGAAAAAATAATAATGGTATTCATTTTATTCCCCTTCCCCAAAAACATTTTCTACTGTTTTTCGCATCGTGTTGCTACTGTAAGTTGCTTATCGAGATTTTTTTAGTCTGGCTTTTCTCTTTATTAGGCTTAAATCCTTCTGCAAAGAGTTGATCAAGCATACTTATTTCCTTGTTAATACTCCTAGTTGTATCATCTTTCAGCTTCATATTCCGTATTTATCTTTTATTTCTTTAGAACACCTACTAACTCCATACACTTTTATTGATTCAACCACTTGCTCAAATAATTCTAAGCTAACATCTTTCGCTAAAAAAAATAATCCTACATGTACTATTTTCATTTTTTTATTCTCGGATATAGCTGTTTCTAAGTCTTTCCTTGTCATACCGCCAATACCAACTATAAGTTGGCAATCGCTGTTTTCTTTTTGTTTGATTAACCTTTTTGTTTCTTCTTCATGTTTTTCTAACTGCATTTTTATAGAGGTTTTGATAAAATCAGTCCTAGTTGAATAATATCCTTCGCTAACCAACAGATCAATATACCCTAAATCAATGGTGTTTATATTTATGGTTATTTTTTCAGTTGTATCAATTTTTTCCTCATTCATACTTCCCTCTTTCTCACCATCCATCTGGATGGTATTTTCTATATTTTACCATATAATTAGCTGGTGTGTCAATCCATATTTTTCTAATGATTTACATTTTTATTTCATATAATGCCATCGACTGGCCATTATCATGATCAATGATTTTTACAATTTTGAACCCTGCATTAAGATATATCTGCACTACTACTTTTTTGTTTTCAACTTCTCCCATTTTTAGCTTTAACTCATTCATATAAGAACTCCATAACTAAAAATCTTCCTAATTATCCTTTTAAATTAATACGATATTTTATAACTATATCGGTATCCTTTTTCAGTTTCCTCGTATTTAGTAAATCCACAGCTTTCAAATAATTTTTGAGAAGATATATTAAACTTGTATATTTCATCTACTCTGATTTCTCCATAGCCTAGTGTTTTAGCTCTGTTTATCAATGCAGTGATTACAAGTTTTCCAATTCCTTTCCCCCGATACTTCTTTTCTCCAATCACTATGGGCATATCATCCTTCCAAAATGTCACATCACCTATTGGGACGAATGTTTCACCTTCTATAATTTCAATAAAATATTCTTCTCCCTGATTTGCTAAGAAAGTATACATTCTTTTAAGTCGATCCATATCATATTTATCCGGTGTGTTATTTACAGATAGTAACGTTTCCTCGTCTTGATACCACTTTAATGCAAAGTCAAATACTCCGTCGTATTTTCTTAATCTCAGTTTATTTGTAATAACGATAATTTCAGGTTGTTCAATATTTTTAATTGGCATTTATTTTCTCCTTCGTTTATGTCAGATTTAGCTCTATGTTATTTAATTATACTTTTTCCAATATTATCTAGTCAAGCTTTTAATGAGTATACTCCTTCACCCTATATGCATAAATTCTTTCATAATACCTATTTTTTCCCTACTATAATTACATGATTACTTGCACCTAATACTGATTTTTCACGACATATACTATAATGATAATTGCACCAAACCTCAAATTGGGCAGCACTCAAGGCATCTATCCTCTCTCGCAGCAATGGTGACATTCCATCTTGTGCAAAATGTTCTATTATTTTTAGACCATTTCTTATGTATAACTCCTCCATTTCATCCATACTGGAATAATAAGTATCGGTCCAAAAACAATTCTCATCATCATGTTTTAAAACTCCAGTGTCGATTAACTGCTTTGCTAATTTCATATCCACATATCGTCTATCACTCATAGCTATATGTTGAAAAACATAATCTCTAGGAATATAGGAGGTTACTAAAAGACCTCCCTTTTTAAGAACCCTAAGTGATTCAGAAATACATTTTTGTCTCAGATCTTCCGTAATTAAGTGATAAAGTGGTCCCATATTAAGGACAATATCAAATGATTCATCTTCAAAAATATTCATATCCGTTGCATCTAAAATCGAAGTATTCATATTATATTTTTTATTCTTCAACTTTTGTTCAATTATTTCAATATGTCTTGGAGTTATATCTGTGGCAGTCACCTCATGTCCCTTATTCGCTAAATAAAATGCATATACCCCTGTTCCTGCCGCGCAATCTAACACTTTCATTTTATTTTCGAATAATTCATCAAAGATTCTAGTTGTTGTTATGAACTCAATCCTTCTAGCATTATTGGTTGTTAGTCTATCTTCTTCTTTAGAATTCTCATAGCTTTCTATTATAAAATTTTTCATATCCATTCCTCCTACATAAACAAAAAATAATTTAGAACAACAAAAAAGCTCCCTCCTTTGCTTATATTTCAAGGACGAGAGCTTAAGCTTCGTGTTACCACCTTAATTCATCTGTATCTCACAATACAGACCTTAACAAGTACGGAATACATTCGATACTCAGACGCTGTAATGGGCGCACCCAGTGTAGCCTATACAATGTAGTCGGTACACAGCTCCTAGACTGGTTCAACATTTCATCAATAAAGTTTTTCACCAACCAACTTCTCTCTGTAATATCCAAAATGTTTACTATCTCTTTTCATTGCTTTTCATTCTTTTTCGGAATTATAATCTTTACTAAAATTACATAGGTTTTCTTGCCAGTTGCAAATCAATTGTATCATAAAGTGTAATTTCAAGAAATTAGCATACAGCAGATTCAATGACAGTAAAAGATATTTTTTCGCAATCAATTTCTGCCATTGCACCTACAGGCATTATTGTCATTGGAGTGCGATGAGAGAAATCGACATTCTCCAAAACTATAATATCTTCTCTATTTGCCTCATATTTAAGAAATTTCAATAAAATTTTTTCTTCTTCTTCATTCAATTGATCCACTATAAGTCCATTTGCATGTTTAAAAAGTCCAGCCGCATCAAAAGCTCGAAGCTCATGCAGTCCAGCCAATGAACTACCATATGGTGAACCGATTTCTAAAAAGAGAATACAATCATTGAAAAATTCTGGTTTCGGGAAATATTTTGTCCCCATAATCTGTCTTAATGGGGCTCCGCAGCCACCAAATAACCTTCCTTTTACTTTACCTTTCCCTTGTAATAACTTATAACCTGTATTCTTAGTCCATACTATATCATTTTCAGATACATCTCGCCATTCAATATTGGTATATGAATCGCATGGCTTAATTTCTCCTATCATTTCCTTACTAAATAAGCTTTTGTTTATGGCTTGCATTGTATAATCATCAAGCTTTACAGGTTGAGCAATTGGTGTAAGAAGATTAGGACCGTAAAATGACATGACGCCAGCGACCGCAAATAAGGTATTCCAAGATGCTATGTCAGAATATCCCATAAACACCTTAGGATTATTATGTATTACTTCAGCATCTATAAAAGGGAATACGCGATAAGAGTCATCACCACCCATAATACAGATGATTCCATTAACATCTTTATTATTCAATGCCCACATTAAATCAGCTCCACGTGCTTCTGGATGTTGATAAAGATAGTCGCTTCCCTTTAGTGCATTAGGAGTCGTAATAACTTTTACTCCGAATAAACTTTCTAAACGTCTTTTTCCTTCATTAAATCTGGTAAGCAGGTCAGCATCTCCACCCCTGCCACCAGATAATGAAATAAGAGCAATTGTATCTCCTGGTTTTAATACCTTAGGCTTTAATAGTTCCTTCAAAATTTTATCCTCCTAAAATTGCTTTTAACTCAGTATATTTTTTCCAAACCAGAAAGTCAAATATTTCTTTGGAAAATAGTGTATTTTGACCTGTACATATCATATTCAATTATTACTCCTCTTATACTCCCTACTTCAAAACCTTCTTCACCCCACTGACATAATATCCATTTAGTAAATCCAAGATTCCTTCCATCATGCTCTCTGTAATTAATCCATCCCCTGATGCAACCATTGCAAAGAATGGCATTTCCTTAATCATTGCTATCATCATCCCTTCTTGACCATCTTCTAACTTAGATACTTTATTCAATATCATATCTGCATACCTATTCACTAATTTCCCAACAAAAGTATGCTTAATATCTTCTAAGGTATGGTTTTGATTAAATGGCCTTGTAATCTGACTGTTACTTACTGGCAGTGATTTTCCATACAGAGCTTCAAATTCTTTGGAATCAACGGTGAAATTTTCTTTTGGTAATTGATAATACGTTGGTGCACTTTTCCTAAAATCGGGTTGTGCCTGTTCCGTACTTTCTAAATTTATCTTTGAATTTAGAGAGCAATCCTTAGTAGAAGCTCCAACCATAATTTCATACTCTCCACTTTCTGCGTACCAATCTTTGATGATTGTGTTATAATACCCAAAAGTCTTGGTATCTAAGGTAAGTAAAATCTCTTTGCTCTCTCCCTTATGTAGATGAACTTTCGTAAATTCCTTCATTTCTTTCTTTGGCAAAAATACTTTCTTATTCTTATGTGCTACAAAAACATAAGCAATTTCCTTCGCATCATAATCTCCTATATTTTTAACAGTGAATTTCACCTGAATGTCATCGCCATACTTACAAGCCATCTTATCTAATCTAAGATTCGAGTACTGAAACTTCGAATAGGATAATCCGTAGCCAAATGGAAATAGCACTTCTTTTCCCGCAGCCTCATAATATCGGTATCCAATAAAGATACTTTCCCGATATTCAACGGTTTGATTGCCACCTGGAAAATAAGAATAACTTGGGGTATCCTCTAATTTTAATGGCCAAGTCTCTGCTAACTTACCACATGGTACACTTACCCCTAAGAGTAGATTAACGATTGCCTTTCCTACCCCTTCTCCTCCAAGGTAAGCAAGTAAAACAGCTTTTACTTGATGAATCCATGGTAGTTCTATAGGAGCACCCCCAATTAATATAGCAACCACATTAGGATTACATTTACTAACCTCTTCTACCAAACGATTCTGTTCCCTAGGTAATCCTAAACTAACTCGGTCAAAACCTTCAGATTCATATCCTTCTGGTAATCCGACAAATAGATATACTACCTCTTTCCCTTTTGCCACTTCACATGCTTCTTTTATTAACTGCTCTTGTTCTTCCAATTCTTCTTTATTCAGTTTAGCACCTAACGGCTTCACCTTTAACTGATATCCTTGGGCAAAGACTGCATTCACTCCACGAACAATGAATTCGCTCCATGGTTGATCAACTTGAATCGGATTGATTTTGGAACTACCGGCACCTTGGTAACGAATATTCTTTGCAAATGCTCCGATTACTGCAACTTGTTTCGTTGGATTTTTAAGTAAGTCCTTAGATGGTAGTAGAGAGCCTTCATTTTTTAATAATACACAAGATTGTTCTGATGCAGATCCCGCTAACTTGTGGTGTTCCTCTTTGTCATAACCAAAGCAATCCTTTACGGTATTCTCATCCTTCTTATGAAGAGCATCGTCTTTCTCATTAAGAGCATTATCTTTCTTTACTTTTCGATTCTCTAGTGCCTCTAAAATAAAGGCAGTTACTCTCTCAGCCACTTGATTAAATTCGCCTTCTGTTAACTCCCCACTCTTAATGGCCGCCAATACTTTATTATCGTTATATCCTTTATTTCCAGGCATTTCAATATCCAGTCCTGCCCTTACTCCAAGTGCCCGATTATTCACCGCACCCCAATCAGAGACAATTAACCCTTCATATCCCCACTCTTCTCTTAGAACTTTAGTCAGTAGATAAGGGTTCTCACTGGAATACACTCCGTTAATCTTATTATAAGAGCACATTACCGTTCCTGGTTTTCCCTTCTTCACCGCAATTTCAAAAGCTCTCAGATAAATTTCCCGAAGTGTTCTCTCATCAATAACAGCATCTATGGTCATTCTTCTCTTTTCCTGATTATTCACTGCAAAATGTTTTAAAGATGTTTTCGTCCCTGTGCTTTCAATTCCGTTAATTGCACTAACGGCTAATTCTCCAGAGAGAATCGGGTCTTCGCTATAGTACTCAAAATTTCTACCACACAAAGGACTTCTCTTCATATTTACACCTGGCCCAAGAACAACCGATACCCCCTCAGCCACACACTCTTCGCCAATTGCCCTTCCTACTTGGTACACCAACGATCGGTCGAAACTACAAGCTAGCGCACTGGCTGTTGGAAAGCAAACCGCTGGTTCACTATTTCCTATGCCTAGATTATCTGTTGATCCTAGTTGCTTTCTTAGCCCATGAGGTCCATCTGACATCATAATGGAATCCATGTCCAACCGTTCTATCGGTTTGGTATTCCAACAATCAAGACCAGAACACAACCCTGCTTTTTCTTCTAATGTCATTTGAGAAACTAGTATATTTGCCTTCTCTATTATTTCACTCCTCATAGCCCACCTCGTTATTCTTTTTCTGAAATCATCTTCTTGGCATCCTCAAAACTAGACTTTTCGATTGGAAGTAACTTCATAAAAATAATAGATACTACTAAGCTAAGAGCTGGAACACATCCCATCAAGAAACGAATTCCAAGCACTGCGCTGGCGGATTGCGTAATTACTGCACCACTTGCACTTTCCACATAACCAAACCATCCCATAGCCGCGGTTACCACTGCAACTAAGATGGCGGAGCTAATTTTATAAAGGAGCATAGTCGCCCCATACATCATTCCTTCTCTTCTGACTCCATTCTTCATCTCATCTACTTCAACTACATCAGGTAAGATGGAGAATACCAGCACTTGCGATGCTGAGATCCCAACACCAATAAGTACAGCAATGATAATTGTGATTACAATATTTCCAGCAGGAATCAACATGCAAGATAACAATGGAAGAATGAAGTAAATAGAAGAAATTATATACGCCCTCTTCTTCCCAAGCTTATTACTAACACTAACCCAAAGAGGAGTTGCTATAACTGCTGCAACTAGTGGAACTGCCATAAAGACATAACTTAAATCATCTGAAATCTGAAGTGAATATTTTAAGAAGAATATGTAAATTGCCATAATGATATCAAAAGCAACCATGTTAAAGATGAAAACCCCTAATACAAGGCGGAATTCCTTTAACTTTAGTAAAGATTTTAAATTTCTCCCTATGTTACCGTTGATTTCACCTGATTTATCTTTCACACGTTCTTTGGTCCCTATAAAGGCAAGTAAAATACAGATCATTAGGACTACTCCCATAACAACTCCCATGACCGGAAAGCTCCTTGTGTAGCTTTCTTTCCCTTGAAAAATAGTATCAACAATTAAAGTAACTCCCACTGCTGATAGTAATGATCCAATAAAAGAAAATGCCATCTTAAACCCTGAGATACTGGTACGCTCATTATAATCTTGGGACATTTCTGGTAATAATGCATTGTAAGGGATAGCAACTAGTGAATATAAGGTATTAAAACCAATACCTGTTAGAGTATAGTAAAAGACTTGTTGTAGATGATCTTTAAAAGGTACTAACCATAAAAGGCCAAAGAAAATTCCAAGTGGAATTGCTCCGAATAATAAGTATGGTCGTCTTCGACCAAATCTTGATTTGGTATGATCCGAAATCACTCCCATCAATAAATCACATACCGCATTCCACATACGGATCACCATAAATATGTACCCTGCCCATAGTGGCGAGATTCCTGCCACATCCGTTAAGAAAAATACAAAATAAAAACCAATCGCACCATAGGCAATATTATTTCCCATATCACCTAATCCGTAAAACACCTTTTCCCGTTTGGATAAACTGTTCTCTTTCTTCATACGACCACCCTCTCTACATAATTTTTAATTCCTTTGTCACTAATTAATTACGTTCTTCTTTATCTAATAATATGTTACCATTAACGTATTGGAAAAGATATTAATTTATCCCTTTTTATGTCAATATTTCTTGACATTTACATCGGTATTAGAGTATATCTAATAGTAGATAACAATGCATATGAACCAAGTTTGTGCTGCGTCAAACTTGAGCCATTAACTGCTCCTAAAATCAGTCGCAGTATGGAGGCTAAATATGAATTTTGAGATACTAAAAGGCCTATATGAATACAATCGAATTCCCCTTTGGATTTTTGATGGTAATTTAGAATTGCATCAACTTTATTTATCAGACATTTCTACTTCTGTGAAAGAAAAACTCACCACTTATATAAAGAATCTAATTACGAAAATCACTACTCCTGACTTTGATATCCTATGTTTTGAAAATGAACTATACTATCTCTTTTCTTATATTCATAATCAACAAACTTATTATCTCTTTAGCGGACCTATGCTACTAACAGGATTCTATCATATAGCCGAAATGCATAATCTCTCCTTTGCAAAGGCTATGAACACCAAAGAGATAAAGTCCTTAGTAGAACATCTACCTATCGTTACGTTTGCTACTTTTGGCTCATGCTTAAGAGTAATGATGTTATTATTGAAACAAATCGCGCCCTCCATGGAGGAAATTCAAACTTACAAAGCTTCTAACCTACATCATGCTTTCCATAGAACCTTTGTTAGTGAGTTATTTGATAATATCGAAGAGGTAAGAAGCCATACTCCATATAGTCACGAAGTAGCTGTATTAAATTGTGTAAGGGATGGAGATTTAATCAATTTAGAATCAATTTATAAGACACTTCCCCAGACCAAGTACGGCAATATGTCAAGCAATCCTTTAAAGCAACTCTTTTATGGTTGTATTGCAAATACCACCCTAGTGACAAGATATGCCATCGAAGGTGGTCTGGAAGAAGAAACTGCATTTACCTTAAGTGATGTCTATATTAAACAAATGGAACAATGCAGAAACCTATATGAATTATCTATAATTAACGAAAGAATGGCGGTGGACTTTACAAAGCGAGTTGCAGAAATAAAACCAACAAAAATCCCCCACTATAGCAGGGCTATCTCAAAAACTATAGACTATATATTACGCGAAATACATAAGAATATATCACTTAAGGATCTAGCAAAAGAAGTAGGTCTCACACCCAAATACTTATCTGCTCTATTTCATAAAGAAACAAATCAAACCTTATGTAATTATATTATGGCGCAAAAAATCAAAGAAGCAAAAAGACTACTAACCTATTCCGACTATCGTTATATTCAAATCAGTCAGCTTTTATCTTTTTCTTCCCAAAGTTATTTTGTCGCAACATTCAAAAAGATTGAGGGGATAACCCCGAAGGAATTTAGAGAGCAAACTAGATAAGCTAGAAGGTGTGTGTTCTGTTGTATAAATTTTAATTTTCGATTAGCATGATATGAATTAGTGTTGTTTTGTTTTATCAATTACTAATTTCTATTATCACGATATGTATTAGTCTTATTTTGCTTTATCTTCTCCAAAAGATGATTGCATCCACAACCAATTGATTATTGTGGCTAATATTACCATCAATCCAAATATAAATAAAATTAATCCAATCTCTTGGTATGCCACTTGTTGAATTGCCCATATTGTATCTTCACGAGGCCCGCTATAGCCAAAATTCCCTTTTGGCCAAGACATATCGTATGCAAAGATACGTAATACAAATCCGATAATGGCAAAGATAATGCCAAGAACACCTGCTATCATTTGCTTTGAGTTAAGCATAATTTTCCTCCTTTCTATACTTAGTTATCCCGAATTAAACACATCTTACCTTTTATCTTTGTTAAAACCTATTTAATGTACTTTTGAATGGTTTCATCACTCCAAATATGTGCTTCTATATATCGTTCTGGTCCAAATCTACCGTCATCATTCCAGTCTTGTGGCAAGCCGTATTTTAATATTATATCAAGGATTTCATCATATAAATAAAGTTTTTTACGATATTCCTTGTCATCTGTTATACGAGGGCTGAAGGTTGGGTGAGAATCTCCGTATGTAAAGGATACTGTCGTTAAATCAAACTCCTCTATTGAAATTTTTATATATGCGCAATTGTCAAACCAAGTACTTAACCATGGACTATGTTCCATAACCATATAATAAGGCACTTGCCTATGGATTATTCCGCCCTTTTCCCTAAATTTTTCTCTTAATATTTCTTCATAGTGTAAGCGGTCATCCATATAAGTTGGATGTCTTTTCGCACATTGCACATCAGGTTTCTTACTTTTTATTTCATCTAAGATTCTTTTTGCATCTTCAATGGAAGCATCAGATAGATTCCTAAATGGTCCTATTGTTTTATCATAATAATGATATAGATACATCTTTCACTTGCTCCTATAATAAACAATATGTAGTTTTCTAGTATTCTGAATAGCAACATCTCTATTTTCGTGATAAATTGAAACTTGCTTCTTAGTCAATCGTCAATGTACAAAGATATCTGTTTATACCACTATTATATTTATCGCCTAATGGCAACACAGAGAAACCAACTTTTCTATAAAATCCAACTGCATCATCGTCCGTCTCAGCTAAAATAGTATCTGGTTTAAACGTTTCTACACAAAAAGCAGTAGTATCAGGATTGCTTACGGCTAATTCATGCGCTAATGAAAATGCTGCTTTTACAGGTAACCTAACTATATTTTTTAAAGGAATACAATTTTGATGACAATAATTTACTATTTATAATTCATCAATATTAATCATTACTTACCTCCGAATGCTGATACGCCAAAGATGATTTACATTCTTTATTTCCAGTTCTTCCATGATAACATACCTCTCAAAATACAGATAATGTTTAGTTCATAATCTAAAATGATAGTGAATTAATTTTACATCAAATAAGAATATACTTAATTATACTTTTCCTAAAATAGGAAGTCAATATTTTACAGAAGATTATTCACTTTACAAAAATGAACCCCATTAAAACAGACATGATAAAAGATCAGCCATGGGAAATCTCTACAATTACCATGAAATTGAGTAAAATCGTTCCTTACATAAACATAGCTTTATAAACTGATCTGACTTCAGTGAATGATTCACACATCCCGCATACATGAATTTAAGTGCAAAAAAATATAAAGCTTGATTTATTAGCTTTCATGTCATTTTTATGATTTAGCGTATAGGTTTTTAACTATGAACAAAAGTACTTACTCCTATTTTTAATATAGCGAACTAATATAATAAACATATTTATAAAAACAACAGCAAATATTATATTCTGTAGATACCATGAAGTACCTAAATAACTATCAGAAAACATAGTTGTAAATATATTTACTGGTCCTAAATCACTTCTGCTATAGCATTCAATCCATGGGTATATTAAGCCATATTTATATACATAGAAATTGTCATATTGAGTTATAGGAGATATTGATTGGATAAACGATAAAAAAATCAACAATAAAATTATTAATAAATTCTGTTTTAATGACAAAGCATATTTTTTTATATATTTTTTTAAACCTTTCATTATGTCTATCCTCTCTCACGATACAAAACTAAATGTTTGGCTAACTTCACAGAGGTTTGCCATTCGACTTCTCTCAGATTCGATCACAACAATCAATGGGGAACAATGCTGACAAATAAGAGCGTTGCTTCCTTGGATAATAGCCAAGCTCAGATAGAATTTATTTCTTTCATCAGGGGTAATTCTGATAATTTTCCGTAATCTCTCTCAATCAGATTATCTTCTATGCAAACTTTTTCAATCCCAACATAGGATGCAATAATTGATGCTGTTTCTTTTGCGCTTTTAATGGGCTAATTGTTAACTTCTGTGTATTTTGAGACATTCTCTCTTTCTATCTTGGGTTGGAGAATTGAAATTCAATATCTTCTTCACTCCTTGGAAGCAATCTAATTATACCATTTTATTCCATAAATTATACCTTGCTTATTTTATTATGTCAATCTATACATAATGTAGCTTCTACTCTTTTAAAAGTGCACTACCTTTTCAATCAAGAAAATGCGAGATGATCTCCTGAATCATTTCATTACCACTTTTTTTAAGCAACAAAAAATCGCTAACCCTTTGATTTAAAAGATTAGCGACCATTTCTCATAAGTATAAGATGGGATTTAAACAAATCCCTGAAAACACAAATGTGTATTACTACGATTAATGCTTACTAGTCACAGAACATTACTTTTTAATAACTGGTATCCAAATTTCACTTTTGTAATCAGACGAACTCATATCACCGTTTGAGTACCATTCTACTTCTGGCGCTTCTGCATGCTCATAACCAGATGTAGGAAACCATTCAGAAAATATTCGTCCCCATATATCTGCCATTGCAGTAGGCATAGGCCCGGTTATCTCAAAAATTGCCCAAGTAAGAGATGGTATTTCAAGCTTGCATAAAGTTTTAGGGGAATCTTTTTCTGTTATCGCGGCAATATAGTAATCCGTTGTATTATCTTCATACATCCCACTGTATACGCCTACTAACCCGTTTCCAAGTTCAGCAATTTGTGAAATAGTTTCCCTTGGAGTTTCACTCCACATCTTCCCAATATTCTCACCCAAGCCATTAATTTGTGAAAACCTCTGTTTTACACCTACAATATTAAATGATTCTTTTTGCTCAATTCTGTAGTTCATCTCAACCACTCCTTTTATTGATAAGGAGAACGTTACACGAGGATACGCTTTTAGCGATATACCTTTTTCTCTTGCTTTGGAGGGTGTAACGCCATGCATTGCCAGAAAAGCGCGAGAAAACGAGTCAGGTGAATTATAACCATACTTCAAAGCAAGATCGATAATTTTTTCATTGCTATTTTGCAACTCAAAGGCAGCAAGTGTTAATCGCCTACGGCGTATGTACTCGGATAGCGGTATGCCAATAAGGAATGCAAACATGCGTTGAAAGTGATATTGGGAACATAATGCTATTTGTGCAACCCTCACGTATTCAATTTCAGTATCAAGATTATCTTCAATATAATTAATCGCTTTTTTCATATTCTCAAGTGTATCCATATACTTCTCCTTTCAAAATAAGTGTAATATAATTTTTTCTCTAATACCCGATAATATTTGCAAGATTTTGCAGGTTGTTGTATTTAGAAGTTAGTTCCTACGATTGTATGCTTATTCGTCTTATCCATACAAGATTAAATCCTGTTTATCAATCTCTATTACTATAATATCTCATTAATTATAATAAATAAGCTAAATTTACCACTAACCTGTGTATACCAATTAATAATGTATACCAATTAATAATGTTTACCAAACACTACCTTAAATTGGTGTATGATTCCTACCTACTGGAAATGCATAAAGCAGTTGGTAAGAACATACGGTGTATATATCATTGCAACAAGAAAAGTACGCTTCGTTAACTTTTCCTTATCATGAATAAAAAATCCATTGAAACTCAAGGCATTCCGTACCATTTAATAAGTAATACATCCAAAACTCTCAACTCCCCTATGAGATTGGTTGTTGAAATTACCGGTTTGTTAAATGAATTTCCTATCGCTTTGTTTTACTTTGACTACAGGAGAAAATACTAAAACTATACGGATTTATTTATTTTGCCGTATGGTTGATAAAATCAACTTCATACTGCTGCTCGCCGTATTTTCTTTCATTGTCAGTAATAGTACCCTCTGTAAGGGTGATACGCAGAACGATTGAGGGCGGATTGTCTTCGTCGCCAACTTCATCGAACCAATCAAAGATACTTTTAAATTTTGCTCTGATTTCTGCATTCTTCTCTTCTTTAACCCAACCGAGATTTTCAGCTTCATTTATGTTGTAATGATAATAGAACTACTTGAATTGAAAAATGCTTCAATATTTATAATTCCAAGCTCAGCCACAGAGCAGGACGAACTCCACCACTGTTATCGCCTGTTGAAGGATGAATTGTGTTGCTACTGTATCGGAAGGTACCGTTTCCCTGAATGCCAATATTACCATCACCGTGTATATATACGGCTCTTCTATTGTCACGCCCGGACGACCGAAGCCACCACCACCATACATACCCGTCGAATGTCGATCTTCGCTTGATGTTGTTTATGTCTTTCCTTTGGAACCAATATCGTTGTTTGGCACTGCGATTTTCAAGGTTTTTACTGCTGTCACCGAAATATTTGCAGACTACTTCTTCCATGCTTAGAAGAAATATGTAATCTTTTGTATCTTCACCACCTCTTGAACCGTACCACTGATTGTCGTGGTTTTTGTTCCATACTGGAAGGATTCTTGACTGTTCGGCTTCGGTGAATTTGTTATAAAACTCATCATTAAGATATTTTCTTAGCGAGCAGTCAGCCCACGTCACATCACCAGCGTAATTATTATAGGGGGACTGTTCGATTATGTATTCCGTTATAATCAAAGCCGCATTGCCCTGTATATCAAGAATGCGCCAATGATAACTGCCAAATGGCACGATTGAGCCGATATTATATTCCCTCATTCTCTTTCTCCTCGTAAATTCTTACTTGATTTATCTTTGATTTTAATTAGGTTATTCATTTGACTTGACCTCTTTTCTAGTATTGTGATGAGTCTAGTATAAAGGCTTCCCCAAAGGAAGAGTCAAGGGGTAATGACGCTTTTCTGTAAAGATATAATATTCTCGTATAGTTGCAGCTTCAGCACAGCTTAAATACTACCCTAGGATAAATCTATAACCGTCTATATCTTCCTGCCTACTTATATATTACCTAATATCATCTTTTAACTTGATTGGAACATATCTTTGAAGTTGTTTATAGCCAAGTCCCTTTTCAATGTCTTTATTGGCTATATCCCCTTCATCCAAATAAGGCATATTGCACATAAAATCGCGGCTATTGTCAAGCTCAAAATTTGTGCTTTCAAGCCACCTGAAAATTTTATTTTGCACTTTATTTATGCTCTCATCATCTTCGTCAATGCTTACCGCCATAGCGTATAAGCCTCCCGGAAAATCGATCAAATTTAAAGGACTTACCTCGGCGTCAGTAACACCTTCTTTCACCGCACATATCCATTCTGCTTTGTCGTTTTTCGGTAGTAAAAAATCAAAACAATCGAAAATCACGCTCTTATACAAATGCAAATGTTTCCATAGTTGATTCATATATCCACCGTTCTCAAATATATCCCCCCACAGTTGGTCACCGGACGTTACCGCTTTGAATCTTGGTATCCGTACGACCATTACATCAGGAATTTTATTATCTAATTTTTCCGTTATTTCAATTAAGCGGTTTACATTGGAAGGCTTACCAATATAGCCAACGCTTATCAACTGTGTTTCTAGTTCTCTCGCTTTATCATACAGCAGTTTTATGTCGGAATTGTCAGAAAAATCTACTCGCTCTATTTCATGTATGAAGTCCAGAACAATATCTTTCAACTCATGCAGGAGAGCAACTTCATCGTCTATGTTTTGCACTTTCTTTTCTAACACTTCTAAAACTATGTCAGAACTGGAAGTGCTGAAAATACGTTGAATGTCCTTTATGCTAATGTTAAGCTTACGTAAAATGAGTATTTGCTCAAGCCTTCTGACCGCATTTTCGTCGTACATCCTATACGCGTAGTCATCGCTTCTGGCACTGTTTATCAGTCCCATATCCTCATAATAACGCAATGTGCGTGCTGTAATGCTATACTTGCTTGATACATCTTTGATTTTGATTAGGTTATTCATTCGATTTGACCTCTTTTCTAGTTTTGTAATGAGTTTAGTATAAAGGCTTCCCTAAAGGAAGAGTCAATGGGTAATGGCAATTTTAGAAAAATAAAATTCTCGTAAAGCTGCAGCTTCAGTACAACTCAAATACTACCCTAGATATATCGAAATCCAATATTTATCATAGATTACTTATGTCCTTATCATCCATTAGCACTTTTCACAACAACTTTAATATTATCAATGTCTGTTAATTTTTGCTTTACCCAATTGTTCAGTATCTCTAAGAAAAATCTTCATTCCCAAATATTGATATATCTGATTTCAAAATTATCGCTGTACCCGATGAACCTACTAAGTTGTTAATATAAAGTAAAAGAAAAAATTGGAATACCGCTTAATTCTTCTTACTGATGTAGCTAAAGAAATCATAAGTAAGGCCAGAGAACTTAATCCCGAAAGTGAAATTATCTATGAAAGAAATGATGAGTGAAACTGAAAATTATGAATTAAGCTCTGAGAAAGAGCGACAAACACATGTGATGTGCTATTTTAAAGCTGTTAATTTTTGTCTGATTGAATGAGAATTAAGTCAACTAAAAACGTGAAATTCAAGTCTCATATTCGTTTTAATCATTTTTATAGATGATATTACCAATTTTTCCATCTGCCCGCATAATACCATCCTCTTCATCTACTTTTTTTGCAATATAAGATTGATAAAAACCGTTAAACTCAAAAGGAATCTTGTCGCTTCTCCCATCCATTACTTCTTCACATACGTGAATTATTTCAGTCAATATCTCTTTTTTTGCATCTCTTGGCCTATGTGATAATAAAACTCGGTCGTAGTCAGCTTCTCTTGATTTAATTTTTAATAATGAATTTCTGTAATCGGCTACACTGGTTGATTCTTGAAGATGTACCCATGTACATGGATGACAAGCATCACCAAAAATTATGGTTCGTAATTCTTTGATTAATATCATTACACTTCCTTTGGTGTGTCCCGGACAAGTAAGAACTTCTAAAGAAATATTTCCAAGGTCAAAGACATCACCATCAGATAGAAGCTCAAACTTTCTTTTATATGGGGTGACTATATCCTCAATATCAATATCTCCTATCTGTCGATTTGAAGCTATTGCAAATTCTATTAGTGAGTTTTTCATTTCGTTACACTGATTACTGTTGAATTCTAAATCCAAAAGCTTGGCATCTTCCGACGTCAGATAAACCTGACTAAAATAAAAACTCCCCGCGGAGTGGTCAATGTGTGCGTGTGTCAAAATCACGTATATTGGCAGATTTGTTAAGGATTCTACATATTCGCGGATATTCCCTATACCTGCTCCAGTATCTACTAATGCAGCTTTATTGTTACCAATAATCAAATAACACAACTCATTTCCTATTCCAATAATTCTTATAATACCTTTATAAAACTGTTCATGATGAAAATATTCTTGACGATTCATATGATCTCTCCAGTTGTAATTTTTATATAAAATTATTATCGTTCCATCAAGTCGATAAATAATATTACTTAATTGGCTTATTATACCAATTTTTAGACTAAAACTCAACCAATATGAAAAGTGTATCTCTACACATTTGAAGAAATGTACACCTTCATTATGTTGATAACAAACTTGTCAGAATTCCAGTAAGGAAAATAGCCACCAGAATGCTGAATGATTTTCCGAATGATTCCATTGCCACATTTAAGCTTTCACGAAAAGAATTTAATACATGAAAACTATCTTAAATGCAGTCTTTCAGATTGCATTGGATAAGGAACTTCTATCGGTAAATCCACTACTTAACGCACATACGGATGTTAAATTCCACTCTATTCAGAAGAAAAAGGATGGTTCCAGACTATATCTTGAAAAAGAAAAGGAACCCCCTTGAAGAATTTCTTTATCAGAAAGGGACTATAGAAGCCTATACGATTCTGATGGACTCCCAAATCGGTGAGGTGAAAAAGCTTTCACCTGACAGTAAGTACTTGTTTACACAGTCAAACGGTAAAAGAATGACGAGCAGAAGCTTCAACTATTGGCTTGAGAAGTATTGCAGAGAAGCCGAAGTACCGTTTACGATCAGTCATTGTATCCAAAGAACCTTTTACAGCAGATTGTATGCAGAAGCATGCCGTTAGAGGAAACCAGAGTGTATATGGGGCATGAAGATACTGAAACTACAAAAGCTATATCTACAATTACAATGAAATCGAAAAGAATCGTGCCTATATGGACAAAACATTATAGCGGTTCGAGTACGTAAAAGGATGTTACACACATTATTTTAAGAAAAAAAAAACAGGAAAGCTCCTTTACTAGCTTTCCTGCCCTTTTCAATTAAGCACGAGACGGGATTCGAACCCGCGACCCTCGCCTTGGCAAGGCGATACTCCACCACTGAGCCACTCGTGCATTTCATATTCTATTCATTCGCCGTTTGCCGAATGCAAGATATATGATACTATAGGATTATGTTTTTGTCAATGCTCTTTTATAACTTTTTTATTACCACTTTATGGTTATTTTAATTGCTCTTTTAACAGTCTAAAATCACTTCGATGATAATCAATTAATCCTTCTTCCTTTAACTTACTTAACTCATTTGACATGGCACTTCGGTCTACACATAAATAGTCCGCTAGCTCCTGGCGATTAAAAGGTACTGAAAAAATCTTACTATTGCTCTTAGCCGCTTGTTCGGATAAATAAGATAATAATTTATCTCTTGTTGAACGTTTTGTCATATGTTCCATCTTCTGAGTTAGTAATACATTTTTCACCGCAAGAATCTTCATCATATTTTGAATGAGACTAGTATGAAAATAACAGGAACTAGAGCATGTAGTTACAATACGACGGTAATCAAGAAACATTACCGTACAGTCTGTAATCGCTACTACCTGAAATGGTAACCTCTGTGATTCTGCACAAGCAAACGCCTCGGCAAACATATCGCCAACCTCAAGATTTGATAAAATATTTCGATTTCCCATAATATCTTCACGTATGATCTGTCCTCTGCCAGATAATATAATTCCAAGGTGAGAAATCACCTCTCCTGCTCTTAATATTGTCTCATTTTTTAAAAATGTTTTCTTTTTTGCTTGAAGGCATGCAAGCATACTTCCAAGATCTTTCTGATCAATCCCTTGAAATAATGATATCTTACTAAGTAAACCAATATTTGATCCTAAATCCATTGGAATTATACCGCTTATACTATCTTTTTGCTTCATCCTATGCCAAACCCCTTCCTATAGTTTACTGTTGATTATGAAAATATCTTTCTGTACTAAATTATCCTAATTATTTGAGATTGTTCGTATATAGAATTTTATGACAACAATTCATTGCATTTACAATATATTTGTTTACAATTGCAATATAATTGATATTATCATTTATTAATAGCATTAATCCTGTGATTAGTATTTACAATTTGATTTATGTTATTTGCAATTTGATTTATGGTTTTATAGTTTCATTAATGACTTCTCTATCTTCAAGTTCGTACTCAACGATTCCCTTATACTATTACAGGCTTGCGATATAACTTGATTACGTTATTACAATCTTACAAGTTAATATAACAAGATTACCATAATGCATTTTTCAATAATGTAAGAATACAGTATTACATTAATACTAAACGATTATTGTTGTTTTTACAACAGACTTTTTTCAAATGATATCATAAGCTATATCCATAACACGATTGATTTGAAATGACATTATTTATATTATATATTTTGGAGGGGTATTATGATAAGAACAATTATAAAAATTGATGAAGAGGCTTGTAACGGCTGTGGACTATGTGCTAGTGCCTGCAAAGAAGGTGCTATTGTTATGGTAAATGGTAAAGCTAAATTATTACGTGATGATTATTGCGATGGTCTTGGAAACTGTCTACCAGTGTGTCCGACTGGAGCGATTACCTTTGAAGAAAGAGATACCGTTGCCTTTGATGAAGAAGCGGTAATGAAACACATGGCTAATCTATCCGTGAATAAACAACAAGAGCATGATGTAGCAAAGGAAGCAAAGCCTTGTGGTTGCCTTTCCAGTGCGGCAAAGGTCTTAGCTCCCCATACAATGATGAACCATAACGTTGAAATAGAAAGTAATCTACGTCAATGGCCAGTCCAAATAAAATTAGTTCCTGTAAATGCACCTTACTTTGAACAAGCAAATCTATTAATTGCAGCGGATTGCACCGCTTATGCTTATGGAAATTTCCATAACCATTTTATGAAAAACCGCATCACTTTGATAGGATGTCCGAAGCTTGATGAGGTGGATTATACCGAAAAACTTACTGCAATACTTGTAAATAATAATATCAAGAGTGTTCATGTGGTACGTATGGAAGTCCCTTGTTGTAGAGGTATTGAGATGGCTGTAAAACAAGCCTTAAAGATGAGTGGAAAGTTTATTCCATGGCAAATAACTGTAATTGGAACCGACGGTTCTATCTTGGAGGATTAACCTTACAATGAATATTTATTTATTCAATTATTACGCACACTTTACTATCATTTTCTCTTTTAATACCAAAAAGCAAGCTGTTATCAATTTCATTTTCCTTGATAACAGCTTGCTTTTTTGTCGTATTATTTTGATTGCCCTCTTACTCCTAAGGAGCTTTTATTAATCACTTGATTATTTCGTCCTTTACTATTATTATTCTTTCCATTATTGGCTCCTGTAAAGGAACTGGAGTTCTTTGACTTAAATATCTGGCTTAAATCCACGTTACTTTTATTCTTATTTCCCATACCCATACCTCCTAATTTAACCATTAGATATTTTATATAAATTTCCACTCGTTACTACTCAGTGTCTTATAATCATTCTAACCGATAACGAATCTTATCAACTACATAAATTCAACAATTATAAACATCCTTTCGTGGAAATTTACTTACTCTTATTAAAAAAAAAGCAAAGAGCTACATCCATTCTAGGCATTGCATGCATCCTTTGATTGTTGATGCCATATCTACCCAGACATGATACTTCGCCGCACTTTCCTAGGTTTCGTACGCATCCCTCGGAAATTACATATTTAAAGTAACTGTGGTACACTTTATTATATATAAAAAAGCATCTCTGATATTTTCAGAAATGCTATCGTCCCTCTTACATTCACATAAACATTCTTTGTTAAGAATGACTTATCGTAAAATGATATCCACTTGTGAACAACAAACATTCTGAATTGATATGCGTATGATATTTACCATGTTGTTCACCCCTTTCGAGAAAGATGCCATTTTTTTCTACTATACTCTTTTCATTTTTTTATGTCAAGTGTTTCTTCTTCCTTATTATATAGTGGAGATATTGGAGGATGGGATCTCTATCACAACTTAATTCTGACCGATTAACTATAGATAACTACGCAATATACTCGCTTTAGGAAATACCTGTAGAGCATAGCAACTTATTAATGACCCATTATTTTTTATGCTATTTTTTTGACGACTAATATATTGATTTCAAGTAATCATATAATGTATAATGTTGCTATATATTTGGTTGGAAATTGTTTACGATTGCATAACAGAATAGGCGGTGATAGCTCTTTTGATTGAAATGAAAGTTTATAACATCGAATTACAACAAGATATTGACCAGTTTTTTGAAAAATGTTTTACTGATTTAAGGTGGAGTTATGAGCCAAATGGGCGACACTCAGATATTGCTAATATACAAAATAGTTATATGTCAAACGGTTGCTTCTGGTGTATTTATGATGATAGCCGGCTCATTGGCACAGTTGCTGTTAGAGCAATTGATACAAAGAATGAAATCGCGGAATTAAAAAGGCTTTATGTTTTAAAAGAAGAACAAGGAAATGGTTATGGAAGTATGCTTTTTAAAACGGCTTTAAATTATGCAAGAGAAAGCAAATTTCATAAAATTTGTGCCGATACAAGATATGATAGAGATGCCTCTCAACACTTAATGCGTAAGCATGGTTTTGATGAAGTTTCCAAATATAATGACAATCAATTTGCTGAGTTGTTTTTTGAGTTAAAATTATAAGGATAAACAATAAGGTTATGTAAGTTAGGTTGGTATACGGTTTTTCATTGAAGCAAAGGCGGGAAACCAACTCCCTCATTAATTATTACATTCCACTAAACTGTGGTATAATAATAAACAAAATTCACTACCTGAAACGATAGAACAATAGTAATCTTAGGAGGACAGAGCATGAAACTCGGATTTATTGGCTGTGGCAATATGGCAACAGCTATGATTAGTGGCATGATACAAAATCATATCGTAGAGGCAACGGATATTATTGCATCGGATGCCTCAACACAAGCACTAAAACAAGCAGAAGAAACATTAGGTATTCATACAACTTTAGATAATCTTACTGTAGCAACTAATGTAGATATTCTTTTTCTATCTGTAAAGCCTCAATTTTATGAGACTGTTATCAAAGAAATAGCACAAGATATCAAGAAAAGTACGATTATAGTCACCATTGCAGCTGGACAAAGTTTAAAAAAGGTGGAGTCTTTCTTTGAACGTACCTTAAAATTAATCCGTACTATGCCAAACACTCCAGCTTTAGTATCGGAAGGTATCACAGCAGTATGCCGAAACGATCAGGTGACAGAGGAAGAATTTACCCTCGTTATGAATCTTTTACGCGGTTTTGGTATCGCGGAAGAAGTACCGGAGCACCTTATGGATGCTGTTGTTGCGGTAAGTGGTAGCTCACCAGCTTACGTTTTTATATTAATCGAAGCGATGGCGGACGCTGCAGTAGCGGAAGGTATGCCAAGAGATAAAGCATATCGTTTTGCTGCTCAAGCTGTACTAGGAAGTGCAAAGATGGTTCTTGAAACTGGGAAACATCCTGGTGCTCTAAAAGATATGGTATGCTCTCCTGGGGGAACCACAATTGATGCTGTTAAAAGCTTAGAAAAAACAGGATTTCGAAGCAGTATCATGGAGGCAATGAAAGTCTGTGCTGAAAAATCTAAGAAATTATCCTAATCTTAACGTGAGATACTAAAAACCCTCCATTATACCACCAGACTTTTGTCTTATGTCATCCTATTAGTATATGGAGGTGTTTTTAGATGAAAACTTATCGTACCACACAAGTTGCAAAATCAATTGGGATTCATCCTAATACCGTACGGCTATACGAAGAGTTGGGGTTAATCTCAAAACCAAGTCGTAGAGAAAATGGATATCGTATCTTTACCGACTTCCATATTGAGCAGCTAAAGCTTGCACGTACAGCCTTTCAAATCGAGGTTCTCCAAAATGGCTTACGTAAACTTATGATTGAAATCGTAAAAACCACCGCAAATGCTGACTTCGATAAAGCTCTTTTCTTAACCAAGGAATATCTTACGAGGATTAGACAAGAACAAAAAAATGCCGAAGAAGCAATTGATATTGTAAATCAGCTATTATCAGGTAGGAAACTTACGAACCCTGTTGCAATGAAACGAAAAGAAGTTTCTGAGTACTTACAGTTAACAATGGATACTCTTAGGAATTGGGAAATGAATGGACTGCTTACAGTGAAACGCAGGGTAAATGGTTATCGAATCTACACAGAGGAAGATATCAATCGATTAAAAATTATCCGATCACTCCGATGCGCGAACTATTCCTTAGAATCTATATTAAGGATGTTACATGCATTATCCCATAATCCAACCATCAATATTAAGGAAGTCCTTGATACCCCATCTCTAGAGAGTGATATCGTTTCGGTGTGCGATAAGCTGATAAGCTCACTAGAGTCTGCCGAAGCCAATGCTATAAAGATGAAATACCAAATTGAATTCATGAAACTTAAATTTTCATAAACCTTCCACTTTAACACCAACCTTTAGGTTGGTGTTATTCTTTTTATGAAACTTAGTGCGATTATAGCGGAGATTACTGTAGAGTGGTGCCGTGGATGACATTGGCTCAAACTTCTGTGTGAATAGGAACGCTTTTGCTCCGAAGCAAATCTTAGGCAGCGTTCTTAGATGCCTTAGAATTTCTTTTCACACTTCCAGTCATGCTGCGGCTTTATTATAGGAGCAGTTAATCTAGCAAGTTTGTGCGAGGATGTCGCAGCACAAACTTATGATAAGCACTGAGTGTAACGAAACATTGAAAAGAACAAAAAGGAGGATATTGTGTGGAAATAGTTATTCATGTAAAACAGCTTTGTAAATCTTATCATAATATACCAGCTGTTGAAAACGTAAACTTCGAAGTGCCTAGAGGAACCATCTTTGGATTACTTGGGGCAAACGGGGCAGGAAAAAGTACAACCATTGAATGTATCTTAGGAACAAAAAAGCCTGATAGTGGCATAGCTACGATCCTTGGTATGAACCCATTTGCAGACCGCAAGAAACTTTTTGAGCGGGTGGGTGTGCAATTTCAAGAGGCTGCTTATCAAGAAAAAATTACAGTTGCAGAACTTTGTGAAGAAATTCAATCTCTTTATCAAAATCCCACCGATTATAAAGATTTGCTAAAACAGTTTGGTCTTTCTGAGAAATCAAAAAATATGATTAGCGAACTTTCCGGTGGACAGAAACAACGATTATTCGTGATTCTTGCTCTCATTCCTAATCCAGAGGTAGTATTTCTTGACGAATTAACCACTGGACTTGACACCAAGGCGAAACGCGATGTATGGAAATATCTTATGGCATTAAAAGAGAAGGGACTTACCATTTTCCTAACTTCCCACTCTATGGAGGAGGTTTCCATCCTTTGTGATAAAATTTGCATACTAAAAAAAGGAAACACGGTGTTTTATGGAACAGTAGAAAAAGCAATTGAATCAAGCCCCCATCAAAACCTGGAAGAAGCATATCTTTGGTATTCAGAGGAGGAATTATATAATGAAAACATTTAAAACAATGTTAAAGACGGAACTGAGATTATCCTTACGGGGAATGGATATGGTTATCTTCGCCATCTGCATGCCTCTTGTTATCACGATAATCCTAGGAATTATATATGGAAAAAGACCTGCTTTTGAAGGTGCTAGCTATTCTTTCTTTGCACAATCTTTTGCTGCAATGCCAGCCATATCGATATGTGCTGGTGGAGTCATGGGACTCCCTTTGGTTGTTTCCGATTATCGTAGCAAAAGAATATTGAAACGATTCCAAGTAACCCCGATTAGTCCAATCATGATTTTACTAGTTCAAGTTGTGATTTATACTCTTTATTCTGTCGTTTCTTTCTTAACTACTTATATAACAGCTGCCATCTTTTTTGGTTACCAGATGAATGGTTCCTTAGGCGAATTCTTGGGAGGATATTTTTTAGTGTTAATCACTATTTTTAGCATTGGCATGATGGTCGGAGGAATTTCTCCAAATACAAAGATCGCTAGTATTATTGCCAGCCTCTTGTACTTCCCTATGTTAATCTTTTCAGGAGCAACTCTACCTTATGAAGTTATGCCAGCCGGCTTACAAAAAATAGCTGATCTTATGCCATTAACCCAAGGTATCAAGCTATTAAAAGCTGCATCACTAGGTATAGCAGTTGATCATGTTCTATTTCCTCTTATATTTTTAGTTGTTCTAGCTATCATTTGTATTACTGTTTCTATTCGATATTTCCGTTGGGAATAATACTGAATGAAGTGGCTACTCCACTCCAACTCTAGGTCCGCAAAATATAAACTAAAGGTGAAATCACGTTATGAAGAGTTGGATACCGCACTTTACAACACTCACAGAGTGGATGTACTTCCCTCGATTCAGAGTGTCTCTCCTTTATCCTATCGATTAATATTTAGTCCCAACCACCCTACAAAAAGTAAAGTTCCCGGTATCTGCAAGGAGCATCTCAACATCCCCGCCACGCTTTAACATTCCAGCATCTTTTAATGTCTTATCCCATAATAACCAATTTTCATATCCGTTTGGCATGGTATCTGCCACCTCAACCTTTAGTTGATCCGAATGTTCCCACAATTTACGCCACCATTCTGGTGTATGGTGCGTATATAAGTAAGGTTCCCAATAAGGCTTTATTCTCTCTGGAATTTCGTCTTTAAACTCTTGCAATACCGATGGAACCACAATACCTATTTGGCCTTGTGGCTTTAGATAGGATAGGATTTCTTCCAAATACATTTCATTTGTACCAAAATAATGATAAGCATCCAGGCTCACAATTGCATCAAAAAAACCTCTGGCAAAAGGAAGTTTCATAGCATCTGCATGGATTGGAGTTACTAAATCTTCTACCTCCATCTCTTTCACACGAAGAAAGTTGTCGGTGGCATGAATCCATAGATCCGTAGCATAAACAGACACTCCGAATTCCTTCGCTAAGAATACCGAACTTAATCCTTTTCCACAACCTAAATCAAGTACTTTCATTCCTTTCTTAAATTGCATCTTTTCAGAAAGAAACTCAGTTAACCACATAGCATTAGGACCCATTTCATTTTCACTGACCCACTCTATATCGTAGGTGGAAGCACGTGGAAACTGTTCTAAGCTTAGCATCTGCTGGACTTTTGCTATTGTTTCGTTCATATATTCCTCCATTCATAAGACGAAATAAATTATCCATAAGACAGTCTAAAGAGATAATTTATATCTAACGTCAAAGAAAAAAGCACACCAAGGCTCTGTGCCGGTGTGCTTTTCCTGCTTCATTTTTGTGAATACAAACGCGTAATAGTATCTTATATTTAATATCTTACTATACTATTATTGCTGCTGTATCACTCATTTTTTCTTATTCCGGACTTCTTATTAAGAATCATTATAATACATTTTCTTAATATGTCCACTTATTTTTACCTTTTTCTGGCGTAAATCTTGATAGTAATATTTTAATCCTAGTCTACTACAACACCTTTTTGTAGAATTATGTTAGCATATAGGGCTTTTTCCCCAGTCGCTATAATCGCATATGCTTTTTTCGCTTCTTCATAAAAAGCAAATCTTTCAACTGTACCGATTACATTTTCTCCGCGTTCCTCATACTGACGAACTATTTGCTTATATTCCTCCCAAATCGGTATTTCTACGGTATCCCCCGGAACCTTTTCCATTAATAAAACCGGTTTATCAACATAAGTATCTAAAGGAAATACTTTTAAAATTGCATGTAGGAGACTTGGTACATCATGCCCATCGCATCGAATTACAATCGCATCTTTTCCAACACTTTGTGCTGGGAAATTACCGTCGGCAAGAACAATTCGATCACTGTGTCCCATTTCGCATAAAACCTTCAATAATTCTGGTGATAATATTTTAGGTACTCCTTTTAACATAACATTCCTCCAAATAAAGTATTGTACATTAGTTACACACTTTTTTCATGAGATTGCTAACTAATATTCTAATTTCTAAAACCTGCACCTACATAAGTTTAAAAATCTTTGATATGCCTCCTCCCACTTATCTTCCTCGTGTGGCTCGTAACATATCATATCTTCTGATTTTCTAATGCATTCTCTGGCCTTTGTTATGTCACTGATTTCTCCTAACGCAATCAATTGAAGTGCAACATTTCCATAAACTGTAGCTTCTGCTGGCCCTGCAACCACCTTCTTTTTACACGCATTTGCTGTCATTTGGCAAAGCATACGGCTTTTTGTTCCACCGCCAACCATATAGATCGTATCATAGCTTTTCTGTGTGCAATCCTCAATTTGTTCCATCACATAACGGTATTTGAGTGCCAAGCTTTCATTAATGAGGCGTACATATTCACTGGTCTCCTGTGGAACGTCTTGATTTGTCCTTTTACAATAATCCCGGATTCTCTCCGGTATATTACCAGGGGCAACAAACTCAGGTGCATCCGGATCTATAAAAGCTTTCCATGGAGCCGATTTCTGCGCTTCTTCTTCAAGTTCTGAGAAAGTATAGTTAAGTCCTTCTCTAGCCCACTGTCTTCGACTTTCTTGAATCAGCCATAGCCCAATGATATTTTTTAAAAAAGAAATCTTTCCACCATATCCGCCCTCATTGGTCATATTATATTGTTTTGACTTTTTAGAGATTATTGGCTTTAAAAGTTCTGTACCAAATAAGGACCACGTTCCACAGCTAAGGAATAAGAAATCTTCCTCTTTTGCTGGAACAGCTACCATTGCACACTGCGTATCATGACCGGCAACTGCTACCACACTAGCAGGCTTAATCATTAATTCTTCTAGAATTTCTGTTCGAATCGGAGAAAGAATTGTTCCAGGTTCTATAACATTTGTTAGAATGCCTTCTGGTAATCCAAACGACTGAATTATTTCCTTCGACCAAACCTTTTTTCTTGCATCAAGCATCTGAGTAGTAGAAGCAATCGTATATTCACTTGCTTTCACACCGGTTAGAAAATAATTTAGTAAATCAGGCATTAATAGAAGTGTTTTCGCTTGCGATAAAAATCTTTGTCTTGAATTTCTTAGAGAAAGTAATTGAAATACGGTATTAATCTCCATAAACTGATTTCCACTCAGTTCATAAAACCTTTCCTTATCGTACTGAGAAAATGCAAGTTCAAACATTCCTTCCGTTCGTTGATCCCGATAATGTACCGGGTTTTCTAACAAATTACCGTCTTCATCTAAAAGTCCAAAATCAACACCCCAAGTATCAATTCCTACACTGTGGAAGTCAACCTGAGCTGCTTTTTGTAGACCAATTTTTATATCATGCATCAGACGCAATACGTCCCAATATAACGTCTGATTAAGCTGCACCGGTTCATTTAAAAACCGGTGCAGTTCCTCTAACTTTATTCGTTTTCCATCAAAACTTCCAAGTATCGCTCTTCCGCTAGAAGCTCCAAGATCAATGGCTAAGACATTTTTCCCTTTCTCCATGGATTAGCGATACATCGGACCATAAGCTGCGCAAGCTCTATAGTCCTGTCCTTCCTTATCCATTCCAAAAGCATTCCATGCAGCTGGGCGGAAAATCTTCTCCTCTGGGACATTATGCATCGCTACTGGAATTCTTAACATGGAACAAAGGGTAATTAAATCTGCTCCAATGTGTCCGTAACTAATCGCGCCGTGATTAGCACCCCAATTGTTCATAACATCATAAGCTGTTTTAAATGCGCCTTCCCCTGTTGTTCTTGGAGCAAACCAAGTACAAGGCCATGTATAATCTGTTCTCTTCCATAGAATATCTGACACTTCGTCTGGAAGTTTCACTGTATAACCTTCTGCAATCTGTAACATAGGACCAAGGCCTTTTACAAGATTTAATCTTATCATAGTACAAGGCATCTGCGCTGTGGTTAAAAATCTTGAAGAAAATCCACCACCACGGAAATATCCATTATCAGCGGCATTCCATGTAGTAGCATTTAAGATAGCCTCTTGATCTTTTTCATTTACTTCATACCAAGGTTTCATCACACCATTACCAGAAGCATCTTTTGCTTCACCACAGGCATCAAGACAAGCAGCACCGGAGTTAATTAAGTGAATGATTCCACCGGATTCTTTCGCTACTCCCTCAAGGTTATAACCAGTTGCTTTCTTTACTGCCTCTGGGCTCCAGTAAGTACGAACATCGGCAAAAATTTGAGCTGTATTTGTTAATAGTTTACTAAATAGCATACCTAGACCATTTAGAACGTCATTTTCTGTTGCTAAAATATAAGGTTCTCTTGCCCCATTCCAGTCAAAAGAAGTGTTAAGTAATGCTTCTGGGAAATCACAGTTTGGATAGAAGTCAGTCCATTGACGTTGTCCTTGAAAACCTGCCGCTATCGCATTATGACCGGACATCTCCTCTTCACAGCCTTCTGGAAGATTTGCATTCCCGTTCATTAAATCCTTAATGATACACATCATTTTCACAAGAAATTCCCAATCCTTATCTTTCTGCTCAGGTGTTTTTTGAACTTCTTTTGGATTCTTATCAAATCCTTCCTTACATTTCTCCTTCGTCCATGCAAGTGCCTTCTCATATTCTTCTTTATCGTAGATTTCCTCTGTCATACGACGAATAATCTCTACCTCATCGACAGATTCAACACGCATTCCAAGATACTCTTCAATAAACGCTGGATCAATTATGGAACCGCCAATACCCATGCAGATAGAACCAATCTGTAGATAGGATTTACCTCTCATAGTAGCTGCTGCTACTGCGGCACGTCCGAAACGAAGTAATTTTTCTTTCACATCCTCTGGAATTTCTTGATTGTCCGCATTCTGAACATCATGACCATAGATACCAAAGGCAGGCAACCCTTTTTGAGCATGAGTTGCTAATACCGAGGCAAGATAAACTGCACCTGGACGTTCTGTGCCGTTAAATCCCCAAACACCTTTGATGGTCATTGGGTCCATATCCATTGTCTCTGCTCCATAGCACCAGCAAGGTGTTACTGTTAAAGTAATGTCTACTCCTGCTTTTTTAAATTGTTCTGCACAAGCCGCAGTCTCCCCTGCTCGTCCAATCGTAGTATCCGATATAATAACTTTTACTGGTTCTCCATTCGAATAACGTAGGTTTTCCTCAAATAATTTCGCTGCTGCTTTTGCCATTCCCATTGTCTGATCCTCTAAGGATTCTCTTACCTTAAGATATCCTCTTCTACCGTCAATGGTTGGTCTGATTCCGATAATCGGATACTCTCCTATTAGTCTGTTTTTTGCCATATGTAACTTCCTCCTTACTAGTTCTTTTTCTATTTGCTTAACCTTATTATAATATTTTACGTAAAAGTAATCTTGTGTTATAATGGCATAAAAATATAACAATATTCACAGGAAGGTTACTTATGCAAGACATCCGTTTTCACGAGTGCAGACAAAGGGGTACCGTGGATTTTCCAATAGAATACCACTATATAAATCATTCACATCCACAATATGAGATGCCTTTCCACTGGCATATCGAATATGAAATTATTCGGATTTTAGAAGGAGAGTTTAAACTAATTCTAGAAGGGAAAGAATATCTTCTTAAGAAGAATGATATTGCCTTTATTAAAGATGGTAATCTACACGGAGGTACACCAAAAGATTGTACCTATGAATGTATCGTATTTGACTTTAATATCTTACGACAGAGAAGTTTTCTAACAGATACGTTCCTTAGAAAAATAGCACACCATAAGATTAGTATTCATCCAGTACATAGTAAGTCAAGCATTACATCCCCATTAACTTCGATGTTTGATGCGATTCGCTCTGAAGGAGAAGGGTATGAGCTAACTGTCCTAGGTTCCTTATTATTATTTTTTGCAGCTCTACAGCAGGAAGAATGCTATAGTAAGTCAAAGGACTCCGAGTTAAAGACTCAAAAATCAATAGAACAATTAAAAGCTTCTTTAGAGATTATTGTAACTGATTATGCTAAACCACTTACCTTACAGGAGTTATCGAAGGCATGTGGTCTCTCTCCCAAATATTTCTGTCGTTTTTTTCAGGAGTACACCAATCGTACCCCTATCGACTATCTAAATTATTATCGTATTGAACAGGCTTGTTATCAGATTAGTCAATCAGAAGATACGTTAACCGATATTGCATTTCGTTGTGGTTTTAATGATTTTAGTTACTTTATAAAAACATTTAAAAAATACAAAGGGATTACACCAAAAAAATATCAGATGATGTGCAAGGAATCGAATAGTTAATACTAGTTGAAAGTTGTAGTACGCGAATTCTTTTTGTCAAGAGATTATTCGTCATCCCCCTGCTACCATCCGAAGCAGTAAATTTTAAACAGTCTGAGTGTCAGACATCTACTTACTATACAAAGATTTGAAAAGCTTATAAAACGGAATAATTAAGCACCTAAAGAACATCATTCAATGGAAATGAAACTTTAGTTCTTTTGAATGATGTCTTTAAATATAATTAAATAATTAGTCTTACTCCTGAATTCTTTAAAATAGGCAAACTATTCGATTTCTTGAGGAACCGAATAAGGAACTACACACGGCGGACCAGAGCATGAACGAGACCATGTATAGGAATAACTACATTTACTACATCTATCTACATAATAGTGGATTTTCCCAGAATGGCCACCATCATGTGAGGATTTCGAATGACTTGATGTGCCGCCACTCACACCACAAACTGAACATCTCACTGTATGACCAGAACTGCCGTTATTAGAATATGATGTATAGCTGTGTGTAGATGCCGTTCTAGTTGCTCCACATACGTTGCAGGAGCTGTCACATGCACCTGAATAGGAGTGCACTATGGTTCTAGTTGTACCGCAGACATTACAGGATGTATCACAACTATTAGTATAACTGTGAGAGGATGCCGTTCTTGTTGCTCCACAAATATTGCAGGAACTATCACATGCGCCTGAGTAGGAATGGGATATTGTTCTTGTTACTCCGCAAACATTACACGATTTGTCGCATGCATTTGAATAGGTATGTGATATTGTTCTCGTATCTCCGCATACATTGCAGGATGTATCGCAACTGTTACTGTAACTGTGAGTGGATGCTGTTCGAGTTGCTCCACAAACATTACAGGTTCTGTCACATACACCTGAGTAGGAATGAGATATTGTTCTGATTGCTCCGCATACATTGCAGGATGTATCGCAGCTATTTGCATAGCTATGGGCAGATACTGTTCTCGCCGCTCCGCAAACATTACAGGATATATCGCAACTATTGGTATAGCTGTGAGCAGACGCTGTTCTCGTTGCTCCGCAAATATTGCAAGATGTATCGCATATACTTGAATATGAGTGAACTATAGACCTGGCCATTCCGCAACTATTGCAAGATGTATCGCAACTATTGGTATAGCTGTGAGCAGATGCTGTTCTTGTTGCCCCACAAACGTTGCATATGGTGTCACATACACCTGAATAAGTATGCGTTATACTTCTCGTTTTTCCACATGTATCACAAGAGGTATCGCAACTATTCGTAAAATCATGGTCACTGTTATAAAAAGTTGTATTACACCTTGAATCTGTACATTTCTTATTATGCGAATATTCACTTGACGTCCATTGAGATACGGGAGTATGACTATGCTTAAACTCACAGGTAACCCAATTACATTTGCCATCCATATGTGTTCCATATCCGCTAAATGTATGATATCCTTCTGAACCAATCGTACTACATAAACTGCATTGTTCCCAATGCTTTTCCAAGTTGTATTTTGTAGTAAAACTATGTGTAGATGATGAATTACGGTTGTAGCTACACATATTACATAAAGAATCACAAGAAGAAGAGTAAGTATGCTGATGCTCTGGAAGCATTACATCTCCATCCCCTAACCCGCCATAGGCATTGGCCCCCATTGTCCAATGACCGTTAATGCGGCAATGTCTATAGTAAACATCTGCAACATAGTCTGCATATGCTTGATGATTTTCACCTGATGGATACCAAGTAATCTCGCTTTTCAATCCCCACTGAGGATTAATTTTACGTCCTAATTCATCATAACCTTTATAGCTTATCCCTATTTCAGCTTGACAGTACATCTCTGGCAGTTCAACTTCGCCCATATTATAAGTTTTATCATAAGTTGTAGCTTCCCGATAGAACCCTACTGTATATGTTTTGAAACTAGTTAATTCAACCTCCCATGTTAACACATCTAGCGTTGTTCCCAAAACATCAGCTGCTCGCAAAACTCCTCTAAGCAAATCGCGACCTATTGATAATAAGTCTGATATCTCAAGAACAGTTTTACCAGCTTCAAATATATTAAATGTTTTCTCCTTCTCTATATAATATTTTCTTGAATCATATATTCTTATATCAATTCTGTCCGTGTCATTTTTCGTATAAGCCGAAGAACCTGCTATTGTAGAACTCCAAGTCCCCCTATATTCTGCAGATATCGATTTTTGCTCTGAACTTTCTATCGGTTGAAATACATTTACATTCTTCTGCTGTGTAGAAGTTTGATCATACAGCTTAACCAACGAAGCATTTGGATAGGAAATGATCTTTTTCTGTGATAAGTATTCCAAAATATATTCAATAGGATATATTTCCTGATATGGAACAAGACCTAATGAAATATCTTGTTGAAATTCTTCCACCTCTCCCTCTGTTAAACTAAGCGTCACCCTGTTCTCAAAACTATTTGACTTTGTTAATTCAAGGTTATCGGAATTTTTGATAAGATATACTTCACCATTACTTTCACATGATATTTGTTTTGTTATTCTTCCGTCGTTATAATATATGTATCTAAGCTTTATTCCATCTTTTAACAGAAGATAAGAAATATAATTTTCACCATTTTCAACTAATATTTCATCGACAAATAATTTACTTCCAAATGATTCACTCAATGCAATAACTATATCATCCTCTATACTAACTTCCTTAGATAGTAT
>ERZ791922.272-NODE-272-length-40052-cov-3.285496_pt1 | contig 40052 bp, 31 predicted proteins | sample MGYA00510134_ERZ791922 | MGnify/ENA primary metagenome ERZ791922 (study PRJEB30046, sample SAMN00792101) | human gut metagenome | study: EMG produced TPA metagenomics assembly of the A metagenome-wide association study of gut microbiota in type 2...
CGAATATTTGCCCCCGCCTGTGGCGCAAACCATATCTTCCTGTCCCGCTGCCCTTATCTTCTCCGTTTTCTTATCATCAATGTCAAGGTACTGCGATTCATCCCACACATGAAGGCTGTCATCGGCCATCCCGCTGTCATCCCTCAGCCGGAAGCTGAATCCGCAGTCTATACTGGCACGGAACCATTTAGCCTCGCTGGTTTCGTCAAAAACGCGTATCTCAAGCCCTTGTTCAAAAAGCTCCTTCCTGTCATAAGTCTCGCTGTCCGCTGCACGGAAACTGATCTCTTCCGTAGTCATTACGAAAATGTACTTCCGGACGCCGGGATCTTTTTTGTCAGATGCAGCCGCATGATTAAAATCTTCACGGAATGCCTCAAAGCTGTCCGGTCCGTATTTTTTGAATTCTACGCTCATTCTGCTTCCCCCTTTCCGGCAATCATCCGTACAAGCTCTGTATAGAGCTCAGATGCCGCTTTCTCTTCGCCGGCTTTTCTGTCCAGTACCGACTTCCCGTCTACAGTGATCTTCTCCGCCCTGAACAGCCCGCGTCCCACTGCTGTCAGACCTCCGACCGCCATATATCCATTGTCAAGGTCAAGGATTGCTGCCGCAAGCACGCCCGCCAGACGCCTTCTCTCTTCTGCACTGATGTTATCCTGATCCTCTCTGTCGCTGAAATCACAGCTGATCATCAGACTTGCCCTTCCGCAGTAGTAAGTCTTTTCCGAATACAAAGCTCCGTCTACCGTACCGCCGGTAAACCGGTCAATGGCATTTCGGGTGTACGCCACCCATCTGCCCCCTGTGATCCGGCTCTCTGAGAATCCGATGCGTGTCCTGCTGCTGCCGCCCGTACCGTTTCCATCTGTGCTCTCAGTCGGTCTCTTTCCCCTGTTTTTCGCGCTTCCGAAAAGTTTTTCCGTCAGCTTCTCTTTCCGGCCGAATCCGGGATCCAGCTTTTCCATCTGTGCACGGAACGCCCCTGCCCACGAGGTTCCCGGGATGACCGGTGTCCCCGCATTTTTATCTTCACTCTCTTCGCCACGGATCGAACGGGCAGTAAGCTGGCGGTAATCCTCTTCATCTACATTCGTGGTATACTGCCGGATGGAGATGCCTCCCTGCTGGACGAGGTCTAGTACGATGGTGCACTTCTCTTCAGGCGTCAGCTGTATCTTCTGTGTCCCGTAAACTTCTCTTATCCTGTCATATCCCTGATCCTCCGCCTTCAGGCTGCTGAGACATGTCTCATCGCATTTTGGATCAGTGTTTCCGAGGCTCCAGGTTTCTTCATACATATCAAACCCGAGCCAGCTGTCCCTTTGCTCTGTATCCGAAAGATCATACATCGCCGACTCTGCCCTGACTCCTCTGGTATGTCCATAGCCCCTTCCGGTTTTTGCGCCGACCGTGATCTTCCCTTTCATCCATGCGTCAGCGATCTCGTTGATCACATACTGCTGATCCGCACTGTCCATATTCTGCTCGATATATGTAACAAATACCGCTCCAGGCTCCAGTATCTCGAAATCGAACTTTGCTCCTGGAATCGCTGTTTTATATTCATCGAGAGCTACCATATCACGCTTGGCGAATCTCCCCCGTTCTGCCGTCTGCATATGCGCGTCGTAAACCAGGATGCTGCTGTCTTCAAGTACGGCTTTTCCTTTTTTCGAGGCCACATCTATCCTCTCCTGGGTGAGTTCCTGCCCGAAATATCTGTCTTGGGTCTCTCCTGAAAACAGACTGCGGTACACCCCTGCCAGAGAGGAGCCCGGAATATATGGGATTCCCCTGCCGTCTCTGACGATATCCTTATCTGTTATATTGTTTTCGCCGCTTCCCACAGCCAGAGGCGATGTCAGTTCAAATTCGATGCGGTAATACTTTTTTATCTTCCTGATCTTACTCATGGCTGACCTCCGTATACGTCATATTGTACTTTCTCTGTACGAGCACTGCCATCAGGTACTCGCTCCACAGCTTTCTCATCGCCTGTTCAAACGGAACTGCTATGCCCTCTTCTCCACACAGGAACTCATACGGTTTTCTCAGCTTCTCGACAAGCGTCAGATAGTTAAGATTACACCTGCCGAATTCGCCGTCTTTACAGATCCATTCATGCATCAGTTTTCTGGCCTGCTCTTTTACGGATTCCGTCTTGATGGATTCTATGCGTTTGACGAAATCCTTGTACTGCGCCTCATCGTCTGGCTGTGCCATACTCTCCGACAGCATCAGCGTGATCCTGCCAAGCGCTGCGGAATTACTGAACTTTTTCCTGTCTTCTGCCGCATTCCGAAGAAGGATCTCCTCCGCTTCTTTCACAATGATATTTCTGAAGATGGGACCCGCCGCCTCCGGTCTCTCTTCCGTACACTCCGGCAATGCGTCTTCTTTCGCAGCCTTTATACAGCAGTTTCCTTTGTTCTCTATGATGCGTACCCTTCCAAATCCCTCGCCGGTATTTTCTCCTGCCCAGACAATATCATCCTCTGTCACAAGATCTTCCGCAAGCCTGAAACCGAATGTGCTCCCGGCTTTCACTACGGGCACTGCGGGTCTCTGGAGATTCCATTTTCCATAATATCCCGTAAGGATTCCGGAACTGATCTCCGAGTAACAGCCGGCGGTGTCTTCTTCACTCTTATCACCGTCTGCTGAACACTGCATCTCTTCAATGTTCAGGCTGTTCCTGATCTGTTCCCTGACATCTCTGCATCTCACTGTATAACCATATTCATTCGAAAATACAGCGTCGCTCTCCAACCCCGCCAGGATCAGACTGCCCTTGTTATATACTTTCTTTTCTTGTTCTGCTTTTAGGATCACGGGTGTTCCCTCCGGCACACATGCGCCGTACTGAGAACTTTTTGATTTACCGAAGCGGAGTATGTTTCCCATAAGCAATTCCGCCAGCATTCGGATATATTTTCCCTGGCCCCTGATCTCGCCCGTAAAACTCTGCTGCTCACGGAGCACTTCCGTTGTATAGAGAAGATTCCCATCCTGCGCGTTCTGCTTCTCAGATTTCTTTGTGTGGTGATAGACGATATCTGTCGCCGGTTCTGTCACAAGTATCGTACTGCCGCCCGCACTGCTCTCCAGGCATACGAACTTTCCTGTGAGCCGTTTCGGCTGATTTCCCTGTCCGGCCGCATATGCGGCGTCAATTCCACGCTCAGCGCACTCCTGCTCTGTCCAAGGTATTTTCTTGCTTACATTCACATATTTCTTTGTCTTCTTGAGGCAGTTGATGTATGCCGGAGCCGGATAATAAGTATGAGACACTCCATCCTTCGTGGTCTGTGCCGGATACAGCGCGCCAAACTTCACTTTGTTTCTCAGGAAAAGATCCTTGAATTCTTCATCCTCCGCGCTTTTTCCGGAAGTCCGCAGATACGCCCCGGCAAAAAATCCGAGTACGCTGCGGCCACTGATATATTTTTCGGTCTTGAAGTCATTCGTGGTACTCAAAACTAACGGAGATACATTTCTGACCGAGTATCTTAGAATATACTGCGCATTTTCATCGCTCATTTCCGTACACCGGACACCGTTTTCCAGATATACGGTCTTCTGCGCGTCCGCCGTCTCCGCACCGACATACGGAACAAGCCTGCACCTTACACTTCCAAGCCCTCGGTTTCTGTTCATTCCGATATTTCTCAGCGCACGGGTGATGTCCGTAAGAATTTTCACCCGTTTTTCCTCAAGCGCCTTCTTCTCACCTTCTCCGAGCTCCCGAGGGACTGCCGGCATCGTCACATCTGCGCGGAAACACAGCTCTTCACCGGGATCAAACGGAGAATAGTGTTTCACGGTGCGGGTGTACCGGAGAGAATTGTCCTTGGCAACGCCGTTCTTTCCGATCTTCGTCTGGGCTTTCACTGTAGTAAACTGTTCGAGCATACTCTGTGTCGTGATATATTGCCGGCAGTCTCTTCCCAGATGTTCAAAATCACTGCGCAGCTGCTCGTAATGATCGATATATGCATTATCAATATGTATGCCTGTTACTTCTTTGTCACCTGGTTTTCCGAAAATATCACTGATTTCTTCCTCATTGATCCCGATCATCTCCGCTGCTTCCCTGAGGCATCCTTTCAGGCGCCTTGCCGCAATATACGGGATTCCGCATGCATCATAGCAGACATCACTGTCAATGATTCCCGCATAGGAATATCCTGACCCCATACACAGATCGGACTTTAAGGTGATGACAAGCTTATATCTGTTTCCGTTCATCTTATGCATCCTCCTTCTCTGCTGTTCTTTTCTTCTCCTCGTCAAACCAGAGATCATATACGATCACCATATCATAGATCAGTTTCCTCTGCATCTCATCATCCAGCAGCCCTCCCAGGGTAAAATCAAGATGTTTCTCAAGCTGATGGGCACAGATCCGTTCCAGCTCTGATTTGAAATCCGCGGCGCTTTTTCTGGCACTGAGCGCCAGGTTTTTAATATTACTTCGCCCGGATTTGTTCAGCATATCTTTCATCTTCTGTACAATGTCATCTGAAATGTATTTTTCTTTTATGAGACCTTCCCGGCCTGCCGCCTGTCCTGATCCATCATAATATTTGATGAACCAGGGACGGCTGCTTTTTTCCGTCTCTTCTTCTTTTCTGATTTCTTCCAGGGAGGTGCCAAATGCGCCCTGACAGTAATGGAAATCAATCAGGCTTGCATTTGTGATCCCCTCTGCTTTCATCAGCTTCTTTCCGGACTCACAGCACTCTTCCGCAATCCTGTATGCCTCCCGGAACGGCGCATGGCTGTGGAAAACAGCAATGCCGGCACAGGAGGTCCTGGGAGCACCCTGAGGGGATTCCTCCGCAAGCCTTGTCAGATATTCTCTTGCCACGTCATAGGCATTTCTCGCATTACAGATAAATGTAACCTCATCGCCTGCATATACGACAAACCTTCGCCTTCCGTTCGCTCTCTTTTCCAGAAGAGCGTCCACATCGGCAATCCGTTTATCTATATAATGTGTCTGGATCTCCTCCGAGAACTGCCTTAACGCCTTTACACAGGCGCTGTAAGACTTGTCCACGCCATTCAGGCATCTTTCCACCTGGGCGCCCATACTGTTTCCGTCAATATAAATAACAGCGAGCAGACTTTCTTCCCCTTTCTTTGTGATCAGATTATCCAGCTTGTCGCTTCCTTCTAGCTGAATCTGTATCTCCCTGTTAGCGCGTTCTCTGCTCATCTCCTCATATTTAACATATTTTTTCTTGCTCTCATAACTCACCTTTTCATCGCGGTTCCCGATATGCTGGAGCTCCGCCAGAGGAAGGGATGTGCGGTAATCCGTCTGGACGACAGGAAGCGTATTCACCGGATTGATCATGCTCTCCCTCTGCTCTCTCCGATGATGTTCGGCATACAGCCTGTCACGGTCCTGCGGATAATTATCAAAATTTATTTCACCGATGCAGGTGGTCAGCACGCGCAGAGAATAGGTCTTATCCAGAAGCTCGCGGTAAAACCTGCGGTTCACCTCCCGATACACCTCTGCATCCCTGTACAAAACAAAGAAATTACCGCCCCCGTCATAGACAACTTCACCGACATATCCTTTTTCCAAACGGCTTTCAAAATTTTCCGGAGTAAATTCTTCCGGTTCATCCTGCTGAGAATTACGCCTGTAACTGAAAATCCCTTTCTCGGACACCTTCTCTGCCGCCGGAAACAGACAGTCATCAAAGCAGTCCCTGATGATATACGATCCGCCGACAATTTCTTTAATCTTGCTGCTTTTATAGATATAATCCTGTTTTCCCCGAATGTCATACATTGCGAGTATATAATCCTTTTCACTCATATGCACCGTACCCCTTTCCTTTTGCCGCCCTGCCGGCAGCACACTTTCTCTCATTATAACGTTAATATTGTACAAATAAAATACCTTTTACAGATATTTATTGTTTATTATGCACGTTTGATCTTCTCTTTCCCTGCGCAGTACATATTTTCCAAACCCGAAACTGCTATTTCGTCCGACATGCGTCAGTTCTCCTGCTATCAGATAATCCAGGCAGTCTTCCGGCATACTTTCAAAAACAACTTTTCCCGAAATCCCTCTCAGTGTTATCCGGGCATCCTGCGTTCCCGAATACCTCTTCACCTTCTCCTTTCTGACCATCTGCCAGCGGATCCCGGGATATTCGCAAAAATCCGGTACGTCCGTCTCTGTGCCTGTATAATAATCAAGCATCTGCACTCTTCTGGCTGCTCCCTTCACCAGCGCGTCCGCATAGAATTCATCCATATATTTCTGCTGATATTTCATACTGAGCGGAGTGATAAACGTTAACGTCCACAAGCCATCCTCACTCCTCAGCCTCTTTTTCCTCTGACTTATATATTGTTCCACTGTCTCTATCTGATATCTGCCCATATCAACTTCATTTCCGCAGACAATCGGCTTCCCCTGCGTGTTACAGACTTCAAGAATGCGGAAGCGTGCCCTGTGCCTGCCGATTCCTGCCAGCCCAAGCTGATAGAATGCCTGAAGATAAATATTAAAAAAGGCAATACTGTCTCCAAACAGGACCAAAGAGAATTCAAACCTGCTGCCCTTTGCGAACTCAGTCCGTTTGTCCGCGCATTCTATCAGATATCCCACGCTTTCTTCTCCCGTCACATATGCCGGCTTCTTTTCCATGGATGAATAAAATGTATGCATTACAACACAGGCTTTTTTAAATCTGCACTCACCGCAGTTTTTATCCGTCACACAATTCTGCTTCAGGATCATCTCCCCCATACCCCCGCGCAGTGCAGCGGTCTTTGTCTCTGGCATTTGTGCATGTTCAAGTATCTCGGTCCGGAAACAGAGCCGGATATACGGAATATCAAATATAATCTTTTTGTCCATAATTTCCCCCTGCAAACCACTTTACTGTGTCAGTATTCTCTAAAGCCTTCAAAAGTAAAAATCACTTTTTTCTGTGTGTTCCCAGTTTCATCTGAAATCTCTTCCACCCTGCGCCGGCTGCATGCGGCAAGGACTGTAAGCCCGTTTTCCTTGAGTCTGCTGACAAGCGCATACGTAAACGTAAACTCTCCCTGGCACATGACCGCCGCCGGATGTAAACTGACGATCTCCCTGTATACGCGCTCAGCTTCCTCCCTAACCCTTCCGGCCGTCCACGCAGGATCCACCTCCGGGAACGGAAGATCTATAATCTTCCCGTATACCTCGGCTTTCCGCCTCTGCTCATCACCCCATGCAGCAGACGGGTGGTTCGAACAGTTGATAAAAATGTTTTCTGAATTCTGCAGACGGCTTCTTCTCTCTGCTGCCGTAACTTCAGACATTTTCTTACCTCCTTACTGTTGTATCACGCGAATAAGATGTACTGTAAATATTATACTGGTCCTGCCAGACTTTTTCTACTGTAAAGACCTCAAATAGAAAAGGAGCGCGTCAAAGTCTGCCTAAACAAACTCTGATGCGCTCCCTTCTTTTTTTATCTCTGTAATTACCTTCCCTGTTTAGTCCTCCAGATCCTTTTTCTTTCTGAGAACCACTGTTGCCGCTGTCCTGGAAGCCGCCAGCGCGCTCAGTGCAAGAAGGAGCGCGCTGCTGTCGCCTGTCTTCGGGCTCTTTACGCCTTCTTTTTCAGCGTCAGCCTGTGCGTTATTGTCCGAAGGATTCTGATCTCCGTCATTGCCGGATGGTTTCTGTTCCGGATCTTTCTGGCCCTCATCCGTATCGCCTGAGCCATTCTGATCTCCCGGATCCTCCGGCGTCTCACCCGGCTCTTCCGGCGTATCGTCTGTCACATAGTTTCCGTTCTCATCCTGAACAAGTCCTGCATTTTCCGCTCCATTGATCTCGACCTGGTTTGCATCTCCATTCTCGATATAAATGGCATCCAGATCTTTGCCGGCAGTATCCTGGACTGTCACTTTAGAACCTTCTGCGAAGTTTACGCTCGACTCGCCATTGACTCCGTCAACGTTGATGCCTCCCCATGAATTCTCTCCGAGAATGATCTTCAGGCCGCCGGAAACATCCGCCGTTCCTCCGTTTACGATCATGCCTGCTCCTCCGGCTGTATCTGTATTGTCCAGCGTAACATCCTGAAGCGCTGCCCTTGACCTGTAAATGTGAAGTGCTGACTTATTTGCCGCATCTGTCCTGATGCCCAGGTCATTGAGAGAGACAACATCTGCTTCCCCTGCCATAACAGTCACAACATTATCTTTTCCGAGAGCGGATGTACCGTTGAAGTAAAATCCCTGTCCGTTGACTGTCATGCTCTCTTCCAGATAAAGCGGCTCGCTCAGATTCACATCATGCAGCAGTGTGACAGAAATAACATCCTTCTCTTTTTTGGCTTTCAGGAATGCCGGAAGGTTTTCATCCTGCACGTAAGCTGTCTGCCCGTCCGCAGTCACTACCTCGGTCGTATTTGCGGCCTTCCCGGGAACTGTTCCGCCGTTCTCCACACATACGACTGACTGCGTTGCTGAAAGAGTATCGATCTTCGCTATGGATGCTCCGGAGAAATCCGCTGTCGCATTGTCCACATTTACTCCGTACCAGGAATTCGCTCCCAGTGTCAGATCAAGATTTCCTGTGAACACCGCGCTGCCGCCGTTGACAATGACCGGCGCTCCACCGGCCGCGTTTGTATGGTCAATAGTAAGGTTATTTGCTGTAAGTGCAGTCCTGTAAGCATGCAGAGCGGTTTTATTCTCCGCTGCTGTTATGATCGTGACTCCGTCAAGTGCTGCTGTATCTCCGGTAAGGGTTACAAGATTTCCAGTTACACCAGAGCTGCCGATCAGTGTACCGCCCGTGATGGTCACGCTGTTGTTCACCGTAAGCGCACGCTCCAAGGTGATCGTCTTCCCTGTCAGATCGACGACTCCTCCCTGCGCAATTGCAGCTTCAAGTGTTGTCTGATCTGTAATCTCAGCTCTTACATCCTTCTCCTGTCCGCTGTTCGCTTCCTGCGCGGATACTTCCAGAGCTGCGCTCTCCGCCGCCTCTGCTCCTGTCAGTTCTGCTCCTGTCAGTTCTGCTTCCGTTATTTCCACTCCGGCAGCAGATACCGCGCCGGTAACCCCCGCATCTGTCACTGTCTCTGCTGCAGTCGCTGTTCCGTTATCCGCCGCAGGCTCAGCAAAAGTAATAACAGGTGATACGTTGATCACCATAGCCGCACCCATAATGGCTGCCAAAAATTTTTTCTTCATAGTTTCCTCCTGATGAATGTATTTGGTGTATGTAAGTTCAAATTCCCACCAGTCTCTGCCGTGAGATCTCGACATCACGGCTCAGATTATATCCGTACAATCACTTCTTTGTCAATGAAATCGGAGGTTGTAATTTCTGGTAATTCATAAGAGGAAAATATTGCCAAAAAGCGCAGAAAAGCCGGGGAGTCTGCCTCCCCGGCTTTTCTGTATTTATCCATTACCGAGCCATATCCTGGCTCTTTTTTCAGCTTTTTCGTAAGATCCTGCTTACTCAGCGTCAGCTGCGTATACGTCTACCAGTTTCTTCAGGTATTCGTATCTCTCCATAGCTTCCTGCTCGTTGATCGCGAACAATCTTGCAGCCTTCTCCGGATTTGCTCTCTTAAGAGCATTGTAACGTACCTCTCCATCAAGGAATGCCTGGTAGTCTTCCTGCTTCGGAGCCTTGCTGTCAAGGAAGAATTTGTTGCCCTCAGCAGCCGGATTGAACCGGAAGTTGTTCCAGTATCCGCACTCTACTGCCAGCTGTTCCTCTGTCTGAGCTTTGCTCATACCCTTCTTGATACCGTGGTTGATACACGGAGCGTAAGCGATGATGAGTGACGGTCCCGGATATGCCTCAGCCTCTGTGATAGCTTTGACTGTCTGATTGGGGTCAGCACCCATAGCGATCTGTGCAACGTATACATAGCCGTAGCTCATTGCCATGCCCGCAAGGTCTTTCTTCTTCGTCTCTTTTCCGCCTGCCGCGAACTGTGCCGTAGCACCTGTCTTCGTAGCCTTGGAGGACTGTCCGCCTGTGTTGGAGTAAACCTCTGTATCGAATACCATGATGTTGATGTCCTTGCCGCTTGCAAGTACATGGTCAACACCGCCGAATCCGATATCGTAAGCCCATCCGTCACCGCCGAATACCCACTGGGATTTCTTAGCGAGGAAGTCTTTGTTCTTAAGAACTTCGTTCTTCTCTGCAAGGTCGCAGTCACAAGCTTCCAGAGCTGCTACCAGATTGTCTGTAGCTGTTCCGTTTTCAGCGCCGCATCCGAATGTATCAAGATACTCTTTTGCAGCAGCCTTAACTTCTTCTTTCTCTGCGATCTCAGCGATCTTCTCTACTTTTGCTTTCATTCTGTCACGGATCGTGTTCTGAGCGAGCAGCATACCGTAACCAAACTCTGCGTTATCCTCGAACAGAGAGTTGCACCATGCCGGACCCTGTCCCTTCTCGTTCACTGTGTAAGGTGTGGACGGTGAGGAGTTGCCCCAGATGGAAGAACATCCTGTTGCGTTTGCAATATACATTCTGTCACCGAAGAGCTGTGTGATCAGCTTAGCGTACGGTGTCTCTCCACAGCCTGCACATGCGCCTGAGAACTCAAGCAGCGGCTGTTTGAACTGGCTTCCCTTTACAGTTGTCTCTTTGAATTTTGCGACAACTTCCGGTTTTACCGGGATCTCTCTTCCGTAATCGAAGAAGTCCTGCTTGCCGGCGTTTGCTTCCATGTTTTCCATAACAAGAGCCTTCTCGCCCTTCTTGCCCGGACATACATTCGCGCAGGAACCGCATCCTGTACAGTCGTAAGCGGATACTGTCATGGCGAACTTCATGCCCGGCATACCAATCATATCGATTGCTTCCATTCCTTCCGGTGCTTTCGCAAGCTCTTCCTCTGTCAGAGCTACCGGACGGATAACAGCGTGCGGACATACATATGCACAGCGGTTACACTGGATACAGTTCTCCGGTTTCCATACCGGGATATCCACTGCGATACCACGTTTCTCGTATGCAGAAGATCCGGACGGTGTAGAGCCGTCTACATAGTCGTTAAATGCAGATACCGGAAGAGTATTTCCTTCCTGAGCATTTACCTTAGCCTGGATATTCTTAACGAAATCGATAACGTCTTTTCTTCCGTTCTCGTCTACCTTCGGAGTCGCAAGTCCTTCGTCAGCAGCGTCCTTCCAACTCTCCGGAACAGCTACTTCTACGACCTGCTTAGCGCCTGCATCGATCGCGTCATAGTTCATCTGTACGATCTTGTCACCCTTTCTTCCGTAAGTAGCCTTAGCAGCGGCCTTCATCAGGTCGATCGCCTCTTCCTCCGGAATGATAGCGGCAAGTTTGAAGAATGCAGACTGAAGGACAGTATTAATACGTCCGCCAAGTCCGATCTCTTTACCGATCTTGATACCATCGATTGTGTAGAACTTGATGTTGTGGTTTGCAATATATGCTTTAACCTGTCCCGGCAGATGCTTCTCAAGTCCTTCCATATCCCACGGACAGTTCAGAAGGAATGTACCGCCGTCAACAAGTTCCTGAACCATGTTGTACTTGTCCACATAGGACGGGTTGTGGCATGCCACAAAGTTCGCCTGATGGATCAGGTATGTAGATTTGATCGGTGATTTACCGAAACGCAGGTGAGACATTGTAACACCGCCGGACTTCTTGGAGTCATAGTCAAAGTAAGCCTGTGCGTACATGTCTGTGTTGTCACCGATGATCTTGATGGAGTTCTTGTTCGCTCCGACTGTACCGTCAGCGCCAAGTCCCCAGAACTTACAGTTGATCGTTCCTTCCGGTGTTGTAACGAGCGGCTCGTCTGCTGTCAGTGACAGGTTCGTCACATCGTCAACGATACCGATCGTAAATTTCTGTTTTTCGTCATTGTGGAATACAGCAACGATCTGAGCAGGTGTCGTATCCTTGGAACCAAGTCCGTAACGTCCTGTGTAGATCGGAACCGCATCGAATTTTGTTCCCTTGAGTGCTGCAACAACATCAAGGTACAGAGGCTCGCCAAGCGCTCCCGGCTCTTTTGTCCTGTCGAGAACAGAGATCTTCTTAACAGAATCCGGGATTGCATCGATAAGAGCCTGCGCGCAGAACGGTCTGTACAGACGTACCTTAACAACGCCGACTTTCTCGCCTGCTGCAAGCAGATAGTCGATTGTCTCCTCGATCGTGTCACATACAGAACCCATAGCAACGATAACATGCTCTGCATCCTCTGCTCCATAGTAGTTGAACAGCTTGTAATCTGTACCGATCTTCTCATTTACTTTGTCCATGTAGTTCTGAACGATTCCCGGAAGAGCATCGTAATACGGGTTACATGCCTCTCTTGCCTGGAAGAAGATATCCGGGTTCTGAGCAGAACCTCTCTGGCACGGATGGTTCGGATTCAGCGCATGTGCACGGAAAGCGTCGATCGCGTCCATATTTACCAGATCTTTGAGGTCTTCATAATCCCATGTCTCGATCTTCTGGATCTCGTGAGATGTACGGAATCCATCAAAGAAGTTGATGAAAGGAAGCTTTCCTTCCAGAGCCGCACAGTGTGCAACCGGTGTCAGGTCCATAACCTCCTGTACGCTGGACTCACAGAGCATAGCAGCTCCTGTCTGACGACAGGCGTAAACGTCTGAGTGATCACCAAAAATAGAAAGTGCATGGCTTGCAAGCGCACGAGCGGATACGTTGAACACGCCCGGGAGCTGCTCACCGGCAACTTTATACAGGTTCGGGATCATAAGCAGAAGTCCCTGAGACGCTGTAAATGTTGTCGTAAGGGCTCCTGCTGCCAGAGAGCCGTGTACAGCACCTGCCGCGCCTGCCTCGGACTGCATCTCTACTACATTGACTGTCTGTCCGAAGATGTTCTCTCTGCCTTCTGTTGCCCATTCGTCAACATGCTCCGGCATAACGGATGACGGTGTGATCGGGTAGATCGCCGCGACTTCTGTATACGCATATGAAACGTGAGCAGCAGCCTGGTTACCGTCCATGGTCTTCATTTTTCTTGCCATTTTCTTGTTCCTCCTTAAAATTTACATAGAAAATATAATTATTCACATGTGGTTTTATTATATCGCCAAAAATGACAAAAGTCCATAGAGGGCGGTCGGGTTTTTGTATCTTTTGGCGTACAGCACACGGTTAACCGCAGGGTTTTGCCGAACGCTCCACAGGTTTCCCGTTTATCTTGTTTTCCTGCTCTCCTCACACTTCTCCGGCATGAATTTAACTTTGTCTGAATATCTATTTTCCTTTGATTATCTGCAAAGAAAAAATGCATTCTTTTCTTTACAAAAAGGAAATCGGCTGCTCCTCATCTTATGAGTACAACCGATTTCCGTAACCATTTACTTTTTCTTGAATTTAAAAATCCGGTCTTTCTTCCTCGGAGGTTTACTGCCCTCGATCTTATCCGGCATAGGCTCATAAACCTTCCCGCTCTTAAGCATTGGCATCTTTTTGTGATGCTTCCGCAGATACAGAAGCGCAGCTCCGGCACCCGCCACGATCACTCCGGCAAGAAGCTGGGATACCGGAAGTCCTATTCCCGGAAGTAAAAGCTGATCCGTGCGCAGCCCTTCGATCCACACCCTGCCCAGCGCATATCCGAACACATAGAGAAGGAACAATTCTCCCTCATACTTTTTATGTTTCCTGTAAAGCACCAGGATGATGAGCAGTACCGCGCACCACACTGATTCATACAGGAATGTAGGATGGACCTGAATATACTCAACGCCGCCAATAGTCTCTATATGCCGGCGCATGGTTTCCGTCACATCACCGGAGCGCACTGCATCCAGCGGAAGCCGCATAGCAAACAGGCTGTCCGTGTACTCTCCGAACGCCTCTCTGTTAAAAAAGTTGCCCCATCGTCCAAGCATCTGTCCATTCAGGATCGCAAGCGCCACAGTATCAAAGATCTGAAACGGGGACAGATGTTTGACTCTGGCAAGGATAAATACAGCGACCACCGCGCCGATCACGCCTCCATAGATGGCAAGCCCGCCCTCCCTCAGATTAAAAATGTCTAACAGGTTGTCCTTGTACATATCCCAGGAAAAGACGACATAATAGATCCTCGCACCGGCGATCCCCATGATCACCCCGATGATCCCCATATCCAGGTAATCTTCCGGATTCTGCCTTGTTCTCTTTGCCTCATAGGTTGCGATCATAAATCCGATCAGGATGGCAGCTCCTATAATAATGCCATAATATGCGATCTGAAAGCCAAAAACGTCAATACTCTTCCCTACATGATTCAGACTGATGCCGAGATTGGGAAAGCTGATGTCATAATGCATATCCATACTCCTTCGTCCGTTCAGCCGCGCCATTCAAAAAAACATGCAAGCACGTTTTTCTCTCCCGCCCAGAGCATGGCTGAACTAGTTTTTATACGTTAAACCTGAACAGCATGATGTCGCCGTCCTGTACTACATAGTCTTTTCCTTCAAGCCTGATCAGACCTTTTTCTTTCGCCGCTGTATGAGAACCACACGCGATCAGATCATCATAGCTTACTACCTCAGCGCGGATAAACCCTCTCTCAAAATCGGAATGGATCTTTCCTGCCGCCTGCGGCGCTTTCGTTCCTCTTGTGATGGTCCAAGCGCGCACTTCCGGTTCTCCCGCCGTAAGATAGCTGATCAGCCCGAGCAGATGATAGCTTGCCTTGATCAGTTTCTCCAGACCAGACTCTTTCAATCCCAGATCATCGAGGAACATTTTTTTCTCATCATCGTCGAGCTGGGAGATCTCCTCCTCAATCTCAGCGCATACAACGAAAACTTCGCATTCTTCCTCTTCCGCATATTCTCGTACAGCCTGCACCCCCGGATTGGAAGCGCCGTCATCGGCAAGGTCGTCCTCGGATACATTCGCGGCGAAGATCACAGGCTTCGCCGTCAGGAGATTGTACCCGGCAAGCCACGCCTGCTCGTCCTCATCCTCCGTCACAAAGCTCTTTGCCAGCTTATTCTCTTCCAAGTGTGCTTTTATACGGTTTAAGAGATCCAGCTCTTTTGCCGCTGTCTTATCATTGCGTGAAAGCTTGACCGTCTTAGCGATCCTTCTCTCCAGCACTTCCAGGTCTGAGAAGATCAGCTCCAGGTTGATGGTCTCGATATCACGGAGCGGATCAATGCTTCCGTCCACATGGACGATATTTGTATTCTCAAAGCAGCGTACCACATGTACAATGGCATCTACCTCGCGGATGTTGGCAAGGAACTGGTTGCCGAGTCCCTCTCCTTTTGAAGCGCCCTTTACGAGCCCGGCGATATCCACGAATTCAATCGCCGCAGGGATGATCTTTTTTGTGTGATACATCTCTCCCAGGACATTAAGCCTCTCATCCGGCACTGTAACAACGCCTACATTCGGGTCGATCGTGCAGAATGGATAGTTCGCTGACTCTGCCCCTGCTTTTGTCAAAGAGTTAAATAATGTGCTTTTTCCGACATTCGGTAATCCTACGATTCCCAGTTTCATTTATCCTTTATCTCCTTTATTTGTTAAGATTTTTCTGCTAATCTCTCGTCTCCATCAATATCACCTTGCCAAACGAGAACGAGATCTTCACTTCATCCAGCTCAAATTCATTGCTCACGCAGAGGCTGTCATCCGGTTTCAGAAAATGATTTTTAAGCGGATACTTCGCTCCGGTAATCGTCAGAGCATCCACAGGAAGTTCCATCGGAAACAGCGAAAAATATTTTCCAAACGCCTCTTCCCGCTTCAGAGTGATCCCTTTGTCCAGAAGCCGGATCTGATTATGACTGTCCACGATCCGCGCATCCGCGCCCGCGTCCAGCGCGATCTGAAGGCACTGGATATTTGCCCAGAGATGGTCGATACGGTTTCCCGTACCTCCGAGTATCCAGATCTCTTTCCTGTTCAGCCCAAGGCAGAGGCGCAGAGCGATCTCCGTATCCGATGCATCCTTGACCGGATTGAATTCCCGGATCGGCACATCCGCCTCTTCCCTGTAATAATCCACCAGCCCTTTAGGTACGCTGTCAAAATCTCCTACGATATAATCCGGTTTAATCTCATTGTCATAGAGAAACTTCAGTCCTCTGTCCACTCCGATCACAAATTCCGTATCTTCACTTTTAATGATTGGGAGAGCGAAATCTTTTTCCAGCATTCCCCCGCTTACGATCACAGTCCGCTTACTCATGATTCCTCAATATCTCCATAAATTCTGCTGTGTTTTTTCTGATATTGCCTTTATAGACGCCTGATCCGGACACGATCACATTTGCTCCCGCGTCCAGCACTTCAGCCACATTTGAATGATAGATGCCTCCGTCTACTTCCACATCCTTCTCAAGTCCTCTCTCATCGAGCAGGTCTCTGAGCTGTCTGATACGCCCCAGCGATTCCGGGATAAATGCCTGACCTCCGAATCCCGGCTCCACACTCATGATCAGGAACATATCCGCCTTGTCAAGATAGGGGATAAGCTTCTCCACAGGGGTCGCAGGCTTGATCGAGATCCCGGCCCTCACTCCGCATGCATGGATCGCGTCAAGCGCTGCTCCCGGGTCCTCACATGCTTCCAAATGGATTGTGATAATATCAGCCCCGCAGGAAACAAATTCCTTCACATACCGAATCGGTTCTGTCACCATGAGGTGCACATCCAGCACCTGGTCCGTAGCCCCCTTCACAGATGAGAGCACCGGCATGCCAAACGAAATACTCGGGACAAAGATCCCGTCCATCACATCAAAATGAATGTACCGAGCCCCAGCCTCCTCTGTCTCTTTCAACTGTTTTCCCAGTATCTTAAAATCCGCCGAAAGCATTGACGGCGCCAAAATATTCTCTCTCATCTAATACCTCTTTCTTTCCTGTAATTCCTGATACATCAATACATAGTCCTCGTACCGGATCCTGTGTATCTTTCCATCTTCCACAGCCCGCTTTACCGCGCACCCGGGTTCATGGACATGTCCGCATCCGTTAAACCGGCACTTTCCTTCAAAGGGCGCGAATTCCGGGAAGCAGTATTTCAGATCTTCCTTTTCCATATCACCTACATAGAGGGAGCTGAATCCCGGCGTGTCCATAATGTAGGACCCTTCTCCAAGCATGATCAGCTCGGAATGCCTTGTCGTATGCTTCCCCCTCTCGATCTTACGGCTGATGCTCCCTGTTGCCATCTTCACCCCGCTCTGGAGCAGATTGATCAGAGAAGATTTCCCCACGCCGGACGGTCCCGCGATGGCAGTTGTCTTTCCACTCAGGAGTTCTTTCAGCCTGTCTATATTTTCCTTTTTCTTTGCACTTGTAAATATAAGCGGATACCCGCAGCTTTCATATACTTCCTTCAGTCCGGCGATCTCAGGATCCTCCGCAATGTCCGCCTTGTTAAAGCAGAGCACTGCCGGGATCTCCTTGTTCTGCATCATGACAAGGAACCGGTCAAGAAGGTTAAAATGGGGTTTTGGCTTTTTCACAGCAAACACGACCAGCGCCTGATCGATATTTGCCACAGCCGGACGCACCAGCTCATTTTTTCTCGGAAGGATCCGCATGATATTTCCTTCCATATCCTTCTCGTGGGTGACTTCCATCTCCACATCGTCCCCCACCAGCGGCTTGACCCCGTCCTTTCGGAAAATGCCTTTTGCCTTACACTCATAAACACCGGATCCCACTGCGTGAACGTAGTAGAATCCGGCAATTCCTTTAATGATCTTACCCTGCATTTTTGTCAGTCTTTCTGCTTACTGTCTCATGGATCAGTCCCCCGGGACCGTCCCTTACTCCTGCTCTGTGCCGCCGTCACCGGTATCTCCCGTATCTTCAGGTCCCAGGCTCACCCAGTAATATACAGTGCTGCCCTTCTCAATCTTCACGCCCACTTCCGGATTCAGCCGGCAGACCGTTCCTTTCGGATAATCGCTGTACTGCTCTCCTCCGTATACCGCCGTGAGCCCGGCTTCACTCAGCATCTGCTCTGCTGTCTCCGGATAGGCTCTCAATACATCCGGCACCTCTACTGTCTGCGTCTTTGGTCCAAGACTCACCACATAGCTGACCGTGGCTCCCTTTTCAACCGATGTTCCTGATTCAGGGCTCTGAGAAATGACATTTCCCGCTGCGACTGTATCACTGTAATCCTGACTCGCGCTTCCGACAAGTCCCACAGCAGCCAGCGCTGACTCTGCATCCGCGGCGCTGCGGTTCTTAAGATCCGGCACTTTCACTTCTTCTTTCCCAAGACTAATCACGATCGTAACACTGGTTCCCTCATCGACCTCTGTATCCGCTGCCGGGTCGGATGAGATCACATTCCCCGCGGCAATGGTATCACTGTTCTGGGGTTCTCCCTTTGTTACCTTCAGCCCGGCATCCTGGAGAATCTTCTCCGCGTCCGCCTCGCTCTTGTCCACTACATTGGGCACCTTCACTTTCTCTGCCGGCTCACCGCTGCTGATCACCACAGTGACCGTTGAATTTTTCTTTACCTTTTTGCCCGCTTCCGGATCCTGGCTCTTGATCTCGTCTTTGGCGTAATCATTGGAAGGCTCCTCTTCTGCTGCCTTCTTAATTCCAAGATCGTGCTTTTTCAGTTCAGCCTTTGCTTCATCATATGTCATCCCGCGCACATCCGGCACTTTTACCGTCTCTTCCTTTGTTGCCACGATCCCCGGTCCCGAAAAGAAGCCTGCCGCATTCCCGACCAGGAAAAGGACGAGCAGGGCAATAACAACACCTGCCACGATCATCAGAATACGCATGATCCGCTTAGTATCAGGATTCACATTGTTCTTCCTGCCTCTTCGGTCATACTGCCCCTGACGCCTGCCGCGGGGACGGTCATCCTCATCATCGTCTTCATCCTCATCATCGTCATCGTAATCATCATAATCGTCATCAGCATAACCGCGTCCGCGTCCCTGTACCTGTTCCAGCTCTGCCGTTGACATGACCATCGTGCGGTCCGTGTCTCCGCCGGCAGCTGCTCCCAGGACAACAAAATCCCCTTCAGGGTCCACAAGAGAACGCTTCAGATCCAGCAGAAGCGCCGCGCAGTCATGATAGCGCAGTCCCGGATTTTTCTGGGTACATTTCATAATGATGCATTCCAGACTGTATGGAATATCCGGCACTTCTTCTGCCGGAGATTTGATTTCTTCCTGAAGGTGTTTGAGCGCCACAGATACCGTAGAATCGCCGTCAAACGGCACATGTCCTGTGATCATCTCATACATGGTGATACCGATGGAGTAAATATCGCTCTTCTGATCCACCACTCCGCCTCTCGCCTGCTCAGGGGACGTATAATGCACAGATCCCATAACACTGGTGCTGATCGTCTGTGTAGCGGTCGTCGCACGCGCAATGCCAAAGTCTGTGACCTTAACTTTACCGTCTTTTGAAATAATGATATTCTGGGGTTTGATATCCCTGTGTATGATATGCTGGTTGTGAGCTGCCTGAAGACCTGTCACCATCTGGATCGAGATGCTGATCGTCTCCTTCGCTGAAAGCCTGCCTTTCTTCTCGATATAGTCTTTCAGCGTGATCCCTTCCACAAGTTCCATGACCATATAGTACAGGCCCCGGTCCTGACCTACATCATAGACATTTACCACATTCGGATGCATCAGCCCTGCCGCTGCCTGTGCCTCGCTCAGGAACTTCTTGATAAATACCTCGTCTTTACGGTAATCACTTTTGAGCACTTTGGTCGCCACATACCGGTTCAGTTTATGGTCTTTGCCCTTATAGACATCTGCCATGCCGCCGGAACCGATACGTCCCAGTATCTCATACCTCTTTCCTAAATAAACTCCTTCTCTGATCATAATACACTCACCTCATCCGCGAACGGTTCAATCAGGACAATGCCGATATTGTCCGTACCGCCGTTTTCTTTTGCAGCATCTACAAGAGCCTGCCCGGCTTCAACGATGTCTCTTCCTCCCTGGACAATATGGAAGAGTTCTTCATCCTCCACCATATTGCTGAGTCCGTCTGTACACATCAGTATGATGTCTCCCCGTTTCAGGCGGTGCTCATAAAAATCTACATCCACATCTGCTTTGGCGCCGATTGCCCTTGTGATGATATTTTTATCCGGATGGTGCTTGGCTTCCTCTGGCTTTATGCCTCCCAGACGCACCATTTCCTCCACAAGTGAATGGTCCTTCGTAAGCTGCTGTATTCCCTGGTTGATAAGATACAGACGGCTGTCTCCCACATTCGCGAAATACATCATCTGGTTCATGATCGTTGCAGCGACCACTGTCGTCCCCATTCCCTTGAGGTGTTCATCGCGGGACGCTTCTTTGATGATCTCCCGGTTAGCTGTTTTGATCGCCGCTACAAGGCACTTCTCCACATCCTCGCCCTCGCTCATCTTAAGCTCCCGCCTGAGCACTTCCACCGTATATTTTGACGCATAGTCGCCTGCCTGATGTCCGCCCATTCCGTCTGCCACCACGAACAGGTTCTGAAGGATGCCCAGCGGTCTGTCTGTTGTAAAGACATAATCCTGATTCACCTGTCGCACCATTCCCACATCTGTTATCGCAAATGTCCTCATATCCGTCTCCTTAATCCTGTCTGTTGTGGCTCTCCTGATCAGCCCTCTGCGCATAGCGGCGCCTGAGCTGACCGCAGGCTCCATCGATGTCAGAGCCCATTTCCCTTCTTATAGTAACATTTATTCCGCTTTTTTCAAGGTTATTTTTGAAATTCAGGGCATTTTTCCTGCTCGGGCGAACGAAATCACGCTCCCGGACCGGATTCACCGGAATCAGGTTCAGATGGCAGTTTCGAGGCTTCAGGATAGCTGTCAGCTCCCTTGCGTCTTCGTCTGTATCATTGACTCCGTGCACCAGGCTGTACTCAAATGTAACCCTGCGCCCTGTCTTCTCAAAGTAAGTATCACACGCCGCAAGCACTTCGGAAAGATCATATTTATTTGCCACCGGCATGAGCTTCCTCCGCTTCTCCTGAGTAGATCCGTGCAGAGACAGCGCGAGCGTGATCTGAAGCTTTTCCTCCGCAAGTTCAAGCATTTTCGGAACAATACCGCAGGTAGATACCGTGACGTTCCTCTGGCTGATGTTCAGCCCGTGCCCATCTGTCAGGATGCGGACAAACCTGAGGAAATTGTCATAATTGTCCAGAGGCTCCCCGGTGCCCATGACTACCACGTTATGCACTCTTTCTTTTGTGATCTTCTGGATCTGGTAGATCTGCCCCAGCATCTCTGATGCAGAAAGATTTCTCTTAAGCCCGCCGATCGTGGAGGCACAGAACACGCACCCCATCCTGCATCCTGCCTGGGAGGAAATGCACACCGAATTCCCGTGCTTATACCTCATGAGGACACTCTCCACCATATTTCCGTCATACAGGCGGAATAAGAATTTATTCGTTCCGTCCATCTTAGAGACCTGTCTTTCCTCCATGATGACCGGGAGGATCTCATACGCCTTCTCCAGACGGTGCCTTAGGTCTTTTGAGAGATTCGTCATCTCGTCGAAGCTGTCCGCCAGCTTCACATGCAGCCAGTCATAGATCTGCCCAGCCCGGAATGGTTTCTCGCCCAGCTCCTGTATCTCTGTCCTTAATTCTTCATATCCATATGCCCGGATGTCCTTTTTCATGTCTGTTTCTTCCTTTTTATAAATCTCGCGATAAAAAATCCGTCCGACTTATGTACACCCGGAAGGAGCTGGATGCATCCCTTCTCCGACACGCTGTCCCTCAGTTCAGGACAGAGCCTTTCGCTGATATCATCCAGTGAGAACTCCGGGTCCTGCTCCAGGAGCCAGTGTACATTGTCAATATTCTCCGCCGGATTCACAGTACATGTGCTGTAAATCAGCACACCGCCAGGTTTCACATATTCCTTCACGCAGCTTAGGATCTTTCTCTGCAGCTTCACGAGGCTTTTTATTCCCTCCGGGGACGCTTTATATTTCAGGTCCGTCTTCCTGCCGAGCACTCCCAGCCCGGAACAAGGCAGATCCGCGATCACGATGTCCGCAGTCCCCACAGCCGCCGGGTCCGGCACAGAGGCGTCTCTGCATACTGCCGAGATGTTCGGGAGCCCCGAGCGTACAATATTCTCCCTGATGAGATCTGTCTTATATTCTGTCAGATCTCTTGCTTCCACATGCCCGGGTAAGTATTGCTCTTTCCTTATGTCTTCTGGCAGATTTTTCTCATCGCCCTGCTGTTCCTTTACATACAGCTTTTCTGCGATATGGAGTGCCTTCCCCCCCGGAGCCGCGCACACATCGATCACACGGTCTCCCGGCTGAGGGTCTGCCAGCTCCCCTGCCAGCATAGAGCTGACGTCCTGTACCATAAAGAGTCCTCCTCGGAAACTGTCCATGCCTTCCAGATAATCGTAGCCTGAAAGAGAGAACGCATAGGGAAGGTACGGATTCGGTTCTGCCTTCACTCCCTCTTCTTTCATTATTTTTCTGAATTCATCCGAAGTAATGCGGTTCAGACAGCACCGGACTGTAATCGGTTTTTCCCGCTGAAACTCTGCAAGCATTGTTTCGATCACATCACTTCCAAGAGACTGCTTCCACAGTTCTATGATCCACTCAGGACAGGAGTATTTCACAGACAGGGCGCGCGTCCCCTCCTCCGGGTATCCGATATCATCAAGCCCCCTCGCCGTGCTGCGCAGCACACCGTTTACATATCCCCTGAGTCCGGAAAACCCTTTCCTCACCGCCAGATTTACCGCCTCGCTGCCCACGGCGCGGTCCGGCACGCTGTCCATATATTTAAGCTGGTAGACCGCACTGCGCAGGATATTTCTGATGACCGGCTTCATCTTTTTTACTTTCACCTTTGAGAACTGATCCAGTATATAATCAATCTCGATCAGATGTTCCAGAGTTCCTTCTGACACTCTCGTAATAAACGCTCTTTCCTGTTTAGAGAGATACTGGTATTTTGCCAGCACGTCCCTGAGCACAATATGGCTGTACTGACCGTTCTCCACTGTTTCCATCAGAATTCCCAGCACGATTTCCCGTTCATTCACTGTTTTAGTCATTCCGTCTTCTTCCTCCTGTCAGGATGAGGAGACGAAGAAGCTGCAGGATCATCGCCGCGGCGCTCGCCACATAAGTGAGCGCTGCCGCCCCCAGCACTTTTTTCACGGAACTCACCTCATCCGGATAGAGCATCCCTGAACTTTCCAGCACTTTTACAGCTCTGCCGGACGCGTTAAACTCTACCGGCAGCGTTACAAGCTGAAAGAGAACTGCCGCAGAGAAAAGCAGGATGCCAAGATTGATAAACAACGCCGCTGTCTGGCCGTTCATGAAAAGCCCCACAATGATCAGGGGCCACGCGGCAAAAGAACCGATATTCGCCACCGGCACCAGCGCCCCGCGGATCGAAAGGGGCGCGTATCCTGTGGCATGCTGCACAGCGTGCCCGCACTCGTGCGCAGCCACTCCGATGGCTGCCACGGACGTTGAATTATAGACTGTATCTGAGAGCCCCAGCGTCTTCTTTCCCGGATTATAATGATCCGTCAGATTTCCCGGGATATGGATTACCTGCACATCATAGATGCCGTTTCTGTGCAGGATCTGTTCCGCTGCCTCTCTCCCGGTCATCCCGGAATGGCTGCGTACCGTGGAATATCTGGCAAACACCCGGTTCACCCTTGCCGATGCCGCAAGGCAGATGACCGCCCCGATCACTACAAGCATATAAGTCCAGTCATAATAATAGAAAAGCATGATATTAACCTCCTGATCTAACCAAGCAATGTGCCCGGCTCCATTGCATACCCCCTCAGGAATGCACCTGTCTCCATCCTCTTCTTCCCCGGTATCTGTATCTCATATACTCTCAGAATTCCATCCCCTGTGCTCACTGTAAAATAATCTTTTCCGACCTCAGTCACCACCCCCGGACTCACTGCCGGGTCACTGTCAGGCTGCGTGCTTTCCGCCTTTGCCTTCCAAATTTTCATCACTTTCCCGTTCCAGTGTGTATATGCGCTGGGCCAGGAATTCAACCCCCTCACCAGGCGCTCAATCTGTACGGCAGAATTGTTCCAGTCAATATTCCCCATCTCTTTTGTGAGCATCTTGGCATATGCAGTCGGGCTCTCGCCCTGCTTCTCAAATACTGCTGTATGATCCTCCAGCGCTTTCAAAGTCTCCACGCAGAGCTCTGCCCCTGCCTGCGCCAGCTTGTCGTGCAGGCTCTCACCGGTCTCGTCCTCAGCGATCGGGACTTCTCTTTTCATGATCATATCTCCCGTATCCAGACCTTCATCCATCTGCATAGTCGTCACGCCGGTCACGCTCTCCCCATTGATGATGGACCATTGGATCGGCGCCGCGCCCCGATATTTAGGGAGAAGGGACGCATGGACATTGATACATCCATACGGAGTCATCTCAAGAATCTCTTTTGGCAGTATCTGTCCGAATGCAATAACCACCATCACGTCCGCGTTGTATTTTCTGAGCTCTTCCACACATTCCGGCTCTCGGATCCTTCTCGGCTGATACACCGGAATCCCATGACTGGTGGCAGCCTCCTTCACCGGCGGGAACTGCATTTCCTTTCCCCGTCCTTTCGGCTTGTCAGGCTGTGTCACTGCCAGACACACGTCATGTCCCGCGCTGATCAGCGCTTCCAGAGTCCCTACGGAAAAATCCGGTGTTCCCATAAATATCACACGCATCGGTCCTATTCCTCCGTTTCTTCCTCTTCGCTATTGTCATATGTTACATCATGAAGCCCGTCCTCCGTCTTATCCACATAAAGCTGCCCATAGAGATGGTCAATCTCATGGCAGAATGCCCTTGCCAGAAGACCTTCCCCTTCCATTTCAAAAGGTTCCATATCCTGGTTCAGCGCACGCACTTTCACATGCTCCGGGCGCGTAACAATCCCCCATTTTCCGGGCACGCTGAGGCACCCTTCCTCTCCGGTCTGCTCTCCGGACGTCTCGATGATCTCCGGGTTGATGAGCACGATCGGACCCTCACCCACATCGATCACTACAATCTTCTTGAGTACGCCGACCTGCGGCGCCGCAAGTCCTACACCGCACTTATCATACATCGTCTCCAGCATATCCCCGATCAGGATCTTTGTCCGAATGGTCATCTTCGGCACGTCCTTGCATTTCTTTGTCAGTATATCGTCTCCTATCTCTCTTACCTCTCTGATTGCCATAATTTCCTCCTTTTCTCTGCGCCCCGCTTTTGCAGCGGAACGGCTCTTCTCTCCCTGAACTCCGCAAACACAATTTACGTTACGGTGCTACATAGGATTAAAGTCAAACTGTATCCTCATCTTATCAAAACCAGAATTTATCTCAATATATTTCTCTACCCTGTCCTTTATCCCCACAAGCGCTCCGTAATTTTTTTCTTTTACATAAAGCACTCTTCGATATACGTCTTTGATCTTGTCGATGCCCGGGCTTGCAGGACCGATCACCTCTGCCCCGGTCTGCCCGCGCGCCCGTAGGATGTACTCCTTCAGATAACGGCAGCCGGTTTCCAGAAGCGCTTCATCCTCGCAGGAAACAAAGACAGCCAGAAGATTCTCAGCCGGCGGGTAGCCCATCAGTTCTCTGTACCGGATCTCTTCCTCGTAGAAGGTTTCATAATCCTGCGCCGCCGCCGTCACAATCGCATAATGATCCGGGCTGTACGTCTGGATCACCACTTCGCCATGCCGTTCCCCGCGTCCCGCGCGCCCCGCCGCCTGAGTCAGCAGCTGGAATGTTCTTTCACCCGAACGGTAATCATCTGTATAGAGCGACATATCCGCAGCAAGAATTCCCACAAGAGTAACATTTGGGAAATCATGCCCTTTTACGATCATCTGCGTCCCCACCAGTATATCCGCTTCCTCGTTTGCAAATGCGGAGAGTATCTTTTCATGCGAATCCTTTTTCCTTGTGGTGTCCATATCCATCCTCAGCACCCGGGCTCCCGGAAAAGATGCCTTCACGATGTCCTCGATCTGCTGGGTGCCTGCCCGGAATTCACCGATATGAGGCGAACCACATTCCGGACACTCTCTTGCCCTTGGCGCGGAGTAGCCGCAGTAATGGCATCTCATCCTTCCGTCCCTGTGGACAGACAGGGAGACATTACAGTGGGGACACTTGATCACATGTCCGCACTCCCGGCAGGAAATAAATCCAGAATAACCTCTCCGGTTCAGAAACAATATGATCTGTTCTTTCTTGTCCAGCCGGTCCCTCATCAGCCCCGCCAGTTTCCTGCTTAAGATCGACCGGTTCCCGTCTTTTAATTCTTCCCTCAGATCAACAGTATATACTTCTGCCATCTCCTGCATCCTGGACCGGTTCTTCATCTCGAAGAGAATATACTCTCCTCTCCTCGCCCTGTACATTGCTTCCATCGAAGGAGTGGCACTTCCCAGTACCACGCTTGCGCCTTCTGACTGCGCCCGTTTTATGGCTGTCTCCCTGGCATGATACCTGGGCGTCTGTTCACTTTTATAGGTCGGTTCATGTTCCTCATCGATCACGATCAGTCCCAGATCCGGGAATGGTGTAAACAGCGCCGACCTCGGTCCGATCATCACGTCCACCTGCCCGCTGCGCGCCCTCATCATCTGATCATACCGCTCTCCAGATGAAAGCCGTGAATTCATGATAGACACCCTGTCCCCGAACCGGCGGTAAAACCGCATCACAGTCTGATATGTCAGGGCGATCTCCGGGATCAGGACGATTGCCTGCTTCCCCATATCCACCACTGTCCGTATCATCTCCATGTAGACTTCTGTCTTCCCGCTCCCTGTGACACCGTGGATCAGGTAAGTCCGGCGCGTGCCTTCCATATAATCCTTGCAGAAGGCGCTGATAACCCGCTGCTGTTCCTGTGTATATACGATCTTTTCAGCCCTTGCGCCGGATAATTTTACCGGATTTCTGTATACCTGCTCTGATTCCACGGCAAGCACCCGCTGCTCTTCCAGCGCCCGTATGACCGGGGCAGTGATATTCAGCTTTTTTGTCACCAGATCGTATTCGAGCACCGTATCGTCCAGAAGGGCTGCCAGAAGCCTCGCCCTTGCTTTCTGGTGTTTCTCAAGATAATAGCGGAGCTGCCGCTCTCCTGTCTCCCTGTCAAGCAGAAGCCTCAGCCTTTTCTTTACTTTTGCATTCTCTTTCTGCTTAATGGGAAGGACTGTCTTGAGAGCCTGAATCATCGTGCCCCCGTAATTTTCCTTCATCCATGCTGCAAGCGCGATCAGCTTCGCCTCGATCTCTACCCCGGTCCTGGAAATTTCCATAATATCCTTCACCTTAGAGAGATCATAGTCACAGGTCTCCGTAAGCCCGATCACATATCCTTTGATCTGCCGGCTGCCTCTTCCGAACGGCACCAGCACTTCCATCCCCGGTTCCAGTTCATCTGCCATGCTCTCCGGAACGCGGTACTGAAAGATCTTATCCAGTTTTTCATGTTGTATGTCTATGATAACGTCCGCAAACACTCGATCTTCATCCTTCTTTCAGCTCCTCAAGGACCTCCGCGATCAGGACACGTTCATCCATAGGATATTTCACACCCTTGATCTCCTGATAATCCTCATGTCCTTTTCCTGCCAGCACGATCACGTCCCCGGGCTGCCCATGCTGAATCGCATATTTAATCGCTTCCTTGCGGTCGCAGATCTCTACATATTTTCCGTCTGTCCTGCCAATCCCGATTTTAATATCATCAATAATCGCCTGGGGCTCCTCAAATCTGGGATTATCCGAGGTGATGATCGTCAGATCGGCAAGACGTCCCGAAACCTCGCCCATCTCGTATCTTCTGTCCTTTGAGCGGTTGCCCCCGCATCCGAACAGGCAGACAAGCCGTTTCGGATGGTATTCTTTCAATGTAGTCAGAAGGCTTTCCAGACTCATGGCATTGTGAGCGTAATCGATCATCAGAGTGAACTCATCCGACACTTTGATCATCTCGATGCGCCCTTTGACCTTCGCCTTTTTCAGCGCTTCTTTTATTTTCTCAACCGGCACGCCGAAATGCCTGCATACCGCGATCGCTGTCAGTGAGTTGTAGACACTGAATGTTCCCGGTATATCGATCTCCACGTCAAAATCCATGAGTCCCGAGACATGGTATGCCACCCCCAGATAGCCGGGTCTGGACACGAGCTGTACATTCTCCGCCCGCAGGTCTGCATGTGCGGAAAATCCGAATGTCTCTACCCTGCATGTGGCATTTTTGAATATATCGTGGAAATATTTGTCATCCACATTTGCGATGCCAAGTCTGCACTGCTGAAACAGCATTGCCTTACACCGTTTGTAATCCTCGAAATCTTTGTGCTCGTTCGGTCCGATATGATCTCTGCCCAGATTCGTAAAAATACCGATCTCAAACGGAATCCCCGCTGTCCTGTGGAGCATCAGTCCCTGGGAGGACACTTCCATTACAACACTGTCGCATCCCGCCTCAAGCATCCGGGCAAAATACTGGTGAATGGTAAATGATTCCGGCGTGGTATTCGCCGCCGGGATCTTCTCGTCCCCTATGATCGCCTCGATCGTTCCGATCAGTCCTACTTTGTGCCCCACGCCTTCCAGAATGGAACGTATCATATAGGTTGTCGTTGTCTTTCCCTTTGTTCCTGTAATGCCGATGATCTTAAGCTTCTCTGCCGGATATCCGAAGTATGCCGCTGACATAAGCGCCAGCGCGTATCTCGTATCCTGGACACGGATGACAGTGACATCAGCGGGCACTTCCACATCCTTCTCCACAACTACCGCCGCGGCTCCTTTTGCAGCCACATCCGCCGCAAACTTATGTCCGTCAGACACCGCCCCGCTGATGCAGACGAAAACACTGCACGCATCTACCTTTCGCGAATCATTGACAAGGGTCGTGACCTCTGCCTCATCCGTCCCCTGTACCACATCGTATTCCAGACGTTCTAAAAGTTTATTTAATTTCATGTCGGATCCCTCCTGACCTTTCCATGGATAAATATTCTTATCATTTTATTATATCATACCGTACATACTAGGATAACACAAACTCTGTCATGATGCAAAGAAAGGATCCGGACTGAAAGCGCTTCATATAGACAAAGCACTGAATATGCTTTATAATTGGAAAATGTCTGTGTCACTCCGGCGATATCAGTCCTGCTTCTCACTCTCACACCGGAGGACATAATTTCATAAACAGCGCATCAGAAGGCGCTGACAGAAAGAGAGGAAAATATTTTGTTTGCAGAAATCATCAATACGATCAGCAATCTCCTTTACAGCTACATACTGATCATCCTTCTTCTGGGAGCGGGTATATGGTTTTCTATCCGCACACGCTTTGTCCAGTTCCGCATGTTTATCGAATCTCTGCGTGTTGTGGCCCAGCCGGGAAGTGACAAAAACGGGCTTTCATCTTTCCAGGCTCTTATGGTATCCACTGCCTCCAGAGTCGGTACCGGTAATATTGCCGGCATTTCAACCGCGATCTGTCTTGGAGGACCGGGAGCAGTATTCTGGATGTGGCTGACTGCCCTGCTCGGAAGTTCCTCCGCGTTCATCGAAAGCACTCTGGCTCAGATTTACAAACACAAAGCAGAGGATGGTAGTTCATATGGAGGTCCCGCCTATTATATCCAGGCAGCGCTCAAAAAACACTGGATCGGCGTACTGTTCGCTGTCACGCTCATCCTGACTTATATGGGCGGTTTTAATCTCGTTGCTTCTTTTAATATCGCGGACTCCTTCCGCGCTTACAGTTTCTTTGATCCTAAAAACACTCCTCTGGCCGTGGGTGTTATCCTGGCTCTCATTTTTGCCGCGGCTATTTTTGGAGGCAGCAGGCAGATTTCAAAGATTACCGGTGTTCTTGTCCCTGTGATGGGAATTTTCTACCTTGCGGTCTCTCTCTTTATCATTGTCACTCATTATCAGTTTATCCCCCAGATGTTTGGGGATATTTTCGGGAATGCGTTTGACTTCCGTGCCATTTTCGGGGGCTTTGCCGGTTCATGTATCATGCACGGCATCAAGCGGGGACTTTTTTCCAACGAAGCCGGCGTCGGTTCCGCGCCTAATGCTGCTGCCAGCGCGGCTGTCTCCCATCCGGTGAAGCAGGGGCTGGTGCAGATGCTCTCAGTCTTTATCGATACCATCCTGATCTGCTCTGCGACCGCTTTCATGCTTCTGTGCTCCGGCGTAGCTCCGAGCGCTGATCTGGCGGGGATGCCCTGGGTGCAGTCCGCTGCTTCTCATTCCCTCGGAGGATTCGGCACCATATTCATCACTATTGCCCTCTGCCTTTTCGCATTCACCACACTGATCGGAAACTTCTACTATGCGGAAATGGGACTGAAATTTCTCTGCGGCAGAAAGCCCGGCAAGGCACTGATCAACTGCTTCCGCATTGCCGCGGCATTGATCGTACTGGTCGGAGCGACTATGGAATTTGGTCTTGTCTGGAATATGGCTGATGTACTCATGGGACTGATGGCGCTCATCAATCTGCCTGTAATCCTCATCCTGGGAGGTCCGGCGATCCGCGCCATGCAAGATTACATGAAACAGAAAAAAGAAGGAAAAGATCCTGTATTTAAGGCAAGGGATATAGAGCTCAAAGATAAGACAGACTTTTGGAATTAAATCTGGATTTGTCGGGGAGCTGCGATAGAGTATATCGTCCGAAAACACCGGAGCGGGGATGTCGAAGACGTATTCTGCGCGGAGACGTGGGTGGCTTCGGCTCCGGGGCTCCATGGCAACAAAAACTACGAAATCCGGGACTATGCTAAAAGCAGAAATTGGCAGGGGGCAACTGCTCTCATTGAGGCGCACGCCCTGACGGTCGCCGTTGGCGCTGGTCACATGCTGGAAACCGCCTTCCCTGGTCCTCGGGATGCAGTTCATCAGCCAGTCTTCCCAGTCAAGGCAGAGCTTCTCAAACTTCTCGTCATGGTAATACTCATTAAGCTCCGCAAGGGTAAGCAGCGGGGTCGTTGTATTGATATTCCTTGACGGAAGGCCCATTTCCATATTTTCTACAAACCAGTCATGCAGGAATTCTTTGTACTTTTCATTTTTGTCATACTGCATGATCTTCAGCAGTCCATACAGACCCACTCCCTGCGGCCAGTCCCACTCTTTGATGCCGAAGTCCCTGGCGAAAAAGCCGATTGCCTCTCCGCCTGATTCTTCCAGTTCTTTTGCATTGTCCGGACCGCCCAGGTTTAACAGCTTATCTACTACAAGATCTAATTTTTTTCTCAGCTCAGACTCTTTGATATTCATCTGCTCTCTCCTCCTTCTGTTATCCGCATTATAGCAGATAAAATTCTGCCGCAGAACAGAATTACCCGAACACTGATCTGAAAAAAAACGACTTTTTCAAGGATCTCCCACCTGAAATACCCGACATCCGAAATTTCTCTGCCTTTTTCTGCCGATATGTTACACAGTCTCCAGATCAAATCCGAAATATCTTACCGCATTATTATAGGAAATATCCTTCACGAGCCGGCCTAGCACTTCCATATCTTTCGGGTACTCGCCATTCTCTACCCAGCCTCCGATCAGATCGCAGAGAATCCTGCGGAAGTACTCATGTCTAGTATAAGAGAGAAAGCTCCTGGAATCTGTCAGCATGCCCACAAAATTACCCAGGCACCCCAGGTTCGCGAGAGATGTCATCTGCTTCCTCATGCCGGTCTTGTGATCATTGAACCACCACGCTGAGCCCTGCTGGATCTTCGCCGCCGCAGAGGAATCCTGGAAGCAGCCGAGGATCGTTCCGATGGCTTCATCGTCATTAGGGTTCAGGCTGTAAATAATGGTTTTCGGCAGCTCTCCTGTTTCATTCAACGCATTAAGGAAATCCGCCATCTGTCCGGACGGCGCGTAATTGTTGATACAGTCATATCCTGTGTCCGGACCTAATTTCTGATACATGGGGCTGTTGTTATCGCGCTTGCATCCGTAATGGAGCTGCATCGCCCATCCCAGACGGCTGTACTCTCTGCCCGCGAAAAGCATGAACGCTGTCTTGTATTTCAGTTCTTCTTCCTTTGTGACATTTTCCCCTGCCAGGCGTTTTGCAACAATCTGTTCTACTTCCTCGTCAGAAGCAGGCACATACATCACATACTCCAGGGCATGGTCAGAAGCCCGGCATCCCATCTCAGCAAAAAACGCCATCCTCTTTTTCAGCGCTTCTCTGATATCGGCGAACGTGCGGAGCTCCATTCCCGCCGATTCTCCCAGCTTCTTAAGATAGTCCGCAAAATCCGGTTTCTCCACGTTCATCGCCTTGTCAGGGCGCCATGCGGGGAGCACCTGTACATCAAAGCTGTCATCCTCTCTGATGACCTTATGCCATTCCAGAGAATCCGCCGGATCATCCGTGGTACACACAAGTGTAACCCCTGACTGGCGGATGATATTGCGCACGCTCATGGAATCCTCCGCAAGTTTGGCATTGCACAGGTTCCACACTTCCTCCGCGGTCTCTCCGTTCAGGACGCCGTGATATCCGAAATATCTCTGAAGCTCCAGATGACTCCAGTGGTACAGCGGATTTCCGATCCCCCGCTCCAGTGTCTCCGCCCACTTCTGGAATTTTTCTCTGTCCGTGGCATCTCCGGTAATATATTTCTCCTCCACGCCGTTGGAGCGCATAAGGCGCCATTTGTAGTGATCTCCTCCCAGCCACACCTGGGTAATATTTTCAAACTTCCGGTCCTGCGCGATCTCCTTTGGATCAATATGGCAGTGATAGTCAAGAACCGGAACCTTTTCAGCATATCCGTGGAACAGCTCTTTTGCAGTATCTGTGCTGAGCAGGAAGTCCTTGTCCATAAATTGTTTCATGATGATTCTTCTCCTTTCGATGGGAAATGTACTGCTTTCACAGTTGAGATATCCGCGCCGAACGTGGACAGTGCCTTATTAGCTGTAAGCACTTACATCTAAAATGTAAGAGCTTACACATTAAAAGTCAATATTTTTTTCAACTAGATTTGCCGCTCAGACGGTTATTTCAATCTGATTCTTTGCTATGTGTTCAATCCTCATAATGACTCCTTTCTGCGCGTCTGCTAAAAATCCGTGGTGCACCGTTTCACAAGCATACACTCAACAGGCACTTCCGCGGGGACATCCGCCCCCTTTAAAAGCTTCATAATATTGTCAATCGTAATGTTACACAATTTCTCCGATGTATTGTCAATGGTCGTGAGCTCCGGCTCGCAGCATACAGAATACTCTGAGTTATTGTACCCGATCACACTCAGTTCTTCCGGAATCTTCAGACCTTTGGCGTTGGCGCATTTTACCGCCCCCACTGCAAGCGCGTCGTCTGTGGCAAGGACACTGTCATACTCCAGTGTATGTCTTGCAAGAAGGATATCCCTGACCTGATGGATCCTATTCTCTGTAAGGAGCTTTAATTCTCCCAGCACGGGCAGACCGTTTTCCCTGAGCGCCCTCTCATACCCTTCCATTTTCTGTGACACGCTGTATGAGCGTGAATCCGTCAGGAAGAGGATCCTCTTCCTGCCGGACCGGATCAGCCTGGACACTGCGTCATAAACCGCATCCTCATCCCGGTTGTATACAGAATAAATATTTTCCCCGCTGATCTTCCCGTTAATCAGAAAGACAGGGACCTTCTCCGCTGCTCTCCGAATATATTCTACGGAAGAGCTGTCGTCATCTCCATAGCCGGTATAGGTAGACCCTACCAGGATCAGGGCGTCTATCCTCTTCTTCATGATCAGATCCACAGCCTCTTCCTTCTTCTGCTGCTCATGCCCGCTGCAATAAAGAATACAGTCATACCCGTATTCCTTCAGCCTGCGCTCAAGGAAGGAAACAGCCCTCGCCATATAAGCATCTGCCACGTCCGGACAGATGATCCCGATAATCTGCATGGAATCAAGCCCCAGCCCCCTTGCAAACACATTTGGCGTATAATTATTCTCCTCCATGACAGAGAGCACTTTCTGCCGGGTCTTCTCACTCACCCGCGGACTTCCGTTCACGACCCGTGATACCGTGGCGATCGATACTCCCGCCAGTTTTGCTATGTCATAAATATTCATATCCTGGTCTCCTTGCTTTTGGTAACTGCTTACATTTATGTCCATTATAAAGAAATATGCCTCAGGAATCAATCTCAGTTATTTTTCAAAAAATTTCCTCTGCCCTCTTGACTCTTCTCGAAAAATGAAGTACTTTCTATGTAAGCACTTACACAGCCGCCGGTCCGGCGGCAGAATGGAGAGTAAAATGAGAACATATTTACAGATCAATCCAAAAGACAATGTGGCAGTTGCCCTGGCCCCTTTAAGCTCCAGTACTGCTATTGAACTGGACGGGATTTCCCTTACTCTTGCCGAGGACATCCCCCAGGGACACAAATTTGCCCTGAAACAGATCCCGGAGGACGGACAGGTCATCAAATACGGCTGTCCCATCGGCATCGCCAAAGAGGATATCCTGCCGGGGCACTGGGTACATATCCATAATATCAAGACCGGTCTGGGCGACCTGCTCACCTACACCTACGACCGAAAGGTCACAGAGCCCGCTCCCTCGGAAGAGCGGTTCTTCCAGGGCTACCGGAGGGCGGACGGAAAGGCAGCCGTGCGCAACGAGCTTTGGATCATCCCTACCGTGGGATGCGTCAATAATATTGCCACGGCCATCGAACGGAAGGCACAGTCCCTCGTCACTGGCACGATCGAAGCTGTCGCTGCATTCCCTCATCCATACGGATGCTCCCAGATGGGAGACGACCAGGAGCACACCCGCCAGGTCCTTGCCGATCTGATCAATCATCCCAACGCGGGCGGTGTACTCGTCCTGGGACTGGGCTGCGAAAACAGCAATATTGATGTGCTGAAAAATTATATCGGGGACTATGACCCGAATCGGGTGAAATTCCTCGTCTGTCAGGAATCCGAGGATGAGATCAGCGACGCCATGGAGCTGATGAAGGAACTCGCCGAATATGCGGGACAGTTCCACCGGGAGCCCATCTCCTGCTCTGAACTTGTCATCGGTATGAAATGCGGCGGCAGCGACGGTCTCTCCGGCATCACGGCAAACCCGACTGTCGGAGCGTTCTCAGATCTTCTCATTTCCAAAGGCGGTACTACCATCCTTACGGAAGTCCCTGAGATGTTCGGCGCTGAGACACAGCTGATGGACCGTTGTGAAAACGAGGAGCTGTTCCATCAGACCGTGGACCTGATCAATGACTTTAAAGAATATTTCACTAGCCACGGGCAGACCATTTACGAAAATCCATCTCCCGGCAATAAAAAGGGCGGCATCTCCACTTTGGAGGACAAGTCCATGGGCTGCACGCAGAAATCCGGCACCGCGCCGGTCCGCGGCGTCCTTGCCTACGGAGAACGTGTAAAGGAAAAAGGGCTGAACCTTTTAAGCGCCCCCGGCAATGACCTTGTAGCTTCCACAGCTCTTGCAGCTGCCGGAGCCCATATCGTACTCTTTACGACCGGAAGAGGCACGCCATTTGCATCCCCTGTTCCGACAGTCAAGATCTCTACGAACAACCGCCTCTACGAGAAAAAGCAGAACTGGATCGATTTCAACTGCGGCACACTGGCAGAGGGCGGCACACTGACGGAATTAAGAGACCGTTTCTTTGACTATATTATCAGCGTTGCTTCAGGGGAGCAGGTAAAATCAGAGAAAGCCGGATTCCACGACATGGCGATCTTTAAGCAGGGAGTGACCCTGTGACAGCGCAGTTTTCCGCCTGCCGCGGAGCCTGTAACATCGAGAATAAATACAATAATTTACTGGAAAATGGAGGAATCAAAACATGAAGACTGCCAATGAAGCAGTGGAAAAAAAATATGGCAACTATCCGGAAAAAGTTCTTCAGTTCGGCGAGGGGAATTTTCTCCGGGCGTTCGTAGACTGGATGATCGACAAAGCGAACCGGGACGGCATCTACCAGGGGAGCATCGTTCTCTGCCAGCCCATCGCACAGGGACTGAAAGACATGATCAACGCGCAGGACGGCGTATACACGCTTGCCATGCGCGGCGCGGAAAACGGACAGCCCGTGGAGAATATCGAAGTCATCACCTCTGTATCACGGTGCATCAATCCCTATGAAAACTATGAGGACCTGATGGAGATCGCGCGCAGCGCGGATCTGGAAGTCGTGGTATCTAACACCACAGAGGCAGGCATTGCCTACCATGAAGGGGACCAGCTCACAGACCGTCCTCCGGTTTCATTCCCTGCTAAAGTAACCGCGTTCCTGTATGAACGATATAAAGTATTTAACGGCGACCCGCAGAAAGGCCTTCTCTTCCTCCCCGTAGAACTGATCGACAATAACGGGGCAGAATTAAAGCGCATCGTCCTGAAATACGCGGAAGAATGGGAACTGGGTCAGGAATTCACAGAGTGGGTAAACACAGCAAATGAATTCACCAGCACGCTGGTAGACCGCATCGTCACCGGATATCCTCGGGATGAAATCTCTTACTTTGAAGAAAAGCTGGGCTATAAAGACAATATCATCGACACAAGCGAGCTCTTCAATCTCTGGGTCATCGAAGGAGATAAAAAGTGGGCGGATAAACTGCCCGTACATAAAACGGATGCCAATGTCATCTGGACAGACGATGTAAAGCCTTATAAAAAACGCAAAGTACGCATCCTGAACGGCGCCCATACTTCCACTGTCCTTGCGGCGTATCTCGCAGGATTTAACATCGTGGGGGATTTCATGAAAGATGACACAGTGCGCACCTTTATGAATGATGTGATCTACAAGGAAGTCATCCCCACCCTGGATCTTCCGAAAGAAGAGCTGGAATCCTTTGCCGCCGCGGTCAACGACCGGTTTGCGAATCCGTATATCAAACATAACCTGCTTGATATCGCTCTCAACTCCTGCTCCAAGTTCAATGCGAGGTGCCTGCCGTCTCTTCTGGGATATGTTGAGGAAAAAGGCGAACTTCCGAAATGCCTGACCTTCTCCCTCGCCGCATTCATCAAGTTCTACCAGGGAGAATGGAAAGACGGTGTCTATACAGGCACAAGAAAAGACGGAACACAGTATCCGCTCAGGGATGACGAGGCGGTCATCCGCTTCTTCGCCGATGCATGGGCAGAAAACGATGCCGAAAAAACAGCAGAGTCTGTGCTCTCCAACAAAGACTTCTGGAGCGGAAAAGACCTGACAGAAGTACCGGGGCTCAAAGACGCGGTCGCAGGATATTTAAAGGAAATGGATAAAAAAGAGATCAAAGAGATCATGGCCGAACTCATCTAACCTGACTGAGAAAGAAGCAGATACAGGGTTTTCTCCTGTACCTGTTTCTTTTTTTAACTTCCGTGTCTGTTTTCTTTTTTTCTGGAACTGCCTCTGTTTACGTGGTATAATGATCACAGATTTGGAGGCTTGAACATGCATAGAAAAAAAGTCCTTGTGACCGGTTCCTCCCGCGGTATCGGACGTGCCTGCGCCCTCGCTTTCGCGGAAGCCGGATATCATGTATTCATAAACTGCCGGAATTCCATAGACAGGCTGGACTCTCTTGAAAGAGAGATCCTGGACATCGGCGGGACCTGCACAAAGATCCCCGGCGATGCAGGCAGACCGGATGAAGTCCGCTCTATCTTCCAGGTGATTTCAAAAAGCGGCACATCTCCATCCACGGGTGGTCTGGATGTACTGGTCAATAACGCCGGGATCTCTCATTTCGGACTCCTGAGCGATATGACGGACGAAGAATGGAGGACTGTTATGGACACAAACCTCTCTTCTGTTTTCTACTGCTGCCGGGAGGCTGTTCCATATATGGTCTCCAGAAAGCAGGGACGGATCATCAATATCTCATCCATTTGGGGCGTATCAGGGGCTTCCTGCGAAACAGCCTACTCTGCGTCAAAAGCAGGGCTTAACGGTCTGACCCAGGCACTGGCAAAGGAGCTTGCGCCAAGCAATATCCAGGTAAACGCCATTGCATGCGGCGTGATCGATACAGAAATGAACGCCCGGCTGGATGAAGAAGAACGAAATGCCCTGAGAGAAGAGATCCCTGCCGGACGTTTCGGTACTCCCGCAGAGGCAGCAAAGCTCGTCCTGCTTCTCGCTGAAGCTCCCGCTTATCTCACCGGGCAGATCATCCGCATGGACGGCGGCCTGATCTGAGGCGCTTCTTTATTATTGATTAATTTTATTTAGGAGAATACTTATGATAGATGTGAATGAACTGACAAAGATTTCAAAAGACTGCTCTCTTACCGAGTTTGTCGGTACAACCGTTCTGGACACGATCGGGCTTGTCATCCCGGGCATTGATGCCTCCCTGCTGGAACGGATGAATCTCAAAAAATCCTATAAAAGCCTGGGGCTGATCAGCTCCCGGACCGGAGCCGCCGGACAGATCAACGCGGCGGACGAGGCGGTCAAGTCTACCAATACAGAAGTCGTATCCATTGAGCTCCCCCGCGATACAAAGGGCTGGGGAGGCCACGGGTGTTTTATCATCATCGGTGGTGATAATGTATCTGACGTGCGCAGAGCGGTGGAGATTGCCCTGGAATATATTGAAAAGTACGCCGGCGAGCTGTACATCAGCCAGGCAGGCCATCTGGAATTCACCTACTCCGCCAACGCAGATACAGCTCTTAATATGGCGTTTGATGCCCCCATCGGAAGGCCCTTCGGCTTCTTCTGCGGTTCTCCCGCTGCGATCGGCCTGGTCATGGCTGACCTGGCGGTCAAGTCATCCCCTGTGGAAGTCATCAAATATATGACCCCGGACAACGGAACAAGCCACTCAAATGAAGTCATCGTCGCAGTGACCGGGGATGCCTCCGCAGTCAAAAACTCCGTACTCACCGCAAGAGAAGTCGGACTGCAGCTGCTGGTGGCAATGGGGAGCTATCCAGAGACACCGTCAAAACCTTTTTTATTCTGAAAATCCAGATTTTACCTCCAGGTGATATCCGCCTTTTTTCTGGGCGCTGTTCTTTTGTATGTAACCGCCGGATATCCGATAAGCATACAGCATGCCACCGGAGTATCCCCGATCCCTATCCAGTCTTTCAGAGGCTTCCATCCTTCTGTGATCCGCTGGATATAACCGCTGTAGAGCACTCCCGCGCCTTCTGCCACAGCCATATTCTCTATGTTCGCGGCGGCGAGTCCTCCGTCCAGGGGATTGTCCGCGGCAATGAAAATACACGCCGGGGCATTAAAAAAGAGCGGATCATCTTTCGGATCTTTTCTCTGTCTTCGGTACATAAATTTAAACATCATAGAATAATGCGGCGCGGTCTCTTTCATAGCCTCTGCCAGTTCAGGCATCTGTTCCCACAGATATTTCCGGAATGCGGGCAGTTCTTCCTGAAGGACAATGAACCGGCATGCCTGACGGTTTTTTGCGGTTGCTGTGTATCTGCCCGCCTCCAGTATCCGTCCCAGCACTTCCCTGCTTATGGATTTTTCCCTGTAATTCCGGATACTCCGCCTGAATTTTACAGCACGCAGAAAGACCGCCGGATCTACTGTAAATGTCTCCCTGTCATATTCTTCCACATCCGCCATGTCATATTCCGGGATAGATACCGCTGCCCGGGGACAGACCGCCACACAGTGTCCGCACTGAATGCACTCCGGCGTATATACGGCTTTGCCATTCTCCACTGCCAGTTTCTCCGCGGGACAGTCCGCCGCGCAGAGCCCGCATCCGATACATTTTTCTTTGTCTATTACTATCATGTTCCTGCCTCCCATTCTGATTACCGCTGTTCGTAAAAATGTCCTGCCGGGGCATGGCTTTACACTCTCCCATACACATCCTTTGGAACGTACGCTTTCACCGCGATCCCCTCGGGCACATATTCTTCTGAAACGAGCTGTCCTCTGCTGCGGATAACCTGGATCTTTCCCGCCTCAGAAAAATCATACAGCCGTTCAATATAGATCTGATCCCTGCG
>ERZ791922.274-NODE-274-length-39709-cov-4.745398_pt1 | contig 39709 bp, 60 predicted proteins | sample MGYA00510134_ERZ791922 | MGnify/ENA primary metagenome ERZ791922 (study PRJEB30046, sample SAMN00792101) | human gut metagenome | study: EMG produced TPA metagenomics assembly of the A metagenome-wide association study of gut microbiota in type 2...
CTTTTAAGCACTCCTTTACTTGCTGCCCTTTATATTTTACGAACTCTGGGCAGTAGTGTACTGGATAGAACGTCCCGCCTCTGCACCAGTGTGCCTGCTCCCCGGGCTTATCCCAATGGCTCCAGACAGTCCGTGGCGGCTTATCTGGATGAGCCTTATCATAAGGATCCGTTTCTGCCCTGTGGTTGTCCCAGCACCCACCGTATGGGCAACGGTCTGACCACCAGTACAGGCAGTTCCGGCAGACGCACTGGCCGCAACCTCCAAATAGCTTGTCCTCTCTGGCCTGCAGGTATTCTGCTATTGATATCTGTCCTGTCATGGCAGCACCTCCGGGAAGTCAAATATGTTCATCTGTCTCTCCCCTACATTTTCAAGTAGTAAATATTTCCACGTTCGGCGCATCGGAATATGTGGATCACCAACCCATCCCCATGTATTTTCGTATCGCTTCGTAGCTTGCTCTGCTTGAACTGCTGCCTCTCGCTTCGAGTAATATAATGATTTTCCGATTTTGTTCAGCGGATATCTGTATGGTGTGTTGTGACCGTCAGGGTCTTTTCCTACGAGGCATACCTCTGTATAACCCAGCGTGTAGAATCCGGTCACTTTAGCTTCCAACACAACATATTCCAACACCGGAGCCGGATAATCTGGTATATAATACAGATGTTCATGGACTGAGTACATCTTTGTTCCTATATCTGGTCTTTTCTTCATATTTCTAAGAAGCCCGGTATACCTTTTCGCGCGAGGCTGGCTCCTTTCCCTATTGTATTGCCTTTATCGATTCCATCGTATTTGCAGATTAATGTTCAATTCCTCTTTTATTGACTTAATGTAATCATCCCAGGTGCAGAGATCATCAATCATACATTCTGCTTTTTTGTTCATTCTGTCTATGAATCTCTGACATCTCTTTTCACCGAATCCAAATTCATCGTGCAGGACAGCTACGGTCAGTATGGTGAACGTATCCATCGTCATCTCTTTTATCTTCTCACTGGCCTTGTTCAGATCCTTCCGGGACAAATTCAGAGATATTCCTGTCAAATTCCTGAATTTTATTTCCTTTTCAAGCTCCTCTAATCGCTTTTCTTTTGCTATTCTCAAAGCATAAGTCATTCCTTCTGTCCTGGCCTGCATCTCCTTATTAATGCTGCTCATATCATCCCCGCCTCTCGCATCCGCCGTATCTGCCGTTCAATCTTTTCATTCATATATTCCTGCACGGTTCCACGGATGTTCAACAGATACTTTATCTGTTCCAGCATAACCTGCACATCTGCCATTTCCTCTGCCAGATGATATCCAGAACGATAATCATGCGAGTCATACCTGGCAGCTGCAGCAACCAGTTCACCACATTCTTCCATCAGTTTATAGATTTGCCGCTCCAGGCCATAAGCATTGGCTATCATTCTCAGTTTCTCCTCCTGGGAAGGGACTGCTTTTACTGTTTCCTCTATCCACTCAATATTAATCATACTCATGTTACCTCTTTTCTATCTATTTACCATGTTTGATACGTCTCTTCTTTTTCTTACTGCCGCAGAAGATAAACTTATTCATGTTCCCGGCCTTTCCGTTTGTGTTCATCTGTATCCTTCCGCTGCTGTATATGTATCTCATGATCGGTCCTCCACTCCCTCCTACTCTTTCCCTGGTTTCAATGGAAGCCTCCAGCACTGTTCACATTCATTCATGCAGTCTTTGTCCATCAGCCGCTCTTCTCCCATTTCACGTGCCAGCCACGGTATATCATATGGACAGAGCTGCTCCACGATCCGGGTCCGCTCTGACTCCAGATACCTGTCCAATATCGTCAGCTCTGTATCCACATATCTCATCCTCGGTACCCGCAACGCTCTGGGAGTACCTGCTTCATCATCTGTCTCTAGCATCCCATCGGTCAGCATCCTGCCTATATGACTCTGTACAGAGGATGTGGACTTAAGTCCTACACCATCCCCTATTTCCTTGCGGCTGGGCGGATACCCATGCTCATAAAGGTACTGTCTGATAAATTCAAGCATCTCTCCCCGTGTTCTTTCTCCACGGACCTTATTGTTTTCTTTAAATGTCATAATATCCTCACCCTCCTCTTCCACTATGCCAAAGGCAGTTCCATCTCAGAAGGAACCATTTCTGCCTTAATCTCCAAGCAGATATCCTGTACCGGACACTGTGCGCATTTGCTCTGGTCCTGCTCACAGATCTCTTTCATAGTCCGGAACCCCTGTAAAACAGTCTCTCTATTTCTTTCCATTATGGCCTCCTCCCTGCAGCCTCCTGCCGCCATTAGCAGTAAGCAAAGCCGCTTCTAACTTGTCCATGTCATAGTTACGTGGCAAGAAGTTTGCAAAACGATTATTCTTCTTTGCCCTACCTGCTATCTCCGCAATAGTGGGTGCAAACTTATTTGTCATGATATGCCTGTCGAGTGCCCGTCTCGCATCACTATACTCAATATTCTGCATATAATTCCACCAGAGCTTGACCGTCCTCTCATCCCCGGATATGCGCTCGTTAGAATATGCTGCATGTATCGTTGCAAGGATCACTGTAAATTCCTGCTTTGTCATCTCCTGCCTCCTCCGCAGCCAGAAATGCCTTTAGGCCTGCCATCTGGTTATCCGTACCAGCATGTACCTTTGGCGGGGTGCTGTATCTCTGATTTCTGCAACCCTTATCCTGCTCCTTTGACAGCCAACCGTTCACGAACCTAAGAATACCCCTCTTGGTCTTTCGTCTACTTGTGTTGCTGTCGAGCCAGGATTTCATCTTACGGAGTTCCTGCATTACATCCACAGCAGGAAACAACTCCGACCACTTAGCTATCTGGTCCTCAAAAATCCAATACTCTGTTTTGTCATTCAAGGTGAGGCTGATTGCCTTCTTTCGGTCCGGTGCCATTTCTGGCTCCGGGCATACAGTCTTTTCTTCCCTTATCTTATCTATACTATCCTTACCTATACTTACCTGGGTTACACACTGGTTGCCATCTGGTATACCAACCTGGATACCATTGGTTTTTTCCAGTGTATAAGCGCCATTTTCCTTGACTTTCAGCATAGATAATTCATCCTGATATACAGTAGGCGTGTACCTGTCTTTCCTCAGGTAATTGTTCATCCTCCAGTGCTTTATAACCAGGATACCGCCCTCAAACCCTATGACAAAACGCTTCATCAGGAGCAGCTTCAAGTCATCGTCTGAAGCTCCCACAAGCCGCTGTATCTTCCTTGCATTGTTCAAAAAGCCGTCATCATCCGCTCTCATGGACAAGTGGAAATACAGCGCCTGGGTGGATAAGGGCATATCCAGGAACGCATCCGAGTCTATGATCACTTTTGAGAACATCCTCCTCTCAGCCATCCCTGCCTCCTTCCTCCACCAGGACCACCTCTATCCGCGGATCGTGCCTGTCCACATGGAACTCATCGGTAAATCCCCTGATATACTGCCACCCATCATTTTCTAATACCCGGCTGCTGACCAGTGCGTCCTGGATGAACTTGTGGGCCACAGCCGCGATGTTATCCAGATCCCGGCGCCGGTCCGGTTCATAAAAAGCATAATGGATCGTCACCGGGGCTTTTACCCGGGTATGCCCCAAGTCATTCCTGACAGCTTCTGACACGACTGCCTGCCATCTCTGTTTCATATCATTGCCGCAGCTGTGCCCCCGCCGGAAACTCCGCTCCGCCTTCAGGTACTCGTTCAGCCCCGGCAGCCTCCCTTTTATCACGAATCTGTGCTGCATATCCTGCCTCCCTTCTCCGGTTCTCAAACGCCATGTCCATCATGTGGTTCTTTATTATGATGTCATGCACTCTTGAATCTTCCATTTTCCTATATGTCTTATATTCCAAGGTGTCTATGGGATCTGATGGGATCGGACGATAATACCCTGTATCACCACAGATGATACAGCCACCATTTTTATTCTCACGATTGATCATCCTGCGCAGATCCCGGTCTACTCTTTCCATATCTGGCTGTTTCCTATCCGGTCTGTGCACACCATTTTCATGACCATCTCCGATTCTTACAAAGTAAGCTTCTGCTAATTTATGTACCTCTTCTCTTGTCATTGGTCCTCCTTTCTCCCCCCGGCCATAACCAGGGGGGATCGATCATGACTTACAAAGTTACAAATTGTGATATATCATTCAACGTTTCCTGCATGAGTAAACGCGAATCCGCTGGTATTACAATGCCGTATACATGGTACATCTGCTCGAAGACTTTCATCCCGCGCTGATGGGCTATGGTGTGATGGGTCCTGCAGAGACATATCTTACGGCTGTTGTTATCATCTACTGTCCGCCGGTCCCGGCCCATGCCTATAGCGTCCACATGGTGTATCTCCCCATCCTTTCCACATACAGCGCACTTCTTATATTTGATACATGCATAGAGATAAGCACCTGTATCCTCTGCCCTCTCTATTCCCTGATCGGAAAGAGGGATTCCGTTCTCTATGACAAAATCCATGATAGTTGTGATAAATGCCCTTGCTGTATCCACGGAACATCGGGAAAGGCTGAAATATCCATCCCCGGTCCGTATGATATGCAGGTACTTGAGCCACTCCTTCTCCTCTTCCGGCAGGTACCCTGTGAAGTCTGCGATATCCCTTATGGTGGCATAGACCTTCCGCCGCTGGGCCGCCGTGATGTGACGGCCGTCATCCAGCCGCAGCTCTGCATTTTCCACTCTCTTATGGGAAAGTAGATACCCAATCTTCATCCCGGGCAGGTGCACGAGCAGATTGGTCCCCTCTGCATGCTCCCGGTATCCCCTGATCTGTACTTCCATGTTCATTTAGTCATCCCCATACTTATTCTTGATGGCCTTCAGCATATGGGCTGCCTGCTCCCTGGTCAGGGTATCCCAGCTTACATGGTTCAGAGCCAGCCAGTCATCCAGCTTTAAGTTTGGATGGATGTCCCCTAAAAGCCTGATTTGTTTTACTTGGGCATCCGTAGCTTTGTCACTGTCCGTTGTCGGGATTGCATTCTCGAATTTATTGAATTCCTCTTTCAGCCACAGATTAAATCCCAGGCCCGTATGGATGGCCACACACTTCACAAAAGAGCGGCACATGCTGTTCCAGACACGCTGCTGTGACATGGAGTTATCCTTCACCGGATTTGAACCGTTCATGACCGGAGACTGCATCCGGTATGTATTATCATCGATCACAACCTCTATCAATGTCTCATAGCATCTGTTCGTTACCCCGTTCTTATCTGAAAACACAGTATCGGTCATCCTCAGACTGCTTCCTGTCTTCGGGTCCGGTACCGGGATCCAGTACACCTTTTCCGCACCATTCTCATGCAGGAGTTCGATACATTTTGCCCAGTTGAGATACAGCTTACCCTCCCTGTCTTCACAGTACGGGCGTACGTCTATCTTCCTCATCTCTTCGTATGATCTCAGCATTTCTTTCCCCCTATATATTCTCAGTCCAGAAGTACAGGTTATCTGTATCCCTGTCATAGGTGATCCTGTCCAGGAAATCATCTTTTGGATTATCCCCGTCGATCACTTTTACCCCACTGCTGTAGAGCATAGTCAGCAGCTTATTTATGATCCCGCAGATCTCCACAGGGTTCTTGTCCGATGTGAGTAAAGCGATGATATCGGCACTGGTATCACAGTCAGCGTCTATTCCGTAATTTACGTTCTGCATACTTGACTTTTCCTCCAAATCCGCCTACAATAAGGCTGTATAATTATTTTCAAGTCCCTGATTGCTTCCCGGCGCCAGGGGCTTTTTTATTTCTCTGTTCCCAATCCCTTGCAATCTCAAATATCACAATCAGCAGCACAAATATAAATATGTAGCACATAACTGCCTGCGGTGCATCCCGTGGCTGCCACCATCCTGTTAGGGCCGCCAGCGCAGTGCAGATCGCGGCGTCTTTTACGATGTTGTAGTGCATGGGCTTGTCCCTCCTTCCGGTGCTGCAGGTTTTTGACTTTCAATAAATTTTTCAAGGTCACTCCCACGAATCTTCTTTGCACCCAACTTCAAAAATGGCAATTCGCCAGCATTCATTAAATCGTAAACAGAGTTGGGATTTAAAAGTAATATCTCCGCTGCTTGCTTTACTGTGTACAAAGGCTTATACTGCATTACTGGCATTTTGTCTCCTCCCTTCTTGCCTTTTCACGCTCCATTGACACAAACATTTACATTTTTTACCATATATCCTATACTGTAAGTACAATTCAAATTGATAACATATACAATTATGAGGAAAATACTATGAACACATTATTCAACGCTAATACTATATGTACCATCATTACAGTAGTTGGTTCTGTCATTACAGTATCCATAACTTATTACAAAACTAAAAAAATCAAAATTTTTGATACATATTTTGCAAATAAAACTCGTACTTATGAAAATTTTTGGAACTTTGCTTCAAAGTATTGTGATAATCCATCCGACGAAAATAAGAGTAATCTGCGTTGTGCAGTTTACTGCGTAGGACTATACTCCTCCGAAAAAATATTTTCTGAAGTCAGCGATTTAACCGTCGGGTTATTTGACAAGTCAATAAATCCAGGTAATTACGTTGAAAAAATTTTATTCTTAATGCGTAACGACTTAGAAAATTGCAAGAACAGAATCTGAGCTATTCATCAATTTTATTAAGTATTACAGCCACAATGCTTCCAATTGAAGCCAAAGAAATCACAATACATAAAATAGCTAATACTGTATCCCCCACCCTCTCCTACCTCCTTTTTCGCCATTGACACAACCACATGTTCGATATATACTATTTATATCGAACGTTTGTTTGCAGCCACATTACGTGTCATTTTCATTAAAAAAAATATATTGCACTGTTTTTCCATAATACTTAGCAAGACGAATTTTTATTTCATCTCGTGGTATTCGTTCTCCATTTTCGTACATTGAAAGTGCAGATGCACTGATGTTAACCGAATTCGCTACTTCTTCCTGAGATTTGTTAGAACGTAATTCGATTAAACGTTTTGCAACAGCTACTCTATTCATTTTATCACCTCCCTCTCTTGACACAATTCGTGTCTAAAGATGTTATATCACATTTCACATATTGTGTCAATACTTATTTTACAATCCGTGTCATTTCACTTTACAAAGTACACGTTTTGTGATATTATGACATCATGGAGGAAGTGAATATGGGTAACTTTAAAAATGTTTTTAAAGATTTAAGAATAAGGGCTGGATATACTCAAGATACTTTGTCAGAAGCACTAAAAATATCCCGTAGCTCAATTAGCATGTACGAAAACGGTAATCGCGAACCTGATTTTGAAACATTGGAAAAGATAGCAGACTTTTTTAATGTCGATATGAATTATTTATTAGGAAAAACTACTATGACCACCAGCATTACACTCCCTAAAAAGAAGTACGAACCCACCTATGAAGATATTCAGTCTTTAGTAGCTCGTAATGGCAAAAAACTCACGCTCGAACAAAAAAGAGACCTCATCAAGATACTCCTATCTGATGATGAAGACTAAGGAGTGAGCTTTTATTGAATCAGGAACAAATTCAATGGAGGATACTGGATGTATTTACAGAATGTGAAGTCCAGTCCTTTCCCGTAAATATCTTTAAGCTAATCGAACATTATGGCTATGAAATATTTGAATACTCTGACCAGTCAACTATGAAACAGGTTGCCTGTATGAAGGTCAGTGAAGATGCTTTCCGTGTAAATAAACGAGTATACTATAATGATACTGTTGCTCCATTTAGGAGGAGGTTCTCACTCGCTCACGAGCTTGGGCATATCATTTTATGCCATACAGAGCCTTATACGTCACGCATGGAAAAGGAGGCAAATTACTTTGCAAGTAATATTTTAGCTCCACGTATTGCTATCCATTATGCACAATGCAAAAACGCCACACACATAGAAAATAGATTCAACCTATCTCGATCAGCATCGAAAATAGCCTATGAGGATTATTTACAATGGCGGCATGCTATCAAACAATATGGAATCAGGAGGATTGATCAGTGCATGTATGATCATTTTTATGATGATTTTAAGCACTGTTTTGTATGGCATACAAGTATCTGTCCTCGTTGTCATGTTGATCTTATAAACCAAATGAAATGCAGCCCTGGAGAATGTGAAAAGAATTTGAGAAGCCAGAAATGTCTTGATGCAGTTATGACTGGCAGGCTATACGCATCTATGCAAAGGAAAATAGATAAAGAATATCTTAATTATAATCAGGGTTTCTATTGATTAATCCGCTTCGGCGTTTTAATAAAATATCTATTTTGAGGAGGATTAGACTATGAAATGTCCAAAATGTAAAAGTGAAAATGTAACAATCGAGATGGTTCAAACAGGTGGAAAGACCAAGAAACACGGAAACGGAATTGGGGGGCATGTGAACAATACTGCCAGAGGACTTACTGCTGTGTGCACACTTGGAATGTCTAACTTGGTTTGGAAAAAGTCCAAGGGCAACGAAAAAAGTAAATTTAAAAATGAAAAAATATGCCTTTGTCAGGATTGCGGAAACAGTTGGGGAATCAAATAACAAAAACCGCCCCGGGCGGCAACCCGGAACGGCTTAACATAGATGTAACCTATCAAACCCGAAGGATGATGATTAAATCTGCTTCAACACCAGAATTATATCATACATCCTTCCAAATGTGAATAGGGTGTATTTTTTATACCCAAATTTAGAAAGGATGATATAACATGGGAGAATTAAGAACAAGGAAAAGAGGTAAATGCTGGGAATACTCCTTTGAGGGAGCCAAAATTAATGGGAAGAGAAATCCTATATCAAAAAGTGGTTTTAGAACAAAGGCTGACGCTATTGCCGCAGGCACAAAAGCAAAAGCCGAATACGATCAAGCCGGAAGAGTTTTCACTCCATCTACGCTTTCTGTATCCGACTATCTGGATTACTGGTTTGAGAATTATGTGAAAAAGCACCTCTCTTATAATACTCAGAGGGATTATGAAAGTAAAATTCGTATTCATATAAAGCCCAATCTGGGGAAATATCGTCTTGCCGCTTTGGAGCCTGACGTTATTCAACTCTGGGTAGATGATTTAAAAATCAAAAAAGGACTATCCAAAAGCATGATTTCCAATTCCCTGGCCTGCTTGTCCGGAGCATTGAATTATGCTGTGCAACCATGTAAATATATAAAGTATAATCCCTGCGATTATGTGAAGATTCCTAAAGTTCCTGTAAACAGAGATGCCCAGGCAAAGACTGATTATATACTGCCGGTAGAGGAGTGGGAGACCATCCTTGCACGTTTTTCTGACACTCACTTTTACTTACCATTAATGACAGGTTTTTATGCTGGGACCCGCTTGGGTGAAAGTTATGGAATTGATTTGCTGGAAGATGTAGACATCGAAAACAGAACCCTCGCTATAAATCATCAAATGCAAAAACGTGATAACAAGATATGGGTGTTATGCAATCCCAAGTATGATTCATTCCGCACAATAAAAATAGGGGACGAATTAGTGAATGCATTTAAAAAAGAATTAATTAACAGAAAGAAGAATATGCTGAAATACGGCCAATACTACTTAAAAACTTATCTGACTGATGACGGAACAATAACGCAGGCCAGGGCAGATATTACTGTACCTTACAAAGAGATATGGCCAGCTGCGGTAAAAGAAAGTGGGGAACTTACCAACACGGACTCTTTTAAATACTGCGTCAGGGTAATTCACTATTCTCTGAATAATCCATTATTTCATCACCACTGCCTGCGTCATACCCACGGGACCATACTTGCTGAAAATGGAGCCTGGCCAAGAACTGTTATGGAACGGCTTGGACACAAAGATATTAAAACAACCCTGGAAAGATATGTCTTTAATACGGATAAGCTGCAGAACGACGCCGTTGACATTTTTGAAAGAGCAGTTAAATAATCCTGCCTACCCCATGAAAAAAGGGTAGGCAAATGGTAGGCAAAATACTTATTCAGTAGTTCAAAGTCATCATAAACTCGCTTATTTACGGGAAAGTAAACAGACAGTTTCAACGTGCACGGTTTGTATACACGTCATAATCATTTTTACTCCATCATCATATATTGTATCACAAAGCCTTTTAAAATAAGGCATATAGCAGATACTTGTTACTCTATGATATCACATTTCCATATACTGTATCTATGTAAAATTTATACATGGTTGACAAATCGTAGACATTGCCTACCAAATGTCGAAAAACGTCTGCGATTATTTATTGCATCTCTACCTATCTTATATTATCATTGAATTGTAACCAGAGGTATGGATAGCCTCTGATTCGACTTGTTGGCCGGTGCTTTGATGGTACCGGTCATTATTTTTATTTTGCTATTGCAAATAAATAATTTATATGATATTATAATCATGCACACATACACTGTGCAAAATTCGATCCTGGGGACCGGCTACGGCTGGCCCCCTTTTGTAACTCAAAATAAATAAATAAATAAATAAATGATGGGCCGCCAGGGGAGTTGCACCCCTGGTTCGCTATCCGGCCACTTTGATCACTGTACGCGGTCTTTCCCTGCCGGGGCGGATATCAAATCATCTATTTTCGTTTTCAGTTCTCTTGATTACCGCTATCTCATTTTTTCCGTTCATTTCAACTCTATATATCCACAGGTTATCCCTTTCGTATGTCTGAAAGTAATCTATCTGTTTAACTTCTTTGAATAATCCCGTATTCCTGAGTGCTTCATAATCTCCGCCACCCTCAACCTCTAATGTGATTCCTGCTATATAAATTCTCCATTTATTCATATCTTTTATCCTTTCCCGGCGCATAACCGGGCGCCGGTCCGGTGATTCCTATTTGCATTTCCGGTCTTTGAGTAACACTACAATGATTCCTGTGCTGACAATGATCTGCACGACGTCTAAAATAATTTCTATGGTAGCCATACTTGACAATGGGTAAAGAAAACGATATCCTTATTTTAAGGGAAGGGGCTTTCGCCCCCGCCCCCTAATCTAGCAGATGATTGATTAAATCAATCAGGGCTTGGATTAGTTGGATTGTTGCGGTAATGAGAAGGATGCTGGCTAGGCGTTTCTCATTGCCGCTTTTCTTTTTCTTCCCCATTGTTCTCACCTCCTTTCTATGATTACATTATACACTAATAAGTGTCACATGTCAATACTTTAATTTCACTTTTTTATTTCTTTTTAAACTCATATATTTATATTGACATTTAAAAGTGTATCGTTTACACTGTAATTAACAGGAGGTGTTATCATGTTAACTGTATCAGAAAAAGTCAGGGTTTTATTAGATAGAAAAAAAATGACTGTAGGAGATTTGGCTGATAGACTGGGCGTGACAAGACAAAATTTGAGTAATAAACTTACAAGAAATAATTTTGCTGAAAATGATATAGCCAAATTAGCAGATGCATTGAATTGCGATTTTGAGATTAGGTTCACAGATAGAGATACAAATGATTTTATTTAAACACCAGCCCCGGCTCATCACCGGGGCTATTATTATGCTTCCGACTCGACGTCGAGCCTGATCACCATTATTTAAGTGCACCAGAGCTGTCCGTGTAACACATCTTACCAGACCTGTCCACATAATAGACCTTGCCGCCTGTACGCACCAGGTCATCCGCAACCATTGCTCCATTGGCTTTGAGATAATACCATTTCCCATTATCCTGCAGCCAGCCTGTCTGCATCCATCCGTTGCCGTCAAAATGGAACCACACGCCCCCAATCTTCTCCCAATCATTTTTAATATATCCGCCGTCTGCATGACGGTACCACCAGCGTCCATCACGTACCTGTATCCAGTTATTCTTTTTAAGGTATGCGTCCACGGCTGCCTTTGTTTTCTCTCCGGCGCATCCGTCCGCAGTAACACCTACAAGGCGCTGTACCCGGATAGTCTGTGTCTCTGTATCCGGTCCGAAATCACCGTCTACCTTTATGTCACTGCCAAACGTGTTTAACGTCTTCTGCCATGTGGTGACTGCTGTCCCCGTATCGCCCCTGGACAGCCAATTTTTAACATTTCCTACAGGAGTGCTGCCGGACATTGCACTGCCCGTAATCCCGGCTGCAATAGCACTTGCCATTTTCTCTACGGTATATCTTCCAGCGTCCCCAGCATTATCGCAAAAGCAACACTCAACCAACAGAGCCGGACTTGATGTGCGCCGCAGCACATAGAGACTGGAATTAGTCTTCACCCCGCCGCCTCTCTTGATATACCCTAATTCACCAATCCTGTCAGCGATCCTCTGGGCGTATGGTTCTGCCGCTGTGCCCCAGTTGTAAACAAATACTTCTGTTCCCTGTGCCTGTCCATTGAAGCAATTAAAGTGGATGGATACGTCCAGATCCACGGCGTGAGCATTGCATTTTGCCACGATTGCGGCCAGGTTTCCGCTTACACTGCCGGAATCCTCATCTGTACAATCATATACTGTATGCCCTGCCGCACGGAGCTTACTGATTACCAAGTCCTTTACTTTCCGGTCTTCTGCGGTCTCTGAAAATACCCCCGAAGCTCCTGGAACCTTATAATTATGCCCCGCATGTACGTTAATTCTCATAGTTCATTCCTTTCTGCTGGCGCAACTGCCAGCGCAAATAAAAAGAGGACGATTACTCGCCCTCTATTTTTGATTCAACCTCTGGCAGACCAGCAATACTGGTCAGCATGGACAATACCCCTGCCAATATAGCGGCAGATAGTACATATTTCCAATCCACCTGTCCCATTGCTGCGGCGGTACCAATACCAGCAATTGCAGCCTGGGCTATGGTCTTAACTGCTCTGATACCTGCCTTTTTCACCCACTTCATCCAATACTCTTTATTCCTCATAGTCACCCTTCTTTCTTCTCCAATATGGTGATCCGTGTCTCGTGGTCATTCAGTTTATTATCCTGTTCCTCGTTGTGCACCCATATCCGCTCATGGGATTTGTGGTTCTTTTCCGTCAGCTCGTCCATTCCCTCATCCAGCATATTAAGTCTGTCGATCAGTCGGGTTATAGATGTGTTCAGCTTTATGATCGGTGTGCCGATGGAGATTGCAAAAGCAGTCAGGGCCACAATAACGCCAAATACTTCCCATTCTGTCACATGTATAGTCCTCCTCACTCAAAGATTGAAATACAATTATTAACCGGCAAGGAGATTTTCCTTCTCTTCTTGGCTGATCCAGCCCTTTGCGGCAGCCTTTTCTACTACTTCTATATTTCCGGTCTTTTTGTATAACCTTACAATTGTCTCAAACATAGCGTATACCTCCTTACGCAAGCCCCAGGCTTTCAAGCACCAGGGTATCAACAGTTTCCTCCAAAGCGGCTATGCGGCTCTCCGTTTCGTCCGGCCTCTGCAGTTCCACGATAATGGCAACTCCATTAACTGGCACTGGATTCCCTTCTTCATCCTGTGTGTAATCCACAATAGTTTCCATCTGCTTTTCAATCTTCTGCATTTTTGTATACCCAGAATAGATTTTAAATACCTCATCGTTGTAATCAATCACCTGAATCTTACTTGTGTTGGCAACATCAGACAGCAAGGTCTCATACTCCATGATGTTTTTATCCCCAGGCACCAGCCTCAACGTAAGGGAATCACCTGCCGCCTGAATCCCATCTGCGATAATCTCCAGCTCCTGTTCATTGTTTAATCTGATTTTACCCATATCTTCCACCTTTCCTTTTCTGTTTTTCTGCATTAAAATAGACCGCTTATCACGGTCTGGCTCTGATTTCCATATAAAATCACCTGCTTTCATTGAAAAATCCTCATCACAACACGCCCGGATAGGTGTATTCTGGTAAAAATTCTTCGTTTCTTTTGCTAAACTCCGCTTTAGGAAATTATTGGATTCAGGCTGGAAGGGTAACAATTACACCAAAACCAAATGAACCCACATCAAAACGGGTAACATTTCCAAAACCATTTAAGGAAAAGGCACATGTTTCGCTTACTCCCATAACTTCAGTTCCCGGTGTGACAGTTTTAGGAGTCGGAACATCCAGTAACACCAAGGACGGTTTTGATGCATACGTTTTAAGAACAAACAGTACGGATACAGAAATCACTTGGGTAGCTATAGGGCCGATGTGAATACTTTATTATCCAATTGCAATATAAGCTATCTTTATAGTATCAAGAGACGAACCTGACGCATTTTTGCATTTACACATAATATTAAAACCAGTAGTCGTAACATCATTTGCAGAAAAATGTGTAACATCGGCCCAGGCAGCACCTGAATCCTGTAGGCTAAGTGCAACAGTAGGAGCTACCGTGAAAGCTTTCGAGAATTTTATTGCAGTCATCGCGCCGGTTGTACTTGCATTTGCTCTAATGGATCCCTTTTCAATATGTGGTAAAGCGGAGTTTATTTCACACCGAAAATTATCGGTTTCTACCACTTTTAAGACACGCCAAAAAAGCCTGCCGTTAGCAGACTAAAAAAACACTCATTTTATTGCTTATGCACTGTATTTTTCATAGCTGTATCTGATATTCTGCGGATTATTATATAGATAAATCTGTGTTGTCCTTATATCCGCATGGCCTAATATCTGTTGTACGTCCTGTATCGGCGCTCCTCTGTCAACAAGATTCGTAGCAAGTGTGCGCCGGTATCTATGCGGATGCACCTTTTCTATCCCTGTTTTCTCTCCCAGTTTCCGCAAGACCGACTCTATTCCGGTTTTCCCCATACGTCCGTGTGGAGCGTGCCGGGAAACGAATAAAGCCGGGCTGTCATCCCGCCGATGAGCAAGATAATTCGCAAGGTGCATCGTTGCAACCTCTGTCAGGTATATCCTTCTCTCTTTTCCACCTTTTCCCAGCACGACCACATCCCTGCTGTGAAATTTTATGTCACTCCTGTTAAGTCTGACCACCTCTGATACACGGCAGCCACTGGCATACAAAAATTCAATCAACGCCAGATCCCTAAGATTAGTACAGGCGTTTTTTAGACGCTCTCTTTCTTCCGGTGAAAACGGCTTTTTTACTGTCTTTTCATACTTGATAGCCTTTATAGCCTTACAAGGATTCCTCCCGATCAGGCCCTCATCCGACAGCCATCCGAAGAAACTCGAAAAGCATTTCCTCATATTCTCCAGTGTCCGGTTCGCTACCTGCCGCTGCTGTTTATACAACGACAGATAGTACCGGATATCATAAGTATCCACCTTATACAGTGGCTTTCCCAGTGCCCGTATCAGTCCCATTATGTAAGGGGAATACAAGCGTATGGTTGTCTCTGCAGTACCTTCCAGGCGCTTTGTTGCAATAAACCTGTTGAGCATTCCTTCGGCGCTATTATCGGTGATCATCACCTCTGTGCTCCGTGGTTGCACCTCAAAATCATGCAACTTGATACACAACACCTCCTGCAGTTTGTCCAGTTGCTCCGCCGCCAGCAACGCTGTCATTGCTGCCAAAACGCTGTTAATAAGTTCCATTCGTGGTTCCATAGACAAATCCTCCTTTTTGCCTATGATTATACCAGTTTCCAGTGTTGTGCTAAACTCCGCTTTGGGTGGAATGGCAATACAAATCGGTAGGGTTACGATAATTCCCAAACCAAATGAACCAACCATGAAAAAGGTAACTTTTCCTAAGCCGTTTAAAGGTCAACCAGGAGTGGTCCTTACGCCTATAACATCGGTACCTGGTACTTTTTTATTGGGGTGTGGCACGAGTTATAATACATTAAATGGGTTTGAGGCTTATGTCACAAGGAAAGATAATACAGAGACTATCTTGGTCTGGATCGCAATAGGGCAAATGTAATTAATATTCTATACTGGCCCGATAGCGGTCCAAGCAATTACAGTCTCTGTGGTTTCCGTTCTCGTTAAAATAACATCACATCCATCACGGGTGTTATTTAATGTACCTACGCCAAGCACCTTTTGACCTGGTACTCCTGAAACAGGGGTCAACAAGACTATCGCCTGCTCTTTGAATGGTTTTGGAAAGGTTAGGCGTTTTGTCGTTGGAGTATTTGCCTTAGGAGTTATATTGATTCTTCCAGCTTGTATCATATATCCACCCAAAGCGGAGTTTAATGCAGTAACAGTATCCTGCACATTGCTTGCAGTTCCATCAGCTTTTGTAAAGGCAACGTTACCCGCCGTCGTTTTAGGTTTAACCTCATTCTGCAGATAAGTCAAAAAGTTGGAAAATAACAGCTTCTTTCCTATCCCTGTAGATTCCTCCAGTAAAAACGCATCCGTACTGGCTGGAGTTGTCTTGCTTACCAGATCTATCACACGGCTGAATGCAAGATATTTCGTATCCTTCAGCCATTTAGACATCTTACCAACTAAAGTTCCTATTGTTTCACCCGTTGTTAGGTTCAATCTGGATGATGCATCCGTAAAAGATACAGGAACAGTAGCATCTACCTTTCCGGCAGGTCCCTGCGGCCCCTGGGGGCCGGTAGTGCCAGTATCTCCTTTCGGCCCCTGTGCTCCCGTGGCACCGGTCGCACCCTTTGGCCCCTGCGGGCCAGTCAATCCGGTATCTCCTTTTGGCCCCTGTGCTCCGGTAGCCCCGGTTGCTCCTTTCGGCCCTGCAGGCCCTTGAGGACCCACTACTGAGCCTAAATCAGTTTCTATCACTGCCATATTATCGCCTCCTTAGCTAAAAATTGCATACAGATGTCCGCTCCGGATCTCAAAAGTGGGCGTCTTGCCATCCACTCCGGCTGGCCCCTGCGGTCCCTGTGGGCCAGTGGCTCCTGTAGCTCCTTTTGCACCGGCTGCACCAGTATCACCTTTTGGTCCCTGTGGGCCTGTAGCTCCAGTATCACCTTTCGCGCCCTTTAATCCTGCAAGCTGGGCGGCTGTAAAGTCGGCGTAAGTAAATGCAGCGCCTTTATCGCCTTTCGGACCTGTGGCTCCCTGCGGGCCGGTCGCACCCGTTGCACCTTTCGCTCCCTGCGGGCCTGTCATACCCGTGGCACCAGACAGATCCGTGATGTAGGTATATGCGGATGTTCCTTTTACATACAGCTTTGCGTTATCCGCGTCATTTACATTCCCTGTGTCTATCATAACAAACTGCCCGGTCTTGACACCATCTGACGCAAAGCCGCTATTCATGGCTGAAATGCTGGCATAGGTCTTTGCTATCGTAAATGCCTCACCTGCAGGTCCCTGCGGGCCAGTTGAACCTGTGGCACCTTTCGGCCCAGTCGCGCCGGTGTCACCCTTTAATCCCTGCGGACCAGTAGGCCCTGTTGCTCCAGTATCTCCTTTTGGTCCCTGGGCACCAGTAGCACCTTTGATATTGCCTGTCTTTGCCCAGGCTCCTGACGCCTTTTTATAGACATCAAAATTCGCTGTATTCAGATAAAAGTCCCCGTCTTTTCCCTGTGTTGTCGGTGCTGCAGTGCCAAACAGCCAGGTTGCACCGTCCGCTCCCTTGGCTCCGGCTGCACCTGTGGCGCCCTTTGGCCCTGTAGGTCCAGTTTCACCCTGGATACCCTGCGGACCCTGTGCACCTGTAGCTCCTTTTGCCCCAGTATCTCCTTTTGGTCCCTGCGGACCGGCAGGCCCCTGAATCCCCTGTGCTCCCTGTGGACCGATAATACTTCCTAAATCAACTTCTCTTGCCATCTTATCTCTCCTTTACTTTTGATATATCGCATATAAGTGACCCTCCCTGATCTCAAACTCTGGTGATTCACCAGCTGGTCCCCGGATATCCTCTAAGATGATCAGACTATTCCATTCATTACTGTCCGTATACCGCCATTCAATAGCCGTTCCTGTATTATGCATTTCGATTTCCCGTTCCCTAATCGGAAGCCTTATTTTTGTGCCGGTTGGTTTATTGCCGGACATCAATTGCAGGACATCCTCCTGCAGAAATAGATCATCCGCCTTGTTTTCCAGCTCCTTCAATATCTGGCCGATAGTGTCCCTGTTACCATTCGGCCTATTAAAAGGTTCCGGACGCTGCCTCCTTTTCACTGGCAGGTTAACGGTCTTCATGGTTTCACCATGCTTTTCGTCACATACATACACATATGCGATGATATCGCCCCCGTCTTCCAGCAGATCATCCGGTATCTCCACGGATATTCCACCGTCTTCTATTCCGTGCCCTATCTGTATCAAGGCTATATCCTGATACTTTGATGCAAAATGGATCTCGATGGGATCCGGTAGATGCAGGCCGTAAAGGCGGAGTTCCTGTCCATAATCCCACTGTGTCAGCCCATAGGCTTTAACATAGTCTTCCCATTCTTTAAATACAGCTCTTATCATCCTCCCGCCTCCTGAACATTATGTGTCATAATAAGATGCCCGGCCTCATTGATGTGCATGGAGAAGGTCCCGATCGGGAGCTGCGTCACCACACCATCCTTTCCCGCTGGCCCCTGGGGGCCTTGTGGACCAGCAGGACCTTGTGGGCCAGTGTCTCCCTTTTCTCCTTTTGGCCCGATCGGACCAGCAGAGCCGGTGGCGCCTTTTGGTCCTGCAGGACCGGTATCACCCTTATCGCCCTTGAACTCACCGCAGTTGGCACGATTTACAACATCCGCGGCATCTGTCTGGGCTTTTGACGACTCACCGTTCACTTTTTCAGCCAGGGATATCATGCTTCCTCTGACTTCTTCTCCATAGATCGCATCCTCAAAGGCTTGTATCTCTTTGCTGATATCAGCCATCTGCCTCACTCTCCTTGCAAGCCTTTTCCCATTCAGCCCTGTCCTGGGCGTACTCATTTTGAGCCACTCTGCTTATGCCCGCCAAATACTCTCCCAGTAATATTTCAATCAAAAAAGGTGGGAGCTGTGCTTTCCCTACCACATCGTTCAACTTTTCCCTAAAATCTTCAATCTTCACTGTTACCGGGCGCTGCTTCTCCATATATCTCTCCTTCCATGTTTGTCCGCGATTCTTTTTTTGCCATATTTCCGATATTCAACCCCGCCTTCATCACTTCTGTCCTCCCGTTCCTCTCTGGAGGATCTCCTTTTACTATCTCAAGTTCCATGACTTTTCTCCTTAAACCCAGTATCCTACGATAATCCCGTCCCTTACCTGGATATCGGTATACTGATATTCATCACCATTGATGTCCGTAATGACGCGTATCTCGCCTGTATAGGCATTGTAACCATCCGCTGAAACGCCATCCAGCTTGACATTATGGAGCGTGAACCATTCCCCATACAGATCTGCTCCCAAATGCCAGCCCTTTTCTGTATAAATGCTGTTAGCTTGGCTAAAACAAAGCATGGTAGTATAAGTTGTTGACGTTGATGAGGTACGGTAAGCAAGTGCCATATATTTACCTTGATACTCCAGATCAAATACCAGACCCTTGTGAGCACTGTTGCCTACCCACTGATTTGTACCAATCTTTCCAACGTAATAACCATCTCTCCAGAAGTGGTTTCCATTCTGGTCAAATGCCGCCCTTTTTTTGCTGGCTGTAACACCATAGTCATAAATAGCGATCTCACCAGCAGAGATCTGAACATACTTGCTGCTGTCATTAAAAGCTGTAATAACTTTGTCATAATGCTGGATGACATAGCTCCCAAATTCATTTTTGGTGACCTTACTCTCAATACTATTGCTCAGAATAGTTATCTGTGCCTCGTTATAATCCTCATAACTCCCCAACAGTTCTACATCCTTGATATAGACAGAGACTCCCGAAACATAATCATAAAGATACAGGTACTTTGTACCATCCGTAGTAAGGTCATATTCAAATTCAAACTGTGTCCAGGTTCCTGATTTGATATCTCCAGCCGTTGTGTACTTTGACACAGAGTTGTAGCTGCAGCGCACCCTGGCCCTAGGTGCTGTTCCGGCATCTCCAGCGGCTTTGAAGCGCACCTTAAATTTGCCAGCCTTCATTTTTGTAAAGGTTTGTCTCAGGCTCGCGGTTGTGGATGCACCTGAAAACTTTACACATTTTCCCAGAGGTGCAGCATCTGCCAGCGTTATGACTGCAGCATCGGATACGGTCCATCCGTCCAGATCATCTGCAAAATCACCATTCACAACATAATCATGCATGACATAACTCAGCTTTTCGTTGACAGACAGGGTTATCTTATCCTCCAATGCCTTGATTGCTGTTGTTGTATAGCTCTCCGCATATTCTTTTGCACCAGTTTCAGCATTTTCAATTTCCTTCTGTACAGACTGCCGGTACTCTGTTGACAGTGCCTCCGCCTGTACAGTACCTGCTTTGATAAATTCGCCTGCCAGCACCCCGTCTATGGTCCATGCATTCTTATAAGGGCCGAAAAACCCCTCACGTGAAAAGCCGATGCCGTTCATATTTATCTGCATGATATTCGTTGCATCTTCTTTTTTTGGAGCATTCATGTACAGATCCCGCAGCCACCTGCCGTCTTCGTCAAATTCTGTTACTTTGTAGCCACCATTACTGCCAGTCATCATCTGCGTTGCGTTATCAATGGCCGACTGCAGGAATGAACTGGTCTGGTGTACTTTTTCAAATGCACTTTGTGTCTGTGAGTTCTGCGCCTGGTTTTGCCGGACATAATCCTTTCTGGCCGTAGTTCCAAGCTGCATCCTGTCCTCTTCCGGTGCCTGCAGATGCAACTCCCGGTTATAAACTGGAAAATACCGGTCCATGCCAAAGGGTTCAGCCACGGCATGTATGCTGTCCCCCAGTTCCCAGGTTTCAAAATCTGCATTCAATATTGACATATCAACGGCTGTGATATCCAGTGTCATATTCTCGTACTGGTTGTCTGTCAGCCATTTCTCTGCTTTTGCCTTTAGGTTGGCCGGGATAAAGACATCATCCCAGTCAACGACCTTGTAAATCCATCCATAGGTATCCACAGCTTTTTGGATATACACATAGTCCTTCCCACCATTGACAGAGGTGATATCTGTGTAAGCCTCCAGTCCTTCTATGGGGCTTTCATCAAGCTTTCCACCACGCGGGATACAGGCTGTAGCGATATCCTCCCCTGATACATTCTCAACATAGTCTAAAAGATTCGCTCCGAACTGCACTGGCTGCTCACAGATTTTCCCATAGTCCTGCAGAGTCACAAGGTCAAGATATCTCTTACCACCTGTCTTACGGATGCGCAGATAGCCGTCCAGCTTATCACAGAGTTTTTCCCGGATGCAGTCCAGGGTGGTCTCCTGGTTCGTATACCGGTACAGACTGTCATTGCTGTCATGGACCGTCACAATGCCCACGTAAAAGCGTTTCTTCTCCTCTACCTGACTGTTATGGATGTTCAGCCAGGTCTCTAACATCTGTCGAGGCGACAGGTCATGATAAACAGCCTGTGGCTGCACGCTGTCAAACAAAAAAGCAAGTTCACCGACTGCGTAAACCTGCTTTATCTTATCTATGTCTTTATCAATGCTACGGACCTCCCCGTAAAAGATCTCTTTGTCATCTTTGGTCACCTGCAACATGGATATCCTTGCCTGGATATTTTCATATTCCGGGTTGTCTTCCGGCAGGGAGAAAGTGAAGGTTCCGGAATCATTCACGGCCTGACTCAGGATGCTATCAGCAATGATGGCCTCCTCGTCCCCTGGGTAATACAGGATGCGCCCGTCAAGATAGACTTTGTACATCACAGATACCTCCCTCTATAGTCAATGGTCAGCTCTCCAGTGCCGGTAAAATTCAGGGTGACATCCGTTTTTCCTACCCGGATCTCCGGGAGGCGGTTCCGCCCGACGGTGAGTGGATAGGACTTGCCACCAAATATAACCTTCAGATTACTTGCTGTCTTCACCTGAAAAATAGGCGCGGTACCAACACCACCGCCTGCCACCTTGACAGATTTATTGCTTGCCGTGATCTTGATATCTTTCAGCACTCGGATCACCCCGGAACGGAAGTTGAACGGATCCCACAGCCAGTCCTCTGCACTGGTGCTCATATCATATTTGAAGGGATCTGCAGAACCCGTCAAGACAAACTGGGATAGCACCGGATCGCTCTTTGTGCTGTCCAGGTTCAAACGTACCATGTAGTAACAGTCCGGCTGATCATCCAATATCATTTTCATTTTCTGTCCATGTATGGCAGCGGCGATCTCCGAATATCTTGCAAGCCAGCTCTGCCCGGAACCATCTTCAAGGTCAAAGATTATTTCTATTCCCTCACGCCTACTATAATAAACAGTTCCGTCAACCTCTGTCAGGTCCAGGACACCATGCGCTCCTACAACATCAACAGTCCTTTCCTTTGGTTCCGGCATAGGGATATGATAGCTTATAAGTTTCAATTCCCAGTCCCGTGCGGTATGCCAGGTATCAAATGTTATTCCAGTGCTCATTATGTCCTCCTTTCGTTGACCTTCCCCATCTCCTCACTGACAACAGGTGCTATTATCTTGCCCACCGGTCTCTTGTCCAGGTATACGCCCATACCCTTCATGGCTTTTGCTGTTTCCCGTCCCATTCGCTCATAGTCTATTGCTGCCGACTGTTGCGCCAGTGCAACAGATTGCTGATTCTGCAAAGCAAACATCCCCTGCAATCCTCCTAACTGTCGGTACATGGCATTCTCCTGTTTTGTCAGGACTGCTTCTCCTTCATCAAGGTAGGCCGGGTAATAATCAGAGGGAACATAATCCATACCGACCTTTAAACGTGGCAGAGTAGGTAATGAGAAGGTTCCTCCGCCTACAAATGGCACCCATTCCGGTATTTCAAAATATCCTATGCTATCCGCAAGGCTGTTCCATCCGTCCACGATTGCATTCAAAGGGGCTTTAAAAAAATCTACAATTCCATCAATTACATTATGGAATATGTCAACTATATTTTGCCAAGCACCTTCCCAATTTCCAGCAAATACATTTTTCACAAAATCTACTATGCTGCCCAGGATATCAGTTATCCTTTTTATCTCCCTTTCTACTAGTGACACAATCCCACCAAATATGGTTTCAAACACTTTCATAAGAGTTTCAAGTATTGGAATCAAAAAATCAGTTATCGTCTCTATAATAGGCTGTAATGCTTCTACTAATGGTATAAGAGCCTGATTGATCAAATCCACAATAGGCCCCAATAAATCTAAAAATAAACCGATGATAGGTTCCAATAACTGGATCACTATTTGAAAAATGGGTAAGAGCGCATTGATTAGCTCTATCAGTGGTGGAAGAGCAGCACTGATTATCTCAATCAAAGGTGGGATAAGTGCCTGGAACAGCTCCACTAAAATCGGAAGTATCGCTTCGATAAATTCACCCAAAAGTGGTGCGACCTGGGAAAACAAATCCAAAATGACTGGCAGAATCTCTTCGATAAGCTGCATAAGCGGTTCGCCTAAAGCTGTTATGGTCTCTAAAAGTATAGGCAGAATATCCTGAATGATTGGCATGAGCTGTTCAGCAAACCCCGCAATCATCTCTATCAGCGGTGGCAAACTTTCCTCAATCAGCGGCAGCACATCCTTAATAAGGTCAGAAAGCAATGGGATAAGTTGTTCACCCAACGGTATGAGCAGGACTTCAACAGCGCGTTTCAATCCCTCAAACATGGACCCAAGATCATCATACTTTACTGCTTTGATGCCCTCCATTGCATCCGCGGTATCATATGCGCCGTCCTGTATGTCAGCCAAGGCAGTAACTGCATCAGGTCCCAAGTCCTCCCACATAGTCCCGAACAGATCCACGCCCGCAGTGTTCTGTGCAAGCGGGTCCTCTATCCCCGCCAAGGCATCAATAGTCTGTTTGAACGCTTCTTTTGCGCTGTCTCCGCCTGCCGCAAACTTGGACGCCATCTCATCAGCATTCAGTCCGATTGTCTCAAATCCCTCTTTCGTGGTATCGGAGCCGTCCAGGACACGAATAGACATCTCCTTGACTGCATCACCAATCTTATCGAGATTAAATGCTCCGCTATCACTTCCTTTTTGGAAGATTTTAAACATATCATCCGCATCCATTCCCATCTTGGAAAAATGAACAGAATACTCATTGATACTGTCAAGAAATTCTCCTGAAAAATCAAGTCCGTTCTGAGCACCAGCAGCGATCATATCCATAGCATCAGTCCCATCCATACAGAACTGATCCATCATGGTACCCGCCGCCCTCACGGACTCCTGTATATCTAACCCGAAGGTATCGCGCAGTGCAAATGCTGATTCTGTAAATTCCTGCAGTCCTTCTGGATCCCAGTCATCCACCACAGGCCCGATTTGCTGTCGGATCTGGGACATTGCATCAGCAACATCCTCAAAGCTGTCACCGTAATTGTTGGTGTAGACATCTTCCATGAGCTTTTTATACCGCTCTGTATACTCTGTCCCAATGCCTGTACTTGCAACAAATTGGTTCATAGCCTGATCAAAATCATTGGCTGTGTTTACAGCGGCTACGCCTACACCTACAACAGCGGTTCCGGCAGCAAGCATCCCCGTGCCAATGGCTTTAGCCGCGCCCCCTGCAATACTCTTTAGCTTTTCACCATGTCCTTTAGCAGTCTCCTCGCGCTTCTGGCTAGATTCCTCGTCTGACTTTTCCTGCTCCTCATTCTGCTGTTTATGGTGCTGGGTAACATCTTCCTTGACCTTCTTTTTAGTTTCGGCTGTCTCCTTCTCAGCCTGTTCAGATTTTGCCGCTGTATCCTCTGTGGATTTCTCAATCTTTTTCTCGGCGCTTTTAAGGTCTCCCTCCAAATCGCTGTCATCTGCTCGTAGGGTATATACAACCTCGCCGTCACCTTTTCCTGCCATGTTCTCACCTGCCTTATATCAACAGACAGGCACAAAGGCACAGCGTCTTGTTATAGTCTCAATTCAAATTGTTTCCTGCAGGACGGGTTCTTGCATTTTAAAAAGACACCCCTGCAGACAGCGCCCTTCTCATAAAATGGATATTGCTCATGCCCACAATAGGGACATACGACTTTTTTCATCTTTTCTGTTGGTTTTTCTTTATCCATTTCTCACCGCCTGTGATTCCAACGCTGTAAATAAGGCATCAAGCCCTTGCTGGCCGCCACCGCCGCGAACCGGCAGCGCGTAATAAGATTTCAGTTCCTGGATCTCCTGTATCTGTTTCTGGTTATGTCCATCATAGCGCGGTACTTCCATGCTGCGGATTTTCATAACTTCCCGAATTTTTGTTGATTCAGAAAGTCCCTGGAAGAGAGCGATAAACTTCTTCCAATGGAGCTGCCCCTGCACATTTATCAAATCAATCCCGTAATCCAACATAAAACTTGCGTAGATGTATTCTGCATCCTCTTCAAAATCAAAGACAGGCAACTGCTGTTTAACAGAAAGCCTCTGCTTTGTATTGACACAATTCTTATAGATATCATTCAGCAGCTCCGTCCTTGTCTGCAGTGTGATCTTTTCAGGTTTAAGTACGCCAAACATTTTCAGAGCCTGGTTAAGCTTAATCATATCCGGCAACTCCTCCCGGTATAATCTCTGCACATCCAGGACAACATCAAATGCGGCGTTTATGCAGTATTTACGCCTGCCTATCCGCACTATGTCTTCAATTGGCTCTGTCAAAAATCCCATTATCTCACCTTCTTAAAAAGGTCCTTTTTTGTTTTCGGTTATAGGACTGCAGGATTGACTGCTGATTCTCCTGTTTGATTTTTATACACTGTGGTATTACCACCTGTGTGATAAAAGGCGTTACTTCCCTGCACATTTCGATATACCGGTTATCATAAAACTGTACGATCACTGCAGTGTCCTCTGGTCCAAATACAGCCTCGAACAGATTCACAACCGCCGTTCCCAGCCTTTCAAAGCAATCCGCTTCCACTTCTCCTGATTCAGTCTGACGTTTTATTTCTGTGGTCTCAGCCAGTGTCTTTGTAAGTTCAGCATATTTCCGATTGATTTTCCCCACCATGTCATCTGCATCCAGGGCTACATGCAGGGTGTGGGCTATTGTTCCATCTTCATTCATAAGTTCAAAATCTTCAGCAAACTGCTTTCTTCGCTTCGCCTGATAAGCCATTTCTATTCCTCCAATCAAAAAGAGGAGCTATTAAGCCCCTCTTACGCCCCAGTGCCAATTGTTGGCCTGCCATTACCGTGGATTGTTACAGTCAGCGCATTTACTGCTCCGGAATCGCCATAGGCCGGTGTGATATTAGCCAGTGTTACCGGCCAAATGATTACCTTGCTGCCTTTCTGCAGCTTTAAATGGGTCTTCCTGGCCGCTCCCAATCCATACATTACATCATCAGACAGGATGTATGTGCACGCTGCATCATCCGGTTTCACATCTCCTGTAAGTGTCAGAGTCATCTGCGCTCCGGTCACCTCTGTGCTGCCCCATCCTTTGTCCGCCCAATATGTGGCCTGATACAGCACTTCATTCAATGCCTGAGCCATATTCTTTGTCAAGTTACCCAGATCTGCCCAGGTCGGTGTCTCCGCTTCCGGTGCAGTGTTTATATGGGCTGTAGTCTCCCAGTTCATCTCTGGGGTTATTGTGTTTTTCGGCAATGTCGGTTCTGCCATTATTTTCACCTATCCTTTCAATAATAGATTTTGTTATTAAGTATACAGGAATAGTGCCATGTACCGTCCTCATCCCTGCCGATTTTGGACGGCTCTTTTGCGATCTCGGTATTCAGCCATGAAAAAGTATGGCCCTGCGGGTAATCTTGTAGCCGCTGAAAGTAATTGCAGATATCAGATAACTGCTCAATACATCTTGTCTGGCTTACATTTCGGCATAAAAAAAGCACGGGTATTGTTTTGACCGTACTCTTGTTGTAATATGTCGTTTCCGTAAATCCTTCGCCAAGTTCCGCATACAGGCTGTTGCCGGCTGACAGTTCATCCAGTGATATCTGACTGTCAAGATTGCAATTTTCTTCTGCTGTTCTTGTCAGCAGTTCCAGGAATTCTATTGCTGGGGTCATCTCTTTGCCAACTCCTTTACTGCATTCTGGTATACCTGCTTCCACTGCTTACCATAGACCTCTTTTGCGTATTTGGCCCACTCCATCCGAGCCATAGCACTGGTAAACGATAGCTTCTTAGGCCCATAAGTCCGATTGGTCGGGTTTCCATACATCACTTCCCCATGCCAAAGATATTGCGAATATGGTTCATCCCAACGCATCAAGAATTTAAGGTCATGAGCGCGGTCATCACTGTTATTGATACCGCTGTCCTGCAAAAAATGCTGGTCAACCGGCACATGCTGCGTGGTATCTTTTAGGGCCTGTTGTCCCATGAGTGTAAGACCATCATTGCTGGCCGCTCTAAGCTTTGCCAGGACTGTGGCCTTATTAAATGTGATCCGTGCCGCAATTTTAGGCATATGCTATCAACCCCAGTTCATAATGGTGCAGCCGCTCCCCGTCATAGAGGGGTTCCACAAGCTTCACTTGATGTTTTTGGCCGTTAAAGATGATAATGTCGTCCACGGCAAAAGTTATTCCCTGCGGTCGGCTGTTCCTGCAGTCGTAAAAGAGTGTTGCCGCAAGTTGGATTTCTGCGCTGTTCTTGTCCCTGACAACTTTGGTGGACGATTCCATGCGTACATACCGCAATTCCTGTGCTGTTTCCGGCGTTTCATTTCCCCACCGGTCTGTCTCACCTTTCCGGGCTTGCATAACCGTGTGTATGAGCAGTTTTTTGGGTATCGCCTTAATAATGCCCACCTCCCCGATATAAAAGCCCTGTCGGGGCCAGGATGCGCAACGCACGTGGTGCATAGATAGGCTGTTGGGTATTGCCGCCTGCGCCGGCCTTGGAGTAATTAAACTTTCCAAGGCCGGCGCTCTGCAGGTCTGCCCCGTTGTCCATATCACTGCCGCCGTTAGCATCCAGATACTCAATCTGGGCACACACTGCTTTCCGGATCCGTTCTTGTATGTCTGCGCCATAGGTATCCATCTTGTGTTCCGAAATCCGGTACATACACATTTCTTCCACTAACTCGGATGCTCTGTCTAAAAGAGCCGAGAAGTCAGCGTCTTCTACTGGCTCCCCGTGAAATGTCTGTTCATAGTAATCCTGTGTTGCGTAAGGCATCTGACCGCCTCCTATCTTATGCCTGAATAGGGAGTGTGACTTCTTTAGAAACCGCTGTATCTGCAACTGTCACAGTTTCGTTCACCGCCATGTACCCTTTCTTAGAAATTTTTACAGGGTATGTCCCGGCTCTCAGGTTAAATTCCACCTGTCCGGAATCATCAGTGACGAGAATAGCACCATTCACATTAACACGTGCACCCTTAACTTCAGCAGGCGTATCAGCATTATCCTTAACACTAAAACCTACCTTCTGTGTAGTGACCGGAGTACCTGGTTCCAGGTATGCAAAAGCGCACCCTGTACGGTCTTCATCGATTCGAGTTGCAGGATTCGGAAGTGCCCAGCCCATACGGAACACGACACGGAGTGCGATCATATCCTGCTGTGCCAGGTTATAAACAATCTCTTTTGTCACAGGATCCTGGATCACACCCTGGTCAAGGATTTTTACAGTCACATCCTGTCTGATCGCATATACTGCCTGTTTAAAGTCACCCACAACGAGCTGTGCAATCGTATTATCAAATGCACCATTTTCAGGGAAATACATCGGCGATCCATCAAGCGTGTAAGGTGTCTTTTCCTGCATACTGCTTTTGAAAATTGGCTGTCCTGTTGTATCCCTCAATCCTCTCAGTTTCGCTCTCATACTCATAGCAGAAAGAGCGCCTGTCACTCCATACCCATCCTCTTCCACCTTGGCAAAAATTCCGCCCTCCCCAAGGATCAGATCAAAATAATCCTTCCCGGATGCAGGGGCAACATTATTTCCCGCCTGCCGTGCCATCGTGATGATATCATTCTGCCACTCTCGGGGACGGTTATTGCCGAAAATGATCGCAGCATCAACCTTCTGGCCAATTGCTTCATTAACTCTCGGAGTGATCTCCCCCATAATATCAAACTCCGCATCATCAAGTACGGCCTCCGGAATAGGCACGATAACTGCCAGTTCTCCAGCAGTCAGATACACATTGTCCCAGGCCTGCCTGGTCGTCTGTTTCATCCCGGTATCCCCATCTACCCAATATGCAGTAGGAAGAAAATCCAACACCCTGATCCTTGTCTGTTTACTTGTCATATTCGGCAATTTTTTTGCCATACTCATGAACGTGGACTGCTTTGGCGCATCCTGGAAGATTGTCTGAACCACCTGTTCCCTTATAATCGCCTCTGCATCCTGTCTATTTGTGATATTTACCGCCATATTTTACTCCTTTCCAAATAAGCTCCTCAAAGCTTCGTTTGCCTGTGTTTTTTTATCTTCTACTGCCGGGTTTGGCCCGGATGTGGGCGAAACCATCTTAGGAACCGGTTTTTCCGGTTGAAAAAGATAATCATTTTCTTTCTTAACTGTCTCCAGTGCATTCTGAATGTCTTCTTTCTGGTTCTTACTGGTTTTTAAACTGTCCTGATCCAGCAATGCCATGACAGCTTTTGTATTCCTTGCACCTGCTGATGTGATAGCCTCTTTCAAGGCATCTCCAAAATCCCTGTCAGCAAGTTTCTGCTGGATTTCAGTATCCTTTGCAGCCAGATCTTCTGTAAGTTTAGTGATTTTCCCCTGCAGTTCTTCTATATCGACGCCCTCAAAACTCTTTAAAGTCTTCTGCGCTTCTCCTAACTGCCTCTTGTACTCATCCCTGTCAGCTTTCAGATTTTCTATGTCAGTCCCGTTGGCAACCATGATCTTGTCTACGACCTCTTTCTCTAAACCCAGTCCTTCTAAAAATTTTCTCTGCATCCCTGCTCCTTTCTCCATACGCTTTTTACGGGGTCGCTCCCACTGGTCCCGTAGTTTTACGACTTCGGACGGTCGATTTTAAACACAAAAATAAGACGCATCACCCCGCGTCTCAAAGGGAGATTCCGAATCACCTCCTCTCTATCTGCTCTTGCCTTTCTTACAAGCCATGCCGCTCACCTCCTTTTGCGCCAGCGCAACTAAAAATACCACCAGCCTCTATGACCAGTGGTATTACTTCCTTAATACTTCAATTTCCTTGATTTCATGCTCCATGATCTCCGTAAATGGATAAAGAATCCCTCCCTTTCCTTCGCGGACTGGATTTTTCAATGTGATACTCGCCTCTTCCGGATCATTATCATAGGCAGACGAAAACTCACTACAAAACCCCTGTAGCACTTCACCGTTATTCAAAGTCAATCGAATATTACAATTACTTGCCTCATACATTTTTAGTTCCTTCCCCTGAAGCATCTTATTCCTCCCTTCTTGGTACAATATGTGTCCCCTTCTTGGAATAGTGAATAGAAAACCTGGAAGTCTCAAATTCTTCACCAGTTACCGGGTCTATTGCAACCCCTATTTTCCTATCAGCTTTTACAAATTCTTTGTTTGTCCAATTTCCTTGGGCATCCCTTCTGATCTCTCCAGTTCCGGCATATTTATTCACAAGGTCTTGCACCTCTTTTTCAGACACCGTTAAATAGCTACGTCCATCTGTATAATTGTTATGCCCCTTGATATGTTTTCCTTGCTTACCAACTTCGACAGCCTTAGGCGTGCCGTCTGATTTTATCTTTTTACGGAGCTGTTCATCTTTGTAATATGCTCTTACATTCGCTCCTTCACTGCCCTTATTATAACTCGCATTCGCCTTGTTTACAATATGCTTATTCGCGCCAACTGATTTAGCGCTAACACGCTTGTCAAAGCCTACCACCTGCTCCCGATCTGTCCTGCGGTGTAGCTGGCTGTTCCCGTTTACAAAGGATTTAAGTCTTGCCTCTTTCTGTTTTAGCATCACAGCAGATTCTTCAAATGCCTCTTTATTCTCAAGTTCATCATACAACATACACTCCCGTTTTTGTTTCCGAACATCTCGTTCAAGAGCCCGCTGTACCTGGGTCTCCTTGTACAGCTTATCGTTGGCATCCATGTCTTCAGTGGGAAAATACCTGCGGATATTTACACCTTCCATGTATGGGAAGATGTGGTGTCCACAATTGATTCCCAACAGACCATCCGGTTCCCCATAGCTGGATGTATTCCAATGTGGGTATTTTTTTGACTTGTTTGCCCGGTCGAATATCTTACCCTGGTCCCTGGCGCATTTTGGTCGGGCCCCGGAATGACTGTCCACCTCTACCAGATCAAGCCCATAATCATCTGCCCGTGCCATCTGCACCTCTGCAGCCATAGTATTGCTGGTTGACCGCATAGCCATATTGACATAAGCTTCGGGTGTCCATTCCCGGCCTCTTTTATCGACAAAAGCCGGTATACCCTTGTCATTAAATTCCCGGATGCACTTTCTCAGTGCCTGCTGTCGGGATTCTGCTCCAATCACAGCAGAGGTTGCATATTTGTCCAGAGTGTTGATAAAACTCTGTTTTTCGGCTATCTCGTCCGCTGTGGACGTCATGTTATTGACCAGTTTTTTGTAGGCATCCCTGGCCTTATACAACATGGTTGTGTTGCAGAGGTTCAGCACATCCTTGGCTTGTCCCCGCATAGTAGTAAGCACCTGTTTCACATTCTTGCTTTTCTTAGCTGGCACTGCTTCCCCTACCAGGCCGCGGCGCACAAGCTGTCTCATACTAGGTTCCACCTCTCCCAGTACCCTGTCTGCCATCTCATTCAACATCCGCTCCATAGCCGTCTGTGACAACCCTGTAGACTTTGCTATGATCTTGATGTTTTCCTGGTTCAGTTTCCCGATTTCAGCCAGCTTTTTCATCAGCCATTCATCAGATGCGATTGGCTGGTCATAATCCTTACAGTGGCGGATGATATTAGCCATAAGCTGTTCTTCTAAATCCTGAAAAGTCCCCGTTGGTATATCAGCAGCCCTCTGGTTCTCCAGCAGGTTCATATCACATCACCTGCTTTTTATCAGTTTTAACAGCCTTTTCACGGCCCTGACTATCATCGGCTTTCTTCTCTTTTTCCTCTTTATTTTCTTCGGCGTCACCATTCTCCTGTTCCGATTCATCCTGATCACCTCTTGTCCAATCCACATCCTGCCCGATAATCTGGTTATCCTCTGCCATTCGCTTTATCTCTTCCAAGGCTTCTTCTTCTGTACATTTGTCTATCTCCATGATTGCCATTATACGGGAACGAAGATCTGCCTGAGTAAGCTTGATATTTTTATCAATGATCGCATCCGTATCCCTGACAATGGAATCATCCCATACATAAGACGCTGTATATGCTCCAGATGGGGCAAGATTATAAACTGTGCAGTAAAAATCAATGGCATAGAGCAGATCTTCCAGAGCATCCTGTAATGCCCCCTGCGTATCGGATACAAATTGATAAGAGCGCTGTTTGCTGGTCTTGATCTCCTCTGCCGTCTTGTCTACGTTATTCGGATCTGACAAAGTGCCATAGGCCAAATTGCAGAGAAACTCTATAATCCTGAACTGTTTATTTAATCCATTGAAATAAGACTGGTCACGGATATCTGGAGAATAAGGTTCCAGCAATGGCTTATCTACAGCACCCGCATTGTATTCAAAATCTCTATATAACCGGTCTTTCCCTTCTGGGTACTCTGTCTCTTGTGTTTGCGGGTTCAGGCGCAACAGACTTTGCGCGATATGTACCGCGGCTTCTTTTGCGTCATACTCCCAGTTTATCTGACTGTAACGCCGGTCTGCTTCTTTTATCGCTCCTGGCGCCCTTGAATATACGGATACACCAAGTGGGCTGTCAGAATCCTCCGAATTTGCCAGCGGCACCTTAAAATATCCAAAGGGAAGCCTTTCGACCCCAGAAAAAGAAATAGACGGAACCAATTCAGCCCATCTATCCACCATTCCTATGCTTATCTCACTACCCAGCGTAAAATCATTTGTACTTAAAAACACCCTGTTATTGATTGTGAGCACCTGATTCTGCAATGTATGGATCTCCAGGCGTGAAAATATCTTATCCCCTTTCCTAAATTGTTCCAGGAATACACACTGACTTATCTTCCCGGATCCGTCAAAGCTGATTGGAAAAAAACAGTCTGCCTGGATAATCTGCACATCAACACCACCCAGTGAAGGATAAGGCTTAAATATCAGACCTCCTTTAGCACACCCATACTCGGTATAAATCCTAAGATTTTTCAGCACTTTTTGATAAACCTTGTCAATATAGGATGCCCTGGCGCTGCCTTTGCACTCTGTTTTCAGTTCCAATGTGGTCAGCCTGGCGATTTCCCCGGCAATGGCTGCCGGCAGTCCAATAACGTCCACCGTCTTGCTCTTCCACGGCGGATGATTCTCGTACATTTTTGACCAAAGTTCAATCTGCCTGGCCATTTGTGATGACATACAGAAGTCAATGTTTGTTTCTGAAACATCGTTAAGGACCTTCTGCACCATCATCATCATTTTTGAATATCTCATTGCGTCACCTCATCATTCATACCGGATAAACCGGGCAATATCCCTTTCAAAGGTATATTCAAAAGCATCCAACGTATCAATATCACTGGATCCATCATCAAGTCTTTCATCCACTGTCAGGTTCTTTTCATTCCACAGCGCCGTGGTCATGGCATCCACCAAAGACTGACACTGGTTCTGCATATAGAAAAACCGTATCTGCCCAAGCATACGCTGCGTAAAACGGATACGGTCATTGATCTCCGTTTTCATGGCATTTTCTATCCTCAGCCATGAAAGCCCATTCTTTCGTGCCGTTGACCGCAGACCGGCAATCAGAGTCTGTTCTGCGCTGTCGCAATATATATGGGTGATAAATCCATAAAGATTAATGATTTTGAGACAGAAATCCACAAACAACTTACCAAGCTCATCTGGCCCTATGCTGCCGTTTTGACTCATGTGCCGTTCACTGGCCAGTGCTATTATCTGCTGATATCCCCGTGTGTAAGCCGTGGCCACAAATGCATGACCTGATTTATTGCCGCCGAAGTCAATGCCTATATTGATTTCTGCAATGTTTTTTGGCTTTTCCCTTATGAGATACGGGTTATGTGTGCAGAGACTTGACACTGCATCGCACATCAGCCTGTAAATAGAGCCTTGTGCAGCCACCCATAGCCCCCGGATGTATCGGTCGTACAAAACTGTACCACGGTACTCATCGCATAATGCATCAACAAACTTCTGGTCCAGGAACGGGTTGTCAAAAATCTCATACTTCTGGCAATAAATATCTGCATCGGATTCCAGAAATACTTTAAACCAGTGCTGCGGAGCTTCCGGGTTGCAAGCACCGTCAAAGCAGGAATATGGTTTGTCCAATCGTGATTTCAACATACCGAATACGTCAGGATTCCACTCAGCAATTTCATCACCGTAACAATATTTTATGGATGAACCGCGAAGCTTTGACACCTGGCTCACCTTTTCAGCACCCAGACAATACACATCCTCACCAAACATGCGACTGATGTTCTGTGAGTTGATATCGCCCACCAAAGACATCCCCCAAATCCTTTGCAAGGGTTCGATGATGTTTCTCTGGATTGTCCCTTTTGACACCCCAAGAATGAAAGTAAGTCCTTCTTTCCCCACTCTGGTTCTGATACGCTTTGGAATGACATAATAATCCATATAAGTTTTCCCTGACCGGGTCGCCCCCACTTTCACATTCCAACGATGGTTCGCATTTTGGAAGAACTCCATCTGCTTGTGTGAAAAAGGCATTTATACAACCCCCTTAATCTCAGAGAGCACCCTATCCAGCTTCTCTAATTCTTCCTTACTTTCTGTGCCAGTAAGTCTTGCTGTCTGAGCCTTGATCTGTGATATCCTGGCTTTCTGCTCATTCGTGGCCAACTCCCAGTTCTTGTGCAGCAGCTCCTCGTATCGGTTTATCATCCCCTCCAAGGTCTTTTGTGCTCTTGCCTGGGCACTTAAAAAGTTCCCCTGCTTGTCCCAGGCGTGCTGCACCTCCCAGCGTTCCTCGGTGAATGTATCACCGTTCTTTTCTTGGAACTGCGTTGTCGTCGTATCTTCCTGATCACGGACATACATAATCTTCTGCGCGCGGATAATAGCAGCGTAGGCAATCTGTATCTGATCCCAGAGGATGTCTAACGGATCCTTTGGCATCTCCTGAATGATAGAAACAGTCTCCTCCGGGAGATACTTCCGGAAGAAACCGAACTTTTCAGCATTGTTATTCTGTTGCGGCGCCCCGTGATCCGCCGCATTTCTGTTTCCCAGCGGGGCGCCCCTCTTTTTCCGAACGTTCGCTTTTTTATCCGAGCGTTCGCTATCCCACTTATGCGTGCATTTCCAGCGGCGAACCGTCCCTTCCGGAAGATTTAGCTGATTTGCGATCTCAACTAATTTTGTACCTTTGAGGTACATGGCCTTCGCCTGCTCAATTCGTGCGTCTGGCGCTCTGGCCATGCATCACCACCTCCGATTTATTTGTTTTGATGTATACAAAAAGAGCCAACCCGGAGGCGGCTCTTACTTTACAACTTGTCATCTTTTATTATTGAGATTGTCAAATATATAATCTACCATATTATCTCCAATAAGATATCCCATCAAACTCTTTCTCCTGTGGAAACATCCATTTATTTCCTCTGTATATTCTGCAATAAGCATATAATTAAATATTTTTAGGATATTTAACACTCTACAATAAAAAGCATTCTTATCCTTTTCGCTTAATTCATCCTTTTTTAAACATTCATCGAGAACAAATGACAAATTTTCATGTTGCAATAGACCTCCATGAACAAAATCACACGCGACTCTATATTCGCTTCTTAATAGAGAATATTCGCTTTCCTTAAGACGATATGCCATAGTTTTTAACTTTTCAAATGCGTCACTTGTTATATAGTTATCTTCGAGAGTCGTAAACGTAATCATCCTAACATTGTTTTCTATAATTGAACGTTCATTCACATACATATAACGCTTTTCTTTCTTAATTAGACTTAAAATCAAATAATATGAATCAGATATAATATTGTCCAAAAATTGATATTTATCTCCTAAGAAAGAGGATTGCACTAAATATTTACAAAACACAATATATTTTGCAATACTAGAATAAAAAGACTCATCGGCTCTGGTCAACCTATAATTTTCTTTCTCTGCTACATCACCTAATTTTACAATAAACTCTTTAATGTTATTTTTCAAAATATCTATTTCTATATATGTCATATCATTTATCATTATTTATCCATCCATCAAATTGATTCTTTTCTTTTTTCTGTTCCTCCGTTTGTAATCTTTCTAGTTCATCACTAATAAATTGAAATAACTTTCTTTTATATATAACATATTCATCATTTTCCAAATTATGTATTATTCTACTCGTTCTTGCAACAATCATTGTTCTTGACTTCATAACATAATCTTTGTAGTCGATATTAAAGGCTGTTTTCAAAAAAGAAGCAATTTCTGCATTTTTTATAAAAACATCTTTTGAAAGCAAAATTTCAGTGACAATTCCAACAAACTTATACTTTGGAACCCTTGTATTTTTTAATTCATTTCTATATATAATTAATTCTTTATACATTTAACTCTCCCCCAATATCAGAACCGATTCTATACAATATTTCCTGTGAAATTGCCTCTATGTCTTCCCTGGAGTTCTTATACTTTGTTGGAATAGTACCGCTGACTCCATATTGGATATTATTGCATTCAGTAAAAACCGTTGAAAATATATCTATATCATCAACTGCTTTCTTACTCTCAAAACTTTCTTTTATCCTTCTTTGTTTTGGCGAGAGATCTTTTTTTACCATAGTATAGACTAATCCCAGACACGCTAAGTTAATTCGTTCCTCCCTAATGAGATTCTTTACTGCCTTTTGTAACGATTCAATTCCTACAATAGAATATCGATCTATTCTATTGGGTATTAAATAATAATCAGAGGCCATAAGTGCACTATCAGTATATATGGTCAGCGTTGGTGGACAATCAATAATAATTAAATCATACTTTTTACGTAACTCATTATCTTCAATAAAATTTCTTATTCTGTTGACAAAAGTATGATCGCTCACCTTATTCACTAATACTAAATTCAGATCCCCACACACAAGATCAAGATGTTCTTTTAAGTCAACAATCAAATCTTCTGCTTTTGGAGTAGAGTATGACGTATTCATATCAATTTGAGGCATAAAAAGTTTATATATAGTCTTATGATTAGGAAAAATCTTATTATTGTAATAATTTTTCTCGCTTTCAATATCATCATACCCTTTGGCTTTGTATGTATCTAAAAGCGCTTGTGTACTATTAAATTGTGGATCAGCATCAATTACTAACACATTGTATCCCTGCTCGGACAAATAATCCGCTACACCTAAGCTTAATGTGGTTTTTCCCACTCCGCCCTTCATGTTAATAAACGAAACAACTTTACATTCCATTTTTTACCCCCATACAACTTTTTTTTAATTTTACATCATTATTTAGCAATAATCAACAAAAACGCCCCATATTTCTACAGGGCGTTTCAAAAATGTTTTGGGGGAGTATCGCCTTCCGGCGAAGCGGAACATCCGGAATCGGACCGGAACCCAGGGCGCGACCCTGTCCATCTGCCATTGATGGTATGCTCCACACATTGCACCGTAATACGCTATGCGGTACGGTGCTGTTATCCCAGACCTGGGACATAGCAGCTTAAAGTATATGCACTGCTGACTTATGCTGGCATGTACCCTGCGGCGTTGCTCTGCATCCAGGCCCGTCTTATGAGAAATTACAATACCGGCTAATCAGCCACCGGGCCATGACACCCGGCAGCCAAACAACAAGAGGAGGATAGTCAACATCCAAAGGAGCCGTTTGCTTTCGCCCACTGGCTCTATGATAATAATAGCATAGGTTTTTGTTTAATAGGTTTAATCTTTCAATACCTCTGCAATTCTTTGAGATATCCTGCCTTTAGAGTATCCCAGCTTTTCACCCACCTCGTCTTGCGTTATCCCCTCAAGGAAGGTCATCTCAAATATCTGCCTGTCCATGCTGTCAGAAATTTCAGCTATAAACTGCTCAATCTCCAGTACCGCCTCCCTGATCTGCTCCTGTCTCTCCTTCCGGATCCGCAGCCGCCGGGCAATTTCATCGGCTTCTTTTGGCTCGTCCATTTGTACAGTAGTACGGACCTCCGTAAAAGGAAAATCCTTACAGGATCCTACCACTTTGCCCATGACAGTAGGGACCCCTGCAGCACGGTCATAAAGTTTGTCTATGGCCTTATCATTCAGGATCTGTTCTTTTAGCAGCGCTCTGTATTGTCTCAATGTTTTCTTGTCCATCGGCTTCACCTCCTACCCCACATCTGCATGAAAACATCGTACTGATAACTCTCACAAGCCCCAGTCTTATGCCGCAATACAATGTGATGCTCACATAAATCTACAACTTGCATCCGCCGCCGGACTTTTACAGTCCTATGTCTTTCATCCTTTGTCTCCAGGATGATATATATAACCTCACCCCGGTGTACTCCATACCGTTTTTCCCGTGCCCTTATATTCTCCTCCCGTCGTATTGCCGGTAGCGCCTGTTCATAAACAGGATCTGGGCAACCCGAACCATTTAATATCATATATCTCTCCTTATTTGTTCCACCTAATATGTAAATCCAGGTGAAGTTCTTCTTTGATTGTTTGTATGTAATCTTCCCAGGTGCAGAAATCATCTATCATGCACTCTGCTTTCTGACTCATCCGGTCCAGGAAACGTTGGCATCGTGTCTCCCCGAACCCAAACTCATCATGCAGCACTGCTACGGTCAGTATCGTGAATGTATCAAGTGTCATGCTCTTAATCCGTTCGCTTGCCGCATTCAGGTCCTTCCGGGATACATTAAGCGATATCCCGGTTAGATTCCTGAATTTTATCTCCTTCTCCAGTTCCTCTATACCACCCTGTTTTGCAATTTTTAATGCATAGGCCATACCTTCCGTCCTGGCCTGCATCTCCTTATTCCGGCTGCTCATGGCCTTCCTCCCGTTCCTTATTTTCCATGTACCACTGGAAGACTAGGCGGTTCACTATATGCGTAAATCCCATATGGTCCACTTCATCACCGGTCATTGAAACATAAAAGAGATGTATTGCCATAATCATTGCAGTTAAGTCATCCGTAATATCCCCGTCTTCCGGTTCTATTTTTGGTGTTTCCGTGCCCTCCCTTTCGTCAACGTCTAAATATAAATCATGCAATGCCGTTGCAAATTTTTTCACTCTTTTATCAAATTCTTGTTCTTTCATGTTCACCTCTTTCTCCGGCGCTTAGCAACCGGCAAATAAATACTAATTTGATACTATCGGCAGGAACTGAAATGTCCATGCCTCATCCATGATTGACACAATGTTTCCATCCTCATTGATTGCCAATATCTCTATCGTTTTTGGCTTAATAATTGTGTCTCTATCATCCCAACTCACCCCGTCAGGCAACCTTACATCCATAAGTGCTATAGCATTTAATACTTTATCTCCGTGAATCACTTTAAACCTGCTTATATTTATTCCCATAGCCTATTCCTCCATATGTTCCATAAATTCCCGATAGCACGCCGTACACCCCAGCGTATCCACCAGACTGCAATGAATATACCCATCCTGATAAACAGACACCATAGCTTTTAAGCACTCCTTTACTTGCTGCCCTTTATATTTTACGAACTCTGGGCAGTA
>ERZ791922.278-NODE-278-length-39560-cov-6.929300_pt1 | contig 39560 bp, 59 predicted proteins | sample MGYA00510134_ERZ791922 | MGnify/ENA primary metagenome ERZ791922 (study PRJEB30046, sample SAMN00792101) | human gut metagenome | study: EMG produced TPA metagenomics assembly of the A metagenome-wide association study of gut microbiota in type 2...
TTTCAAACTTTGTCTTTAGTACATTCAGTTCCCGTTTTCTTAGTTTTGTTATTCTGCGATGTCTGTTGTTCATTTTTCTTCACCTCTGTTTTGTTTTCACCATTTCTTTGTTGAAAACCCGCAACGTCTATACTGTTTAATTCGTTTCTTAGGTCTTTCTAGATCAACCAGAATAAATCTGTCGGATATATGATAATCTTCTATTACAGCCGTATACATTGGATTCGAAACCGAGTACCATGATCTTTTTTTATCAAACTCATCCGCATCATCTCTTGTAATTTCTATCATGTTAGCAGACATTAGATAGCTCTCTTCTTCTACCTCGAATGGGTAGGAATTTGTATCCCAGCTTCGAGGAAACCTGGCCAAATCTCTTTTTAAATAAACTTGAACATTCATTCCGCTTCCTCCTCAACCGTCCAAGCATTTGTAAATTTCTCTAAGCTTATTAGTTCATCTTCATTTAAATATCCGTAACCATATAAGGATTCTAAAAGGTCTTCTTTTGAATAGCCTCTAAAATCAAGTCTGAGACCGCTTAGGATGTATACAAAGGTTTTATTTCCATAAAACTTGATTGTGTATGTTTTCATCCCTCTTCCTCCTGTTCTAATCCCCATTGAGCGAATGCTGATAGGACTTCATATTCTTGTTTACAATCCAATAGTTTATAAGCTTTGCGTACTTTATTAGGTAATTTTCCTAATAAATTTTTATCAGAAAAAGCATTAACAGATAATATTGGTGCTTCTCTAGTTAAAATTGTCTCGCTTTTCAACCACTCCAACACGATTTGCTGGTTGTCGTTGAGTTGATATGGATCTTCTATTTGTCTTAAATCTTCCAATTCAAGTTGTAGATGACTGATTTGAACCATTTTAGCTTGCTCAACAATTGGAAACCCCAATCCCAAACTATCTTCTAAATTTTGGAGTTCGCTTTCTTTCTCAGATATGAGTTGTTGCAAACTTTTCATCCTTCCGCCACCTCTTCCACTGGCACAGCAAATGGCCAGTATCTTTCATCAATTGCTTTTATTTCCGCTTCTGTTAGCTGATAAGCAGATTTTTCCCAAGTACACAGCGAGCGACTAGTATCAAAACAGAAATCATTTCTGTTATTAAATTTCTTGATAAGATATAAGTCACCAATAATAACTTCATACAACGGCTCTTTCTCAACCTCGTAGCCGTTGTATAGGCTCAATAGTGTTTCATATGATTGTCTCGTTGCCCAAGCGAGTAATTCTTCTCCTTGTTCTTGCGTCACTATGCCATCTCGTACAAACCAATCACATAAATAATATGAATCACCATCTTTAGATTTGATTAAATACGCTATTTTTTCAGCTTTTGTTAAATTATCGGTACTTTTTTCGATCCAATCCGCCACAAACTTCGGCACAACTGACTTCTGCGGTTCTTCTATTTGTTTATTCATTACTGTTCCTCCAATAACTCGCTATTCTCCCAAATATTTCCAATGACTTCGTATTCCACAGGAATAACGGATGAATACCCCATTCTTGTATAAACATTGAATCCGATGTAATAAACAAGATCACCAAAATCCTCTTCATGCCTTTGTTCCCCAAATGTCACTATTTTTTTCATGCCATCTGCAAGAACGATATCTCCTTCAAATATCTCCACACCATTCTTATCTTTCAGTCCTGTGGATTGCATAAGCACATATTTATCTGGAGCCATTTCAGCATGAGTGATCAACCTTCCTGCTTGCCCATATTTCATTTCTTGTCCAATTGTTTTACCTTTAAATGGTGTGTACCACGCTCGAAATCTCGGTATCATTTGCTGTCCTCCATGTATTCGTCTAATATCTCTCTATACTTTTCTACAAATTTGAAACGATCTTGATGAAGTTTCTTGCTCCAATTTGTTTGCCGATCCAGCTCACGCATCTGATCGAACCCTTTTTGAATTTCGTTGTAATAAAATTCAATGTTTGCCGCTGCTTTCCAATGCCTGCTACTTCGCACTCCTGCTCCTGTTTCAGCCATTTCTAACTTAACTAATTCAGCTCGTTCTTTTGATTTTTTATCTTTCTGAATCTTCATCATGATTTTCTTGAGGATGATATCACTGTATTGTGTAATGAGATCCATTTTTTCTCCTCCACATACCTAAACCGTCTTCCTTTTGAATCAATATCCATATTCTTCGCTCTATCCCAGATGATGTTTTTGCTCAGACCAGTAATTTCAGATAACTGTTCAGCAGTACCTGTTACTAGAATTCGATCACCATGCCAAATTGCAATTTTTCTCGGCGTTCTCCGTTTGGTTTTTTCAGCCCACATTGATTTGCCGAGCTTTTGGACTTCTGCAACTATTTCTTTGTCTTCTTGCCAATTCTCAGAATGTGTCAGTTCGATGATTCGTTTCATTGTTGCTTTCTTATCCACGCTCATTCCTCCAATCTACGAATTTCCCTTCTTAAATTCACTATGTGTAAATCGATTGCCTTTCTCGCCGTTTCATTGACCATCACTGCCTTTGTTCGTTCCAGATCGTCAATTTCACGTTGAATGCTTCGAATACGCATTTGAATCACTTCTTCTGTTGTCATGATGGACCACCTCGTTAAAAACGCTCTTCCTTGAACGTATTCCGATATTTTTTAGCTAATATCAACGGCACTTGATATTGATGACAGAACAACTTTGCCTTGATCTTAAAGTCTTTTGTCTGCATTCCTTTGACATCTACGACTTTGACAAGCTTGCCGTTTTTATAAAATGTGAAGTCAGGAATATACTCGATCTTGCGATACTTCTTTCCGTCTAGTTCAAATTTCGGCATTAGCTCAAATCGTTCCTGAAGTTTTACTTTCCAGCCGTTCGCTTCCGCTTGCCACAAGGCTAGATCGTAATACTCTGCTTCTGCGATAGAATCAAACTTGATACCTCGATGAACAGTCTTTTTATTACGGTATTTATTCATGCGATACTACCTTTCACTGGTTTTATACGCTTGTCTGCTGTTTGTTGGAATTTCAGCGCATAACCTTCTGAATTCTTAAATATCCTAGAAACAATTCTTTCGCCGTAGGCTTCTCTTAGTTCAGGACCAGATAAGTTTGTTGTGATGATCGTTGCCTTGTTCTGTCTGGCTTCTAAGAGCGTGTTTAACGTGTTGTTTGTAAACTGCCTACTATTTGATACCCCACTACCTAATTCAGCTCCAATATCGTCAAAAACCACCAAATCAGTTGTTTTAATATCGGCTATAAGCGATCCTTCAATTTCTTTTCTCAGTTCAGCATTGTTATAAGAAAACTTTATTTGCTCTAATAATTCTTGATAGCTTATAAAAAGTATTTTCTTGTCATAATTTGAGCGCTCAAGTATTTCCCAAGCTGTAGCCATTGATAAGTGGCTTTTCCCGCTTCCTGATTTCCCTGATAGAATAAAATGTGCAGGATGGTTCAGCAGAACCTCATTCGTATAGCTTTTTGCTTTTTCTAAAGCGATTTTTGTTTCTTGATCCACTACGTGATAATTTTCCATTTTGCATTTAAACAAAGTTTTATCTGTTAATACCGAACCATTTTGAAAAAAACTCAACGCTCGTGCTTTTAAGCTGTCGTTATATATCCGTTCGGTCTGTATATCCTCTTTCACACGTAACGCTTTATAACCACAACTCATGCATGTGGGTTTACAACGTTCTGAACCATCCTTATTTTTAGCTCGCCAACTATACAAAGGTTCGCTACATTCTGGACATTTTCCGCTTTGCACTAATACTCTTCTTATTAGCTTCTCCATAGCATTTGCTAGGCTTTCCATGTGATGCATCTCCTTTTTAAATTGGCAAGTCGTCATATTCACTAGGATTGCTGTACTGTAGTTTTTGACTTTGCTTTTTATGATTCTTCTTGTCTGCTTTGATTTCGAATTTGAGCTTCTCAAATTTTTCTCTCAATTTCTTAGCACTTCTAATATTTCCAAACCAAAATTCATTTGTAGGTAGCCAATTGATCACATACTCAATCGCTTCTATAGAGGCTTTATCTCTTTCTTCCATCAACCTGATTGTGTCTGCCCATTTTTCGATATCTACTTTATTCATTTCTTTTGGAAAATCTTCAGTTAAATTACTTTGCAACTTTTTAGCAAGGCGTAAGTGTTCGTCAGAATACTTACCTTTCTTTTCTTCTTTATCTATATCTTTATCTTCTTCTATATCTTTATCTGTACCGTCACGTGACGTCACGCTAACGTCATTTTCCAATTTGAGACGCTCCTGTCTCTTTCTTTCCCTGTATTTACGGTTTCTTTCAGCATTTTTTAGCCTTACTTTATCCATACCCTCGATATTTTGATGTTTTTCCCAATTACTGATGGCAATTAGTCCATCACTGCTTAGATCAATCATGTTGAAATTTGCCAATGTAGTTAGCGCTAAGCGAACCGTATTTACGTTTTTGCCAAACAATGTAGCAAGCATTTCTTCGGTATAAGGCATGTTCCTCTGGATATATATCAGACCATCGTCGTTAGTCTTTCCTGCTAAAACTAGTAATCGAATCCATATAACGATGATGGCATCCGACTCAGGAACAGCTTGGATTAATCGTATTTTTTCATCGTCAAACATAGTAGTTTTAAGTTTGATCCAACTTATCTCAGCCAAATTTATCCTCCTATCCTTAACTTTTTAATTGTTTCCTGGTTTAACTTGATCCCTTTGATTTGATATTTATTTTTGAAATTGATCACACCTATCTTGTGTTTCTCCGTGTGATGAATCCTGCAGAGTGCTGCAAATGTGTACTCTGAATGATCAACTTCTTTGCGCTTTCGTCTTCCCAGCGCTTTGTCAAAGTGATCAATATCAGCTCCTGTTTTGCCACAGATGCAACAAACTCTTTTTGTAATGCATTTGTAGAAGTAATAATCTTGATTCGCTGGTAAAATCTCATAGCCTTCTTTGAAAGGAATATGATGTTCAAAGATGAAATCTAAGATGATATTTGCTAAGACATTGGCATCACTCACAGTTGTATTCGATTCGTCTTTCAGGCTTATTTCGCGCCCTGTGACACCTTCAAAACGGAAGTAGAAGAATTCCTTCCAGAAGTCTGTTGGCATGCCTGTATCGATGAAAATATCACCTATCAGTGCATAGATGAAGTTTCGTTGCTGTACGGTGAACCGACGTGGATCAATAAAACGAATTTCAATGACTCGATCGCCATCATATCCGTCGTACATCGTCTTCAAACGTTCAATGTTCACTTCCTCATTGATGGTTGCGCCTATGTCTTTCCCTTTGAACTTTTTCAGAACCGCTGAATATGAATCAATCAATGGTTTAAACACTCATATCACTTCTTATCTAATTCTTTTCTCTTAGCTGCTATTGCTCGCTCCATCAAGGCGCATTGCTCATAGCTTAACTGTTCAATAGTTTCAACGTTATCAGCTAAGAGCCCTAATTTATCTGTCTGCTCATTAACATATTCAATTAAGGTTTTGGTCATATCTTTACCCATCTGCTCATTGAAAGCTTCTAGAATCGTCTCTAGCATGTTTAATTTCTTTGTATCGATTCTAGGTGGTGTTGGAATATCTTCCCCTTGAAATACATATAATCCCAGTCCGTGTAGAGCCAATGCTTTCACAAAGCATCGCTTCAATGAGTTATTGATTTGCATTGCATTTGGTTTAACAACTGGTTGGTTTCGATAATCTAAAACAGGAAATAACTCGGTTTCCGTGTGTCCTTTAACCGTTACTGAGACAGATACATAAGTCCCTGTTTCATCCATAAGAAAAGGTTTATATTCCTCAACAAGAAAGTCTTGATGAGTTCCAGAAACAACCCTGTAGTGTTTATACTCATTAATAGTTACCGTTGCCTGTGGATCATTCTTTTTCATAATCTCCCACGCGTGAGCCCAAGATAAATAATCAAAATTTCCTTTTTTCTTGAGAATTTTATTTAACTTACGACTAAAAAGTTTTTCAAAGTTCGTTGTCCCTTTGATTTCACTCATCAAATTCTGCCTCCATTTCAGCAATGTATTTCTTACCTGATCCGTAATAAGAGATATCAATCAAGTTATCTCTGTCGTACTCTTCTAGCGCATCAATCAAGCCATCTTCGATGACATAGATGTATTCAGGTTTTCTTGGCTGCTTCCATAGATGGATAAGGTAGACATGTCCCCAAATACTCACAAAATTGCCCAAATCGTCTTGATCACATGCTAGTTCTTCATCTGTCAAAAGATTTCGTCTGATTTTTCGGTTGTTTGTTTCCTTGATATTCGATTTGCCCCAACTAGGATCAGTCAAATATTGATCTAGAGTGGAAAGTTCTTTTTTCATGTGGTAACATCTCCTTAGATGTATTTTCTTTGTGACTCATTGCTTTGGTCGGCTGAGTCACTTTTTTATTTGTTGCCATGCCTTTTTCTTGTCGATTTGTTGTTGGCTTAGGATGATTGGTTTATTGTGTCTCCACCAGCGATTAGCAATTACCGTCCCGATTCTTAGCGCTTCAGCTCTATTCATTTTCATCACCGAAAAGTCTTTGTTGTCTGTTCAGTTGATCGATTTCCATGCGGATCGCAGTTTCTGGTAACCACATTTCAATAAATGAAACAGCATCATCGAATCTCTTACGAGGTAACTCGCCATATCTTGGGATTGAAAAGGTACGTTTAAATTCAGACCAAAATTTTGAGAATACTTTTTTGCTGATTTCTTCATAAGCTCGGCTTTCTTTACCTCCTAAAACTTCCATAACTTTCATATTTCCTTTTTGCTTAATTTCAAACTCTTGTTGTCCGCTAATTCGCATAGTATCTTTAAGCATGGAGACATCTTTTTTTACACCTTTCATTTCTTCTAATTGGTAGATCATCATGTCTTCAATCGTTTGAGGAACAGTATTTTTACGAATGACATCTTCCATCTCGTTGAATGCTTCAATAAATTTGAGTTTGAAACTTATTGCTTTACTTCCAGTGAATCCCATAGCTAACAAGGAAAATCCATCTCTATTCATGAAAAAAACTCTCCGACTTCTCCCATACGTGTCCGGCTCGTTTCCTTCTACAAACATCTGCTCAAAATTGAGCACATCTTCAACATTGGCCGAATTTTCGACCGATCTTTTTACTGATTCAATTGCTTCTAGCACATGCTTATGTTTCTTTTCGAAAGCTTCAGCTACTTGCAAGCTCGTAGTCACAGCTTCTTTATTTTTCAAAATTACTAATTCTTGCATTATTTCTTCTCTCCTTTTGGTATAATTTAGGTAAAAACTGGATGGTGAAAAAATGAGTTTCGATAACACGATCACAATTTCGATTATCCTAGCTTTAGTAGCTCTTATATCCCCTTGGATTACAGCGGTTATAAATAATAAGCATGCTGAATCGATGAAGGATAAAGAAATTGAATTACAAAAACACGATTCAAAAACCCAAACAATACAAACAACTTTCTCAACATTTCTCAACAATGTGGGTATTTGTATTGGTAGTAACACTGATAAAAATATATCTGCTGTAAAAGCATCAGGTTATGCAGTCCTGCCATATATTCAAAATGAAGATATAGAGGTTATGAAAATTTTCTTAAGCCGTTTTGGTTACGGCAACACTAATGCAGAACAAAAATCTCTTGAAACTTATTTGATTGACAAAGTATTACCTATTTTGAATAAATCATTAGAAAAACTGTAAGCATTAGACATACTAGAACCGCATAGGATGTATACCAGTATTCGCCGCGTTTTCTCATGTAGTTATTTCCTAAAACGGCCACGAGATAAACACCTAATAAACAGAACCACACTTTAGTCAGCCCCCTCGGTTGGCTTTTTCGCTCTGTACTCAGCTTCATCAAGCCCCATAAAAATCCAAACCATGTAAACGATCGTGCCGATTAATGCTTGTCTGCTTCCCCAAAGTCCTAAAGCATAGACGATTAGGGGTGCGCTAAATACTAATGCTCTGTTGAATTTACCCATGTTTTTCCTCCTTTTAGATACTGATACAAAGCGATACTACTAAACCTCCACTCTCTGCCAACTTTCGCTGCTGGAATCTTTCCAGATTCGGCATCTTTAGTCAGCGTGCGTGTTGTGGTTTTTAAATATTCCGCAGCTTGCTTTGTATCCCATACTTCATTTGCAATCTCAGATTCTGCCAAAGAAGCTTTGAGGTCTGAGAGGTTAACTAAAGCTAGTTGCTCCATTGGTTATTTCCTCCTGTATTTATAATTCGTACATTGCAATAATCGAATCGATAACTTCGTTTGCGTAAGCCGATGTCTTTTCCCCTTCTTTCATGTGAGTGCCATCTTGCCAGACACAGTGGACTTTGATTCCGTTGGGGTATATTGTTGTTGGCATTAGGAAGCCTTCTTTAAAACAATTCGATATTTGGCAAAATGTCGTGTTCTTTCAAAAAGTTGTATAGAAACAAATGACCTTTTTGCGTCCACTTCATAATCGGTTTTAGATTGTCCGTCCCTTGTACTGGCACCATTTCGATATGTGTGTATCCTTCATTTTGATATTTTGCATACAACAGCCACGCCTTACCTTGTCGGTATTGGATACCAAAATCATGCAGCAACTTGTTCATTTGGATTGCGCTCATACCATAGTTTTTAGCGATAAAACTGATTGGCGTAACGCTTTTATTTGCTAGGATAATGTCGTGATAATTTACCTTGGGCTGCATTTCAGCCACCTTTTGTTCGGCAACCAATCGCAACGTGCGTTCTTCTTTGAGTTTGGTTGCTACTTCGATTAGCAAGTCTGGATTGTTAAGTAGTTCATCTGTTGCGTACATGCCGTGTTTTCGGATTTGAGGTAGGACTTCGCTTGTTACCCAGCGTTTGAATTTCTTGGCTGAGGGTAAATTGCTTCCGAAAATCAAATCATAAATTCCACTTTCATTTATTAAAGTTGGATACTGATTTCTTCCTAATTTATCTTTAAAAGATGGGGTGGTGTTTTGGCGCCCTATAATTTTGTCTTCATCTTCAACATGTTGTTTCAAAGCATTGTTTGAATCTTTGAAGCCTAACGCTGTCGCCACATCTTTACCTACAAAATATGGTTCATCATTTACTAAAATAGTCCGAACTTCATTATGTTCGAAATTAAAAATTTGTGGTGTATTCATATTTTACTTTCCTTTCTTGTTTTTATCTCAAATAGAGATATTTGATTTTAAAAAAATAATTCTGATACTTTTTTGTTAAAGCTTTTTGCCAAAATGTACATTTCATAATCATGGAATGGATACTCGCCTTTTTCTTTTAACTCATATTGACGTCTTTCCAAACCAATCAAATCAGCTACGTAAGATGTAGTCCATTCATTTGCAAGCCTAGCTTTTTTGAGTTTTAACTTCGGCTTCAAAAACTCAACTCTTAAGTTTTTCTTTTTTTCCATCGTACTCATGTAATCGCCTCCTTCATTTGATAAATCAATAATATCTCAGATTGAGATATGTGTCAATAGCTTTTTATCACTTTTTGAGATATTTTTATTTACACGTTTATCGCAATGTGATATTGTTATCTCATGAAGGAGGTGCCTTTAATGAAGAAAAATATTTTAGGTTCGGTTATAAAGGACGCAAGAAAAAAGAAAAAACTTACTCAAGAACAACTTAGTAAATTAACTGGCTACAGTCAAAATACTATATCTAACCATGAAAACGGAAACCGATCCCTAGATGAAGATAATATCAAAACTTATGCAACGGCTTTGGATTTAACTCCGGACGATCTTTTTGAGGCGTTAGATATTAAAAATTCTCTAGAAAACAAAATGATGAGTATCGATAAAAAACAAACTAAAATAGATAATTTATTAGATTTGTATAGCCAATTGGAAGAGTCTCGCCAAACAAAAGTCTACAACTTTGCGGAATATCAATTGAGAGAACAAAACAAACATCCGAAAACTACAATTGAAATTCGAGGTTATGTGTCCGCTGGAACAGGTGAATGGCTAGAAGATGAAATTGTGGACGAAGTAAGTTATGAAGGCGTGATACCTGAACATGATTTCGCAGTTAAGGTAAACGGTGATTCAATGTTACCGCTTTTCGAAGATGGACAAGTTATCTTTATTAAAAGCACATCAGATGTGCGTGATGGTCAGATAATCGTATGCCAAGTAAATAATGAAGCGTTTGTTAAAAAACTGTCAGGTAACAAGCTAGTGAGTTTAAATAAAAAGTATGAGGATATATCAATCTGTGATACAGATGATTTTAAAATTTATGGCGTAGTCGTTTTATAAAAAAATACCCCATTCGAAGGTACAACTTCGGCTAGGGTAGATGAACTATATGGGATATGGCTAATCCCCGTAAAAGAAAATATTAAGGAGGATTAAAAATGGGATTTTGGGATTCTGTTAAATCTGGAGCTAAAGATATCGCCAGACAAACATCATTAGAAAACATGATACAAAATAATAAGGAATTATCTACAGATGAGGTAAAAGAATTCATTGAGTTTAGTAAAATGACTCCAGACGAAGCTATTGCAAAGAAACCGGCTCGCTATTTCAAGTCTACTAATAGATACGGCGAAGTTGAAATTGATTCTGTTAAAAAATTATTTCGAGTTAAACTCAATGTCTATACATTCGATGAATTAAATAGCTATGAGCTTTTGGAAAACGGCAGCTCCGTTATGAGTGGTGGATTAGGAATTGGACGGGCTGTTGTCGGTGGCGTCCTTGCTGGCGGCGTCGGTGCTATTTTAGGAGGAGTTACAAAGAAAAAGAAACAAAGAAATCATGTTGACTCTTTGAAAATCATGGTTACATTTAAGAATAGAACTCCTCAGTCAGTAACTTTAGACTACATCAAGAAGAAACAAGAAAAAGACAAAAAATACGAAAAAGCGTTAATGAAGGCAAAAGAAACAATGGCCGGTTTTGATTATATTGTTTCTGAATTAGAAGTTGATAGGCATGATGAATTCGTCAGTTCTACAAATGTGCAAAAAGAACAACCGACTACTTCAGCAGATGAGATTCGTAAATTTAAAGAGTTGCTTGACGAAGGAATTATTTCGCAAGAGGAATTCGATGCTAAGAAAAAAGAATTACTAAACCTATAAAATACGCACGCCCTCTCCCCTACCAAGTTTGAGTGACGTGAGATATTAGACCTATATAGTAGGCTTCTTTATAGTACCTATTGTATCAGAGAAAGCGAGCTGATTCAATTATGTCAGAAGTAACAGGATACTTAGAGCAAGTAGACAATGAAACATATAGACTAAGAGCTGTATTAGGGTACAAACCTGATGGCTCGGCAAAAAGAAAAAGCAAAACTATAAAAGCAAGTAGTAAAAGAGCGGCATATAAAGAATTGAACATCTGGTTAGAGCAATTCGAAGGAATGACCGATGATTCGTTGGATTTATTCAATATAACTTTTGGTGAATTTTATAGAAAAATATGGCTTTCAGAAGCCGAAAAAAATTTAGAGCCAAAATCTTATCATAACTATAAGCGAATGATCGAGAATAGATTTCTTGATAAATTTGATTTTATCCCTCTAATCGATATCAAACCATACATGATAAAGAAAATTGTTGTTAATGCTCAAAGAATCAATACAAAAGATCCTGGGAGAAACTCTGATAAACCTTTATCAAGAAATACAAAGCTTCGTATGTTATACGCCGTTAACAACTTATTTTTGATGGCTAAAAATGAGTACGGAGCAATTAAAGAAAACCCTGTGGAAAATGTAAAAATACCAAAAGAAAAAGGCGTAAAAAAGAATATCGAAGAACCTTATTCGGAAGAAGAAATTCATGCAATGCTAAAAGCAGCATTTGAGGAAAGCATAGAAATTAAAACTTTAATTGTTCTAGCATTTATTACAGGAGCAAGACAAGGAGAAATTGCAGCTTTAGAAGAACAAGATATTGACTTTGATAAACAAGAAATAAGATTTCATCAGCGGATTTCAGAAGTAGATGGAAAATCAGATATTCGGTTGCTTCCAGGTTTGAAAAATGATGATGATGAAAAAATAGTAACCGGTCCTGCTTATCTATTTGATATGTTAGATGAATTAATCAAAGAGAATAAAAAAATTCGTTGGAAATTAAATATAAAGAAATTAAAACACTATTTTATATTTGATACAAAACAAGACGGAACTTTGCCACGTGGAAGTTATCTGTATAAGAAGTTCAAACGATTCACCAAACGTCGCAATTTGCGTCACATTCGTTTTCACGACATTAGACATACATCAGCTACCTATTTGCTTAGTGACCCTAATATGACTCCAAAAGAGCTTCAAAAACGATTGGGACACCGAGATTTTAATACTACAATGAATGTTTATGGCCATGTCTTACGCAAAGAAAAAGATACAGCAACTACAGCGTTTGAAAACCTATTAAAAAAAGATATAAAATAACACTAAAAAATTATATTTTCGGGTATAAACTCGGGTAGGATATATAAAAACTTGGGATAATTTGCGGTATATAAGCATGTAAAAATGCTGTAAATTCGCTTATCTTCATTTAAAATACCATTAAATAACGAACTCTTAATCAGCGGGTCGCGGGTTCGAGCCCCTCACGGCCCATTGGGTGCCAAACCCACGTCATCAGTACATTCTTGGCTACTTCGGTAGTTTCGAAAAGAATGTACGTGATGACATTTTTTGTTTTTCGGGTATGAAATTCGGGTATGTATCTTAATATTTTATTTTTTAATAACATCCTAATCAGTCAATAAACCTGTAGATTATCACAGTATGTACTTCCCCTCCATTTTGAGGGGAGATATCATTGTAGAATATTCAAATAAAAATTATTTAGCAACAAAATACTATTTTGTTAAAGAAATTTAAACTAAAAAATGCATCTATTTTCCTGTATGTTCAGTCACGATTTCTTGTGATCTGTTTGCTGTGTCTTCTACATCGCTTTTGGCTTTTTCCAGTTTTTCAATATAATTATTCAAATTACTGTTTTCTGATTGCGCTTTTTCTAGTTTTTGTTCAGTACTTTGCAATTGGTTTTTAATAGTATTTTTTTCATTTGACAATTGATTAATTTGTTGATTTAAACTATTAACAGTATTTTGAGCATCATTAAATTTATTTTGTTCTGTTTGTAAACGATTATTCCAATCAGTGTTTAATTGATTTATTTCAGCTATTTTTTGATTTATTTCATCAATTTTAGCATTGATTTCATTTTGTTTACCTTGCAATTCAGCATTTTTTCCTGATAATTGATTCTCTAAATTTGTTTTCTCTATAGTTAATTGATTTTTATCATTTTCCAAAGTCAACACTTTTTGTTTATATTCTTCAACGTTAGCCTTTGCTTGCTCAAGTTCTTGATTATTTGAAGATAATCGTGAATTTAAACTACTAATATTTTGCTCTTTATTTTCTAGTGCTTTATCTAATGACTCCAAATTATGATTGATTTGTTCAATATTATCTTCTCCACCCCATAACAAAATGTCATCGGCAAAGTTTTTCCCTGCGATCCCTGCTAACACTAATCCACCTATAATTAATCCACTTACTACAATTTTCTTATTCATATCATCATTCTCCTTAACATAAACTGAACTAATTATAGTTAATGATTTCACAATAAGTCAATTTAAATATATATTTTTTTATTTTATTTTTATAAATCTTTTCCTTAATTCGAATAAAGTCAGATGTAACTGCATACAAACATTTGAGAGTATAAAATATTTTGTGTAAATAGAAAAAAGGAAGTCCCTTCTGTAGAATAAAGTTACCACACCCATTCACAGAAAAGAGGACTTCCCTATGAACGATTTTATTACAGAACTCCTGCAGACTCTAGCCACCAAAGGTGATTTGAACGAGTTATTCCGCTCCCATCTGGAGCTGGCCGTAAACACGCTACTGCGGACGGAGCTGACGGCCTTCCTGGATTACGAGAAGTACGACCGGACGGTTATGAGCCGTCTGCTCTGACCAACTGAGCTAAGGGTACAGGTTGTTGCCACATAAAGCCATAAACAATCAACCAGTAGAATGTGTGACAACAAACCTGTTATCGCATATCTTGGAGTGTGACTATTTATGAGTGATAATGAAGCTATGCGATAACATCACTATTTTATCGAATGATTTTTATAGTTGTCAATATAGTTATGTAATGCTCCTCAACGAGGAGCTTGTTAAAGAACAAAAGTTCCTATTGTAAAACAAAATATATGCTAGGTATAATCTAGGTATAATTAAGAAAAAAGAAAGGAGTTGCTTTAGTGGACTCTAACAGTCAACATTCTGACGACAGCTCTTTACTTGTCACTGATAAGTACACACATGACTTAACGAGCGTCAAATCACATTTTTACAATAATAACTATACTCCCGACAATATAAAAAAAGTTTTTAATAAAAACTTTACTGTTGATCTGGACGATATAAAGCAACTTAATGCTTTAGTAGTTGAAAAATGTAAAATACACAAATCAGAGGGATTCTTAATTGATGTTAATTTACGTTTTTCAAATCGCAAACAACTACATTTTGGTAGCTGGCTTGACTTTGAACGCTACACTTGGGACGATGAACCATCTACATTAATAAATATAACTTTGTCTTGGAATTTCAATGCAGTATTCGAAGGGATATCTACTCCTCAACCACAAAAGCTGATAGTTAAGCTTTCTAACGGTATGCGTCCAGAAGAAATGCTTAATATTATTTTTTCTGGAGACATAAACGAAGTTTCAGAATTAGAAAATAATTATTTTCCGGTTGTTGCCCAGGTTATTTTCACTAATAGGACTTTTGGAAATGAATTAATTGATTTAGTAGGTAAATGGACAGATAACCTACGAAATTCATCTTTTAAAAACAATTCGCTTGTCTTTAAACTAAAAAAAAATAAAAGAAAAGTTGCTAAATTAATTGAATACTCATTAATCATTTTTATTTTCTGGGGTAGCTTACAAACTTTAGTTATGTATTTATCTCAGCAAAACTATAATAACTTTCAGAATACAGCCAGTGTGCTTATCTCAAATATTGCTTATGCTATTGGAATTATGGCTTTTACTTGGATAATGAGCTTCAAATTTTCTAATTTTATCGCCAGATCAATTTTTAAATCTTTAGAAGAATATGGAGATGTTCATATCTTTAACATCACAAAAAAAGATCAAGATAGGCAAGGAAAACTGAAAAAAGAAAGAAAGTATGCTATCATTAAATTAATCTTAATGGGAATTCTTACAGTGATAACTAACATATTTTTTATGTTTTTAGAAAAAATATTATTTTAGAGGAGGAGTTAACATGTTGAAAAAAATTATTTCTGAGTTAATAGGATTTTTTAGGTACTTAAATAATGAAATTGAACACTCTGATATTTCTCATGAAAGAAATCCTCATGTGTACCCACACTCGTCTTATAGATAAAAATATTGAGATGTCTACCCCTTATGTACCGCCCCTCAAAATCGAGGGGCTTTTTTCATCGTTGTGGAATATTCAAATACCAACGCTTGTCATGAAAATCTTGTGCTCCGCCTTTAGTGTTCCCTTCTGGATCATTCGTTGCACGCATCATGACATAGACTTTCTTATTAGGAAAATTACGCATATTGAAAGATACATGATAACCAACGTTTCCAGAAGTATTATAAGCTTGATTTACGTCTGGTCTATAAATCCCATCAGCTCTTACTCTAGCTAGTTCTTTTCCAGTATTGTAGTCCATAATGAAAATATACTCGTATTTATAGTTAGCGATGTGCCATCCAGCGACGTGTAAGTTCGCATTTTCGATTTCTCCGAACTGATCAATGTGGGCATAATTTGTTCCATCTGTCAGTGTAGGATTTGCTGCACCTGCTCGGGTTGGATCAACGACAGGCTTGTTCTTAGAAGTCGTCGGATTTTTATCTGTAAAACCATGAGCTAAATCGTAAGCCAGTTTCTCCTTACTTATACCCATTTCTGATAAGTATCCATACGGATCTGTATGATCGCCCCAAATGTTTTGTGTTACCCATAAATGCGATTTGATTCCTGGTTGGTTATAAGGAGTGTCCAATGTTAATGGAATACCATATTTTATTGCTGAATCTCTAGCCAATTCAACGTACGCTTTATAATTCTTTTCAAATGTTACTTTATCGTGCGTATGCTGTAGTTCGATTTGCACAGGACTATTTGCATTAGCATATGAACCAGCGCCGTACTGTACATAACCAGGTTGTCCGACTTGGTAAACAATTCCGCCGTCTCCCACAATGTAAGCAGTGTAAGCACTAGTCCATGAACGTTGCATATACTGTGCTTCATTGCGTCCTGTTGCTGTTTCATTAGCCGTTTCATGCAGTAAAATGTACTGATTATTTGCTACTTGAGAGCTACCTTCATTTACACCTAAAGCGAACTCATCGTTGATCGTGTATGCAAAGGTATTTATCGGCAATAAAAAAAGAGCCGTTAATAGGCTCAATGACAATACTATTTTCTTTTTCATTTGTTTCCTCCTATTTTTTCAAATTATAAGCCGACACACCAGTGATAACACCTAAGAATGTTGCTGCTGCATTGATAGTGAGTACTGTCATATCTGTTCCATTCCATCCATATGCTTTGCCTAACATGGCTACTAAAGCAGATGCAGCTGGTAATACTGTTAAAACCGTCCATTTAATGACTTGATAATATTTGTCTGGTAAAATCATTTCTTCTGACCTCCTTTACAATTTAGTCAAGAAATAGCCAATGATCGTAATGCCTAAACCGATCATGTAACCCCACGACCATTTATTATTGGCTTTCATTTCTTTGATATCTTCTGCGTTGTTTAGCGCTACTGAGTAGGCTTTGTCTGCCAAATCTTTTGCACTATCAGCTTTTTCTCTAAGTGATTCGTAGTTGTCTAATTTTGTTTCAATTCTTACTAGCCTTTCTACAACGTCTTGAAGTGCTTCTTCTTTCATGTTTCACCAACTTTCCAACAAAAAAGCACATCACTTAAGATGCGCTCTCTTCTTTGCTAATGATTTTATCTGCTTCTTCGTCTGTAATGCATAGTGGAACGAATAGACGAACTTGATCGTCAGTAAAACAGCCCCAATCATACATCATTTTCACATCGCTAAAACTAAACATACTACTCACCTCCCTTTGAAGCTGGATTTAGTTGCTCTTTAATTTCTGAAATATCTTTGCTATTTTGTAACGAAGCAAGCATCATTTTTGAATTGATTTGTGCTAAACTACCCGCTTTTTCTTTCAATGCAGCATTTTCCTGTTTAATCGCTACATCGTTTAGCATGATTTTGGCATTGAGCTGCTTTAGGTTATCGTTTTCATGTTCCAGAGCCTCATACATCGCTTTGAGATTGTTTAAATCGTTGTGATCTAACGCGTTCGCTAAAACAATCCATTGATTCAATTTAGGATCAAACATCTGATCAGCAATCGTTAGCGGTTCGCCATCTGAACGAACCCCTTCGAGCGGTGGCTGATCTGTGTAAGGAACGGATACAAGCATGTCGTCCAATACTTTTCCTGCATACTCTCCGCCAGTACGGCCATATTTCCAAATGTTTTTCATTTATTTCCCTCCCAGTAATTGAATTTCGGTTTCCAATTTGGAATCGGTGGTTCGACTTCTGTACATTCTTCCGGTAAATGTTCTTCATCATTCACAATGATTTGCTCGAATCCGTAAGGTTCAATTGGTCTATATGCTGCCTTCATATCGATTCACGCCTTTCTAAATCGTGTAAGTAATTGCAAAGGTATAATCCGATCCATAACTTGAGTTTCTTCGCCATTTAATGGCTCCATCTGCACCAATAGATAACTGAGCACTGTTCAAAGTAGAACGGTCTATCGAGCCAACCAGTTGCTCAAAACTAATTGGTGGCCGATAGCCTTCTGGAATTGTTAGTATCGTTGAATCATTTCCACCACTGCTTTTCCCATTCAACGCAAAAAAATAAATAGTGACGGTTTTTCCTTCACGATAAAGCTTTGCTGATCCGGTATTCCCGTTTGTAACTGTTAAGGTTACGACTTCATATTTGTTGTCGTCTGATGTCAATACAGATTTTCCTTTTGATTGAATACCATCTTCGAAATTTTTCAATCCTTCGATGGATTGCGGTTCAGTCAGACTAACCGTATTATTCAAGCCTTTTTCAGTATATTCAGGCATGATGTCCCAGCTGTAGTCGTTCGGATTGTTGCTATCTTTCAATCCTTCACCAAAGTATTTATATTCACTAATATTTGGGGTTCGTGTGTCGCCTTTTTCAATTTTGAGCCAGTCAATTTTAACAGGACCTAAAGAAGTATTTGGCGTTTGAGAAAGGTATACCCATTTTGTGTTCTCCCCTAGCTGTTTTATTGACACAGTGGCGACCCATGTATCAACCAATCCTTCAACTGGTTTAAAGTCACCGAATTGTTTTTGAGTTAAATAAACCCTAATCGTTTGTGAGACAGGCTTAGTTGCTTTTATCGTCACAGTATAAGTTTCACCTAAAACAAAATCCTCTGATGCATTTTTTGCATAGAGTGCCTCGTTACTCAGCGTGATTGGGAATTTAACTGTAGGATTAGCAATATTCTCACCCAAAGGCTTATTACTCAAATAATACGGCGCATCTAGTAAGTTTGGCTGATACGGAGTTGCCGTATCACTCGTTGACGTTACTTTCTCAATCTTAATATCATAGCCAATATACAATTTCCCTGTTTGATTTGTATCTTGATAAACTTGCAAGAAGGGTGCAAATTTACCATCTGACATGTTGCTAGGAACGGTGAATGCTTTTTTGATAAGTTGCCATTTTCCACGACAATCAGCGTTAGGTGTCATTAGCCAAGGACGCGTAGTTGTTACGCCGTCGTTTACATTATATGGATAAATAGGACTACCACCGTAATCCGTTCCAAAATCTTCGGATATCATCATCGGGATGGTTACCATATAAGTAGCGCCTTTTTCTAAGCGTCCTAATAATGGAATAAAAACGTTTGTCGTGTTTGTTGGCACGAAAGATGGATCGGTTCTGTCAATAACGAAAAACGTCCCGCCATCTTTTATATAAGGCGGTGGCGTTTGAATCATGTAGTTCGTTCCGCTTAGCTTAGAAAAGTCTAGGTTAGGCATTAAGTTAGCTCTCCCCGAATAATCATAGTCCCCGAAGTCGATGCTGTTACTGTACATCTTTTTCAGCTTGCCGAGATCGCCGATTTGCTGATTGGTTTGATCAATACGATCATTTACTTGCTTATTTGATTCATTTATCAATCTTACTAATTCGTTATATCTCGAGTAGATTTGATCGTATTGGACCTGTTTATCACTAATGAACTGATTGAAAGTGGTTTGCATTTCACTCTGTAATTTTTCCAATGAAGAAATATAGTATTTCGCTTGCTCCGAATTAATATCCACTCGTTCTAACACGTCTATGATGAAGTTCTGAAAAGTTACTTTTTTGCCGTTAGGATCTACATATTCAAAATATGCTTGTTTGAATTGATGACTCGTGCTGAAATTTGACTTAGTGAACGTGTAACTAATTAACCCATTAGTCGAATCGATTATTTCTGGTTCTCCCTCGGTATAGTTACCGTTTGAAACTTCGCCCACAAATTTCAAAGTACCGTTTAGATTAATTACAAAAGGTGTAATTTCATCTTCCTCAAGAAGTTGTACATTGATTGTTGTGAGCCCCCCATCGCCAACTCTACCAACAACACGGTGACGTAGATAAGGCTGTCTCTTATTTGCAGATAATTTAATTTCTAAATTTGCCACTCTTCCATACCTCCTAACTAAAAAGAAACTATATACCTAAGCACCATATTTGCGTTATCTCCACTTGCATTGCTTGCTGCACCTGTAAATATATTAGTATTCGAATTATAGTTTATTCGTTTACTAAACCACTTTTTGTGATAGTCATCAAATCCTGAAACAATTTCTCCTAAAACATTAGTAACAGTTACACGTTCCTTATAAAAAGGTGTGGTTACATATCTATCCTCAATTGCTTGCCCGTTTTCGTACGGGAGCCATACTAATAAAAAACCTGAAACTGTCTGCCAAATTTTTTTTGAAGGTTGGACAGTTTGAGTATTATGCATTAACGCAGTCCCCCTCCACAAAATTTCTCCTTTAGAGAGAGTCAGCTCGTAACTATCCGATATCTTTGAGATTGAAACAGTTGATCCAGTAGAAGTAACTGAGCATAGTGGTAAATTATAGACCTTATCACCATTGTTTAAATTACCTTTTATAACTTTTGTTATAAATTCTAGCTTGACTTGATTATTAGTCCATTCATATTCTTCCGATTCTGGAAGAATAGATCCAGGTATAACTTCTTGTGTCAAATCCACTGTTAATGCTATATAACCACTTGAGTTTGCTGGAACTGTTATACTTTCTTCTTGTCGAACAACGACCATACGACCTTGAATAATCGCTGCTCCTGCAGCAACTTTTACTGTTAATCCGCTTGAAGATAAATTCATAGACTGATCGTAACCATCAATAACCTGATTTTTCCGATTATATAAAACGTGATAAAGTCTAGCATCATTTTCTGCGCTTACTTTCACGTTTTCAAATTGATATCCATCCACATTGCTAACCATTCTTTATCCCCCCATTATCTTCAAAATAATCCATAAAACGACTTCTTATGTTTCCGAAAGTCAATTCCACAAACTCCTTATCACTTGATATTCGCCAAGCTGTCAAAACCGACTTGTATATCTTTCCTTTATAAGAAATCGTGGCAAACATCCCTGTTTCAATCGTTTCGACATTCAAATTTTTTGCATTTCTTACAACGTTCACTTTGATTTCATGCGAATACGTATTGCCTTTCAACTCTGATTTTGCCACATCTTCGTAGGATGCTTTATCTTCTGCGGTTTGATCGTAGATATTAACCAAATTGACAGTTGGTTTCGTGATATTTTCTTTCGATCCATCTTGTGTCAAATTGTTTTCTTCGTCCAAATACCATGTTGACAGTATTATCGGTTTCTCTATATCTTTCATTGCTTTATCAACGATTAATAGCTTGTTCTCGTTTCCAGCGCCAGGCGCCTGAACAAACACATCCCAATCGCTAAATTCAGAAGAATTGTCTTTAATGTAAATTGATTCATTTACAGCACGTATGCCTGTATAGATTTTTCTGTTTTGAATTCCCTTGAAATACCATTTTACGTTGTATTTTTTGAAACCATTGAGAATATACGCACTTAACTTGTGTTTATTCGTATCGGTAGCTTGATACGAATGAGAGGTCGCACTTTCTGCTTTGACGTCTAAAATATCTTTTAGTTGTTTCGTTGGATCATTCAGCAAATAGTATTCAATCAACCGCCGGATATGCTCTTCGTAGTTATCTCCTGACACACGTGCAGTCGGTATCTCACTATCAGCTAAACTAAGTAAGCTTTTACAACTGATTTTTTCGTCTTCCTGCGACGTAATTACACCAAAATATGCAAATTTTCCACTAGGAATATATTTTGCTAGTAGAAAATCGCCTGTTTTTACAGGAACGTACTTATCCATCGTAAAGCTACTAGCCTCTTCGTTGATCTCGTCCGCACCAAATTCAAAACTGTTAGAGAATAAATGTTCGTTATAAAGCATTAAATCACGATGAAAAAGCGTGACTGCTAAAATCAAAACAGATCACGCTCCTCGTATAACTCAATCTCTACGTCTGCCCCCCCAACATGAAACACAATGCTGAATTCTCCAGTTGGGGCCTGAACAAAATTAGTTTTTGTATAATCCTGTTGTTGGTAGACAGAAGATTCTACCCCTGCAATATCTTTTAAAATCGCCGTTGTATCTTCAAAAAGGCTTGATACTTCTAGAGTCTGTGTTTCAGTCATATCTATGAAGTATCCATCCGTTGCGATGATTTGTGAGTTTTGGATTACTTCCCAATACGGATTTGAACACTTCCCAATCACACGAATTTTTAGCGGGGACATCCGTTCCTTGCTATTCGTTAGGTATACAGAATTATTATTGAATTTGAATACACCTTTTTTCTCCCACAAGTTTTGAGTGTAGATATAAGATCTTTTATACGGAAAAACCTTGCCACGTGTTTTCACTACATTCGGTCGCTGAATTAATTTTTCGCGTTTTACGGAATACCAGTTTGATGTGAAATATAGTTCTAAAGTGTCTGTTAGTAACGATGTTTTCGGATCGATTTCAGTCTTACTTAAAGATTTTAGACTGCATCTTCTTACCATTGTTTCGCCGTCAAAAGCAAATTCCAGTTCAAACGGACCTTCCGATAGGAACTGCACAAGTGAATTGTACAGTTCTTTTTCTCGAAACCCATGCACAGAAATGATTACAGATGACTGAAATTCAGATATTTCAACGCTCTCACTGCTTTCTCTGAAATTCCCCCACTGTCCCACATGTTCTTTTTTTACTTCAAACCCCATATTACTCAACCCAGTAGCAAAATAGTCTTCTGTGGACAAATCAATTTCTTCGTTTATTCTATTTCTCAGTAATACAGTTCGCATCTACATCCTCCTAACCAAGATCTTCTGAATATCTAAAGCTAAATCTCTATCAGTTCGGCTATTTCCTTTGAAAAATGCCAGCAATAACGATAACAGCTGATTCGTTGTTGCCGCCTGTTTTTCAATGGCTTCTAGGATTTCGTAATCACTGGAAACAGTTGTCGCATTTCCATAAGTTTTAGGAGAAACTCCTAGTTTGTCCATTGCGATAGACAATAATTGCATTGCTCTTGATCGTTTAGCCTTATCTAACGGAATAATAATTTCTGGCTTGTTTCCTTCTGCGATTTCCGCAATTTGATGTTGGTTTACAATTCCACCGTTTGCGTAACCATGACCACGATAAGCATTTCTTAGTGAGCCATATCTTGACAACGCATATCTAATTGAAGCTAAGATGTTAGATAGTGGGTCATAGATATTACTATTGAATCCTGGCATTGCATACTGTCTGAATGTTGGGTCAATCATTTGAAGTAATCCTTTAGAAGGTGTGCCGTTTTTAGCGTTAATATCCCAGTTGTTAATTGCTCTAGGATTACCATTTGACTCTGTACGCATTTGGTTCAGCAATGCGTTTAAGTTTGCAGTACTGTATTGACCAGTCATTTTCAACGCTCTAATTGCTACATTTCGCCAGCGTTCTACGCCACTCCCACCAACGCTATCGCCACCGCTAACAAGTCCGCCCTGCGGATCTCTAACACCGTTCAAATGCACGTGGTCGTAGTGGTCGCCATCAGGCCATGTCCGCCAATCATCATGCACACCTGTACCTGATTGCCCTGAACGGTCACGAACTTTCCCATTAGTGATTACGTAGCCGATTTTGTTTGCAAACTTCTCAAATGCGTAATTGGCTGCTTCTGTGTATCTAGGGGAACCATTCACGACTCCCGGTAGCGCAATATCAATTGCATTGTGCTTTCCGTGTGAGTATGGATCGCCTTCACGATAACCTGAGGTTACTTGAAAGCCCGGGAATTTCTTCATTACTGCAACTGCAACGTCCGCCAAGTATTTGTAAACGCCTTGTATGCCCATTGAAGTGTCTAAACTGCCACTGCTGAATAGTTCTGTGATTTTGTTCGTCAATGCTTCGGTAGCCTTGCTTAGAATACCTTTACCAACATCTAAAGGATATTTGACAAGCCCTTCCAGTACGCCAAGACCATTTAACACTTTCCTAGCCAACGCTCCCGGGTCTGTTACAAAATCCCATACATCGCCGGCTACATCTTTCAGCTTGTTTCCAACATCTCCAGCAAATCCTTTGACGTTGTTCCATAGATTTCCGAAAAAGCCTGTACCTTTGGCGTATCTATATCTTGGTGCTTTGTTTCCAGTCATATAAGCTGTTTCTTCAGCTGTTAGAACGTGTGTGCCTTTTGGTGCATTCAACACTACGTTTCGCCCTCGTGGGATAAATGCTTGTCCGGTAGGTGTGATTACCGCTTCAGCACCTCTACCGTCATTTACCATCATAGGCCCGCCCGGATGACCTCCGTTTGGTGTACCGTTAGCGTATTGTGGTACATCCCATTCTTGTAGAGGTTCAGCTCCCAATTTCTCAAGCACCCATGACGCTCCATGGATGATTGCGTTAACTGGTTCACCTATCGCTTTAAGTGCTGCGTTGAAAATACTTTTGAACGCATCAACAATAGCATTTTTACCGCCAATAATGGCATCCTTCATCTTCGTCGGTAGTTCTGAAAACCAATTGAATACTGTATCAATACCGCTACGGAAGCTGTCTTTGATACCGTTCCACAGGTTACCGATTGCATCAGAAACATTGTTCTTCAATTCAATTGCTTTGTTGAAAATGTTTTTTACCCAGCCAACTACCTTATTCCAAGTGTCTCCAACGCCATTGTTGAAGAAGCTTTTCACGCTGTTCCACAGGTTTTGGATGAAATTGCCAAACGTGGTTTTCAGGTTGCCAGCTTTGCCCAACAGATTCATTACCCAATTGACTAGCTTATCCCAAGTGTTGGAAATACCTTCAATAAAGAAAGTTTTAGTGCTTTCCCATAGCCCTTTTATTGAGCCTGAAAAACCAGTCCACAAACCTTTTACTCCTTCTAAAATCCGTTTGAAGAATAGTATTTGAATCCAGTTCCATACTGCTTGGATAGAACCCCAAAACAATTGTTTTACTCCTTCCCACATCTTAGAAAAATCGCCTGTAAATAAACCAGTGAAGATTTTGATAGCACCTTGAATGACGTTCATAATCCCTTCGACTAAACCTATTATATTGTCAATGAACCCCATGACTAAATCCATAACGATTTTTACAACGGGCTGTATAAACGTAAAAAAGTTCTTGATTGCTTCAATAATCTGTTTACCATTTTCATTCCAAAATGTGGTCATCGATTTTCCAATTTTAGAAAAAGCTCCGCCTATCTTTTCTATAATGGGCATTATATATGGCGACAAAGTATCGAAAATTCCTTTTGCAATTTGCCATCCAATTTCTATTCCGTTTTTTATGGTTGTCATAGTACCATCAAAATATGTTTTGAGATTGTCGAAAACATCCTTTATCTTAGAGATTGTTTCTGGGGAAAAACCTAGTTTAGCCAGAACGTCTCCCATATCCGCTTTACCTTTGAATACGTCAAACAATGTCTTAACCGCGTTCTTTATTTTTTCTATGGTATCTTGTGCGAAAGTAACCATTTCTGGTGGGAAAATTTTAGTTAGAATATCAAAGCCTTGCTTTGCTTGATCTCCATCTAACGTTCCAAACAGCGTTCCAAAAGCAGATGCTGCTACTTCAGCTCCTTTTTTCAACATGTCAAATACAGGTTGAGCAACGTTTTTTATGCTTTCCATTGCTGGCTTGATTTTGGTTGTTAAGTTGTCAATCCCTTTGCCTATGTCGCCAATTAAAGAAGTGATATTGCCTTTGCCGAAAGCATTAATTATTTCATTAATCATATTTACGGCGCTGGCTTGCAGATTTCCAACCGCCCCCTCAATCGTAGCTGTGGAACCTGCTGCCTTTTTAGCTACATCAGTCATACCTAATTGCATGAATGCTTCATTCAATTCTTCGGCAGAGATTTCTCCGTTTGCCATAGCCTCGCGGAAGTCTCCGTCAGTATAAGCGCCCATTTCTTTCAATGCTTGTTGAATTTTCCCTGAAGCGCCCGGAATGGCATCCGCAATCTGATTAAAGTTTTCAGTTGTTAATTTGCCAGCACCGACAGTTTGTGTCATTGCCATTGCTACCGATTTGAACGTATCTGCGTTACCACCTGAAACGGCATTGACATTACCGATTGCCTGCGTTAGACCATCAAAGTCTTTCACACCGTTGGCTGCCAACTGTGCAGTCGTATTCATTACGTCGCCTAGTTCATAAACCGTTTGGTCGGCGTAATCTTTCATCACTGTTTTAGATTCTTCAATTTTTGAATTATCTATACCAGCAAATTGCATTGTTTGAACAAACTTGTCCATTGAATCGGAAGCCTCTACTGCTTCATCTGTCAACCCCATGAAACTGTTAACAACACCACTAACTGCTTGTGAAGCTAATCCAGCAACTGCACCAAACGAAAATGCGCTTTTTAGCGAGCCTAATTTGTCTTTTAGCCCGTCCAGTTTCCTAGCTGACCTTGTGGACTTGTCGCCAAAATCTTCTATTTCTTTTCCTGATTGATCACTGGACCTTTCGAGTGTTTCTAATTGTCTACTGGATATTTGGCTTTGTCGTTCTAACTTTTCTAGTGCCCTTTTTGCATCTTCGGTTTCATCTGCTGAATCGCCAAACTCATCAGCCATCAGTTTCACAACTTTGCGCTGTTCTTCGATAGCTTTCTCGGATAATTCCGTTTGTTTGGCTAGCCCTTTTTGTTTTGCTTCAAACGCACCAGATTCATCACCAGCGGCTTTCAACGCTTTGACTTCGGCGTTCATTTGCCGTTCATTTTCTTTGATTTCATCAGATAAATCATTGACGGCTGTTTTGGAATACACCAATTCTTTTTTTGTGTCATTCAACTGGCGACTGTAAGCATTATATTTTGCGGTAGCATTGTTTATCTGTGTGTTAAGGTTAGCAACTTGTTTCGATTCCTCGCCATACTTGCTAATCGCTTCATCACGGCGCTTTGTTAATTCTCTTACTTTGGCGTTTTGCCCTTCCATAACCGTAGACAAGTCTTTCGTCTTTTGACTAAGTGCTTCGTATGAACGTCCTGCTGAATCATAAGCCTTTAGATTGGCACGCATATTCGACTCAGCTTGTTTGACTTTCGCATTGATTTCGTCCAGCGTGTTACCAAAATTAGTGCTATCTAAACTAATCCCTAACTTGATATTTCCTGCCGGTTGTCCTTTTCCTGCCATTATTTACCTCCTTCCTCAAGTTTTACCAAGTCTTCAGCCGATAAAAATTGTTTGATAAAATCAGCACCATCTACATATTCTTCGCCACTCTCCACTTCTCCAAAAAGGTGTAACAAATAATGATAGTCGGCTTCGTCCACATCTCTCATCGTCCAACCTGCTTCGATTAAATCTTTGTAGATTTGATCCATTGCTTTCCTAGCTTCAGAAAAACTTATTTCTTTTTGCTCGCCGTCTGCTTTTTTTCATTGTTTCCCAGTTCATTGATTTGTTCAAAAACACTTTCTAATGCCGGTACTAACTCGCTCGCAGTCAAACCGTCTAAAATAGCATCAAATGTAACTGCTGGATCTTGGAAAATATCTGCTGTAATTGCAATCATTGAATCAATTGCTTCTAAATCAGTTAGGTCTGCTTTTTCCGCTTTCTCGTAAAATTTGATACACTCACGCATTGCACGTGCGGAAATATCTTGTTGTTTGAATGTTTTTTTCTTTCCGTCAAGTTTCAATTGCAATTCAATCATTTGTTTTCCTCCTTGTTTTTTACAAAAAAATAAGGCTAGCCAAAAATGGCTAACCCTCTGTTTGTGTTGCTGCCCCTGTATCTTCTTTAATTGGTGTAGATGCAGGGTTAACTACTCCCCCGCTTTGTTATTTACCAAGTCCTTGAATTTAGCCAGAGTCATCGTTTCTGATTCTACGGCTGTTAAGTATACATAGCCACGTTCATCAGAAATGAATTCCCCTTCGATAGAATCGGTTTGCAATTCTACCCCTTTGTCTTCAGCTGTTTTCATGTCGATATCTGGATGACTGAATTTTCCTTTTGTCAATCCCATGAATAAGCGTTTTCCTTCTTTGTTCGCTGTAACCATGACTACCGACACGTAAGGCGCTTCAGTTTCTGAACCAATTACATTTACACCATCCACGGTTTTAGCACCAATGATTTCGCTGTAAATGCCGTTATCCATTAAGTCTGCCACGTCAAGCGTAACTTTTGGCGACGAAACCCCTTTACTTGCAATGAAGAACGGTACGTTTGAAGCGTATGTTGTGTTAGAAGTTGCGCCTAATCCAGTAATTTTAGCTTCGATCGCTCCGCCTTTCGACTTATCTGCTACTAATTCTTTTAGAGTGCCGTCTGCACCTGTTTTTACGACAAAAGTGATGCTCTCAAATCCTACTGTTGCCATCTATTTTCTCTCCTTTTAATTTAGTGAAATATTTGCTACATATCGTTTGATAATCCGCTTTGCACCTTCCAAGTCCTCGTCATCTGTTTGTTCCGTGTATGCGCATTGCCAACCATTCCCTCTCATAACCTCATCAAGGGCAAAATAAAAGGCATCAACCTCTTTCATGGTTGACACCCATACATCTACCTGTACGTTAAATTGAATGGTCAAAGGATTGTTGCTTGCAAAATCTTCATAGTTGCCGGATATCTCTGTAATTCTGCCAACTGGAAGGCTAGGTACTGTTTGAGCTGATTCCGGAACACTATTGGTGTAAAAATCAATGTTCTTTGTTTTTTCATTGCTATTCAGAATTGAATAGACTTGTGATACTGCCGTTTTCAAAGTCCTAGCCTCCTTTTTACTTCGTCAGCAATGATTTGTGTTACTTGTTTTTCGATTTGCTTTTGTGTTTTTTGTACGAAACCTTTTGGACGTTGTTTGATTGTTCCAAACTCGATAAAGTGCATCCGCCAAGAAACATCTTTGTCATAGCCGACTTCTATCAATCCGTTTTTTACCGAGCTTGTAACCACATGGTTCTTAGCATGTTCTTGCATATACGAACCACGTTTACCATTTGACTTCGTTCCATCCCAGTAAGGTGTGTTTTGTCGTAACTTTTCTTGAGCGTACTCCCCAGCTTTTCTAAGTGCTGGGCTTTCCACTCGTTGAACGTTTGCTTTTACTTCCCTAAGCGCTTTGTACACTTCGGTTGCATCGACTTCTACACTCATTTTGAAACCTCTTTTGCAATGACAGTGGTGAAATCTTTGGCAAACTCGCCCTTGGTGATCGTGATAATCTCAAAAGTTTTGCCTTTCCAACGCACTTTCATATCATTGGTTAGCTCTGATTTTTGTTGGTAGCGGATAATGAACGTCAGTGTTCCTTCCAAAGCCGTACCAATCGACGTCTTAACGTCACTCAAGCGTTGTGTTTGAACGCAAGACCAACACGAAAAAACAGTCTCAGGTGTGGTGACCAGCTGGCCGTCCTCGTCCTTGACTGTCGTATCCTTTATAAAGTCAATACGTTGACTTAGGTCACTCGTCTGTATTAACGCCATGATCTAGCCCCCTCAATTGATGAATTAAAGCAGTCACTCCAAACGGAATCTCCGCGAATGCTTTTTCGCTTGTAGCAATCCGGTTCTCATACCAGTGAGACACCAGCAACGTGACCGCATAGTTAAACCGTTCATCATCTGTTTTTTCGACTTCGATCGATCCAAGAATAAATTTTTCAGCCGTGGACACCAACATTTTTAAAAGCTCGTCGTCCAGATCATGATCAATGCGAAGGTATGTTTTTAGTTCTGCCAGTTCCATTCAATCACCGCCTATTCAGCAGTTACGGTAACTTCACACACCGCAGTTTTTCCGTTTGCAGTTGTTGCAGTGATTGTTGCTGTACCAGCTGCAATACCTGTGATTTTGCCTTGAACCGGCGTTACTGTGGCAATTGCCTCATCGCTAGAACTGTATTTAACCGATTTGTCCGTTGCGTCAGCTGGCAAGACAGTCGCTGACAGTGTTTCTGATGCCCCCACCGCAAGCGTAGTCGTTGTTTTGTTTAACGTTACGCCGGATGGGTCTACGCTTTTGGGCCAAGCGTCACGTAGAACCCAGCTGCGTTATCTGCCACTTGAACGTCAAAACGAATGAAACCTGCCAATAATTGACCATATACATCGTTATCTACCCAACGTACTGAAGCTTGTTGGCGGTCGAAGTATTTAGCAAAAAGTGAAGGGTCGCCCACGAATGCTACTTTGTCACCTGCTTTTGTTCCAATTACATCATCCGCCATTACAACAACTTCACGCCCTAATAGTTTGTAACCCGAAGCAACTGTAACGTCTTGCTGTAACAAGTAACGTCCGTCATTATCTTTCATTTTGTCTAACTCGTTGAAGAAGCTTTGAGAAGCAATGAATTTCACGTTGTAAGCAGGATCAATAGCAACATTCACGATGTCTTTTAGATCATCAATCGTTGTAACAGCTTTCGCAGGTGCTGTTTGTAATTTTTTAGCGATTTCAACGTTTGATGTATTCAAAGATTGACGTTGGATATTTTCAGCGACCAATCCGCCTAAATCGATATCTGAATCGTCTAATGATTCTTGAGAAACTGGAATGTATCCACGGTAAGTGTCAATTTCGTAGTTTACTTTTGTAAATTCAGGGTTAGCTAACGCTGGGTTTTTAGCCAATTCAGCCACAGAGATCATTTTATTTTTGTTAGCTCTCAAAATTGGATATGATCCTGTACCTGTTGTTACTGGCACACGTCCTACGTGTTGACGTAAATCGACAACTGTTTCGGGTTGTTTTTCTGGTTTAGTGATACGGTCAACTGGAATAACTGCTTCTGCTCCGACTGTTGTCAATCCGTCGCGTTTTTCTCCTTTTGTACGAATGAATTGATTGATTGAGCGTGTGTATGTTTCTTTTTTGTCATCTAAGATTACTTCCATTGATCTTTTCTCCTCTTTGTCTTTTTTGTCGATCGGATTTGTGTTGCTTGTTGGTTCTGTACTTTCTTGTTTTTCTGGTTGTGCTTGTTGCTCTTTAGGTTTAGCTTCTTGAATTTCAGTTGCTTTTGTTTCTTCGTCCAACTCTTTCAATTCATCAGCTAAATCTTTTTTCAATTGATCGTCTGTTTCTTTCGATTCTTTTGCTTCTTTGATTTTTGCTAATAAGTCCTTAGCCGTCTCTAAATCGCCTGAATCCAGCGCCTGTTGCGCTTGTTCTTTCAATTTCTCAATATCCAATGTGTTCACTCCTTATTTTTTTGTATAAAAAAGAACCTCTAGTAATTTAGAAGTTCTAGCTCTATCTGTAGTTTTCGTTTTTCTTTTTCATTGATTACTCGTTTCAATGATCGTTGCGCTAAGACTGCATCCGTTCCTTCGTAAGCCGGAATCGAAACAATCGATATTTCGAATAATTCGTCGATCTTATTTAGATTGCGGATATACATTCCATCTTGGTTTTCCCACGTTTGAGAATCATCTTTTACGGCAAAACCGAACGAACATTCGTTGATATCACCACGTTTTATGGATTCGTACAAATCGTTGGCGTAAGAAGTATTTGGCAGTTGACATCTGAAATAAAGTCCTACGTCATCCACTTCCAACTCTAGCGTTTGCGATGACGTTCTTCCTAAAACCATACTTGAATCATGATCGACAAAACAGCGAACATCTGATAAATCGGTCGTATCCAACGCTTGTGGTGAAATTATTTCTTTGAAGCCCCCCAAATCTTTGCTTAATGAATTAAATTTCATTGCGTAGCCCTCAATCGTTCGATTGTCCGTTGACTGGATTTCCGCTAAACTCCGAATTTCCATTTCCACTATTCCCACCTCCTTTCGCTGTGGTTTTCGTGTACAAAACATCCCCATTAGGAATGCTTGGCAATCCGTAATAATCTCTGACCTCATTAATCAGTAGATAACCGTCTCCGCCATTGCCGTCTTCCATTGCTTTATTCATCCTAGAAGCCTTGTCTTGACCAGTTAGCGTTGAGAAATCCAATTCCACATTGATTCCTAACTTAATTGCTAACTCGTCTGTAATCATCTGTGAGAGTGCCCTAAGCGTACTAGAAACGTAGGAATCGTTAGCCGAATCGTCTTTGGTATTGACTAACTCCATACCAAAACGTGACAAAGGAATGCCGAACGCTTTAGCAATTTGTTTTGTCGAGTACACGTTGTTTTGAATCATCTTCAAAATATCCGTATTTAGCTCAAACTGTTTGAATTCCTGTGTATCGTCCAAAACAATTACGCTATTAGCGTTTGAAGCACCGCTGTTTACTTCTTCAAAGTCTTGCTTAATTTGCTTTTTAGACTTGTTATTCAGCGTACCTTTATTGAGCTTCAAAACTCCGCCTGCTTGAATCCCCTTCTTGAAGAAGGAGCTTAGCATTTTGTTCCCATTGTCGAGCATGGAAAGTTCTGTTTTGAGTGCATCCAATGGACTGATACCGGTTTTTCCGTTTACAGTTATATATTTGAAGTGCAACATCTCGCTAGAATCAACACGGTACAAATTTCCTGCTTTGTTTGTGTACTCATACCGCAACACACCTGTCTCTAAATCTTCGTAAACGACGACTTGTGACGGTTTAGCAAACTCTAAGCTATTTTCATGAATGATCGCAAAAGCATTCCCTGACAAAAGCATTTGAGCCGTGATAGCAAACATGAAAGAATATGGTGTCATACTTGCGTTTGGGCACTTGTTCAACATGTCTAACTTTCGAATGTCTGCTTGCTTATTATCGGAAAACTTGAACTTGCTAGCGGCAATATCTCCAGCCAATATCTTTACCGCTGTAAACACATCAGACTGTTCTAGTGCCGTTTCTCCGTCAAAGTTGATGGTCGTGTTCCCATTTACAGTTGAAATGAAGTCGAGCATTGTACTCGAACGACTGGACAAGCTACGTTTTTCCGTTTGGAAAAATAAACCCATTTATCCCACCTCCTTTCAGCTATAATTCTGATTCTCGAACCAAAATAAAAACGGTAAGCATTAAACTAATGCCCACCGTCAGGAATCCGATAATCTGGTTAAACAAAAAAGCTGCGGCTATGAATGAAACTAGCCCTAAAACATACAAAATAATCACGATTAGTCTTAACTTGTTACCATCCAAAGCCATACTCGCCCCTTTCAATCAATTCATTGATATCTTCTTCATCAAAATCATGGTACATTGCCTGCGTGTAAGCATTAATCAACGCATCTAAAGGATCAATCTTATTTCGATTCATTGCCTTATCAATCATGATTGTATCGTTGTTTTCTTTGGTGATTGCGTTTCTGATTGCTCTGTTAAGCAGTGGATTGTTTGAATGGACTGTTTTTCCTTTAATAACGTCCGTTCTAAATTGTTTTGTCGGAACGTTCAAAGTTATCAGCCCTTGTCGCACTTCAATCATTTCTTTCTCGTAGAATTTCGATAGATCAGTAATAACATTACCAGCATTATACGGATCGTAAAAGATACCTTTTAACTCAAAGTTATTACTTTCGATGAAATCAGTAAGCCAATTGACTAAATCGTGATAGTCAATCAATCCGTCTGGACTACTACTAATCGTGCAATAGCCTGCTTGCTCATATTGTCGGTATGGCGTTTTGTCTTCTTTTTCTTTTGCTTCAATTCCGCCACGATTGGCTACAAAGGAATAGCTATCAACAAAAAACTTACTTTCTTCTCTGATTGGAATGACCCACGAAATAGAAGTTAAGTCATTCACTCGTGACAAATCGACACCGATGTAAATCTCACGCCCTGTTAAGTCCGTTTGTTTGATGTAATCAGGAGCAACGGCAGAAGTCCACTCTTCTTCGCTCATATAACTTTCTTGTGAAGATTGAACCCATATGTTGAATTCTTTAGTAAGAACGTTTGATATACTTCCTTTTGCTTTTCCTTCGTCTAAAAGTCGTTTTTTGTTTTCAGTTAGTCGTTCTTTTTGTTCTGATAGTTCCATTAATGGGTTGGACTTTATCCACATGTCAGTGTCCGCTACTTCTTTAGCATTGTCCTGTTCCCAACATAGCGCTAAATACTCATCGCCTACCACTTCTTCTTTTAGCAACTTCGTTACATACTGATACTCTATCGAGTACATTGGATAGTTTAGTTTGCTTGAAGCCGTTGAAATGATAATCGTTAGCGGTTCGATTTGTTGCCCCATTGACGTTTCGATAACATCCATCATTTCCGTTGTTTTAGACAGGGCATACTCATCAAAAATGCCTAATAATGTATCGAGACCGTCCAATGTATCTGCATCAGCAGACAGTGGTTTCATAAATGAATCATCTGTCGTAGTAAGCTCGTTTTGTAGAACCTTTGTAAATTTCTGGATCGCTTTACTTTTTCCACGTAAGGCTTTTAATTGTGACTTAACCATAGTGAAAACGATTTTCGCTTGATCTCGTTTGTTAGCAGTAGCGTATATCTGTCTTGCTTGTCGTGGATTTCGTTCGTAAATTAGACAGTACAGCGCAATCCCTGAAACAATCAACGATTTTCCTTGCTTACGTGCTAGCGAAAGATAGGCTTTTCTGAAACGCTTGGTATTGTCTTTCTTTCTTCGCCAGCCCCATAACATCCCTAGAATGAATTTCTGGAATAGTGCCAACTTATTAGGCTTGCCACTCTTAGGATCTGGAAGCATTGAAATGAATTTTACAATATTTTGAGTGTATTTTGGTTCGTAGTAGTAAGGAAAGTCATCTCGCTTTGACCTCTCGATATCCTTTTTGTGTCTATCAATTGCCATCTGTATCTTCTCACAGACTAAGATATTCCCATTTTCTACTTCATCAATGTATTTTTGAACGTAATCAATCATCACTATCAACTTCGTTCATCATTTCAGCAAACGGATCGTCTGGTTCTTTCTCCATTTCTTGTGGATTGACAATCTTTAGACGTGAGTTGATTGTCAGTCCTAAATCATTAGTTGCTGTTTTCAGTTCTTTAGAGAATGAATTGACAGTATCGATTAAAGGATTTTTACGACCATCGATCAAAAAGCCTTGTTCGTCTAACTCTTTGCTTGCTTTGTCGTATAAGTATGAATAGTTGCAGTAGCGAATCATTGTTTGTTGGTCTAGTTCTGAAATAGGCAAGTCCTGAATGTAGCGAGAGATTCTATCCCATTCTTTTTGTGCTTCTTCTAGCAAACCGATCGGGTAAATTGAAAAGTCCAATCTTGGATAGTTATAGAGTTTTTCTTCTTCTGCTTTCTTGATCGCTATTTCTTCTTTTGTGTAATTCTTTTTGCTTGCATCGAGTAATTTTTTAGGTCTTCCTCGTCCCACATCATCACCTCTTTCAGTCTTTACAAAGTTTTTATAGGGAATTTAATTTACACAAGGGAGGGCATCGATTTTCTTCGTTCTAGCGACATAGGGCGGCTTATTTTTTATCAAAACTATTTTTTAGTATATATTTATATACACTTTAGGCAAAACGCCTTAGAACGCAAATTAGAGCCTTTTAAGGCTATATGCCTTTTTATGCTCTTTGTTGTGGCACGACTGGCAAATACTTTCTAACGTATCGTAGTCTAACCTTTTATCCCAATCTTCTTTTACTTCCGTTTTGTGATGGACTATCGTAGCACTGGTTATTTTCCCATTTCTCAAACACTCCTCACATAGTGGTTGGTCTGCCAGCTTGCTACGTCTTAGCTTCTTCCATTGGCTTGAAGCATAGAAGCGAGCATACTTCATGTTCTCTTTGTTGTGTCTCACTTCTCTGTTGTATGTCTTATCCGCATTACCTTTGTGCTTCTCACAATAACGGTTGGGTAACTCAACGTATTCGCGGCAGATAGACACAGCGCATTTGATTTTAGGCATTCTATATTTCTCTTTTGTGTCCGATTGTTTTCATATCTGTATACTTATCATTAAAGCTAGAAAAGTATTGAATCGTGATGTCGTTAGCTCCATGATCGTTACTGCTAAAGCTATCAGTCTTCCAATGATACGAGATATCTACCAAAGCTTTATTAGGCAGCTCATCCAACCTCTCACCCTTGTAATACACTTCAGGGACCGAATCAGTATCCTTCAGTTTAATTTCTAGAAGATTCTTATTACTTCTATCATCTAACGCCAATTCATCAATCCTCTTTTTGGTTTGTTGCATTAATTTTCTTCTTGTCTCTTCTGTCATTGGTGCTACTTTCTCATAACCAATAAACTCACGAGAAAAGTGTTCAATAGCATAAGCGTTTTGAAGTGGTTTAGCTCTAAGAACAGCTGGATTATTGCTATAAAAACGATCTACTAATAACTTCCCTATAGGAATGGCATCTAAAGCTCTATCAGTAAACACTAAAGCATTGGGATAATCTTCTTGAATTTTGTAAGCTAGACTTGGTGAAGTTACAACGTTATACCCTTCTCTGATATAATCTTTTAATTTCATAGTTTTCCTCCTAAAAACATCTAATAATTACTTGCTAACAACTTGATGTAATCATAGTTATCATTCATTTGATGTACCTCTCAATATTTTGTTGAATATACTCGTCTTTCCAATAGCCATGGCCACAGTAACGAAGATTGTACTTATCGATCTCTTTCGGTGTAGCTTCTCTGGTCATTTCAATGATGGAGTATTTCTTTTTGATTTGTACAGAACGCACAACACGCACTGAACAATCATCAATGGTTCGAGGATATTCATTAGTTAGTGATATATACCAGTAGTTTCTCATTTGGCTTTTCTCCTTCTGCGAAAAGAAATAACTTCATTGTTTTCCTTTCGTTTATATGTATCGCTCTTTATTGGCTTTCGAATTGTTAGGTAAGGTTTGGAATCTGAACCGGCATAAATATAAGTCTCTTCATATCGTTGTTCGAGATATTGTGGGCGATACATTTTATTCACTCCTTATATTGTCCTGTTGTAAATACTATTCACCAGACACTGTCGCAATGACTATCGCGACTAACATAATCAAAATCCATAAACCTATGCCAATCAAAGTCGGCGTAAATACTAGCAGCCAACTCCAGCTGATTAATTTAAATAACTTGGCTATAACGAAGATGATTGTCAAAATGCTTAAAAAGCCTAATTTATTGTTAGTTTCTTTTTCCATTCCTATTCCTCCTTTAGCAAAATAAAAAGACCACTCAAAGAGTGATCTCATATGTAATGCACAGGCAGGGACGTTTCCGATCCTGTGCTTGAGTCATTTGACGATTCATTTGTACCAAATCCCAAAACTCAATCTAACCTAACCAACTATGTAATAGCAACCTACACCGATTCCATCGATTACTATCGACCTCGCCTTGCTCGTGTACTTTGAGCGCCCATTTCCAACCCTCAGTTGCTAAAGTCACTGGCAATGAATCGAACATTGCATGGTCAAATCATAAAACGTTAAGGCCATCCCTCGACGTATTGACCTTATTTTTAAGCGTCTACCCTTTCCGCCACAGTGACATAATGACAATAGACAGCAACGGATGATAGATAATAAGAACAATTTAGAAGGAGTTGAAATTCACATCCTTATTCTTAATATTTCCGCTACTGTCTATCGAAGCTTAATTGTGAAACAATAATAAAACGATGTTCCTTTTATTATTATTTTGTCTCAGACCTATCACTAATCTTTCGACACTACCATAATATCACTGGTAAATGGCTAAAAACCGCCATCATTCCGCCAAAAAACCGCCATTTTTTTATGCGTCAGTCACTATACAAAGTTTGTCTTTGACCTTTAAAGCACAAACACTATAATAGTAGCCACCATTCCCATCATCCGCTGTGCATTCTGCTTTAGCGATCTCATTACGATTATGATAAACAACGACTTCAGCATAAGAAGTATATCCGTCGCCATTATATACACACTTACCTTTATCAAAAATTTTTATATCCGTAATAACCGCATCAAGTTTTACATTTTTGAATTCACCTCCAGCGTATGCGCAGCAATCATACTCGCTACATACAACTTCTAATTTTGTTCCATCTTCTAAAATTAATTCACTCTCTGACCATTCTACGATTTTTTTGAAAATAAGATCTTTTTTCAACTCTTTCAATGATATATAATCTTTCCACATTACCTGGTCCTCCTATTTATAAGCAATTATTCTTCCGTGTTTATATGCTTCTGCAAACTCTATTAGAGCTTCCGACTTCATCCGTTGTATACTTCTTTCTGAATAACCCACTTCACGGCTAATTCTGTAGTTTGAGAAGCTGTCTGGCACACAGAAGCTGTAGTAGAGTATCTGACGACTAATCAGACTAAGAGCCATCAAAGCCGCTAGAATCGCATCTCTCTCCGCTTCTATATCCATCATCTGAATGATCGCGTCCTCTGCCTTATTGCCGTGCTTCGGTGCCTTCGGCATATCCGTAATAATCGGCGACTTAATATCTATCAAAGAGCGACCTGCCATCCGCTCCAAACGTCGAAAGTTCTTCAGCACATCTCTCGCATTACATCTTGTCTGTTTGAAATCTACCTCTCGTAACAATTTCATCAAGTCAAACCGCTCCTTTATGTGATATAATAAACTTGTTGGGTTTATTGAATCAGTCGGAGCGATCCGGCTTTTTTATTGTTTTATCTGTTTTAACTGTGCTAAACTTTTCGAGTAGTGAGGTTACGCTCACTATCCATATACATGTTGAGCTATCTGGCGGAAAACAGATGGCTCACTATTTCAATATTCTGCTAAGGACAGCCAGTGGTCGGCTGTCTTTTTTATATTTTAATGAGAAGCCTTACTTATTTTTTTATCTTTATTACGAAAAATGATATTATCTATTGATAATAAAGCGTATAGGAGATGGTTGAGTGACTATGTGGAGCATGCTGTTATTTTGGATTCCCGTTTGTATTGGTATCGTCGCATTTTGTTACTTTGTCAAACACTCTAGAACAAATAAGCTCCTCATGTTATCTTTTTTACCTATAGTATTTTTTATTGTACAAATTGTTAAATATACCTATATTGAATCGCAAGAAATATTCATTTTTTATGTGGTAGGTTTATTTATCTCTGTGGTCTTTTTCATAATGATACTTTCCTATTTTTATAAAAAATAAATTTTTCTCTTAGAAGTACATTTTTTCGCTGTTTATATAGCCTTCATATCCACTAATCGAACAACTGCAATATTCGATTTGCTCTTCGCTAGCTCTTTGTCACAGTCCATCGTGTTTTCAATACGAATGATTGCAGAATGATTATAGACGTGTTCTACATATCCTCTGAACGGATAGATGAACCCTTCTGCTTCGCAGCGAACCATGTCACCGACTTTGACTTTTGGTTTCTTACGTGTTTTAGGATTCTTTGTCGGCATGTCTAGCATTAAACCGCCGATACCATGACTACTAGCGTAAAATCCGTCTTTTAGTTTCATTACTCTACCCCCTCATGATCGACAGTGACCAGTTCATATACTTGCGTTAATCCACCAAGTCGTCGTGAAACTTGGTTAGCTTCTTCGAGATTATCAAACCATCTTGCGCTTTGGAGTATGTCTACAATGGATAATGTGTTAGCGCCTATAGAACGTTCATCACTTCTGTAAAATTGATTTCCAAACTTTACTACATAAATCTTCATTCTGTATCCTCCCATTTAATATCTAGTATCGAAATTCCAAACTTACGAATAGCATCACTTGCATCAGCAACACACTGACTTGCCACTTTATATGTTTCTTCTGCTGAAATTCCATATTCTTTTTCAAACTTTGTCTTTAGTACATTCAGTTCCCGTTTTCTTAGTTTTGTTATTCT